>Ga0209407_1003157_pt1 | contig 14580 bp, 18 predicted proteins | sample AD_JPNHG3_MetaG_FD_184410 | JGI IMG/M metagenome (GOLD analysis project Ga0209407, IMG submission 184410) | Active sludge microbial communities of municipal wastewater-treating anaerobic digesters from Japan - AD_JPNHG3_MetaG (SPAdes) (version 2) | ecosystem: Engineered > Bioreactor > Anaerobic... | reverse complement strand
GCGCGATGAGAAAGTGGCATTCTCAAAGTTAGGTGAGTCAAGCACATTGGCCAATGAAACACGAAGGCCCGATGTTGAGATGTACGACTCTTTGATTAAATACCACACAGAGTTGAGTTTAATCAAGGAGTCTGCTGGTGCCGACTCAGTGCCAGATAAAAATACCTGATACTGTGGGGGATAACGGCTAGAGTCTTCTGCATCTGGGAGATACTTGGCAAATGCAAGTGCAGCGTAAGCAGTAGTTGGTGCAGTGCCGGTAAGTTCTGCGGCAATGGTCGTAAGGTCTGCAAGTCCGTCTGCACCTTGAATAACAAAGTTAAGTCGAATTACTTCATTATTCCAATAATCAGGTGCTGGGGTGCCCAGTAAATATTTCTGACCACCTATGTCGACTACTCTTCTGGCCGGAATAATCACATCCCCAGCAGTCGATATAGTACGCTTCTTAACAGCAACCCCGTCGATTTTGCTGTAAGATAGGTTCTCGAACTGACACAAGAACGTATCATCACTATAAGCGTCTGTAGCGAGTGTTTTATCTAACCAACGGGCTATTCTATCAAGGTCCATTATGTACCTGTCACTGGGTCAGTGGACGGAGACACGACAGAGAAATACGACTTCGTAACAGTAGTGGTTACAGTCGTACCAACAGCCGCAAATGCTTCTACCAGTTTCGATTTAGCGGCATCGTACTGACTCTTAACATAGGCAACGGTGTCTTTGTACGGATTGTCGAAACGCGCGCCTTGAGCTTTGCCATCCGTCAATTGCTTAAACGAGAACATAGGTAAAGAAGCTGTGAGATGTTTTGCCACAGCGTAAGTAGCGAACAGGTCGGTTGCCGCCAGAAAACGCATCTCCGCTGCAGTGGGTGTCGTCAGCGCCTCTGTCGTGACATACGTGCTCTCAAGGGTCAGGTCGATAGCTTCAAATTCCTGCTTGAGGATCAATTCGTACAGGTTGAGGGACAGGACTTCGTCAGGGAGATCGGTGCTACTGACTCCAAGGGCTGCGCGAAGGTCGTTGTAAGTCGTATAGTCAGTTAGCATGGTTATCTCCTTGGTGGCATTTTAGCACAGTGTTGGGAGTGTGATGGAGTTGACTAACTTGTTAGATGTTGGTAAAGTGTGGCTTCCATCAGCACAACAGCAAGTAAGAGGAGTAACAATGGACGTTCAGTATGCTTTTCGCATTCCTTCTGATCTGTTAGACCAACTTCGGGCCATTGCCAAAGACCAGGACATGACCATCGCACAGCTTTTCAGGAAACTGGGGCGGGATTGTGTGGAGGCTTCTGGGAAAGGCCAGGTCAGACAAGATGGTGGCGACATGTGCTAAGAGGTCTGCAGAGGAAAAGGCGCTGATTGCCAAGAAAAAGAGAGAGACTTGGTTAAAGAATAACGGCGCATGAAACAAAACCCCGGACATGTCCGGGGTTTCTTTATTACTGACTCATGCGTAGGTCAGTACGTCAAATGCGTCGAGGAAAAGCCGTCTCGTGATTTGTCCGAAATCCCAACGCATTGCCGAACTACGACGAAGCGAGAAACTTTCGATCGCGCTATACGTGGCGTTTGTCGATGTAACCCGGTGAATTGCATAACGAGAGTCAATGCCCATGATAGTCTTTGCAGGCCAACCTACCGTGCTATCCACGATGAAGATCGGCAGCTCGGGTGCCCATGTCGGGTTAGACACGTATACCGTCGAGTCAATCCGCTTACTGCCTGGATTGTCCTGTACAACGGTCGGTCTTCCTGTACGATTTTCAATTGCCATCGCACCGGCGATGTCGGTCACTAAATGCGTGACCCTACGCTTCTTACTGTTGTTGTACAGGTAACTGACCCACGCCAATTGGGTAATGCCAGTAGCGGCTGCTGCATCATACGAAGCTGCAGTAGCTGACTTGCCCAAGGATGACAGCGAGGCTTGCCCCATATCAGCATCACCAGAAAGCAATGCCAACAAGTTCTCATTAGCGCGGGCATTACGCTCAGTGGCCACTTGACGAGCAATGGCCAGTGTAAGCAGGTCAAGATTGATATACTTGGTGACGTTGTCTGACCACTCTGCACCTAGCGAAAAAGTCGGAATCCGCACGGACTTCTCAGCCGTGGTGAAGCTCATCATCGCTGCTGGCTTGGCCAGTTGGGTGGTGACCTGACTACGAGCAGACTCAGGCATGGACATACTCAACTCAGGCCACAGAAGCCATTCGTCGGCAATAGTCTCATCAAGTGCCACCATACCGTCAAAAGCGTTGGCGTTCATGTCAAGATCAGAAACCAGCTTATCCTCGATCAGGGCACCAATGGCTGGCATGAGCAGTACACGACCTTGCGAACTGGGAGTACGAACAATCGCCCCAGCTTCAAGGACCGTGCGCCCTTCAAGGGCTGCAGCCAGGCTAGGTGAACGAATGCCGTACTTCTTATTGGACTTGAGGATGATGCCCTCGCTCTCACAAAGCTGCGAAAAGGCATCACCATGTAATTCAGCATTGGTGTCCAACGTGCTGTTGACGTAGTCCCGGACGGAGAGAGATGCATTCCCTGCGTCCCTAACCAAGTCCAAAGTCACTTCAAATTGTTGGGTCGCACCTTGTGCGTCGATAAAAGCAGCCATGTCTAGTTCTCCTTAACCATTGACACGTTCAATGATGCCGAAATCGCCAACGGCACCAGCCGAGTCGAACGAGATGAGACGCCATGCGAAAATGGCATTGCGAGCCTGCAGGCCGGCGGCAGTCAGATCTGCCGGAACAGCGCCTGGTTGCTGGGTCGCCTTGCGCACTTTCGGCGGAGTCGTTGAAGTCAGCGCCGTGTCCTTAGCTACAGGAGTTCCACAGACCACGTAGTCACCAATGGCAATGGAACCCGTGCCGGCGGCTTCCGAGCCATCAAGCAGAACCCGTTTACGGCCCCTCTGGTCGACAGAACCCATGCTGAAGTCATCCGCCGTATAGGACTCGACCGCCGTGATCACGCCCTCAATGGGGTTGCCGACCGCGCACAGAACATAAGCGTCAGTGCCAGAAAGTTTGACGAATTTGCCAACTTCCTTATCGGTATAAGCGTTAGCTGGAGTGGTTGATACTGAACCAGTACCCAACCGAGTAGAAATCGATTCATCACCGATCAGTTCCTTGAATTTAAACTTAGCCATTTGCTACTCCTTACTTTTGAAAACGAACCGCGTTCACGCGGGCTGTACGACGCGGATCGACTTGCGTCTTTGCAATGGGTTCTTCTGCAGAAACCGCAGCAACACCACCAATTGGGAACTTCTTCTGAAACAACTCCGATACACGAACATGCTCGGCAAGAACCTGTGTGGCGTCCATGTCTGCAGACACCATACACACAGCGTTCATAGCAAGGCACATGTTACGAACACTTTTAACGGTGATCTCCAGAAGAGGCTTATGCGAGGCTTCAAATCCAACCAACTTATCTTCAAGTCTGGCGATCTTAATACCGGCTGCGAGGATGGCTTCATCCTTTGCCGCGATCTGAGCCTGTGCAAATTGCAATGCCTGGTTGTCGGTGTCCGCCTGCTTCTCTCCGGTCGCAGTAGGGGCATCTACCTTTGCAGCCGGAGTAGTGGCAGTCGCAGTAGCCTCTACTTTTTCCTGGGTGGACGCTTCGTCTTGCAAGCCATCTGCGGCTCCTTCAATCTCTACGGGTTTGACATCGAGTTGCACACCAGCAGCCAAAGCGGCGATGTCAGCTTCTGTCAGGGCTTTTTTGGCCATGTTAGCTTCTCCAGAGTGATCGGACATTGCGCCCGATAACGAAAACCTATTGTTACTGCCATTATCCTTAGTTTTTGTCAATGATGCAACAATCTTTTTCTTCAGGCCACCTACGACTGCGTCGTAAGTTGTCACGCCATCGGTAAGACCCACATCCGCTGCTGCCTGTCCAATAAACTCTTGGCCGTCGCCCATTGTCTTGTCAGTATATTCATAACTGCGCCCGCGCATATCAACGACGTGGTCAATGAAGACGCCGTAACTGGCATCTACAAGGGCTTGTATTTGGGCTTCTGCGGCTTTGGACAAGGGTTCGTTCGGGTCAGCTAAAGCCTTGTACTTGCCGGCTCTTATAATAGTGACAGTCTCGCCGGCCATCTCATTGGCTTTAGAAAATTCACGGAATGTAGCTTTTACCCCAATAGAACCCACTAGAGAAGCCTTGCCAGAATAAACCTTCCCTGCTGAACACCCTAACCAGTACGCCGCACTGGCCATCGTATCCCCGTAAGCTGTAACGGGCTTTACCTTATGCACCTGTCTAATCAAGTTGCCAGTATCGTCGCACCCCGATACAGCCCCGCCGCCAGAGTCAATATCCAGAAGAATCTGTTTGACAGTATCGTCATTAACAGCAGCAATCAAGGCTTCCCTAATTTCTGGATAGCCTGTAACGCCACAGTAGCGTAAGAACGGGCTGTCACTATTAACTAGCGGCCCCTTGATTGTGATGGTTGCCAGCCCATCTGCCACACTAAGAAGCCTTGGTGACTCATCTTCTTTGACTTCGACCCACTCTCCGGCAGCAATCCTTGCTTCAGCCTCTAGTGCCACTTGAAAGCTGGCATCAGAGCCGGCCCACATTCTTTCTTCTTTAACGCTCATAATCTTCTCCAATTACAGGGGCCTATTAACCCTGAGTGTAACAAGTTCCCCGCTGCCCTTCCACCCCGTCATTTCCACGTAAGCTTGTAGCGACCAATCACCTACAACATCAAGATCACCAGTTTGGGTTACATATTTGATCTTTGTAGTCCCATCTAGTGTCGCAGTCCATGTCGTTCTTAGCCCATCCGGCTTTCTGACTTTAATGTTACGAACAGTCGCACTGCTTACGTCCTCTACACAATCCAGGATTATCGCAGTGCCCACGTCTCCGGTATATACAGTAGTCATTTGCTATCCTATAGCAGACTGCAAATTTACAGTCCTTGTGAGTGCTGACCTCAGATAAACAACATCTACCTCAGATGTGCTCCCACCTGTAACAATACATGTAACCCCCGCAGCTACAGCCGCACCAACCGCACAGATCACACTTACAGGCCCCGTGATGAGGGCTGTCACACCAGAAGCTACTGCGTTGGCAGGTGTTGTATAAACTGTAACAGAGCCGTTAAGACTTGCTGATATACCAGAAGCTACTGCGTTGGCAGGTGTAGTTGCCAGTGACAGATTTACGGCTGCTGATACACCAGAAGCTACTGCGTTGGCAGGTGTAGTTGCCAGTGACAGATTTACGGCTGCTGATACACCAGAAGCTACTGCGTTGGCAGGTGTACAAGGGATACTGAGCGCTACCCCGGCTGTGACCCCGTCTGCTACCGCATTCCCTGGAGTACAGGGAATCGTAGTTGTGTCACCGAGACTGGCTGTGACCCCGGCTGCGACAGCATACCCTGGAGTACAGGGGATACTGAGCGCTACCCCGGCTGTGACCCCGGCTGCGACAGCATCCCCTGGAGTACAGGGAATTGCTGTGTCGCTACTGGTCGCATTAGTTTGTACCCACCCCTCAATACCTACCCTAGAGGATGCACTAGAGTCATCGCCCTGTATCCAGCCCCCTAGCGTTACGCGGGAAAAGTTAGCCACCGCCTATTACCAGAGAATTTGGGGATTAACGTACACAGTAGAACTAGCTTTTCCAACGACCAATCTACCAATAATCTCCCCGTTTTCTGCAGGTGTCAGGGATGTCCCCGAGTCTGCCTTACCAGACCAAGCTGTTGCGTTCTCCCCGGTCCATGAACCCAGTCCTGCCCCTGCAGCTTGATCTGCCCCTGCGGCCAACAAGGTCGCCGTATCAGAGTACAGTGTCCCTTGAACTGAACCGGATGTCACCTTAACCGCAAACTCAGCCGATACTTCATCATCTTTATAGGCCGTTGCGCTTGAATCACGAAGAATTTCAAAATAGGGCGTAATACTCGAAATACTTGTATTGTAGACAGACACCCAAGGGGTTACAAATGGTGTCAGGGCAGAGCAACTACTCGTCGTTACTATTTTCCACGACTGTCCTGCCGCTCCTGATGTGAAGTAAATACCCGTGTCTGAAAGCACTGAGCCAAGTGCATCCGCGTAGTGCATGATACCGTGGGTATCACCAGAAGAGCAATCAAGCAACAATACAGACGCTGCTCCTTTGTTAGCAGGGGACTGTGTATCTAGTACAACGTAGTTAGTCCCTAACTTGCATCGATACAACTCATAATAACAAGGCATCCCTGTTGAGTGAGTTCCAACAATGTTATTTGCTCCGCAATGGCTCAGATCACAGTCAATAAGTTTAACAATACCCCCGCGTGTTGCCTTGAGAAGTGATGTGGGTGAAGACCCTGCTGAAGAAACCACACCCCTATGAATCACGCTCCCTGTGAATAAGCACAAACTTTGGCTAACACTACCAAACCGTACAGTTAAATCATAGGCAGTACAGTAGTGATTGACCGATGTCTGACTACCAAAAAATATCTGTGCTGTCGTTGATGTCGTACCTAGCCATAGGTAACAGCTTGTCAAATGAAAATGGCTGCCGTCCGCATCTGCAAAGACAATCGGTTGGTTTGTCGTGCCGCCATTCCTCAGCGTCAGGCCATGCACCCTGACTCGATACGCCCCAGTGATTATCAAAGAAATACTGGCTGTGGATGAGCCTAACCAAGTGGCAGTGCCCATTGTAGCCAAAACATCAGAGGCATCCTTATCGACACAGACAATGGAGATGTTATTGAGAACTGTCCATGTTGTATTTGAGGCAAGGGCGTTATCCCCTGTATGGTCCTTATCCACCAAAATTACATCACCTGAAGCCGTCGCGAGGGCTATCGCACCTGCCAAGGTTGTCTTAGCTGCCGCCCAAGAGGTTCCAGCCCCGTTGGTTCCCGCTTCTGACACATAATACGTCGCCATTAGTCCCCCTTGGCGTCTCTAATTTCAAGCCATGACGCCCTGAGCTTTGTCAGCCGCTCCTTAAAGATGACGTATTTGGCATCATCTTTACCAAACTCTGTTTTAATCTGAGCATCTGTATAGGTGCCATCCTCTATGAAAGTCAAAATAAGGTGCGCAATTTTCGCCAACCTCTCACCAGAAGAATTACGATACTCTACACGCAACCTATTTCTAAGTTGGGCCTTTGTTTGGTGTTTAAGATTCAGTGCCACGACTACCCCTCAATAAGCTGCTCAAGCTCCAATGCCGCCATGGTCTCAGCCAGTCTGGTTGCTCTCACTGTAAGTAGCGTGTCCCTGTCCGTAGTACCGTCCCACAGATAGGGGCCTATAACATAGGTAACACCATCAGAGTCCGTATGGGTCTCAGTTGTCCATACACCACCGCCAGTTTGAGCATGAGTATCGGACACGTAAGATGACGAAACAATAGCCATAATTAACTCTGTGTGATCTTCAAAACATCAGTACCTGCACCTTGAAAGTCGATAGTCCGGCTTCCAGACACAATACTGAGGGTGCCTTCAAAACTAAGCTCAATCCACCCAATGGCCCTCTTATTAGCGTCTGTATCGTTGAAAATGATGCCGTAAGCGCCGTTACTAAAACCACTCGCGTTTTGAGGAATTGTAACGTCTGCTGCTCGCAGCATCGGTACATTGGACACATTAGTCCATGTAACAGAAGCAAGTGTAATAGGGCCTGTGTACCCGCCACCAGTGCTCACCTCGCTGGTGGCAAAGTTGGTTGTGCCTGATCCGCCCCAGTGGGGGTCAGCCGTGTTAAGTGCAGGCACTGTAGCCGTGGTAACAATCCCCAGCTTGAGCGTATCCGAACTAAGATTATGAACCTTCTTCCCAAGGTTCAATAGTGCTTCTGGAAACCATTTAATATCACCTGTAGCCATTGTAAATCTCCTAACTCGTTTTTAACTCAGTGCCGTCTTCCGGCGTCTCTTTCTGTGTTTCCACGTACTGTTTCTGTGTCCAACCGCTGTACTTACTGCTAACCGTCTTTCCAAACCTGATCACTGGGCCTAGCAGGCCCTTTCTGTATGCTTCTTCGTCAAACGTAGAAGGCTTGCTGTCCATCGCTACTTCAACGTGGGCAGGTGTATCTGGCCGTTCCACCAGTATACGATAATAAGCCAGGCTACCGCGAGTATGGCAAAAATAGATTTCTCACCCAATTTGGCCAATAAACTTTGCCAGAACTCTTTACAAAGCTTGGCTCGCTCTCTTGCCGCTTCATGCTCCATTCTGTGCAGTGCCACGTCTCCATTCGGAAACGCTTCTGTCACCATTACTCTCAACTCATTTTGAAACTTCTCTTCATCAACAATGTGTGATTTAAGCTCTGGCTGCAGTGATGCCAGTTCTTCCAACTTGCTGTGCATCTCCCCAAGTTGAACTAAGATCGTATTCAATACCGCCAGGTGCGGGTCGTCATGTCTGCGGTCTGAGTCTTGAGCCAAGGTGGTTCTCCAGTTCGTGTTTTTATTTGAGTAGGCCACTGAGTAATATATGAAACTCTTAACTTACATTATAGCGTGAAACTATCAGGGTGTCCTGCAAAGATGCGGAAACCTATCTTAGCCTGATGTCAACACACTAAGTTACTGTTTTGGCCCCCCATCCGAGGGTAAATTCCCGAATCTCCGTGGATGAAAAAGGTTGAGGCCCTTTGGCCGTTATGACATAAGCCTTGTCATCGGAATTACTCCGGTCCTGGTAGCTCCCTCCGTAACCCCCATAAATTCGCTTACTGTCAGGCCCGTGAGATACGACTTCTGCCCACGCTTCAACCTTATTCCCCACAGCCCTAAGCAACTGCATATCAGTCGCCTTGTAGTATACAGTATTGTCATTTAGCCCAAGTATCGGTGTCTCCACATGACCGATGTAATATTTATTAAAGTGGGGCTGACTCATGCCCTTATACGCATTAACAAGTTCACCAACCGGCAGCATAATTGGATACTCGATGTTTATACCCCCTGCCGCACTATATACAGTCTTGCACGAACACATAACCGGGTGCTTCCTCCCTGACGTAAAGGTATATTTACGTGTTTTAGTGGCAATTGGTGTAGCTGTATTTGACTTGTGCGCCAGTGTGGACACGTGATCAATTGTCACAGTCAGACCAGATACGACAGTACCGGCGGCTAGGGCAGTCTGATCTGTTACACCAACATAAACAGCTAATGATGTGGTAACTTCTTTGGACTGCACATTGTCACCGTGTATCTCCCCCATAAACTGATAATCCGTACTCCCAGATGGTGCCCACTGAGGGGTATATCCGAATGCACTCCAGTCACCATCGTCGTGATAAATCCAGTAAACAGGAACAGCATATACATTGGCTGAAATAAGAGACTGCCCGTTACACCCTGCAAAACCCTCTACATAGACACGTGCCGCACTTGATCCAGCCGGGTATTTGCCAGTAACTTCAACTGTTATAGTGTGAGTGCCAGCATCAAGGTCAGCAGCAAGGCAGATGCAGTCGTTAAACGACGCCGGCCCATAGGTGGAGATGTACCTTTTACCAACATCAGACCACCTACAATTACCAGAATCATAATCTGCTAGAGTGAATGTGGGCAGCCTATTAGCTCTTGTATAGTCACCATCAATCGCAACTATAGCATTGCCACCATTAGATGTGTTATACACACGGATAGCTGCAACAGTCCCAGTAATTGATCCAGAGATCGTATCACCTGCAGTTACAGAGTATAGTGCCCCGGTTGAATTGAAAGTCCCAGCAGCAGGGTTTGCAGGGCTGTTAGTCCATGTTCCGACTTTAGTAAGTGCCCCATGCCAAGTAAACAAGCCGGGTTTAAATAGACCCATATCAGTTATAGACATCGCAGTATGGGCTTTTGCCTTGGTGCCAAGGTGTACACCAAAGTAGAAACCGTCAGAACCTGTAGGCACGTAGACTTCTCTTTGGCCCAACAACAAATGCCCTGACTGTGTGGTTGGGTGCGTAAAGAGGTAACAAGTCACTGTGGATGCCTGGTCTGGGCTAACTAGAGCCTTAGACATCTCACTTAAAATGTTGTCAGATGTGACAATTACGACTTGTCGCCCCTTGTCTTCAAATCCAAGGCCCCCGTCTTTGTCTGTCTCAACCAAAAGCTGTGGTGTTCCTTTTACCAGAGCCATAACGCCCTCCTTATTTACTTGTAATCAGACAAGGTTGCATACCATGCCCACTTTCCCTTTATGCCTTCTTATTCTGCCCCCTACCCGTCGTCGGCGTCGTCGGCTTCAGTTTCTGATTTAATGTCGATCCACTGTTACTAGGTTGTGCAACTGCTGTATCAGCAGTTGTATTTCCCTTGAACATCGTACCTGACAAGGGTTTCATGCCAATCGGGGCTAATCTACCTGTCAATTGCAGGCACGCTTCATCATCTGAAATCATGCCCAAGCTCAACTGCTCCAGCACAATCATTTGCTTTGTCTGTTTAAAGGCTAATAGTTCGCTATCAGGTCTCAAATCGATTGATGCAAACTTAAAATCAACGACCACGTCGAAGCCAAACAAGCGTGCAGCTAAAGTGAATGCACGGCTCCAGAATTCTTCCACAGGGGCTTTTACCGCCCCTGCACAAGACTTCATGAACAGCATGATTTCACTGGATGCAATATTAGTGCTGCCAGAAGCAAAGCCCAGAACAGTACCGTTTGTCTTACTTCCTGTGCTAAGTCTTGCGTTCGCCATGTCCTGCAGCACTTCGTACTCAGCGGAAAGCCCCGCATTACTGGCATTCTCTACTTCAAACTCCAATGAATCCAGATATACAAGGGCGTCTTCTGGGGCTAGAGAGTTGATTTTCTGCTCGATAGCAGCCGTGATAACGTTTAACTCTGCGTTCGCTTTGTCGTTATCCACTTGTGCTTCAGGGCTAAGAAATTTCCTTACTCTTTCCTCATCGATCTTGATCTTCTGCCTTGGGTGGATGACCTTGCCGACGATCCTTGTAATGTCGTTCGAGAACTGCTCAGAATAGATCACCGGCTTAATTGCGCTCTCAATCGGACTGGACGAATACGGTTCCAACAAGTCTTGGTCCAGAGACACATAGATAAAGGTTGGGTAATCGAGATTGATTTTTTCATTGCCCACGTATTGCCACGGGACAAGGGTTTTGTCAGAGTCAGCGACAAATTTAATCTGTGTCGTGCTGATGGGTTGTATCCGTTTCGGGAGCCTATCTTTGCCCAGTACTACTTCTCCAGCGCAACTACCGTACTGGATAATCTCCCTTGCTAATGACTCCGACGTGGCCCTGATTGACTGTGGGCCTGTAAAACCGTCTGTCGCATAGTCTGGAAGTAGGTCAAATCGAGTGGCCAACTGCTGTACTAGCAAGGTGGCTTCTCGATTAAACGTGTTGTCTGGGTTTTTAGCGACCGCTGTCCACTCTTGAGGGATACCCAACCTGGCATAAGCCCATACGGCAGCAGACAAATCCGGCGACGAAGCCACAAAGCTGCGGATAATCTCGTTTGTGGTCCCGCCATAGCGCAGGCTGGTAGTATCTGTGCTGGCCAGTCTGCGATCTGTTTGGGGTAAAACAGACGTAGATGGGGTTGTCGTCCTCAAGTAACTTGGATACGACAAAGAGCCTGGTTTCACTTTTGGGGGTGCTACCGCAGGGAGTTGTGCCGCACTGAGAAATTCTACGACTTGACTGACATCATCAAACATTGACCACACCTGACAGGTTGTATATTTTCTGCATTGTACCCGTCAAGTGTGGTCAAAACAATCAGTCAAGGTGTATTAACCACACATGAGCCACTGACTGCAAGGTGGCCCGATGGTTTCCATACCCCGACCGTCAAGTCTTATTCTATATTACTTACATACTCCGTATTATACTGGACACAGGTTTCCTCTCTGTAATCTTGAAAGACCCTATTAAGTTAAGGCTTCCTCCACCTTCACCAATCGTCTGGCCTATAATGAACTTTGCCAGGTACGCATAGCTCAATGCAAACCAAAAGTGGTCGTTCCCTTCTTCAGACTTCAACCACCTAAACTCAAGGTTTTGGGTCTTCATGTTCCAGTCTTTCACCCTTCGCATGTCTGTACAATGAGTCACAAACTCTTCGTCGAGTTCTTGATTAGACTGCAGCATTGAAAAGTCCCCCGACCTTACATAACTCATGAGAGAGTCAAAGGTTCTGTCCCTCGACACATTTAACTGCCTCTGTTGCTGCTCGCCTGTATTACCATCGTCTTCTTTCTTATGGATAGTGTAGAGTGTAGTGCCCTTGGATTGTGTGTACACGCAAGCCCACAGGTTCCTGTCTATCGCTTGCAAGCCCATCACCATGTCCGTATAGGGCAGTGAGTCTATTACGGCTGTTCTGACTCTGAACTTAGCCCGTAACTCTTTATAGCGATCTTTCAGCCTGTTTAATGGGACTGCTTCCTTGTGCACGACTTGCATTGATCCGTCGTAAGAGCAATTAGCTACGACTATGTGACATGTTTTGCCAAGGTCTACTCCCATTACAGCGTATCGCGCCCCTTCAAGAAGGTTTGGTATGATTGTGCCTCTGATTTCATCAGGCGCCAACACACTTTCCTTAGAAAAGAAGGGCAAACCTAAGTTAAAATTCACAAACTCTGCTATATTTGTATAGACTGTCGATGATTCTACAAGGTAGCCGGGCGTGATTATTGTAGGAGAGTCAAAGGGGCTTACCTGGAACCCCTCCGCCACATGGTTCTCTTCAGGGTTTTCACACACCCACTCCCTGTATTTTACGTCAAGGTCGGGTACTAACTTGCACTTCGGGCACTCCACATAGGCTTCTCTATATTTTAACTTATGCAGGGTGCTCTTTGTAATGCTCATCAACTCACCAGTAAAGCCTGGAATCCTGACGTGGTCATAATAATGTGGTATAAATCGGTGGTTGCAATGACTGCATTTTACTAAATTGAAGTGTCTTCTCGACCTGCTAAATTCATAGTCAATGCCCTTACCAGGAAGCGTCGGCGTCGATAACTTCATTTTCATCTTATACGGCGACGCCGTCAAACGAGAATGGTATTGGCTGACTACAAGGCCGTCGCTAAAGTCAAGTTCATCGTGAACTAGCAGGTCTGCTGGGATACTGATAGGTGCGTTACTTGATGCTGCACCCCTTATGTACAGGAAGGAGTTATTACTGAATTCCTTAACGTCGACGTTGTCTGAACCGGCCAGTGTTGAACTAAGATAAGGCGAATCCCTGATTACAGGGTTTATTCGTGTTTTTGCGATAATAGCAGCAAGTGTGGCCGTAGGCAGAGTGTAGATGGTTGTGAAGTTTTTAAGCATTCCGCACAGAGCTAGTGCCCGCCTTGCTGCCGCTTCGGTTACACCCATTTGGCTGCACTTTCTGATTATTGACTCAGGTGCCTCACTGTCCAGTATCTTTTTCTGAAATTCGCGACCTTTATAACTATACGGCTTGTTCCCCAAGAAGGTATTATCCGAAATCCAGCGGGATGTCTCACTTATTGCTGTAGCTTGGGACGCGCCGGCTTTAAGTCTCTGTAAGTGCATTCTAAATGCTTGTTGTTGGGTGCTCATAGAAGTCCCGCCTTCTTGGCTTGTGCTTCGTACTCCGCAAAAAACTCGTCCTTTGTCTCTTTTGGCAAGGTCTTTATCACGTCTATCAGTACGGACTCCATCAGTTTCATGGCTTCTTGCAGTTTCAGGTCTTCTTGAAGTTTTACCAACTGTCCAAGGGTGCTTACTACTGAGTTGGCCACTTGTGCTTTTTGGGTAGGGGTGACTTCTACGTCATCCAATACGTCATCCATCAACCTTTTTGTCTTTGTGTACTGTTGTAACAACTCGTCTTCAAGGTTTAACTCCTTCACTGACTGCTCTGGTAACAACTCTTGAAGTGTCTCTTGTATTTTCCTCAAGTCCTTTTCTGGCATCCCCTTTAGTTGCTCTTTTAACGTATTTTTGGTTTGCGACGGCGTCTGCAAGGGTCTTTGCGGTTGTGTTTGCGCCTCCAGCCTCTTTAAAGCGGCCAATTTTCCTTCATCTATCACGGTTTATCCTTTCTAATGATTACTTTAGACAATAGGTATGACACGTCATTGTCGCCTGCTAAAGCTTTTACATTGTTGTATTCGCCAGTATTCTCCTCTAAATCCTTTGCATAGGCGACTCGCACAAGTCTATTTAATCGCTTTAGCCCATCTAAATCCAGCACAGACAGTTCATTGACTGCGTTTTTTACTGTTTTTTCGCCAATGTTGTATTCTTCTGCCGATTTTTTAAGACTGCCGTGTCCCGCTATATAGTACAGAGCAGCTGCTTTGGCAGATCCCGCTACATCAGGATTCGGCAGGCCCCCTTTTCTGATTTTCAAGGTGCCCGGCCTGTACCCGTACTTTCTGCGTATCCCGTGAATCGTGCACTTTGTTACGTTTAGCCGCTCGCAAGCCTCGTCAAGGTTGATTCTGCCCTGGTCTAACTGCTCCAACGTAGTGTAAAGGGTCGGTAGCCTATCCCCCCATCGTCGCTGTATGAGTATAAGGGATATT
>Ga0209407_1003156_pt1 | contig 14582 bp, 10 predicted proteins | sample AD_JPNHG3_MetaG_FD_184410 | JGI IMG/M metagenome (GOLD analysis project Ga0209407, IMG submission 184410) | Active sludge microbial communities of municipal wastewater-treating anaerobic digesters from Japan - AD_JPNHG3_MetaG (SPAdes) (version 2) | ecosystem: Engineered > Bioreactor > Anaerobic... | reverse complement strand
GATGGATTTTCAGTAAAATTCCCATCAGAAAAGTCGTCAAGTACTTGTCCGAAAGAAAAGACAGGCAGGAAATACATAAAAATAAGACAGGTTTTCTTCATTTTTTATGAAAATTCTCTGATTTAGATTAATTTTGTACCGAAAAAGAAGAGGAATTAATTTTTTAAGACAATATACTGCAAAAATAAAAATTTCTTAACAAAGAAAATCATTTGCGTGCATATTTCTTTTTACCAAACATACAAATAACCAAAATTTTACAACAATGAGAGTAGCAATTGTAGGCGCCAGCGGAGCTGTTGGCCAGGAATTTTTGCGCGTTTTAGCCGAACGCAATTTCCCATTGACTTCCTTGAGCCTGTTTGGCTCTTCCCGTAGTGCGGGCAGCGTATATGATTTTAAAGGAGAAAAACTTACCGTAAAGGAATTAAAACATAACGACGATTTTAAAGACATAGACTTGGCATTTACCTCTGCAGGAGCCGGAATATCCAAAGAATTTGCCGAAGATATCACCAAATACGGGGCATTGATGATCGACAATTCATCTGCTTTTCGGATGGAAAATGACGTGCCGTTGGTAGTTCCTGAAGTAAATGCTTCCGATGCAAAAAATCGTCCCCGCGGCATCATTGCCAATCCCAACTGCACTACCATTCAAATGGTTGTAGCTTTAAAAGCCATTGAAAACGTTTCACACATCAAACGCGTTCATGTTGCCACGTATCAGGCTGCAAGTGGTGCAGGTGCCGCTGCAATGGCCGAATTGGAACTGCAGTACCGTCAGGTATTGGCTGGTGAAACACCGACAGTGAATAAATTTCCTTATCAGCTGGCTTTCAATGTAATTCCTCAAATTGATGTGTTTACTGAAAACGGCTATACAAAAGAAGAAATGAAAATGTTCAACGAAACCAGAAAAATCATGCATTCCGACGTAGTGGTGAGTGCTACCTGTGTGCGCGTGCCTTCATTGCGTGCGCATTCCGAAAGCATCTGGGCCGAAACTGAGCGTCCTCTGAGCTTGGAAGAAGTGAAAGCTGCTTTCGAAAATGCCGAAGGTGTGGTGGTGATGGATAATCCGGCTGAAAAATTATATCCCATGCCACTTTTCCTGTCGGGTAAAGATCCTGTATATGTAGGACGTATCCGCAAGGATTTGGCAAATCCCAACGGAATAACATTCTGGTGCGTTTCGGATCAGATAAAAAAAGGAGCAGCACTGAATGCAGTTCAAATAGCTGAATATCTGATCAAGGAAAAAGAGTTTTGATGAAGGAGAACTTTTTTCTTCTACAATTTTAACAAAAACCGTCATAACATGTTGGTATGGCGGTTTTTGTTTTCAACTTATTTTGTTTTTGAGATTAAAAATCAAAGTTTTTCATGAAGTTGCGATAAAAGGGAGGTCAATTAATTCTACAAAAAAGAAATTTACCAAAACAAAATCTGAGTTTTAAATGTTATCAAAAATACAATGAAATTTTAGAATTTCTGATACAATTTCTAAAATTTACAAGCAACTTTTTTGACAAGTAAAAAATTTTTCAATTTATGTCAGAAGATATAATAAATCAAGTTACACAGGGAGAATACAAGTACGGTTTCACTACCGACATCGATACAGAAGTTTTTCCGATGGGACTTAACGAAGAAATTATTCGACTTATTTCGGTAAAGAAAAACGAACCGGAATGGTTGCTCGATTTTCGTATCAAATCCTATCGCCATTGGCTGACAATGAAAATGCCGACTTGGGCTCATTTGGAAATTCCGCCCATTGATTTTCAGAAAATATCCTATTTTGCGGCGCCACGAAAAAAATCGCCAAAAAGTATGGACGAAGTTGATCCTGAGATTTTGAAAACCTTCGACAAGTTGGGAATTCCGCTCGAAGAACAGAAAGCGCTTTCAGGTATGGCTGTTGATGCCGTGATGGACAGTATTTCGGTAAAAACAACGTTCAAGGAAAATCTGGCAGAATTGGGTATTATTTTCTGTTCATTCAGCGAAGCCGTGCAACATCATCCCGATTTGGTTCAAAAATATCTGGGTTCAGTTGTTCCTTATTCCGACAATTTTTTTGCAACGCTCAATAGTGCCGTTTTCAGCGATGGTTCTTTTGTGTACATTCCCAAAGGTGTTCGCTGTCCAATGGAACTTTCCACCTACTTTCGCATCAACGCTTCCAATACCGGTCAGTTTGAAAGAACACTGATCGTTGCCGACGAGGACAGTTATGTTTCATATCTTGAAGGTTGTACGGCTCCAATGCGCGACGAAAATCAGCTTCATGCTGCCATTGTGGAAATCGTAGCACTCAAAAATGCCGAAGTAAAATATTCTACCGTACAAAACTGGTATCCGGGAGACAAAGAAGGGAAAGGCGGAATTTACAATTTTGTAACCAAACGCGGCATTTGCAAGGGAGAAAATTCCAAAATTTCGTGGACACAAGTTGAAACCGGCTCGGCCATTACTTGGAAATATCCCAGTTGCATTTTACAGGGCGACAATTCGTCGGCCGAATTTTATTCGGTAGCGGTTACCAATCATTTTCAGCAAGCCGATACCGGCACCAAAATGATTCATTTGGGAAAAAACACCCGCAGCCACATTCTCTCAAAAGGAATATCTGCAGGTTTCGGACAGAACAGCTATCGCGGGTTGGTGCGAGTTTCAAAAAACGCCGACAATGCTCGAAATTTTTCGCAATGCGACAGCCTCCTGCTGGGCGATAAATGTGGTGCTCATACTTTTCCATACATGGACGTCAACAACGATACAGCCATAGTGGAACACGAAGCCACCACTTCCAAAATCAGTGAAGACCAGATTTTTTACTGCAACCAAAGAGGAATTTCCACTGAAGATGCTGTTGGCTTGATTGTAAATGGTTACGCAAGGGAGGTTATCAACAAATTGCCTATGGAATTTGCCGTAGAAGCACAAAAATTATTACAGATAACGTTGGAAGGTTCTGTGGGATAAAACCTGTTAACCTTTTGAAAGAAATTTTTATTACAGATTATTAGAAAAATACATTATGTTGGAAATAAAAGATTTACATGCATCCATCAACGGAAAAGAAATTTTAAAGGGAGTAAACTTAACAATTCGTGCCGGTGAAATACATGCCATTATGGGCCCGAATGGGGCTGGAAAATCCACTTTGGCGTGGGTTTTGTCCGGCAATCCGGCTGTGGAGGTAACACACGGCGAAATTATTTTTAACGGCAAAAATTTGCTCGAAATGTCGCCGGAAGATCGTTCGCGCGAAGGAATTTTCCTGAGTTTTCAATATCCGGTCGAAATTCCAGGTGTCAGCATGGTCAACTTCATGCGTACCGCCGTCAATGAACAACGTAAATACAAAAATCTCGAACCTCTTTCGGCTGCCGATTTTCTGCGCTTGATGCGCGAAAAGAAAGAATTGGTCGAAATGGACAATAAACTGACCAGCCGTTCCGTGAATGAAGGTTTTTCCGGCGGAGAAAAGAAACGAAACGAAATATTTCAAATGGCAATGCTGGAACCCAAATTGGCAATTCTTGACGAAACAGATTCCGGACTCGATATTGATGCGCTGCGGATTGTTGCCAACGGAGTGAACAAACTCAAGCGGCCTGACAATGCCACACTTGTGATAACCCATTATCAGCGCTTGCTCGACTATATTATTCCCGATTTTGTACATGTGTTTTACGACGGACGAATCGTAAAAACAGGCGATAAAAACTTGGCACTTGAGCTGGAAGAAAAAGGTTACGATTGGATAAAAAAGGAAGTTGAAACTCCTGTAGAGCAGTAAAAATTCTTCTTAACTATCCGAAATTTGAAAAATCATGGAACAACAATATATCGATTTTTATAAAGAATCTCATACCCTGATAAAGCAACATTCGGCTGCTTTGATGAATAATTTTCGCGATGCCGCCTTTGAGAAATTTGAACGGCTCGGTTTTCCCACTTCAAAGCTCGAAAACTATAAATATACCGACATGTCGGCACCTTTGTCGATAGAATATGGGCTGAACATCAACCGATTGCAGTTTCAAATCAATCCTTACGATGTTTTTAAGTGTGATGTGCCGGCTATTCATTCCTACTTGTTTTTTGTGTTAAATGATACTTTTTACCCCGTCAACAGCACTGCCAAACAGCATTTGCCAGAAGGCGTAATTATTGAAAGTCTGCGAACAGCTGCAGAAAATTATCCACAACTGGTAGAAAAATATCTTGGAAAATTAAGCAATGAAAAAAATGACGGTTGGATTGCTTTCAATGAAACTTTCGCTCAAGATGGATTTTTTATGTACGTTCCCAAAAACGTGAAACTTTCCAAGCCTGTACAATTGATAAACATAATGCGCTCCGACGTGGATTTCATGGCCAACAGCCACAATTTAATCATTCTGGAAGAAGGAGCCAAAGCTCAGTTGCTGGTTTGCGACCACACTATGGACAATGTGCACTTCTTTTCCAATCGTCTCACCGAAGTTTTTGCAGGAAAAAATGCTGTTTACGAACATTATAAACTCGAAAACACCAATATCCTCAACACCAATGTTTCAAACTTACTGATTCATCAGGAAGATTCGTCGAATGTACTGACAAACGTCATTACTCTTCATAATGGCATGACACGCAACGGCATCGAAATGATAATTGATGGAGAAAATTGTGAAAGTTTGCTTTGTGGCATGGTGATTGGCGATAAAAATCAGGATGTGGATAATTTCACTGAAATTGTTCACAAAAAACCAAATTCTCAAAGTCGCGAATTGTTTAAATATGTTTTGGATGATTCTTCCAAAGGAGCATTTGCAGGAAAAATACAGGTTGCAAAAAACGCCCAAAAAACTTCATCCTTTCAAACCAACAAAAATATTCTCCTCAGCAAAACTGCCAAAATGCGAACCAAACCGCAACTCGAAATCTATGCCGACGATGTGAAATGTTCGCATGGCGCTACCATCGGACAATTGGACGAAGCAGCCAAGTTTTACATGCAATCGCGTGGTATTTCGGAGAGCGAAGCACGTTTGCTGCTAATGTTTGCCTTTACTGCGGATGTGATGGACAATATCCGTATCGATGCTTTGAGAGACAGAATGAAATTATTGGTAGAAAAACGTCTTCGCGGTGAACTTTCCCGATGTGAAGGCTGCATGATTTGTTGACTTTTTCGGTGAAATTATTGTAATTCTCTGTTTTTTGTAAAATATTTTTGTCGATTTTCTCCGGTATTTTTTTGTGTTGATTAATAAATTTGGGTCAATTTTTTTATGGGGAACAATTTATGTTTTCTGATAACACATCGATTTACAACTTTTCATTTATTAAAAAAGGCTGCCGGTTTTGTTCCAACAGCCATAAGGAATTAAGAAATAAAAATCAAATGTTGGAAAGGGCTTGCTCAATATCGGCTTTGATATCGTCAATATTTTCGATTCCCACTGAAAAACGCAGTAATCCCGGAAAAACTCCCGCTGCAATCTTGTCTTCGGGCGAAAGTTGCTCGTGAGTTGTGGTAGCCGGATGAATAATAAGAGATTTTGCATCGCCCACATTGGCCAAATGGCTTATCAGCTTTAAGTTGTTGATGAATTTGTCTGCCATTGAAGCATCGCCTTTCAATTTGAAAGCCAATACGCCGCCAAAACCTTTTTTCAGGTATTTTTTTGCCATTTCGTGATAAGGATTATTTTCCAGACCGGGATAATTAACATATTCCACAGCCGACAATGTTTGTAACCAGCGAGCAAGTTCCAACGCATTTTGGACATGTCGTTCCATTCTCAAAGACAAAGTCTCCAAACCCTGCAGCAACAAAAACGAATTAAAAGGACTGATAACGCATCCCCAATCGCGAAGACCTTCTACACGTGCTCTTATATTGAAAGCAATATTCCCAAATGGGCTATCTGCTCCGAAAGCATCCCAAAAAACCAATCCATGATAACTTTCAGAAGGTTCGGTAAAAGCCGGGAATTTGCCATTTCCCCAATTAAACTTACCACTGTCCACAATTACACCTCCCAGCGAAGTACCATGTCCTCCAATCCATTTGGTAGCGCTTTCTACCACAATGGAAGCTCCATGTTCTATGGGACGGAAAAGATAGCCGCCTGCGCCAAAAGTATTGTCCACTATCAGCGGAATATCATATTTATCGGCTACAGCAGCAATTGCTTCAAAATCGGGGATATTCAAATCGGGATTGCCAATGGTTTCGATATAAATGGCTTTTGTTTTGTCGTCAATCAATTTTTCAAAAGTTTCCGGTTCGTCATTTGCCGTAAACTTAACGTCCACACCCAGACGTTTAAATTGATTTTTAAACTGATTGTAAGTTCCGCCGTAAAGATGAGAAGTTGCTACAAAATTATCTCCAGCCTGTACAATATTGTTTAGAGCAAGAAATTCTGCAGCCTGTCCCGATGAAGTTGCCAATGCGCTAATGCCTCCCTCGAGTGCAGCCATACGTTTTTCAAACACGTCGGTAGTAGGATTTTGCAGACGGGTATAGATATTTCCAAATTTTCTCAAAGCAAAAAGGTCGGCTCCATCGGCTGCGTCGTCGAAAACGTAGGAAGAAGTCTGATAAATGGGTACTGCTCGCGATTTGGTAGTTTTGTCCACTTCCTGACCGGCATGAACCTGCAAGGTTTCAAATTTTAAATTGTTGATATTCATATTGCTAATTATTTAGATTTCGATTCTTGAAATTTATAAAGGATATTCGTCAAAAGCATAAAGTGCAGTGGAAAGGTATCTTTCGCCCGTATCGGGCAACAGAACGACAATGTTTTTTCCTTTGTTTTCGGGTCGTTGAGACAACAAAGAAGCGGCAAAAGCTGCCGCACCCGACGAAATTCCCACCAGCAAGCCTTCCTGTTGAGCCAATTGGCGTGAAGTTCGAATGGCGTCATCATTGCTAACCTGAATAATTTCATCTACCACCGTCGGATCAAAATTTTTGGGTACGAACCCGGCTCCTATTCCCTGAATTTGATGGGGTCCGGGTTTCCCTCCCGAAAGTACGGGAGAACTTGCAGGTTCGACCGCAACAATTTTTATTGCAGGATTATGTTTTTTCAACGCAGCTCCTACTCCACTTATCGTTCCTCCGGTTCCCACACCGGCAACAAAAATATCGACTTTCCCTTCCGTATCACGCCAAATTTCCTCGCCTGTGGTATGAAAATGTTTCAATGGATTGGCAGGATTTTCAAACTGCTGCGGCATAAACGAAGATGGATTCTGATCATGTAATTCATGCGCTTTGGCAATTGCACCTTTCATTCCTTCGGTCCCGGGCGTTAAAACAATATTGGCACCCAAAGCCTTCAGTAAATTACGCCGTTCAACACTCATGGTTTCGGGCATGGTAAGGGTAAGTTTGTAACCTTTCACCGTAGCAATCATAGCCAAACCAATACCTGTATTTCCGCTGGTAGGTTCGATAATTTCAGAACCTTGTTTTAAAAGTCCTTTTTCCTCTGCGTCTTCAATCATGGCTAAGGCAATTCTGTCCTTTACGCTTCCTGCCGGATTAAATGACTCCAGCTTGGCCATAATATTGGCTTGCAATCCTTTATTTGAAACAAAATGTGTTAATTGCAACAAAGGTGTATTGCCAATAAGTTCAGTAAGATTTTTAGCAATTTTCGACATAAACTTTTGATTTTTAATGAATTTACAAAATCTTTTTTACCGAAAAAAATATCTGACTAAAGATTTTGTTTTTCTTTTGGCAAAGGTACAAAACAACTAAAAACAAGACAATCACAAGAATGGGTTAATTTTATCTACCACGATGATGGTATAGTCAAAATTTCAAATAACAATAATGGAGAAAATTAGGATTCAAATTTATATAATAATTTGTAAATCAAGAATATAATTAATTAGAGAAACAAACGAAAAGAATTTCCACTTTGCTTATTATGAAATTCACATGTATTACATACACAAACAAGAATGAATATAATATTCAGACATGTGGGTTCCATCAGACCTTTAAAAAATAAATTATATTCTGATGAAATTTCTCTGTAAATCTTTTGACAAGTTTTACAGAGAAATTTATCAATTCGGTTTTTGTGCTATTTATCGAAATTATCGATAGCAATCACCTTTAAAAAATTATTTTTCTCTCAAATGAAATGTCGGATTATTCTCGAAATCGTCATACATTGCCTGAAGAGGTTTTAAATTGTCAGCTTTTGGAGCAGCCACCGTAATGGCAACAATTTTTATATTTCTGTTGTTTGGTAAAGTCAAATTCTTGGCTCCTGCAACAATTGGAATTTCGTATTTATACAGATAACTGTACTGATAAGCTTCGTTTTTCATCGGATAATTGTTGTGGCAATGCGAAGCGAACCATGCGATATTATCCGTCTTTGTAAAAGGCTCATTCATTTTCAGCACTTTATTCTGATCCAAACTCAGAATACGATTGTAGAATTGACCGACAAAACCTGTCCATTTTTGAATCGACAGATTGATTGGGTTACCATCCACATAAAAATCGGCTTTCACATCATTTGCAGCAGCAGCCAAAAGATAAAGTTTGGTAAAATTTCCGGCAGGCAAAGCAATGGTTTGAGCGTTGCAAGCAACAGCATTATTTTGTTCGTCCTGTTTATTACCAATTTTGAAACGAATGCCTTCGCTTTCGACATATTCCGGCAAAAGTTCGGCAGGAAACGACTGACCATCGAACATGACTCCGTCGTCGCGATTTTCGTCGTAACTCATTACATCCCCATTGTAAGGAATAGTTACCGGTTGCTGTGGCAATACAGCTTCATTTGCTTTCTTAAGTTTGACGGCAAAACTTTTTATCGTATAATGACTTAAATCGAATTGAATGCTGTTTTTTGTAAAATTTACATCGCCTATTCGTTTTTCCTGTCCGTTCACTTCATAAGCTTGCAGTATTTCGTCCGGCAATGTGATTTTCGCATTTTTTATATCTTTTCCCGACAATTCATTCACACGAATAACGTATCCTTCGCCCGATTCCATTTTTTTGAAAGCCATTAAACCTACTTCGGGACGACTGATCGAAATCATCGAGAAACTGTTGCCCAATGTTCCATCGTGTTTGGTGGATTCAAAAGCCATTAAAGGCTGATTGAAAAATTGAGCCTGCCAAGCCGATTCTCCTTTTCTCCAATCTCCTTCGTGTCCATAAACGGCGTATTTCACATCATGAATACCCCAATCCTGAGTACTTTGATATATTGTCCACTGCCACTGCGGTAAATGAATACCGGGCGTGTAAAGTAAAGTCAGACGCAAGGTATTGTCATCCGGTTTGTCGGAACCATATTTGCAATCTTCCAAAATCGTTACGCCATATTTTCCCGATTGATCAGTCAAGTCGAACCATTGTTTGGAGGGAACTTCAAATTTTTTCTCCTCATTGTTTCCTCGAGAAATGGTACCAACACCTAAATTGTAGGTTGAATTTTTATTGGAAACGGATAGAGGAAAAGCTGCTTTCAAACTGACAGCACGTGATTGCCAGTCAATCTTGTTGCTCACTTCCAAACGTTTACCTGCTTCACCGGCAGCCAAACTGTAGAATTGCGTGATGATAGAATTTTGTCCTGCTCTTTCCACTTTCAAAGTTACCCTTACCGGTCCTTGTTCGACAACGGATATTTTTGCATTTTTATCCATAAAATCAATAGCCGGTTTTTGTCGATCTTTCCAGTCCATGTTCCATGCCGGCCATTCGTCGGGTGTTTCTGCCAAAAATTCAAGACGAGCCGGTTTTGCCAACAATTCTTTCGCATTTTTATTATCATAAATACTGAGAATATCGCCATTGGGAGCTACTTTCACTTTGTAATACTCGTTTTCAAGTGAATTTTCGGAAATAGAAAGCGCAGTTTGTTTTACTGCATTTGAAATTTCACGTACATCATACACTTTTATGCTTGCAGAAGGCATGTCGGCCAAAAACAAAATTTTAATACCATTTCCATTTCTTTCAATAATTTGCGAAGGAACTTCCTTTCCATTTTTATCGAAAACACCGACGGTTTGTGGTAACGATTTGTATTCCAATAGAGCGGTAACAACATCTTGTCTTGCCCGACTTACCGGATTGTAAACTACAATGGCTTTTCCTTCAGTTTGTGTATTCATTTTACCGGCAATGGAACTCAGGCTGTTTTTGAGCGCTTCAGCAAAACAATTGGCAGCGATAAATTCATCATTCCATGCATATTCATAGGCTTTTGGAATAGACGTTCCCGGCAAAATGTCATGAAATTGGCTTCCCAGCACCAAATCCCAACCATTGTTTAGTTTACCGAACGGATAAGCTGCTGTTCCCATCCAATCGGCAGCGACACTTGCAAGTTCTGCCGACGAAGCCAAAAGTTCGTTTTTACGGTTCATTCTTTTCATAAAAGCTTGAGAAGTCAATGAACCCGAACTGTGCTCTATCAAAAGTAAATCGCCCGAATATACCGGAAGTTTTGCCTGAATTTCAGGCGTAATATCTTTGTACATTTGATCGGAAGAAGTCAACAAAACCTTAAAATTACTGTCGTCATTGTGCAAACTGTTGACAGCCCTTTTCACATCGTTTATCCGCGGTGCTCCGCCTTCATCGCCAACGCCATAATAGCGGTAGTCAAAAGCATAACCGGTTTTTTCCTTGTCCTGATTCAGACGTTCCACCCATTGAGGATTTTTATCGAGACGCTCTTCAATTCTGGAAGTATAGCTGGTTGCATTTAATGCAGCAACAATACCTTTGTCGTCAGGGCCTTTCCAAACACCAACGTTAAAAGGAACGCCAGCAGCAGAACGCCAAGTGAGCTTTTGAGTTGAAAATCCAATCAATCCGCAATGATTCAGAATGGAAGGCAAATTCCATAAAAATCCGAAACAGTCCGGCAATATGTAATCAAAACTTTCTTTCCCAAACTCATTTTTAAAAAATTCATTTCCATAGAGCACTTGTCGAACAAGTGATTCTGAAGAAGAAATATTGACTTCACCTTCGTCAACCGAAGAGCCGGATACTTTCCAACGTCCTTGTTCAACATAATTTTTTACCTGATTATACAATTGAGGATAATACTCTTTCATCATTTTATACCGTCGGGAACCGGTGAAATTGAACACATAATCGGGATATTTTTCGAAGAGAGCAAAATTTTCGACCATTGTATGTAAAATATGCTCATTAATGGTTGTTGGATAATCCCAATTCCACTCGGTATCCAAATGAGCATAACCCACCGTGTACAAAAGTCTGTCTTTTGTTATGTCATAATCATTTGGTTTTAACGTTGGCTGAGCCTTTAGCAATGGAATTATTGCCAAACAAATCAAAATTGTAAATAATTGTTTTTTCATTTTGAGAAGAGTTTATTTGATTATTATTTTAAATGAATGTACGTAACAAAAGACAAGAAATCGAGTTAAGAACCTTTTTGTCGGAATTATCCCCCAAATTTACATCATTTGGGTTAAAAAAAAAAGGACTTTCAAATTTTCCGGATGAAAAAAATGAAAGTCCTCTGCTTAACCAACCATTGCAAAAAAAACTAATTGCAATCATTCTCCTAACAACACAACTTTTTTTACCTCTTATTTTATCTCACTAAAGTTTCGCAGTTCAGAAAGTGATGAAAATAAAGAGGAAAAAAGAGAAAAATGAGTAAAAAAGCAGCGTATATTATGAAATATATCATTAAAAATGAGTATATTAGCTGTCCAATCACAAAAACAGAAAAATATGCTACCGGACAAAATTAAGGAAAAAATTTCTGAAACAGGAACAGATTTCAATGAAACCCACATGTATTACATACACAAACACGAATGAATATAACATTTAGACATGTGGGTTCCATCAGACCATTAAAAAATTAAATTATATTCTGATGAAAATAAATTAGAGAGCATACCTATTTTGAAAGCTTTCAAGGCGTTGAAACTAAGGTGGTCGATAGAAGTATTTTTCAAAGAAGCGAAGCAATTGTTGAATCCGGGAGGATGTCAATCCAATGATTTCGATGCACAGATAGCCGATACCACGATAAGCATGATAACCTATATTTTACTGTCTTTTCGATATCGGTATGAACATTATGAATCGATGGGAGAACTCTTCAGGGTAATGAATGCGGAATGTTTGCAGCAGACTCTTGACGAACGTCTTTGGAAATTATTTTTGGACTTGCTGCGTGAAATATGCGAAGCATTTGAGAAAGATATTGACGAATTGTTTGAGTTAATCATGAATTGTCCAAAAACGGCAGAATTAGTTTCAAGGATGCTTGCTCCTCCGCTTCAGGAAGCAGTTTGACGAAAATGGAATTATTAATATGTTGACAACCAGACGGGTAACAACTTAATCGCACTTCTTTATTTTCTGTCTTTCAAATCATTAAAACGAAGTGCGAAACTTTAGCAATATTAAATTCAATTTTGAATTTTTCTTTTTCTCGCAATCTTATCAGTCGATATTTTCCATAAGTTCGAGCCAGCGGAAAGATTTTTCATCGATCAATTGCATTAGTTCCGAAAATCGATGGGATAATTGTACCATTTCTTCACTGTTCGGTTCTCCCGATCCCAGCCGGATTTCTATTTCTCTTTTCTCATTTTCTAAAATCGGGATTTCTTTTTCCAAAGTCTCCAATTCTTTTTGTTCCTTGTAGGTCAATTTCTTAGGCCGATTTTTTTCATTTGTTTCGTTTTTTTGAGACAAGCCACCGAACAAATTTTGCTTTAACTTTTTCTCATTTTCTCTTTCCTGCTCTTCCATCAAATCGTTCCATTCCCGGTAATCGGTATAATTTCCCGGAAAATCCTTCAGAATGCCATTTCCTTTAAATACCAGCAAATGATCTACCACTTTGTCCATAAAATAGCGGTCGTGGCTTACCACAATCAAGCAGCCCTTAAAATTCTGCAAATAATCTTCCAATACATTCAGCGTAACAATATCGAGGTCGTTTGTGGGCTCGTCCAGAATTAAAAAATTGGGATTTTTCATCAAGATGGTACAGAGATACAAGCGCCTTCTTTCACCTCCACTAAGTTTGTAAACATAATCGTACTGACTTTCGGGAGAAAAGAGGAAGTACTGTAAGAACTGAGATGCCGACATTTTTTTACCGTTACCCAAATCAATCACTTCGGCAATATTCTGAACCACATCAATGACTTTCATTTGTTCGTCAAAATTCAATCCTTCCTGACTATAGTAACCAAAAACGACAGTTTCTCCGATATCGAAAGTTCCACTGTCGGGCTGAACTTCTCCCAGCAGCATTTTCAAAAAAGTTGTTTTTCCCGTTCCGTTGTTTCCTGTAATTCCCAGTTTTTCATAACGGGAAAACACATAATTGAAATTCTCCAGTATTTTAAGTTCGCCATAAGATTTTGAAACATTTTTTGCTTCGAAAATTTTTGAACCCAAATAGCTGGCTTTAACATTGAGTTTTATTACTTTGTCATCAAAACGTTGACGTGCGCGCTGTTCAATCTCATGAAAACGATCGATGCGCGATTTTGCCTTTGTTCCGCGAGCTTGAGGTTGGCGATGCATCCATTCCAATTCTGTTCGATACAGTTGTCGGGTTCGGTCGGTTTCGGCATTAAAAGCATCGAGCCTTTCCTGTCGTTTTTCCAAATAGTAAGTATAATTTCCTTTGTAATGAAAGAGTTTTTGAAAATCTATTTCCAAAATGTCGGTGCAAATTCGGTCGAGAAAATAACGATCGTGGGTAACCATAAGTAGGGACATTGAAGATCGTTTCAAAAAATCTTCGAGCCATTCTACCATTTCCAAATCCAAGTGGTTGGTCGGTTCATCGAGCAAAAGCAAGTCCGGCTCCGTAATCAATACTTGAGCCAGAGCCACTCTTTTAAGTTGTCCACCGGAAAGTTCACCAATTTTTTGGTCAAAATCGGTTATTTTCAACTTTGTGAGAATTTGTTTGACACGTAGTTCGTAGTCCCAAGCTCTCAAAGCATCCATGCGCGCAACAATCTCATTCATCTTCTGCTCATTGTGTGAAGAAAGGCAAAGTTCATATTGTGCTATTGTTCTCACTATTTCGCTGTCGGAAGTTAAGCAGGCATCCATCACGGTTAAGTCTTTACGAAAATCCGGATTTTGAGGTAAATATCCTATGCGCAAGTCGCTTCGGTAAACAATATTTCCGCTGTCGTAATCTTCGCGACCGGTAAGGATATTCAATAAAGTTGTTTTTCCTGTTCCATTTTTAGCTATCAGTGCAACCCGCTGATTCTCGGTAACAGTAAAAGAAATATTTTCAAAAAGCAGTCGATCGCCAAATGATTTGGTGAGATTTTCTACTTGGAGATAGTTCGCCATATTCAATAATTTGATACAAAGATAACACTTTCCGAGCATTGGGTCGATAAATGTTTGCCATTTCGCGTGTTTCACTCCTCGTGAAAAATTATTAATTTTACTGCCAATAAATTGTAAATTCTGTTTTCAATAAATGGATAGCGAACTAATTTTAACACAAGATGGTTCACATACGTTGTTTGTTCCCTATATA
>Ga0209407_1003143_pt1 | contig 14610 bp, 10 predicted proteins | sample AD_JPNHG3_MetaG_FD_184410 | JGI IMG/M metagenome (GOLD analysis project Ga0209407, IMG submission 184410) | Active sludge microbial communities of municipal wastewater-treating anaerobic digesters from Japan - AD_JPNHG3_MetaG (SPAdes) (version 2) | ecosystem: Engineered > Bioreactor > Anaerobic... | reverse complement strand
ATTCGATATGACATCGTACTATCATCCCCTGTCGAAGTATCCGATACTCGATCCATGAGCCGTGTACGAGGCCCGTACGCACGGTTCTGTGAGAGGACGAGGGGCTCCGCCCCTCTCCTACTCGATGCTCCTTCGAAAGAGCGGAAGAGCGAGAGAACGAGAAGAGGAGAGAGGGCGAGACAGACGAGATGAGATCCCGTATAGGAGCACTACGGGATGACAGTACCTTCCCGTCATGCCGGACTACGATCCGGCATCCTGGTCCTTAGAGAGAGTGGAACCAGAGGTGAGAGGGTAGAGGTGAGAGGCGAGAGGAGCGGGATTTTGATCTTCTTACCTCTGGCCTCATACCTCTTACCTCTGTTTAGAGACGGACGAGAAGAGTAAAAGAGCGAGATCCCGTATAAGATCACTACGGGATGACAGTCTTCCTCCTCTCCGTCATGCCGGACACCGATCCGGCATCTCCGTCCTTGGAAAGAGCGTGAAGAGCGGGAACGAGAAGAGGAGAGAGGGCGAGACAGACGAGATGAGATCCCGTATAGGAGCATTACGGGATGACAGTCCTTCCTCCTCCCCGTCATGCCGGACTTGATCAGGCATCTGGGTCTTTCCTTCTCAGGTGATATTATATTTGTGGCTTTTACCGTAAAGGGGGGTGCTCTTCATGACTCATATATACGGTGTTGTGCCCTTGCGGAGATTGGGCAGGTCGCTGGGTGTGTCAACGATTCCCTTCAAGACCTGCAATTATCCCTGTATTTATAGCAGCTCTTTCAGCGATTCTTCGGTAATCTTAGAATTCTGCCGATGTCCAGTAAGCCTGTCTACCTTTTGAGTCATTTGATCTCGTTCCGACCACGAGAAATTTACCCGAATCCAGTCTGGCGAACGAATGCGGCTCGAAAGATCCAACCTTGAAAACCTTCTCTTGTATGATCTCTCCGTCCTCGTTGATTCGAACCAGTCCAAATCCTTCCTCAGCGACGGTTACGAATGAAAGTAGCGCAACATAGCTTTCATTATCTTTTGCAAGCGCCAGAACGGCGGGGAATTTATCGTCTAGAAAGACCTCGTTGAGAAGTTCTCCCGATGGATCAACCTTAGCAATATAGGCCAACCCCGAAAAATCGCTCGCAACACCGGCCACCAAATAACCGTTCTCGACTTCGGCAAGGCCCCTTCCTTCGAGATGCAACCCATCCTTTTTGCCCAAAAGCTTTTGCCAGATAAGCCTTCCCGTTGAATCCAGTTTTGCAAGCCAGAGGTACTGATGATCTTCGACCCAGCTATATCCCGTAACGAGCAATTTTCCATCTGAAAGCAGAATTACATCGATCGCGGCGTCGAAATCATTCTTGCCGAAATCCTTCTCCCAGACGATTTTACCGGAGGTTTCAATTTTCAATAAACTGGCCTGAAAGTAATTCCTATCGGTAGCGCACTGTCCTGCAACGACAAAGCCATCTCCGGTGTTAATGACGCTCCACGGAGAATAATCACTGTTCTTACCATGGTTCTTCTGCCATATGAGATCGCCTTCCCCGTTAATCATAGCTATTAGGAGTTTTGCATTTCCAGCGCTTTCGGTTCGCGATACCAAGAAATAATGGTTATCGTCTATCGCGACAACACATCTCCCCAGGTCATCGCCCATGCTACCGAACTCCTTTGTCCACAAAACTCCTCCATCCAGGTCAAGCTTAATCGCTAGCGTCTCGATATAAGGTTCTTCGTAATGCTCGGAGAAGCCCACAGCAATGAACGTATCGGAAACTCTAATAACATCGAGAAGTTCTTCGCTCCTCTCTCCTCCAAAACTACCATAAAAGGCTGCCGCCATGCTGGAGAAAAAAACTATCAGCGTCGCTAAAGCCAATCTTTTCATAATCCACCTCCATTCACTTCAATTCTACAATCTAGACTTATATGTTTGACTTAAGAAATAGTCGTTATTCATCGAGAAAGGAAGAATTGGAAAAATGTTCATACCCAACCAGTAAACATTTTGTTCGTACAAACAACCATTCTCCACTAAAAGTTTTTCCGCAGTAACATCCGGAAAATCGCTTATAGTCTTTCCTTACAGATGCAACAAGCTCTCTTTTTCAATGTAAAAGATATGATTACAAATATATGTCTCGGATATATATGTGGTGATATAATATCTATGGGTCTTTTGTTGTAAAGAGAGGTTGCTTTCATGACTCACGTGTACGGTGTTGTGCCTTCGCGGAGATTGGGCAGGTCGCTGGGCGTGTCAACGATTCCCTTCAAGACCTGCAATTATTCATGTATTTATTGCCAGCTTGGAAGAACGACAAACATGACTAACACCCGCACGAGTTTCTACCCTCCCGGGGAGATAATAAACCAGGTCAGGGATTTCGTGAACGAGAAGGGCGATGAGAGTTTCGACGTTGTAACTGTCGTGGGCGAGGGCGAACCCACACTTTACAGACCGCTTGATCAACTGGCAGAAGCGATCAGGAAGTTGACTTTCAAACCACTCGTGCTTATCACCAACGGATCGCTTCTCTTCGACGAAGACCTCAGGGACGAGATCTCTGGTTTCGATATCGTGATGCCGACACTTGACGCTTACGACCAGGAAAGTTTCAGATGCATCAACAGACCGCTCGGAAAGCTCGAGTATGAAGAGGTTTACGAAGGCCTGGTGGATTTTTCCAGAAAGTTCGACGGAGAGTTATGGCTAGAGGTCATGCTCGTAAAGGGTTATAACGACGACGAAGAGTCTCTTATGCTTTTGAAGGAGCGTATTTCCAGAGTCAAAACGGAGAGAGTGTATATAAATGTTCCTGCAAGACCACCGGCCGAAGATGGCGTCAAAATACCGGATATCGCTACTTTGAAACTTGCGCGTGAATTATTGGGTGCTACAAGCATCGAGAATCTGCCAGTTAGCAATTTTCTATCGCGCGAAAGTGATGCGGAGAGCACCGTTATCGAGATCATAAAGCGGCACCCCATGTCGCAAGAAGATATAGAAAGCCTTCTTCGCTCGCGGTTCGGTCCGGGTTCGGCCGAAGTTTTTTTTGAAAAGCTATCTTCTAGAGGCGATGTGGAAAGGTGTGAATACGTCGGGAAAATCTTCTACAGATACAGGTCGATCTTATAAAAGGAAAAGGATAGCGTTCTGCAACATCAAACCTTTTTCTTGGCTCATCTTAAAAGCGATCTACTCTTTCAATTACCCGTCTTCTATGATATGCCTCCGATGAGTCACTGCAAAGGCTTTACGTATTTGTCGGCCATAATGATAAACTTGAATCATGGAAGGGAGGGCTTTCCGTTGGGAAGAGTTGCGGTGATCGGTGAGCTACTCATAGATTTTATCTCCGATACACAGGTCAGCGATCTTTCACGGGCGAAGAGCTTCAACAGGTTCTTTGCAGGCTCGCCGGGCAACCTCGTTTTCAATCTGCGCGATCTCGATGTCGATTCCACTATACTTTCAAGAGTCGGGGACGACCCCTTTGGCCGTGCCTATATCGATCTTCTTTCGAAGAAGGGGATCGATGTTTCATACATTCAACTTGATAGAAGGAGGCACACTTCGTTCGTGATAGTATCGCGGTCCGACTCGACTCCGCAATTTTTGGCCCTGCGCGACGCGGATTTTATGCTGGAGCCTCCCTTGGAGATAGATCGGTTTCTCGATGGTGTGCAGTTTCTTCATCTCACTTCCTGGCCACTCTCCCTTTCACCGGCCCGCGAGACGACCGTCTCAATTGTTAAGAAAGCTGCAGAAAAAGGGATAAAGATCTCGCTCGATCCCAACTATCGGAAGGTTCTCTGGGAGTATGGACACGACGGGCCTGCCTTCATCAAGGAGATGTTGAGATATATTTACATTGTCAAGCCCTCAGACGACGACGCGCGGCATATCTTCGGTGAGATGCAACCGAAAGAGTACTTAGACCTCTTTCACGGATTTGGGGCTAAAAACGTGATACTGACTCTCGGCAAGCGCGGTTCGGTCGTCTCGAACGGTTTCAGGGTCGAAGAGATCGCTCCCTGCGCTCGAAGGGTCGTCGATACTACAGGTGCCGGAGATGCCTTTTGGTCTGGCCTATACAGGGGATTGCTTGATGGGAAAGATATCTTCGGGGCAGCCCGGTACGGAAACATGTGTGCCGCCTTTAGAATAGAACACGAAGGAAAAGACACGCAACTCCCTGCGATCGAGGAATTAAAGACGATTTATGAGAGGTGTTGAAGCATGAGAGTAGCATTTATCAATCCACAGGGGAATTTCGACTCGCGCGACAGTTACTGGACAACCCATCCCGATTTTGGTGGACAGCTCGTGTATGTCAAAGAACTGGCCGTCGCGATGTCCGGACTGGGTATCAGCTGCGATATAATCACTCGAAGAATAACGGACCCCGATTGGCCGGAGTTCGCGGGCGATATGGATTCGTATCCCGGTGTCGAAAATGTGAGGATCATAAGAATCCCGTTCGGGCCCGAAGGCTTCCTGAAAAAGGAAAAGCTCTGGCCATATCTGGACCAGTTTAGAAAGGAGATAATCGATTTCTACCGTCAGGACAGAACCATGCCCAGCTTTATAACCGGCCATTACGGTGACGGCGGCCTGGTCGGAGCGATGCTTTTCAAGGATACAGGTATCCCTTATTCTTTCACCGCTCATTCGCTCGGTGCACAGAAGCTCGAAAAGCTTCTCCAGGCCGGTGAAGATAGAGCCCGTCTCGAAGAGAAATACAATTTTTCTTACCGGATAGCTGCCGAAAGAATTGCCATGAAGTGTTCGGCCGTCAACTTTGTTTCCACCTCAATGGAGCGTTATCAGCAGTACAGCCACAGGCTTTACAGGGATTTCGTCAATATTGGGGATGATTCCAAATTCAGAGTCGTGCCCCCCGGCGTGAACACTTCGATCTTCAAGTCGGAACCTACCGACTTGGACGCACGTGTCGAGGAGAAGCTAACTTCAGCTTTGAAAGGTTTTGTGGAGACTTCGAGACAGAATCTGCCCCTGATAATCGTCTCGAGCAGACTGGAACCCAAGAAAAACCACACTGGCCTCGTAAGGGCCTTTTCAAAAGATATAGCATTGAATGAAGCCAGTAACCTCCTGATAGTCGTGAGGGGCATGGAAAATCCGTACGATGAGTACGAAAAGACAGATGACCCCGAAAGAGCAGTTCTTTCCGAGATTATCGAGATCGTCAGAAGAAACGGCGTGGAGAAAAAGGTTCTCTTTCTCAACATCGAAAGCCAGCTCGAGCTGGCCGCCCTGTACAGAGTCGCTGGCAAGTTGAGATCGATCTTTGCTTTGACTTCTCTTTATGAACCTTTCGGTCTTGCATCGATCGAGGCCATGGCCTGCGGATTACCGGTAGTTGCCACATCGAATGGCGGTCCATCCGAGAGCTTGAACGAAAATGGAGTCGAGTACGGGGTGTTGGTCGATCCTGCCGATCCGCAGGATATTGCTCGCGGGTTGAAAAGATTGATAAACTGCGATCAGGATGTTTGGAAGTCCTTCAGGGAAAGAGCAATGAACAGGGTTCTTGACAAATACACCTGGGCGGCAACGGCAAAGGGCTATCTCGATGCGATCAAAGAGTTGATAAAGAATACCTACCCGGAGCCAGAGATTCCCGATTGCATATACACCGGAATGGAAATACCCTTTATCGATTCGTGAAAAGCTGGCAAGATGTTTTATAACTGGAAAGATCCGATTTTTTAGGAAGGGAGGCATACCGCTTAACCCTTAGAGCGAGGTCCTTAGCGGTAAGTTGCTGTGAAAAATCCGGCCTTTAAGGTTGTACTCGCGTATATTGTATTTGGAGCATTGTGGATTTTGTTCTCGGATATGCTGGTCAATGCGTTTTTTCCGGATAAGGCTTCTCTTTCAGCCGTTCAGACCTATAAAGGATGGGCCTTTGTAGTCTCAAGCGGTCTTCTCTTTTACTTCATGATCTTCAGGGAATTCCGTGGAAAAGTAAAGGCTAACGTGTTGCTTACAAGACAGAAGGATTTTTCCAATTCCGTGCTCGACAGCGCCGGGGTCTATGTAGCGGTAATTGATGGTAAGGGAACGATCGCGAGAATCAACGAGAAGTTCGAAAAGCTTTTCGCCTCTTCCGGCAGAGAAATCGTCGGGGAAAGCATATACGATGTTTTTTTAAATCCCTCGACGGCGAGCGTTTTGAGATCGGCCGTAGAAAGTATCCGGGATATAGACAGCGAACAGGTTTTCGAAAGCGGCTGCACTGTTTCCGGTAAGACTCTTCATATCCGCTGGTCGTTGCGCTTTCTAGCCTCCTGGAAGGAAGAGAACGATTATTTCGTTCTCACAGGAGTCGATATAACCAAAGTCGTAGAATCGGAGAGGAACGCGACTAAAAGATTGAACGATATTCAGGCTCTTCACGAGATAGATCTTGCGGTCAGTTACAACATAGAACTCGAGAAGATGCTAGACGTCTTTCTTGAGAAGTCCATATCCAGACTGGAAGTGGATGGTGCAGATATTTACTTGCTGAGTGAGGACAATAAGTTGAGATTCACTCACGGAATGGGATTGTTATCCGACAAAAGCCTCCCCATCGATCTTCCGCTCGAAGGAACCGTTCCCGGTAAGGTCGTACTCACTGGGGAGTCTTATTCGGGGCCGTTGCACCCCGATCCAAGTTCAAACTGTCCCAGACTTGCAATGATAAAAGAGATGAAGATATCCGAATACCACGCCGTTCCTCTTCAGACGCGCGGCAAGACCCTGGGGGTACTGGAGGTCTTCAGTGTTGAAGAAAGGGAGCGCGACAGCGAATGGCATGACTTTTTGATCACCCTCGCCGGACAGGGATCGCTGGCAATAGACATTGCTATCATGATAGAAAGCCTTAAAGCAAGCAACAAGATGATCAAACACGCCTACGATCAAACGCTCGAAGGTCTGGCGATGGCTATGGATTTGAGAGACATAGAGATGGAGGGACATTCGCGAAGAGTGACGGAACTATCCATGGCCCTCGCCAGAGAGATGGGATTGAACGGCGAAGAACTCGAGAATTTTTACAGGGGTGCACTTTTGCACGATATCGGAAAGATTTCCGTGCCGGATGAGATACTGTTCAAAAAAGGTCCGCTGGATGAAAATGAGTGGGAAATAATGAAATCGCACACAGTATATGCCCGTAAGCTCCTTTCACAGATCGACTACCTGGTGCCGTCGCTGGATATACCCTACTGCCATCACGAACGCTGGGACGGTTCTGGTTATCCCCGCGGACTGAAAGGTGAAGAGATTCCGCTTTCGGCAAGGATTTTCACAGTCGCGGATGTTTACGACGCGCTGACTTCTGAGAGGCGATACAAGCATGCATGGCCCGAAAAAGAGGCGTTGAAGTATTTGCGAGAGAATTCAGGGAAATTATTCGATGAAAGGATCGTTGATCGCTTTCTGAAAATAGTCAAAAATTGAAGAATTATAAAAAACGGAGGTTGTGCTTGTGCAGTACGATTTCGACAGGAAAATAGAAAGAAGGGGTACTAACTGCCTTAAATGGGACCACGCGGACTGGTTTTTCGGCACAAATGATCTTTTGCCTATGTGGGTGGCAGACATGGATTTCGAAGTGGCCGGACCAATACTGGAGGCAATCAAAAAGAGGGCCGATCATGGAGTCTTTGGATACACAGTTAAACCGGAAAGTTACCACGAGGCCCTTGTCGAGTGGATGAAAAAAAGGCATGGGTGGAAGATAAAGAAGGAATGGCTGGCGTACGCTCCCGGAGTGGTTCCCGCCGTTCATCTGAGCATAATGGCCTTTTCCCATCCAGGCGATAGCGTTCTGGTCAACAGCCCGGTTTACTATCCCTTTTACAGTGCCATAAAGAACACTGGCCGACAGCTTCTTGTGAGTCCTCTTAAAAGCGATGAAGGCCGTTACGAAATGGATTTCGATGATATTGAGAGAAGAATAGACTCCAGGACAAGGCTCTTCATACTCAGCAACCCCCACAATCCGGTGGGCAGGGTCTGGAAAATAAAAGAACTGGAAAGACTGGGAGAGATCTGCCTTAAGCACGATATAAAGATAGTTTCCGACGAAATACACTCAGATCTTGTCTTCGAGGGATACAAGCATATTCCCCTGGCCTCTATCTCGAAAGAGTTTTCGATGCAGACGATTACCTGCGTCGCTCCGAGCAAAACTTTCAACCTTGCAGGACTGGCTACAGCCTCCGTAATTGCCGAAAACAAAAGGATGCTCGACGAATATAACAACGCACTCTCTTCGGTGGGGATAGGGCTGGCCAACGCCTTCGGAATTGTTGCATTCGAAGCGGCTTACAGGTACGGTGAAGAGTGGCTGGAACAACTGCTGCCGTATCTGAGGGGGAATTTCGATTATATGAGGGAATTCATCGGCAAGAATCTGCCAGCGGTGAAGGTGACGGAACTCGAAGGCACTTACCTGGCCTGGCTGGATTTCAGGGGACTGGGGATGACCGTGGAAGAACTAAAAGATTTTCTGTACAAAAAAGCCCGGGTGGGTTTCGAAGACGGTTCGGTCTTCGGAGAGGAAGGTGCCGGTTTCATGAGGGTCAACCTCGCCTGTCCCAGAAGCACCGTCGAGGAGGCCTTGAACAGACTTTTGGAAAGCTACAGAAAAACATTCAACCCTCTAGGGAGAGCTTAGGATATAGATCCAGAAAAGGCTGTCATCTCGCAGCGCTCATCCTCATGTCAACCCGTAGTGCTCACCCTCATGTCATCCCGTGTCATCCCGTTATGATCCTAAACGGGACCTCGTTCTTTACATACGGGATCTCGCTCTTCTCGCTCTTTCGAAGGACGGAGATGCCGGATCAGGTCCGGCATGACGGGAGGCAACTGTCATCCCGGGCTCTGACCCGGGATCCACTCCTTAGAAAACCGTGATTCTGAGTCAAGCTCAGAATGACGGGAAGGGAGTAAGACTGTCATCCCGTAGTGCTCTTATACGGGATCTCGCTCTTCTCATCCGTCTCTAAACAGAGGTAAGAGGTATGAGGTCAGAGGTAAGAAGATCAAGATCTTCACGCTCTTCACACCTCCCGCCTCTTACCTCTAGCCTCAGGTCCCCAAGGACGGGTTCACGCTCCGGGACAACTGACGAAGGATGGCCCCTAACACTCTTCTCGCTCATTCTAGCGTGAGGATTCCCAGTTTTCTCAACCTGATTTTCTCGTCGATCACTTCGTTGTTATCATCGACTGCGAAGGTAGCCCCGTCTATGGTCGCTGTCATTGTTCTACCTTTGGCCACCGACATTTTTCTCAATCCTGGGGCGTCCAGAATTCCAGCGTTTATGGCCGCATAGATAGTCTCGGGCGAAGTCAAACTGGAGATCTTTATGGTCTCCATGGCTTCAAGTATAGTGGCAGATTCGTTTTTCAAGAACTCTTTGTGTCGTTCAATCTTATCGTCCTTCGAAAAATCAGGCAGACCTTTTCTTGCCTCGCTCATGGCTTGTTTCACCATCTTCACACTTTCGATTATCTCCGCGGGCGTGGCTCTTTTAGTCGCTTCGCAATAGGCCACCACATGTACTATCTGCGGTTGCAGATAAGAGGCCGTGAAAAGTGAGGATACCAACTGGCCCATCGACATGTGGGGATCGGCCGGGAAGGACATGAGTCCGGGCCGTACCATCGTTACAGGAATGAAGTTCTCACTCTTCAAAGATTCGATCATTTCCTTTTTCGCAAGAGACTTGGCGATATCCATCGAAGGCGAGATCCCGGGAGGCGTGTTCATCATGTACTGGGCCACGTACACCTTCACTCCCAGTCTTTTGGCTGTCAGGGCGGCCAGATACGCCATCGTAACCTCAATGGCGTCGTGGCAGTATCTGAGAGCCCACTGGTGGGCCTCGTTTATCTCGACGGGAATTCCCTTGCCGGCGTTCCAGGCTATCGCGCTCTGGTTTTCCCTTATAGCCTCCAGAAGCTCTCGGTCCGATCTTCCGTCGAGTCGTGAGTACCAGGTGAGCGGGATGGCAGCCCAGGCATTGTTCAAAGACTCTTTGAAGAGGAGAGAGAACTTCAGAAGTTCTCTCGTGCCCGAATAAGAACGCACTAGCGGATAGTTACCCCTTCGGCTGGCTTCGTACATTCTCTCGAAATCCTCTCTCTTTCTGAAGGGCGCGCCTCCGGCGCCGTCCTCGGAACGAACCATGTTCTCGGGATGGAAGAACCACTGCTGACAATTCTGATCCGGTGCGAGAGAGATGATATCCAACAAACGAGATTGCGCGAGTTCCTTCACGGCCAGTTCGGTCTCCTCGAGCGTTTGAAGGCCAATATGGTGACGGATCAGGGGGAAAGGCTCTTTGAAGGCTATTCTCTCGAGTAGTTCCTGAGGGTATTCAACGGTTCCTCGCGCTTCGTCGCGACCACGCAGATAGTTGATCACTTCTTCAATCGATTCGCTCCCGTCGAAGACTCTGTCGAACATCCCCGATTCACGGGCAACCCTGGCCGTCTCGACGGTGCCGCCGAAGATCATCTTCTTTTCGATTCCCTCTCTCTCCAGCGCCGTACGTAATTCTCTGAGAAGCTCTCTGCAGGACTCCCCACCAAGCCGGTAGCTTATAGCTATGATATCGGGCGAAATTTCTTTTATACTGTCCAAAAGCTTGTCTATTCCCAGTACGCTGCCGATATACACGCCTTCGTACCCTTCTTTCCTGGCCAGGTCAAGAAAGTTCAGAATTCCTGCAGTGTGAATGTCGCTCCCTATAGCGCCGGCCAGTATCTTATCCATCGCCGTCCCCCTTTTCAACGTAATGCCAGAGATCTTCAACCGACATATCCTTCACTCCCAGTCGTTCGATGTTTCTGCCTTCCTTCCAGAAGTCCTTTCCCATTATCGCTCCGGCTATGTTTATCACAGAGTCCATGGTCTTGGTATCGACGCCGAGTTTTTTCCCGAAACAGCTCATGGGAACCAGGCTCATCGGGACGTCTTCGATTATGTAGCGGTTTTCCATGCTGATCGGCGCCATGATGCCTCTGTAGCCTTCGTTGTTGTGGATAGCGTTGTACAGATCTTCTCCTCTGGCATCGTAGGCGTAATCAAGCCACTCTCTGGCGCCCATCGCCTGAACGCCTAGTTTGCTTGTAACCTCACAACGCTCTCTATCAACCTCTTCAAGAACCCTCGCTACGGCCGGGCTGATTCCGTCGAGATAGAACTGGAAGTCACCGTGAGTAGATTCTATCCAGCCGGCGTTCATAATGATCGCCCCGGGATGGAAGATCGCACCGATATTGTTGAAACTCGTGTAGAGTACGTTGTCTGCGAGCGTAAATTCTGGAATCACATCGCCGATCACCGGCATGAGGAGTTCATTATCCTTTGAAGGTAGCACAGACACCGGTACGGCGTTCTTGATCCGGAATATCCTTACCATCCCCGGACCAGAGATTCTCGATGCAAAGAGAAAGGTCTGTGCCTCGGCCAGTATAGCCTTGTTCCTCACGCCACACTCTTTTAATATCTTGTCAAATTCGAGGGCGCCTCCGGTTCTTCCGGGATTGAGAATGATAATCTGACCTTCCGAGATGAACTTTGAAAGCTTTCGGGCTACTTCCGCGTGCGCGAAGGCGGGCACGACTACCATGATGAGTTCCGCATCGGAAACGGCCTTCTCCATATCCGTTCCGACATACTTGAGCCGGGCCGTTCCACCAGATTCGCCCTCAACTTTGAGTTTTTTGCTTTTCAATATAGGCTGGATTCTGCTCTGACTTCGATTGTAGAGCGCAACTTCGTTTCCACGCATGGCAAGCACCGCGGCAAGAGCCTGTCCGCCGTTCCCCGCACCGATCACAGCTATTTTCATTCGACACCTCCCTTTCCCAGAAGACCGCTGAAGAGATCTCCGTATAACTCAGATTCTGGAAAAATAATCCCCCACAGTACAATTATACTTTATTCGTCGTGCATCTTTTTATAAGCCATTCACAGCGATTTGTATATATTTATCTGTTTATCAATTGCGATATACGGTCTCTATGGCTCCTTCACAGTGGTAAACTTCTTTGAAAATATTGAAGTAAAGCGACTCTTCTTTGGTCCTTATGCCGGCCTTCTCCCGATCTCTTTCGAACTGTTCCTGACTCACCGTCTCTTGCGCGTATCTTTCCATAAGATCGTAAGAACCCGCTCCGATACTGAACTTCTTCTTTTTTCTCCACACTATCTCGTGTGGCAACTGGTCTTCGAAGGCCTTTCTGAGTATCCACTTCTCGGTTTTGTCTTTACCGTGCAGTTTCCATTCAATCGGTATGGAGAAAGCCAGCTTCAACATCTCCTGATCCATGAAAGGAACGTCGTATTCGATACCATGAGCCAGAGCCATTCTATCGTCTCTCTGGAAGCCAGAACGGTGACCGTTCTCGGTTATATGTAACAGCTCTGCCTCGATCTCTTCTCCGGCCCCGATCTTTTTCATATAATCGTACCCGGCGAAGAGCTCGTCAGCGCCTTCGCCCATAAAGACGAATTCACAACCGTTTTCACTGGCGAGTTTCGAGAGAATGAAATTCGGTATCGAGCTCCTGACAAGGAGCGGATCGAATGACTCTAGATGATAGATCACGTCCGGCAGAACTTCCAGCATCTCATCGAGATCGTAGAAATACTCCAGATGCTCGGTGCCCAGATGATCGGCGACAACTCTTGCGCATCCTGGATCTTCACCGTCGCTCTTTCCTACCGTGAAGGTCTTGAAACTGCCGACAAACGGCTTCAGGGAGGCCGCGATACAGCTGCTGTCCAGTCCGCCACTGAGGAAGATCGAGGGTTCGCAATTCAGAACTTCAAGTCTTTTCCTTATAGAATCCTCAAGGGTTTCTCTCACATCTTCGATGGCTTTTTCCTTATCGGTGGCGATCTCGCCGGAGTCGATGATTTCCCTGCAGGTGGAATATTCTTTGAAACCTTCCTCTCTGGTAAAATAGTGACCGGGTGGGAAGAGGGCAACTTCGTCGCAGTAAGGTGCGATCGCCTTCAATTCCGAAGCGAAGATCGTCTCTCTGCCTATCAGGCCGTAATAAAGCGGCTTCAACCCAATTGGATCTCTAGCAACTATCGTCTCTTTACCATCGTTCACAGCCAGTGAGAAAGAGCCTTCCAGTCGCTCGAGAAAACGTTTCCCGAGTTCTCTGTAAAGCTGTACGGTCTCCTCCGACCAACCCGATCCTGACGGAGACAGGAGAAAACCGTCGATGACAGCTATGCCTTCTGATGATGAATGTCGCAATTTTGAGGCCGAAAAGGCCCTGCCAGCAACGGAGGCCATCTGATAACCATCTACAGTTTCATAAATAGTTTTTTCTTCTCCCCTGTGTGCCATCAAGTCTAGAGACTCACCAAGGAGTTCTCTGTTGTTACCTGTAAATATGACTATTGCACTCATGCTTATCTCCTTTCGAGGGTAGTTCTGTTGGAATATACCGAACGCGGCTATTATCGGCTGGATTGTTGATCTGCTTTAACCGTATTATACCATATTGACAATACTAGACGCTATAACCTTTATTTTAAGCCATATTCAGTGATATTGTCTTGTTAAATTCCCACTCTTTCGAAAGATGGTGGAGATGCTGGATCAGGTCCGGCATGACGGGAAGGAGGAAAGACCGCGAAAATGGGGACTGACGGGCTCCTGACGTCTGTCCCGTTTTTCGCGAAGACCGGGATCCTGACTAGGAGTACGTCAGGATGACCTGAGGAGGCTGTCATCCCGGGCTACGACCCGGGATCCACTCCTTAGAAAACCGTGATTCTGAGTCAAGCTCAGAATGACAGGAAGGGAGGAAAGACCGGGATCCTGACTAGGAGTACGTCAGGATGACCTGAGGAGGCTGTCATCCCGTAGTGTTCTTATACGGGATCTCGTTCTTTCGAAGAACGGAGATGCCGGATCGGAGTCCGGCATGACGGGAAGGGAGTAAAGACCGCGAAAATGGGGACTGACGGGCTCCTGACGTCTGTCCCGTTTTTCGCGAAGACCGGGATCCTGACTAGGAGCACGTCAGGATGACGTGAGGGGAGGAAAAACCGTGATTCTGAGTCAAGCTCAGAATGACGGGAAGGGAGGAAAGACCGGGATTCTGGCTAGGAACATGCCAGAATGACGGGAAGGGAGTAAGACTGTCATCCCGTAGTGCTCTTATACGGGATCTCGTTCTTTCGAAGAACGGAGATGCCGGATCGGAGTCCGGCATGACGGGAAGAAGGAAAGACTGTCATCCCGTAGTGCTCTTATACGGGATCTCGCTCTTCTCGTCAGTCTCTAAACAGAGGTAAGAGGTATGAGGTCAGAGGTAAGAAGATCAAGATCTTCACGCTCTTCACACCTCCCGCCTCTTACCTCTAGCCTCAGGTCCCCATGGACGGCTCTTCTACGCACTGCTATCCTCAACGAAGAACGAAGTTCCTAGCTCCGCAACGAAGAACCGCTCTTTCGAAGGACGGTTCTTCCCGTTCTTTCGAAGTATGAAATGACAAGCCTTCATGTTAACGAAAAGAACGCGATAGCATCGTAAGTATAATATAGT
>Ga0209407_1003142_pt1 | contig 14611 bp, 15 predicted proteins | sample AD_JPNHG3_MetaG_FD_184410 | JGI IMG/M metagenome (GOLD analysis project Ga0209407, IMG submission 184410) | Active sludge microbial communities of municipal wastewater-treating anaerobic digesters from Japan - AD_JPNHG3_MetaG (SPAdes) (version 2) | ecosystem: Engineered > Bioreactor > Anaerobic... | reverse complement strand
CTGTAAGGAAAGCGGTTTCAGGATCGATGCCGGATTCCACGTATTCCATGAAAGCCGCGCCGAACTCCTGAGAAAATACCTCCTTGAAAGCACCTGCCGAAGAGCCTGCACCGAAAGCCGCACCTATAAGACCTACAGGAGCCGAAGCGGGGAAGAGTGCGGTCATAATGGTCGCCGCAACAGCCGCCCATCCGCCTTTCTCCAAACCCTCCATGCCTGCCTTGACGCTCTGAGCCATAAACTCTCCGCCGCCATAGAACGCCTTCTGGAAAAATCCTTCCGTCTTCTGTTCCTGCGGAAGCCCCATGGCAAGTTCATAGACCTGCTTCAACGTATCCTGGTTGATACCGTCTTTTGTAAGTATTCTGGATATCTCCCTGAACACGTTGGACTGTTGCCACCCCTTGTTCCATCCTTCTACGGCAAGTTCCATCATGGAAGCGTTCTCAAGGTCATCGTGAGCGATAGCCATGTTACCGGGAACGCTGAAGAACATGGACGAAACAGGGGCCTTCTCCGCCATGTCCATCAGGGCGGAAGGGAGCACCCTCTTCTCCGCTTCGCTTTTAACTTCGGGGTCTTCGTCTATCATCCATTGCGAGATCCCCGTCTTGTCGGACAACAGCATGTTGGAGGCAACAGCATCAGGGTTGCTCCCTGACGTGTTGCGGTACGCCCTTATAAGGTCATCGTGAAGTTTCGCCTTATCGTCAAACCATTGTACCGACTGTTCCTTGATCTCCTGACTTTCAACAAGGCGTTTTTCCTTCATTGAGAGCGGTTCAAGGGTAATATCCTCTTTGGGAGCATCATGAGGTATCGGGACATCAGGATTATAGTAAGAGAACCATCCCAGACCCGTAGACTTCTCATCAGGTTCATCTACAAGTTCACCCGATGCAATGAGTGCCTTCTTTTCCTTTTCGTTCAGCGGGACTTCTTCTATCCGCATCACCATGCGTTAGTCCTCCTGCTCTTCGGGAACAACCTTTATCTTGACTATCTTGCTGCCCTGCTTCATGTACCAGAATCCGCCCTCAACGCTGAACTTCGCATCAGGGTATTTCGCAAGAACGGATATCTTCTCGTTGTAAATGTCGAACCCGTGAGATTTCTTTTTGTCAAAGGGGAGCAAGGTGTCATGCACAACGTACTCCTTTATCAGTTTCTTTGTGATATCGATGATCTCCGTTTCTGTGGGATTATCCATACCATCTACAATGTCGTTCAAAGCCTCATTGAAACGAGGTTCCACCATGTTTATTTCGTCATCATCAAACTCCTGTGCCAGAAGCCCGTGGACATTGCTTTTTATCCGGGTAAACATTCCAGACTTCGGATCTTCGGGATTGGTTTTCCATATCTCTTTTAAACTGGACTCTGTGAGTTTCCCTCCGTACTCCATTGCAAACTCCGTATATGACTTGAACTTGCCATCCTTGACCGCATCGGACGCTTCGAAATAAGTCACGTTGTAATTGGGGTCATCCTTGTCTATCTTCAACGTCCGGTCAAGTTTGCTGACATAGGTATAGAGCGAGTCCTTCACGGACGAGGGGATGTTGAGTTTATCAACGTAGGCAAGCCGTTCAGACGGACTCATGCCGTCAAGTTTTTTGGCATGACTGTCAAAGAGTCCGACCTTCCACTCGCGTTCAGCGGCTTCCTTTTCGGAGAACCTTGTCTTCACATAAGAGACCAGTTTGTCCTCTTTTTCCCCGGAGTAGTTCTTCCGTATCCAATCTATCGCCTGTGATTCAGAAGAGAACTTTCTTACTATGCTGTCCGTCTGTTCCTGCGCCCATACGGTCATTTCAACGTTCTTTATGGACTTTTCTATCTCATCCCTCACGGAACCCCTTATCTCATCCTTGTGTCCCTCATACCACGCACGCGCACCCTTGCCGTCATCACTTGCAAGTATCTGCTGAATGACGTTCACATGAATTCCGGAAAGGTACTCTTCCTTCTTGAGTTCTATCGCTTCTTCGGGAAGTCCCAGGGTAGCGGCGGCAATGGTTATCTGCTCCAACCCCTCCGCAACGGAATCATTGAACGCCACCATATCGGTATAGTTTGCTATGGCATCATTGGCGGACTGCGTTATGAGGGCGGCTGTTACTTCCCTTTCGTACACCCTCAACTGTTCCGCTTCATGCCGGGAGAGTTGATCCCGTGCGGTCTCAAGTTTCTGGAACGACATATCATGGAAATACTTCTTCTGCCGTTCTGACTTGAGTTCGCCGGATATAGTGTCATAAATATCCCGCAGGGCTTCGTCACCGTCACGGTACAGGTCAACGGCGTTCTTCCCCTGCTTTGCAAAGAATCCGTTCTCCCCGTAAAGCTTTTCCCTCATCTGCTCAAGCAGCTTGGCGTAGGCTTCCTTCGCCGCCGTCTGGTCAACCTGCTCATAGAGTTTCAGGGCAGTATTGCCCAGCGAGTCGCCAACGGACATGAGGCGATTGCCTGCCTGCTCAACGGCACGACCGACACCCGACCCGAAAGCCTCAGCATCAACCCTGGGAGTTGGGAGCGGCCTTAACTGTTCCTGCGGTGTATATCTGGGCACCTGCGGCATCTACATCACACCCCGTATTTGTATGCGTACCACTTGTCGGCGACCATCCCGGCTCCGGTCAGCAAATTAGATCCCGCGCCGAAATATCCCGCCTGACGAGCGTTGGAGGCTCCCGCCTTTGAGATGCTTGCCTGCGACTGATACCCCCATGATTCCCTCCCGGCGTTCTCCCTGATAGTCCATGCGTCCATCTCGATAGACCTCTGGGTATCGGCTATAACGTCCATAGGGGAACCCGTTGAAAGATTTACGCCTGAAGCCCCTAAAACTGCACGCTGACGCCCCTTAACTCTAGCACCCTGCTCCCTCATCAGTCTTTCTTCCCGTGATGCTCTCCGTTGAGAATCAGCAGCCTGCGCTTCATATATCTTCGCCTGTGCCTCCATTGCCGCACCCTGTGCCTGACCTTGCTGATAGGCTCCGTAGGCGGACGTTACGGCACCAAGACCCGTCATCACAAGGGAGGCGGTCTGAAGGGAAGCGGCTGTCCCTGCGGCGGCTGCTCCTCCCCCTGGAGTGAGTGCGGCAAGTGCCGTGGTTATGAATTCACACATATCATTTATCGCCTCTCTTTCGTTCTATCCTGTGAAACGGCATCCCGAACGGCCCGAACGGTTCAGGCTCGAATACCCTGAATCCCACCCATTTGGCCCACCTGAGCGATACCGTGTTGCGTGCGTCTATCCAGTTCACGAGGGTGGTATAAAGATCGTGCATGTTGTCTATCCAGTATTCCCTACCCTCTCGTAAAAACCTTCGCCATACCCTCTTGTCCCGTATCATGTCCGACGCGAGCATCCACGGCATCCCTACAGGAGAGAGGATGTTCAGACCGCCGACCCCGAACATCCCTATGCACCTGTCGTCAAGGAGTATCGACCAGGTGACGGTCGCCTTTTCGTAGGATCTAATCAGCGCGTCTTCCGGGGTCGCCTTAGACGAAGCCCACAACTCATCCACATCGGCCTGTCTCAACCCGATGGAAAGGAGTTCGTCTATATGTCTTCGCCTTGCCGTGACTACGCCGTCCATTATTTCCTTCCCGCGTCAAGTTGCGGAGTGATGGCGAGTATCTCCATCGGCAGAGGCTTTGACTGTTTGATGTATATGCGCCCGTTCTGCTCCCACCCCGTGTCCATCAGTATCCTTGCATCCCCCGTGTACAGGTCATTTGCACAATCGGGAAGGTTCTTCAGCCTGTCCGCATTCGGCCCCACCTGAATACCCTGCGTTTCGTAAACCGATACCCACACGGTGTTCACAAGTTTCGGCCTCGTTATGATAGTGCCGTTGTTCGTCTGTACCTCTATCCCTAGTGTCTCCACAACACTGTTATATGGTAAGCCTACCTGTACGACCGATGCGGCAGTGGTTAATGTTATCTGCCCCGACGCGACGGTCTTTGTCCCTATGTATTCCCCGTCGGCAAGGACTGCAACGGTCTGACCTTCGAGGTGCGAAAGGCCGGATATCTTGGTTGCCGCCGCTCCATCATAAGTCAACCCGCTGTCGACAAAGAAGGCGTCCTCTAGGTCGTCTCCGAAGTCGCGGGTATGCAGGCGTTCGATGTACCTGACCGTCGCGCTGTTGACCGTCCTCTTGACAACTATCCATACCTCGTCCTCGTCTGTTCCGGGAATGACGCAGACACTTTCCACTTCCGCACCCGTCCCGGCAACGGTATGTTCCGTCCATGCGAATACCTCATGTTCCTGCAGGTACGTGAAGGAGAGCAGTTTGCCGTCATCCCTGACCATCCAGACAACAGACCACGGCTCCTGCTGATAGGCCATGTCTATGATCGTGTAGCCGTCAAAGTAGTGCTGTGAGAGTATCGACCTGTTCAGGGATGTGAATACGTCCTTCTCGTAGGTGTAGGCGAGTTCCCTGATGGTGTTTCCTTTACGGGCACAGAAGAGTATGGAATTGCCTATCACGATGGGTTGAACCTTGTTGGCACCCCTGCCCTCCTGGAACCGTGCCATGATAGAGGAAGGCGTTATCACATCGTCGCTTCCGCCTGATACCCTCCACACACTTCCAGAGGTCATGACTATCAGGTCGTTCATCGCTACGATATGTTCAATGGCGTTCATCTTTGCTGAGTCAAGGGTAGCGTTTACCGCATCGTCATCGACAAGGGGAAGGCTCGTGCTGAAGTCCACGTAGTCCTGTGTTTTAGATCCCCATATCGTCTGCGGTTCTTCGGGCGTGCCTGCAAGCCATAGCCTGCCGTTACCGAATCCGCCCGTCTTAGGCCACCCCGGTGTCGTTCCCCACGCGCCGAGTGCCCAATTGTTGGTAGGCACGCTGAACTGCGACATCCTACGGTAGACCTTAGCCCTGACCGATTTAGAGTTCGAGTAGGTGGTTATTTTGAGATATGCGGTGCGCGCCTCACGCAGTTTCCTCACTGCCCACCTGAATTGATGTGAGTCGCCAGATACCCAGAATTTTATTTTGGGTGTTACGTGGTTGTAGTCCTCTGACCGTAGTTCGTACTCTTTCGTAATCCTCACGGTGCCAGTGTGGTCTGGGTATGTATCGAGAACCTTGTATGTCGAACCTCCGTCAGTAGAATATCGCAATTCTACATATTGGTCGATACAATCACCAAAGGAATACAAGACCTCAAAATTGCCATCAACGTTCCACGGACCACCACCAGTAATATCACCAGCACCAGGAGGGTTAACTGAGTCGACATCAATCTGCTTCCCCTCATCGTAGTACCCAATCTTCAGCCACCTGCCAACATCATTTGAGGTAAAAAGACTCTTGCTGGACGTGACAGTTACGGTCTGCCCGTAAAGCCCCGTGGAACCCCAATAACTTGTGACCGTCAAGGTGTGGGAATCATCATCGTTGTCCTTCATGAAAGGCCCGTTCTCCCAGTCGAAGGTGTCAAGAGTCCACGTTGTATGGGCGGAACGGGTTATCGTTCTCGTGTCGTATGAGGGATGGAAGACATAGAGGGTGTCGGCAGACTGTTGGAAGCGGAGATCGAACAGAACGCTTTCAGGCCACGGGGTCGCTATCTCGTAAGCGGCATCGGCTACCCACTTGTCCTCCCATGATTCACCCGTTCCAGGTTCGGTCGTCGCCCCCGAAGTGTGAGCGGAAATACACCTGTAGATCACATCGTCATTCTTCACGAAGTCCGCAACAACGTAGCCAGTCGCTGTCGCCCAGGCGGATGTAGTGGACGTGGTATGGACTACCTGCCCCCCGTCCTTGAAGACCCTCATGTAGTAATCCCCGAACTCAAGGACATACGCCTGTGTAGTCGAGAACTCGAAGGGAACCACCCTGACCTCTTTGGACGAGTCCTTGACCGTGCCGATGTACTCGAACCCCGGACGGTTGACAACTCCACCCTGAGGAAGGACGATGACATTACTCCCCGTCCGAAGTCCCAGGTAATACTGGTTGAGGTCAGTCCTCTTGTGCAGTGCCGGAGCGAGTACCCCTGCGGCAAATGATGGCCTGATAGGGTAGAGGCTCATGGTATTACGAAGTCCTCCGTGCTTCCAGTGCATCAGAGGTGAAGACGAACTGCCTGTATCCTTCAGCCTTGGACGCTACGATGGCATGGTTTATGGCGTGCTGATAGAGTTTGAACATGGTGTCCTTCGCGTCTTCCCTCTGCGTCAGCGGATAGGCGATGTCGTAGGCAAGCCGTAGGGCGAAGCAGGTCACGAATTCAGGAGGCCATACGCCTACAGAGTCAAGGACATAGGTATACCTTGCTACCGCATCCTCCACATTGCACCAGATAAGAAGTCCATCCTGCGAGTCGTTGAGTCCTATCTCGTATTTGATCTTCTGTCCCAGAGTCCCGGCTGTGTCGATTATCTCCCTGACCATGGCGCAGTCGTCTGGGTAGGTGTATGCGTAGTCCCACATGTCGGACTCTTCGGTTTCATCCTCCGTCAGGTCAACCTCAAGGGACGCGAAACGCCAGTCCGCCGCCCGTAGGACTTCGCGCAGGGATATGGGCCAGTAGAGGTTGACGAGTTCCGCCTCTGTGGACGTGTCTGTATCGAGATCCGTCAGGCTCATCCCTGCAAGGTGGCGAAGGGCGATATTGGCAATATTAGTTTTAGTAAGGGCCGAATACCCCGAACTGCTCATGATTGAAGCCCTCCTTCAAAAAAAGAAGGGGGCGAATGAACGCCCCCTGTGTTGTTATGCCCCTGCTCCGTAGTCCTCTGTAGCCAGTACGGTGCTGACGCTGTATGCCCTGCCGTCAAGTGTGGCGGCGCAGACATAGAACGCGGTCTTTGCAGAGTCTGTTATCTCAAGGGTGTATACCCCCGTGGCAAGAGGTTGTACCAGGAGTGCCTTCTTAGCCGTGAAAGTAGCAAAGTCCGTACCCGATGCGCTCTTTGCCTTAACCGTGCCCGATGCGGAAGTACCAGTAAGCCCAACACCCGCATCACTGTCGGAGAGCCATACCATGAACGGACGTGCCCCGTCAACGGTTGCCCCCGCAGCGTCCTTGAGCGTGATCGCGACCTCGCAGACGTTCTCCGCCCCCGCAGTAGCCGCAAAGGTGAAGGATGCAACGATGTCGTCGAGTTCATTAAGTTCAGCAGCGGTTGCTGTTACTGCCGTGCCCGCGCCGGAACCAAGTTTCAGCCCGCCGTCGGCAATGACAATGGTGTTGATGTTCTTGTTGGCTCCCACCACGACAGCCTTTGATGCAGTAACCGTCCCCGCCACTACATCGGTCAGGTACGCTACCTCATCGGCATCGACATCGGACAACCTTTTAGCGAGAGCCGCGCCGAACTTGTTTGCCCTTCCTACAGCCATTTATTCATCCCCTTCCATGAGGGCAAGTATTTCTTTCTTCGTCATGCCCTCGTCCACTTCAAGTCCCTGCGCCTTCGCCATCGCAAGAAGATCGTCATGCTTCATCCTGATGGACGCTTTAACGTCGGGTTCCGTGCCAGGATCACTGACAGGCACAAAATGAGGCGGGGGGGAAACCCCGTCTTCGAACCAACAGAGTTCCCCCTCGCGCCGTCTATGCTGTCCCGGAAACTGGCATTTCCGTGTGCATAGGTACTGCTTCATAACGTGTTACCCCCCTATGCGGTTACGTTGGCACTCTGCGCGTCGAGGGTGATGTAAGCGTCGAATATCCCCGCCGTTGCCGCTTCGGTGCCGATGGTGTACTCAAGGTTCAGGTAACGCAGTCCCGAAGGAACGCTGATGGGAACCTGGATAACGTCGTCACCGTCACCCACATCACTTCCTACAGTTACCTGCTGTGAACTCCACAGGTTGACAGCCCCTGCGCTGAACGTTCCGTCAGCATCCGCCTCAAGGTCGAAGTCAACGGTAGCGGTGTCGTTACCAGAATCTAATGCAGTGGTGAACACGATGTTCAGGTAGACCACCCTGCCTGCAAGCCTGTCCGCTGCCTGAAGGTCGATGTAATTAGTGCAGTCGTGGGCGCCCTTAGTCCCGTTTGTCCCGCTCGAAAGATCAAGAGCATCCGCAAATTCCAGGTCGCTATCTACAAAAGCCATGTCTGGTCACTCTCCTTTTCAGTTTCTGTTAAGCCCACTAGGAAACCTGGGACTCGGTGCTGACTATCGAGTCACACTGTTTAACCGGGATGCCGCGGAAGAACGTGGCCGGCCTTCCGGCGTAGTCGTTCAGTGTGAGGTACACGTTATGCTTGTCTTGGATCATGATGTCCAGCCACGTCTTGACAGTCCTGCTCACGTAGAACACGGGACGGCAGGCGTTCTGGTTCGGGAGAAGATTTTGCATCTGGATCATGTACTGGATAAGGTTTATCGAAGAGTCGGAGGAAGCCGCCCCATAGGTCGCGAGTGCGGAACCGTCGATGTTGGCAAGCCTGACGAGATAGCGTGCGTCCTCAACGGCAAGGCCGGATTCCCACACGTAGTGAGTCCTATAGCCCTCGTACCAGCCGTTGGTCGCGTCTCCGAGAGTGACCTGCCCTTTGTCCTCCATCACGAGTCCTGCCTTGGAAGCCCGTGGGAATATGCCGTATATCGGCCCCCAACCGACAAGGAATATCGAGGTGCAGTCAGTCCCGTCGTCAGTCCCGCCCCCGTCGAGTACGTAGGTGCCGAGCGCGTTAGTCCTGACGGAAAGGCCATTGAACTCTTCAGGTGCGGTCAGTGCGTTGCCGTAGAACAGGGTGTCGGAGAACTCCTGGGACATGCCCTCGATGTGTGCCTTGTCCTGTCCTGCCCTGAATGCGGCAGTGTTGCCGTTCAGGTCTGCGATCTTCTTGTCCACCGAGCAGTAGGCTTCGAGCATCCCGCAGGTCTCGTCTATCTGCTTCGTGGTCGCCTTGGTGTCGGTGACACCCTCGTTCAGCTTGCGCCATGTGGGAGAGGGAAGCGAAGACCTCTGGATGATCCTGTGCCCAGTAGGAAGGTTGCCTTCCTTCCAGGGGATGTCCTCGATTATCGGGTTGGTCTCGCTAAGTATCTCCGCGACAGGCCCGATGTTGCCGGACGGGTCAAGCATCTTCGCTACATCGATAAGGTTCAGTTTGTTTCCGATCTCTGTTGCCATCTCAGATCACTCCTTTTCAGACTTAAAAAAAGACCGCTCAATGGCGGCCCTCACTTGTTGCTATTCAGTTGACTAACTTCATCCGCTTATGTCTTTGCGTACCTCTTCGCCAGTTTCTGTTCCGCCGTCAGGTTGGACTCGTCATCCGCCTTACTCCCCCTGCCGTCGACCCATTTGTCATCACCCATGCGAGTGCCCAGTTTCCACAGGTCACGGATCAATTCAGGGTGTGAGGTGAAGCCCACGGAATCCAGAAGGGCAATGGTCTTGTCGGAGAAGACCTCGTTCATCGCCTTGCTAGCAAGGCCTGCGTTCTCCTTGAACGCCCTCCCCCCGTATTCAGCGTCGCCCTTTGCGTCAGACTTCCACTTCTCCACCTGGTCGGCGTATGCCTTCATCTCGCTCTTGCGGAGTTCGACATAGGCATCGGTCAGTTTCTGCGCCTTCTCGTTGCTCAGTTCCATCTCCCTGAAGAGCGGTGAGAACAATTCAAGCGCTGTCTCGTCCATCTCGATACCGTCAGGCAGTTTGATGTCGTACTTCTCCGGCACTTCGGACTCTTTCTTTTCCTCGTCCTCGTCCGGCTTCTCCTCGTCTGCCTTCTCGCCCTCTTCAGGCTCCTTCACTTCCGCTTCGGGTTCCTTGACCTCTGTCTCGTCAACGGAAGTTCCCTGCTCTGTTCCCTCATCCGGGGTAACGGTGTCATCCGTTCCCGAAGTCAGTATGTTGTCCTCAGGCATGATCTCTCTCCTTTTGTTCGGATTTGTGAAGCAATGAAAAAGACGACCCGTAAAGGTCGCCCTGTCTCCATTCGGCTGTTTTGCCAGGCGGGGACAGCCGTACCCTTTATTCGACTGTTGTGCCGGCGGGGACAGTCGCCACCCCCTATTACATGACTAATGCCACCCACCCGAGTGAACGGCATCGCTACTCCTTCTGCCCACTTAATTGGCAGATGAGCTACTTATTGGTGGGGGCCAGGGGGCCACATGGCGGCCATCCTAAATGGCTGCACTGTGACGTCACAGACGACGTGGCCTTGTTCCCTCGCTTCCCCCATTTGGTGGAGGTGGGGAGAATTGAACTCCCGTTAGGTGTCCGCACTACGTGCCGAGACCTCTTCCCTGTCACCCCCGCTACCACATCGGTTCAACGTATTTGCCTATGTACCACGGTTCCTCTTCCCGCTTCGGTTGCCATCCATCGAACTGACAAGCATTACTTGACGGTTGCAACTCTTCGGTATTTCCTAATACTTCCTCCGCTAACTCAAGCCCCGCTACCACGGGGTCGATGCAATCTGCTCATTTGCCCATGTATTTACCTACCCTTTCTTCTCCCTGAATGAATAGATCCCGTCCTTCGCTTCTCTCTGCATGACGGGGAACATCTCAGGACACGATTCCATGAGATCCCGCATGATGGACAGTCCCACGTTGCGATGCCCCTCAAGGAAGTAACCCCTCGAATTACCCGTGAACGTAGACCGGAACACGCCCGTGAAGGCGAGCAGTCGCCAGATGTAACGGCGGAACCTCAGGTCGTGCATGAGGTCGTAGAACTCCGCAAGTTCCATCCGTCTTGCTTTCCCGTCCTTCTCCTGCTGTTCCTTCCCCTCTGGCTCCTCAGGCTCGAATATCCCTGCGCTCGGCGGGAGCATCACGCACTACCCCTCTGGCCCATCAACGCCCCTATCGCGTTGTTCTCTTTGTTCTCGATCGCGCTCATGTCCTTGCCGACCTGTGCCGCCTGCTGTGCCTGTGCCATCATCATCTGCTGCTGCATTGCCCGCGCCTTCTCCGCCCGGATGAAGTCTCTTTTCTTCTCGTCCCTCAATATCTCCGGGTGAACGCCCATCATGTCTCCGTAAATATGGACTGCCTTGTCAAAGTCGATGTTGTCTATGACATCAGGGTCTTTACCCGCCTTCGCCTGGAACTCAGCGATGCTCCCTACGAAACCGGAGAACTGTTCAACCTTTTCCATACCTGCCATTCTCTGTGCCTGTGCAAGGACTGAGATGTATTCCACCTTCAACTCTTCCCCCTCAAGTTCTGCCGGGGGCGGAGGCGCAATACCCGCATCCATGATGTAACTGAATGCCGTGTCTATGAGCGGGTCTAACAGGTCTGAATAGAGTTGTTCGAGGACAGGCCCGATCATGAGCATCTTTTCCTCATGCCTCTCCACAACCTCGCGCGCCGTTACATCCCTGCCTCGCATAGGCTCCTGTGCGAACATGAGGAAGAGGTCATTGAAGAAACTCTTGCCTATCCAGTACTGGAGATCGTCAGTCCACGCCTTGATGCGCTCAGGGTGAAAGTCGATACTGAACAGAGGCCCGAACCTTTCAGTTGACGGGTCTTGAACATAGTTCACCCCGCCCGGCAACTGGTTGACCCCTATCGTCTCAAGTGAAGGCGGAGCGACCAGCGGCGGGTCTATGCTCATGTCAAATGCTTTGATGGTCTTTTTCTGAAATTGCTGATAAATCTGCACAATTCCAAGAGCCGTCTCTCCCGGACCCCATCCCCACGGTGCGCCCGGGACGACAGACCATCTGGGTGCGAGTACGGGGAATATTCCGTACCCTGACTCCCTCAGGAAGTTCTTATTCTCGTGCCCGGAGTCCTCGTAGTAGACGCTCCTGAATCCCTTGCCTGCATTGAACGGCTTATCCTCACGCACCATCTCGTTGGGTTCCACGAAATGGTCTATCATGACAGGCGTGTCCTCGTGATTCTTCGCCAGTTCCCTTAATCTCTCTGAGCAGTTCTTCTCACCGAACCACCGAACAGCCGCATGAGCAGGAAGCCAGAACTTGCGCCCGAAGGAGTCAACTTTCAGATCGTGTCCCACACCAAGGACATACTCGCCTATAGTCAGAGGTCTCAGGCGTATGACAGACTCAAAGTCCTTCTCCGTAACGACCGCCGCCGTACCGTAAGGCAACTCTTTGTAGACGTGATGCAGTCCCTGGTAAACGTTCGACTGGCTAAAGATGCTGTACATGAGATCCTCGATGACCTTGAGCCACGCCTTAGCTGCCTTTGAGCGTCCTCCTGCTGGGTGTTTCGTGGCAAGTTGGAACCACGGCCTTGCAGGACTCGTCAGACCACCCTGCAATCCTGCCGCCATGACGTTGACCGCGTATGTCGGAGCAGGATGGTATATCTCAGCGACAGAGCGTTGTGCGTCAGACGGCTTAGTCCCGTCAAACAGCCCGTTCCATGGCAAAATAAAGGCCGTGATGTCTTCCCACCACGGCTGCATTGGTTCTCTGAGTGATTCCAGTTCCTTCTGACGGCGCTTGACATGCTTCATCAACGCCTCATTTTCGTATTGGGGCATTCGCCGTCAACTCACTCTCCTAATAGTTTTTTCTTCGCCACGGGTGCGGCTCCGAGCAAACCTTGAGAACTGGTCGCCACGGTGTCCTCGCGTCCGTATGCCGCAGCGCGTCTTCTGCGCTCCGCCTCGATGCCGCGGTTAACCTGATCTCCCTCGTCGTTCTTGACGGGAGGAGGTGTAATCTTCGGGACAGTGGGATTAAATATGCACATGCTATTACCTCGCTTTCAGGGGATCGTATTTATCGGCGTTACTGAAACGGTTCTTAGCCGTATTCGACCTGTCTGTCGCTTTCAGCTTTGGTCTCACTGGAGCGGCGAAGGTCAGGACTAACGCATCAGCAATGTCAGGCGACCTGCCCCCGCGTTTCTTGATATCGTCTTTCGCCTCTAATACCATCCTGTCCGATGCGTCCATCTTGTACGTCGGCGACACCAGGTCGGTCTTGAGATCCGGCATGTTCGGCAACGCTCCGCCTGCCTCTATCCACTCCCTGCATTTGTCCCACATCTCGGAGCGTTTATTGGCGTACCGCACGGGATCAGCCGGTTTGCCGCCGAAGTTGACCTCTATTGCCGGGTACCCCAGTTGCCGGAGCCTGTCTATGACTCCCTCTCCGCGTCCCGCATCGATGAACAATGCGTCAGGCTCATGATGGTCGTACTGTGCCGCTATCCGTTGAGCGAGTGTCATGTTGTCTATGTCGGTAAATACTATTGGCTCGTGACACCACAATCCCTGCCGCAGAACTATGACAGAGCGATCATCTCCGAAGCGCGCAACGTCAACTCCCAGGATCTTCGGCGCGCCCCTAACATCGGCAGGAGTGATGGTCTTCTTGCACGCCGCACTAACGAGGTCTATCGTTATCAGCGTGTCATCGCTCGATGCGGAGAAATCGCACAAAAACTCCTGTCTGTAGGCCGCATCGCTCATAGTTGCCTTCGCCATCTCTAACTCTGACTCTGTGATAATGTCCGTCTCGTCCACCCGATAAAGTGCAGAGTACCAATCGTCAAGCGTCTGAGCGTATTCGTACAACTCGTAAAACAGGTTTATACCCTTTGGCGTGCCGATGAACACCGCCCACCCCTGACGGTCAACCAGTGTAGGCCGGACTATCTCTCCCCACACTTCAGGCTTCATTTGCGCTACCTCGTCCATAACAACGCCGTCTAAATACATCCCCCTGATAGCATCGGGATTATCTGCGCCCAGCAGCATAATCCTGGAATCATTAGGCAGGGAGATCGTCAGTTCAGATTCCGATATTTTCACGTCTGGAACCGGCTGAACGAACCGCTTGAAATAGTCCCAGGTATTCCTCTTCGCCTGCTTCAGCTGCGGAGCCATGTAAGCGTACCGCGCATTCGGGACCGTGACCGTAAGTGCCTTTTTGATCATGTGGTTGACAGCGCAGACAGTTTTGCCAAGCCGCCTGTGAGCCACAATGACCGAGAATCTATGGGAGTCCATCTGGGAGTGAATGACATTCTGCGGATACCTGGGATGATATGGAATGACTATCTCATTCATCTATTGCCTCGTCAGCGGTCTGCCACCTGATGAGCAGAGGCCCGCCGTTTTTGCCTGTATGCTCTAAATGTTTCTCATCACGCCAGCCGTAATTGTTTTTGAGATTGAAAATGATTCCAGGAGTGAAGGTTGATTTATCGTTCAAGTGTTCCTCAAGCCACCGGAGCACTTTTGCTTTCGCTGTTTTTATAGTGTCGGAAAACTCTTCTTCCGAAGCATAGTTAATCAACTGTTCCCGATCTAAACCGCACGCCATTGCAAGCCCCGTCACTGTGTAAGGCTTATCTTTTTCCTCGCACTCGGCAAAATAGGCATCAATTTTGACCTGCAATTCCTCGGCAGTTTTATATTTTCTTGGTCTGCCTGTTTTTGCCACGATTTTCACCTCCATTTTGGACTATTATGGGGTTTCAGGCGATCTTCGTAGCCTGTATATATATGTACCGGTCTGTATTATATCGCCAGTGATACCAGGGTAATATATAATCACCAGGCCCCATCCCCGCCCTTATATGGTGATTGCTCCCTGACCTACCCAATTACCCGGAATACACTCAATGTGCCTTGGTTGCTCTC
>Ga0209407_1003140_pt1 | contig 14617 bp, 13 predicted proteins | sample AD_JPNHG3_MetaG_FD_184410 | JGI IMG/M metagenome (GOLD analysis project Ga0209407, IMG submission 184410) | Active sludge microbial communities of municipal wastewater-treating anaerobic digesters from Japan - AD_JPNHG3_MetaG (SPAdes) (version 2) | ecosystem: Engineered > Bioreactor > Anaerobic... | reverse complement strand
TATATCCTTCATTACTGTCTTTAATTGTAATAGAAAATTTCACATCAGTACCATTTTCATGGTATATCCACACTGAATAATCATAGGATATATCATTTAAAATTATATCTCCAAGATTATACATCCGTAACCGTCAATTTCACCCCATCTTTTACGCAATTACAGGGGCAACTATCTTGAATGCCAAGAGGAGGCAACAAGATGCAGTTGCGGAAAGAAAAACGGATTTTTGCCCGTATGGGTTTTACCGATATGCGGAAGCAAATCAATGGGCTTGCCGCATTAGTACAGAACCATACACCTGAAGGGCCCTTTGATGGTAGCTACTTCGTTTTCTGCGGCAAGTCGAGACGGCTCATCAAAATTCTCTACTGGGATGCAACCGGTTTTTGTCTCTGGACAAAACGCCTAGAACGGGACACCTTTCCATGGCCGCGAAACGGAAACGAGTTCACCGAAATGACACGGGTAAGGATACGAGAGCTGCTTCGCGGTATCGATGTATGGAAAGAACATCAAAGACAGTCATATAGATATGTGAATTAACAAAAGGTATTGCCACAGGGAATTCTACTATGATAGAATTCCCCCATGGAAAGCGCCGTAGCGTTGCCTAACGATGTAGAAGTTCTCAAGCGCATGGTCATAGAGTTGCAGACCAAACTGCTATGGACCGAAGAAAAACTAAAAGCGTGGGAGCTTCGCTATTTTGGCCGCACATCAGAAAAACAAAAAGCAGAGGATGAAAAGCAGAACCGGCTCTTTGACGAAGCGGAACTGAACGCAACCGGAGTCGAACAGCCCGTTACAGAAAAGGTTCCTGTTGCGGCCCATGCACGCAAAAAGCGGGGCCGGAAACCCAAGGCCGAAACACTTCCTATAAAAGAAGTCGTATACGAACTAGATGATGAAGAACGGGCTTGCCCCTGCTGTGGCAAGGCCCGGCCTGAGATCGGAGAAGAGCGGACCAGTGAATATGAGGTGATTCCCGCCCAGGTGGTAAAGATTGTACATATCCGAAAGAAATACGGCAGCTGTTCCTGCGAAGCCTTTGAGGAATCGGGGCAACCGCCGGTAATCAGTGCCGCAGGTCCTGCGAAGCTGGTCAAAGGGTCAGACTTTAGTAATCGAACTATCGCATTTTTCATAACCGCCAAATACAACGATGCCCTTCCATTTTACCGGATGGAGAAGATTCTGAACCGGTCGGGCCTCGTGGTACCGCGGGCCACCTTAAGCAACCTGGCCATATCGGCTGGGCGAGCCATAGGGGACCTTATCGAGATGATGAATCGGGACATCGTTCGCTCGCCGGTGATGGTGATGGATGAAACGACGGTGCAGGTGCTCAAACAAGGTGCGGGGCCACCGGGTAAGTCCTATATGTGGGCTGCGGTAGGCTACCAGAACGGGAAGCCCATACATCGCTTTGCCTATCACAAAAATCGGTCAGGGGCCTTTGCGGACAAATTGTTAGAAGGATTCTCAGGGTATCTGCAGTCCGATGGATATAGCGGCTACACCCATCTGGAAGGACACAGAAATATAACCCGTGTGGGATGCTTTGCCCATATCAGACGAAGATTTGTCGAGTCAATGAAGGTCACGGGTCAAGGGGGGAAAGCCCAAGAAGCGGTGGACCTGATTGCTAAGATATATCACACGGAAAAGGAATGCCGGGGATTGCTCGAGAACGGGAGCATGAACGAACAGGAATTTGTCTCTACCCGAAAAGAACGAATGGCGCCGATCTTTGCCGAGTTTCGGTCCTGGCTGATGGCCCGTAGTTATGATACGGCGCCCCAAACCCTCTTGGGCAAAGCCGTGGCCTATGCCCAGAGCCAATATGATGCGGCGATTCGTTTTGTGGACCATGTCTTATTACAACCTGACACGAACATTGTAGAAAACGCCATCAGGCCCTTTGTGGTGGGCAGGAAAAACTGGCTTTTTTCGGGCAGCCCTCACGGTGCTCATGTAAGCGCAGGACTCTATAGCCTTATTGAAACTGCCAAAGCCAATGGCCACGAACCCTATGCTTATCTCGCGTATCTCTTTGAACAACTGCCGCTCTGCCGCACCGAATCAGAACGGGAAGCCCTGTTACCCTACATTCTCTCCCCATCCTGCTATGCTCCAAACGGGATGTAATTGACGGTTACGACCTTTTCCTTAAAATATTTCTCCGCCGTTGCTGCGAGACCCGAAAGTTCATAGGGCTCATTGGTTATGTCGATAACCTTAAGCTCAACCTCTTCTGGAAGCCAGGACCGGACAGAATTTTTTACCACCTCGGTGGGGGTAACGGAACAGCAGCTTTTAATACCGCCATTTAATACCAATGTTACAGACATATACTACCTCTTATGTTTGTTTGTATATTTCATAATATTGCAACAAAAATAGAAAGTCAATCCCTTATTGATAGCACTGGGATTTATATTTGATTTGGCATATTGCTCGAAATCGATTGCGAAACGACTGAATATTAGATACAATATAAGCAACCTATAGGGCAAAAATTTGCTGTCATTCATTGGTACCAACCCATACCCACAAAAGGAGCGATTATGAACATATATCGGCTTATTGAAACCGCGAAGGATACGGACCGGCGTCTTTCCCCCATTCCAGCGGCAGAACGGGAAGTCCGGTCCCCCAAACACCTTTCTTGCATCATCAATATAGAACAGGAAAAGACCTATCAGACCATCTTGGGCTTTGGCGGCGCCCTTACCGAATCTTCTGGGTATGTGCTTTCCGCCCTTCCGGAGGAAAAACGACGGGAAGTCATTCAGGCCTATTTTGATGCCGCCGAAGGCCTCGGGTATACCTTTGCCCGGACCCATCTTAACAGCTGCGACTTTTCCCTGGGCAACTGGGCCTGTGTGGAACAGAAAGATGAAAGCCTTGCGAGTTTTTCCATGGAAAAACCCGAGCGTTACCAGCTTCCCCTGTTAACCGATGCCGTCCGCACCGCAGGCGGTAACCTGTCTTTATTACTTTCACCCTGGAGTCCTCCCGCCTGGATGAAGGACAACAATGATATGAACCATGGGGGAAAGCTCTTAAAACACTACTATGCACTGTGGGCATCCTATTTTGTACGGTATATTGATGAACTGGCAAAGCGTAACATACCGGTCTGGGCAGTTACGATACAGAATGAACCCGAGGCAGCACAGGTATGGGATTCCTGCCTGTGGACCGCCACCGATGAAGCGGAATTCGCGGTTGAACACCTGGGCCCCCAACTGAAAAAGGCCGGCTATGGGCATATCAAAATCCTCGTGTGGGATCATAACCGGGACCGGCTCTGGGAGCGGGCCAGTGAAAGCTATGCCTACCCCGGTGCGGATTCATATATCGCCGGTGCTGCCTATCACTGGTATTCAGGGGATCAGTATGATGCGGTAAAGAAGGTTGCAGAAGCCTATCCGGATAAGCTGCTGGTATTTTCTGAGGGCTGCGTAGAGGGTGGCGCCCGGCCCGGCGCATGGTTTACCGGCGAACGGTATGCCCATAATATCATTAACGATTTGAACAACGGCTGCCATGGCTGGATTGACTGGAATATCGCCCTGGATCTTTCAGGCGGGCCTAACCATGTGGGGAATCTCTGTGATGCGCCGGTCCTCGTAGATACCCAGAAGGGGCGAGCCTATTATCAAAGTTCTTTCTATTATATAGGACATTTCAGCAAGTTTATTAAACCCGGCGCGCAGCGGCTCGCTGTCCGGATGGACTCCTGGATGGTTCCCGCCGCGGTGGATGGCCGGATGGGTAACACCATGGAATCCCTGGCAGTGCGGAACCCCGATGGTACCATAAGCCTCGTGGTCTGTAACCGAACCGAGGCGGATATGGTGTATCGGCTTCATCTTTCCGGATCTGGGGAGGAACGCATCCTGTTATGCCCGCCCCGGGGAATTCAGACACTCTTAATAAAATGATACAAAAAAAGCCCTCGGGAAACCGAGGGCTTTATTATTTTGTTTGAGGTTTTTACAAAAACCTCGTTTGTTATGTACATCCAGGAGCGGGCTATCTGCAGTTTTTTAGATAGCCCTGTAATGGACGCCGGTACTTACACCAGCCGGGAGCGGGGTATGAATACTTCGATTTGGCCGATGCTGCCATCCCGGTTAAAGAGCCTCTGGGAATTATCCCGGTCCAGAGTGAGCCCCTTATATTCAATTACATCAGCAGTGCTCGGAACAGGAACCGCCCGATGGATCTTGATGGAGCCTTCACTTGCATCTGACAGCCGGTATACTACCGGAACACCGCAATAGGTAAACTCCAGATGCCCATCGGCAAAGAACTCTGTCTTTCTAAGCAGTACCGGATTACAGGTAAGCTGGCCATTTTGAATGGAAATGCCCAATTCTCCCCAGCGGGTAAGGACCTCTTCCTTAACCTGACCGGTCATACCAGGCTGTTTTGCCCCCTGACCCGCAGGTGTGTGGGAATAGGGGTCGGTGGGGAAGGCGCCATACACTTCCGGTTTCTTGTTAAAGCCTAAGCCCTTGCGCACATCATAATAGGCGTCAATCAAACCGCGGCGGACCTCCGGATTGGTTTCCAGAAGCAGGGTTTCCTGAATTGCCAGAAGCAGTTTGGAGACCATGTGCCAGTAGATGCTGCCAAGCCCTTCATAGGCATAAAAGGTTCCCGAACGGCCGGTAAAACTGCGGTGGTTAAAGGTAGCCTCATATAAGTCCAGCACGGCCCTGGAATCCCGCTGCACCAGCTCTGCAAGCTTTAAATCCCTTGCTGCCAGGTCCGCAAGGGCCTTTTCCAGGTCCCTGGCATTGCGGAATTGGGCATTAAAGTGGCCGGTACCATGAATATCCAGTGTGATGATCCGGTGATCCTTCTGTGCCACCAGCGCAGCAAGAAGCGGAATTGCCTGAATTTTTTCCTGAGCCACCCGGTTTTTCTCCAGGAAGCGGGGCAGTTCCTTGTCCGGATACAGGATGTAGGAATACTGGTCTTCCCGGAAGAGCCGCCCATGGCGGAGGGCCTTAAAGAGCTCAAGGCTTTCGGAACCGGTAAGGGCCCGGGAAGAAAGGACCGCCACCTGGCCCTCCAGCATCTCATCAAGATAGTGGAGGGTGATGCTGCCATCCTGTTCTACGCTGAAGGTATTATAGGCGTGGTACAGGCCGTCGCTCCGCCGGTTTTTCCGTATGGTGTACTGGATATGGGTCTTAAAGGTTTTTAAGTACTCAATAAGTTCAGATCTGGAAATGGTTTTGGCGGTTCCGCTGTACCCATGGGTATAGAGGTTTTCCCGGAATGTTTCATAGATCTGGCCCGCCGCATCCATAAATTCCCGGCGTCCCTTAGGACTATCCGCCGTTTCGGGATTAGTCTGAGCAAAGAGCTTTGCCAGGTCCCTTACACAGCGCTCTGTTTCTTCCGGCAGCATAAAGGACCCCGCATCAGATTCGGAATACAGCTGAATAAAGAAGTCCACAAAGCGGTGCAGGTAGTAGAGGGTTACCATGGAAAGACCGTAACCGGCCAGGGCGTTATTGGCATCGTTCCATTCGGGCCGCTGGGTGTTAAGCCAGATGCCGCCGCCGGGGACCAGGTTCCCCAGTTTTGCGAGCAGAATGGCGAGCAGTTTTGCCGTCATGGAGATAAGGGCCACCGATTTGTCCTTATGCAGCACAAGCTTTGCATCGCTTCCCAGTTCTGCTACCAGGGCTTCGATATGGTGGTGCCGCTGGTGATCAAAATCGATGGTGGATCTCGGGTTGGCCAGGATGTCCTTGTAGGGTTTCAGATGGTAGGGCACATTGGCACTTGAATAGAGGGGCCTGTCAAGCTGTGTAAGGAGACCCTTCCGGTCCAGGCTTGCCTGGAATTCCAGGAGCTTAAGAAGGTAAATTACCTGGTGGTCCCCCCAGTAGCCGATGTTTGACCAGGGGTTATCGGGCTCTACAACCTCCCAATCTATGCCGTCCCGGGTAATCCGGTAGGGGTTAAAGCCATCGGGGGTCAGGGCATTAAGGAACTTGGTCACCATCCCTTCAATATAGAGGGGGTAGGAGTAGGCCAGGGCTTCCCAGTTCTGAAAGATATCCCGCCAGTTGCCCTGGTAATTAAGCCTGCGGTTGCCCCGTTCATCCTTTAGTTCGATAGAGAAGCGATTCCACGGCCGGCTTGGGTCGCCGTGCCGGCGGGAGAAGGTGAGGGGAAGGTATTCCAACACCATCCGTTCCAGCTGGGAATTCTGCTGAGCGCGAACCTTTTCTAAGAGGTTCTTATAATTGATGGTGGCGCCGGACCCGGCAATGGCAGCTCGCATGGCCGGGACAAGGCCCTTGTTGCGGACAGAGACAAATTGAATAAGGTCTTCGGCGGAAATTTCGTATCCGTCGGCAAAAAGGCCTCCCCGCATGATGTTAAAGAGGACATTAGCCTTGTGATGAATGCAGGTTAGCTCTTCGGCCGTTTCTTGTACCCCATCCGCAGCGGCCAGAAAGGCTTCCAGCTGGGCCTGGGTTTTTGCGATATCATCCTTTAGCATCCCTTCTGCCTTGGTCCGGCTTCGAATGAGCTCCCGCAGTTCAATAGCTCTGCCTGCATCCAGATTGGTGTCAAAGACCTGGTACCATTCATCCTCAGCGCCCGCCTGCAGCTCCAGGTTCTGGAGCAGGAACTGGCTTGGCCGCAGTCCCTTAAGCACCCCTTGCTGCACCAGGGGTTTCCCATATTTAAAGGCTTCTTTTGTTTCGTTTACCAGGTATACCATTCCGTTCCGGCTGAACCAGCCCACATTGGCAAAGAGTCCTTCGCTGGGTTCAGCCTTATCGGTAACGATGGAGCTTACCGCAAAAAGGACCATTCCGGTTTCACTGTCCAGATCGGTTTTTTTATACGCATCCAGGAGTATGCTGTTGGCGTTCTGAAAGTCCGCGGTAGTACAGGCGGGCATTATGTTCTGACAGCCGTCAAGAATTGCTATGGTACGGCGCTCCTTGCCCCAGTTCAGAATACGGCTGTGCCGCACGAGCCCAAAGCGGTCACTGCTGGTCCAGCCGTACTGGAAAGTGAGCTGCAGGTCCTGGTTTATCTCCTCAAAATAAATTTTGGAACCGCTCGTGTTTTTATACAGGTTTCTCTGGATCTTCCAGAGGCCGGTACTGGTGTCCGAGAAGGGTTCCCAATACCAGACCTTATCCCCTTCAGTAACCTTCAGGGCTGTAAAGGGCCCCGTATAGGTCCGTGCATCTGCTACCTTATCTGCCGTATAATAGGGAAAAATTGCATAGTCGGCATTCTTTCTACCCGCTGTAAGGCCGCCGTTGGACCAAATAAAGTTCCACACATCGGAAGCGCTTACGATAGTCATAAAAAAGGGCGGCATTGCATCCACATGGGCAATCTTAAAATAGGTGTCACCCAAGAAAGTAACCAGTTCACTCTGAACCGCCAGAGGCTTTGCGCTCTTAAGAGCATCTACAGTCATTCCCTGCATAAAGGCTACTTTCCTTATCCAGTTGGGGGAGCTGAATATATAGATAATCCCCCATTGTACAACCAGGTTGATTATAAAGCGCGCTGGGAAAGCATGTCAACGAAATCGATTGCGTATTATGTGTAAAACCGAAAAAAAGACACCAAAACGAAATCTAGAACCAACTTTGTATCACAAAAAACTCTAAAATCTACTATAATGACAACATGGTTCGGCGCTGGAAATTCTCCACCCAGGTGGCATTCATCTATACCCTCATCATCGCCATCCCGCTCAGCATGCTCATTATCGGCGTGTCCCAGTATGTATCCAGTAATATTATTGCATCCATGTTCCAGGACTCAGAACGGATCATCGATGAACAAAGCCGCTCTGTGGAACAGGTCGCCCTGCAGATGGAACATCTGGAAAGTGTTATCACGAGCGACTTTGATTTAAAACAGTTCCTGTATCTATCCACTCCCGATGATACGATCCAGACTATAGAAAAACTCATCTACCATACAAAAATTCTGGAGCGGATTACCTTTACCCAGCCCCTTATCTACAAGGTTTACATATTCGTACATAACCAGGCAGTCCCCGAACGCTGGCCCCTGGTGTATCAGGAAGACCGCTTTTCCGATACTTCAATATCCCGATGGGTATATAACTATTACAACCGGATTACCAGCGCCGTAGATCTGCAGGTAGAAAAAGCCGTATACCTTACGGGCGAATTGGAACTGCAAAAGCGCCATGTAGGCTATGTCCAGATCGGGGTACGGATGACCGATTTTTTCCCCTTTCTGTATCAAACAAATGATCACACCCAGTCGGGGAAAACAATAGTATTTAACAAGGATAAACCGGTCCTGTCAGAGACAGAGGTAGATCCGAACCTTATCAAAACACTGAACCAGAATTTTCCTGAAGCAGACCATGGCTCCTGGCGCTATAAAGTCCGCGGTGATGAATATATCCTGGCCTTCAGACGTATACCCCGGCTCGACCTTACCCTGGTCCACTGGCGCTCAGCGAAAAGCCTCCTTGCAAGCATTGGAATCATACGTTTTGTCTCCGTTAGCATCCTTATTCTTTCTATCCTGGTGATGTTCCTCATTATCTCCGGCGCCACAAACCGGCTTTTTAAGCGGCTGTACCTTATTATGCATGGACTGCGGGAAGTGCGGGACGGGAATCTGAAGGTACATATTCAGGTTGACGGCACCGACGAAGTGGCTGAGATGGCCAGTATTTTTACCGCCATGGTAACCCAGATTAATGCGCTTATCGAAACCTCCCGGCAGGAACACGAGCTTCTGGCCCAGACCCATATTAAGGCCATGCAGAACCAGATAAACGCCCACTTTCTCTATAATGCCCTGGAAACCATTAAGATGCAGGCTGAACTTAAGGACGAAGCCGACCTGGTAGAAAGCATCACCATTCTGGGCCGGCTCATGCGCTATTCCCTGAAATTAAACAAGCACCAGGTTACCCTTGCCCAGGAACTGGAATACATAAGCGATTATATCAGGTTGATGAACATCCGGAACGATTATACCATTACCCTAGAATATGCGATTCCTGAGCCCTTCCTTAAGCTGGAAATCCCCAAGATGCTCATACAACCGGTGGTGGAAAATGCGGTAATGCACGGCATAGAGCCTGTAGGGGAGGACGCCCATATCCAGATAGCCTGCACTGCGGATACTGCGGTAAACCGGTGGTTTATCACCATACATAATACGGGCCGGGAGATTGATGAACGGACCCTGCAGCATGTGCGCCTTGAGATTGCTGAGGGCCGCGAACGGGAAGGCCCTTCGGGCGGCATAGGCCTCGTGAATATACAACAACGCCTTTGGGCATTTTATGGCGAAACCTTTAAAGTAACTATAGAAAGCGGGCAGGGCCGAGGTACCAGGGTAACTATCCCTCTGCCGCTGCCAGAAGATTTTGGGAGATAGGTTCCTATGAAACTCTTGATTGCGGATGATGAAAAAACAATTCGTGCCGGGTTAATAAAAATTATTACAGAGCATTATCCCGGTACATTGGAAATTATAGAGGCTAAAAACGGAGAAGAAGCCTGGACCCACATTTGCGAGCAGAAACCGGAGATTTTAATTACCGATATCCGGATGCCAAAAATGGATGGTATGGAACTCATGCGGCATGTTGCTGCCCTGGAAGAAAAGCCTGCCATGGTAGTTTTAAGCGGTTATGAAGAGTTCAGCTATGCCCGGGAATCGATACGGCTCGGTGTAGTCAACTATATTTTAAAACCCGTCGATAAACAGGAACTTTTTCAGATTCTAGATTCCCTGATTGCGGATATTCAAGAAAAAGAACGGACAAATAAACAAAACCTGATTGCCTCTGCAATAAAAGGGAGTATGCTGCAGAAGGATACGTTACAGGAGCTTATAAGGAATGGAGCATACCGGATTGCCCAGTGTATAAAACCATCTGACAAGCAAATTGCCAATCTTATAACAAAAAATCATGCTTTTATAATAGAAGAAAAAACAAATTCACTGAGCCTTCTGGTTCCCGAAGCAGAACGGACTGCCTTGTTTAGTGAGCTGCAAGCACAATTCCATATCATTGGTGTCAGTGACATCATACGAAATCCTGCGGATCTGCAATCCTGCAGAACCCATGCAGAAATTGCTTCCTTTGTACGTTTTTTTTCTGCAGAAAAACGGCTCGTTTTATACGAAGACCTCTTCGAGCCCCAGGATCAGGCAGCAGAAAACCGTTCCTTAGAATCCCTTGCGGTGCTGGTCGGTACCGGTGACAAAACGGGCATACAACGTATGCTGAGCAGCCTTTTCAGCTTTGAATCAGAATCTTTTTACCAGAATGTGATGGGGCTCTATCAGATAAGCAGCCAGATACCATCATTGCTCATGACCTTTCATCAATATATAGAAACCGATCCCTATCTTTCTATGAAATCCTTTCTCCTGCGGGATATGGACCGATATACTGCCATTGCGGAACTGCAAAAGGATATAAGCGATTTAGTTTTATATCTTGATATTTTATTACAACAAAGGTATTCGGAGTATCCCTTTATAGAACAGGCCCTGGCCTTTGTGGCCAAGCATTTTACCGAGCCTATCTCGATGGCGACGGTAGCCAACCATTGCTCAGTAAACTACACCTATTTTTCAGAGAAATTTAAACAGGTGGTGGGGGTGAACTTTAACGATCATGTAAAACAGCTCAGGCTGGAAGAAGCAAAACGGCTCCTCCAGCAAGGCTGCTATAAGGTCTACGAAGTAGCCTCCCGTTCAGGCTTTGGGGACGTTAAATATTTTATGAAAGCCTTTAAGGAAGCCACCGGCCTCAGCCCCGGCGAATACCAGAAACGCTGCAATACCCAGTAGGGTTACCCAATACGTTCCCGTAGAGCCTCCTGGAGCACCTGTGAAAAGTTGATGTGTTGTGCCTCAGCCGCTTCATTAAGCCAATAGGGGATGGTGAGGGTTTTCTTAATTGATCGATTGCGGATCTGATCCCCAATCATATCAGGCCTGCCTTCTATGGGGGGCAATAAATGCGCCTTCTTCAACAGGGAGCTGTGTAGGATCTGATGCAGTAGGGATTGATACGCCCTCTTCTAGTAAACCATAAAGGTGAAGTGATAATGCTTCTCGAGCCATGGTAAGAGCCTCTTCTAAATTATCCCCGGCGGAGATGCAGCCTGGCAAGTCGGGGAAGTCTACAGAATAGCCACCGGAATCGACACGGCGGAAGTATGCGGGATATAAATAGGTTTTCATATTACGCCTCCAAATTAAGTTGCGCCTGGCAGGCTATACTCCGGACTGTCCCCGGTACAGTGACCTTTTATTGTCTAAACAAACCATTCGCGGTCAGGGTTATATACAGGATCGATTCGGGGACCACGATGTCCGGCAAGGACCGGGAAGGGCGCTGACGCAGGGTGTAGTTTGCATCCAGAGTGAGCTTCCAGAATTTGAAAGAAAGCCCGCAGGTTCCGCCCCAGCCGGGTAGGAATTCATCATTACGGATGACCGTAGAACCTTCGATTCCGAGCCTGAGACCCAGGAATGGCGCGATCCAGGTTTCTGCCATAGGCATAAGCCGCAGATAATAAAGATTTCTGTCTAAAAACAGGTCGTTCACCTGTTTCAGGGCTATACTGGTGGTCCCGCCCCCAAAAACTCTCGTAAGGGTTTGTTCGATATATACAGGGGCCTAATAGGATTTCATGGTGTTAACTGATGTATCGAACCAGTATTGCACTTCCGAGGTCCAGGATCCAAGAATATCCCAGCTCAGATTTCCCGACCTGGTTTTTACAACAGCCGCCAGGGTTCCGCCAAAGGCAGTTTGCGGGTCATCAATATATGCATTATTCGTTTGAGATAGAATATAATAACTCCGGTTAAGCCGGGCTCCCTGGAATGCCGCCCCAATACTGATATTCGGACTAACAGACATTCCAATTGATAAGATACCTCCATAATAATATGATCTTTGGTTCCCTGCCTGGGCATAGACATTCGATGGAGCACCGGTCCATTGTACCACCGAGTCCTTCCAATTTACCGCTATAGCATCAGCTCCAATTCCCAGAACAGCGGAGAGCGGGACATAATAGGCCATCGATGCGCCGCCCCGCTCCTCACCCACGCCCCAGTTCGCATCTGAGGTGGTAGCTATGGTCTGTTTGTTATTGGAATCATAGGTGCCCCAGGTGTGCCAGCCGTAGGCCCCATACAAGACAAGACTGTCCGAATTGATGCCCCCCAGATAAGCTGGGTTCCAGTAACTCATGTACCGTTCAGGGGCAACCTTGAATTTGGCTGAAAGAGATGCAACCCTTGCTAAAAACAGGTTGATGACCCCGCTTTCGGGATCAAGTTTTTGTGCCGCTCGTAACTTTGCACGGGCCTCTTCTTTATTGCCTGCATCGAGGGCGGCTATACCTTCAGAAAGGGCTACAACCGCAGCGGCGGTCTCAGCCGGTTTTTGCTTGGCAACGACCTGCGGAACTTCGGCAACAGGGACCTTTAAGTATGAAAGGAGCGAGCGGGCGAAGTAGGCGCCGATATATGAGTATTTAGAAGGGCTTTCTATGAGCTGATCATTCCAGACTACCTGGGAAGTTTCCACGTCAAGCATTTTAAGACTGAAAAGCAGGGTATCTCCCATATCGGTAATTGAGCCGTATACCAGATACTGGACCGCAAGAAGCTTTCCTACTGTAAGCTGGTTAGCTTCTTCCGCCACGCCGGAAAGGGCAAATTCCATTTCCTGCAAAGCTACATTCCGTTTTTCCCGGTCCACGAGCCGGATGTTCCGGGATTTCCCCAGTTCAAACCCGATAATCTCAGCAAAGCCCTTGCCGAGATATTTGTTTTTGGGGTTGTCGGTCTGTATTTCAAAATCACTGATAGCCAGAGTAGGCTGGTTCTGGGCAAGGACTGGAAAGATGGTTGCAATGCTGATAATGAGCATCAACATGGCTATTCTGATTTCTTTCATACACTGCCTCCAGAAAAAGACCTGACGCTTTTCTAAAAGTATAGTATGCTTTTGTTATAAATACAAACAGAGGAGGTCCCTATGCCTGCAGATCGGGATAGGACAATTGATGCGCTCACCTCGGCCTTTGCGGCGGGGGAGCTCAGTATGGATGAGTTTGAAAAACGGGTGGAAACCGCAAACCGCAGTGATGATGAAGCCACATTGCGGCGTCTTTTAGCAGACCTGCCTCGTTTTGCAGGGGATGACCGGGGGCAGGTGAGTAGTGCAAACTATACTGTCAGTGCGAGTAGTGCCGCCAGCACCAACAGCACCACTGGTGCGGATAATACCGCCTGGTCCCGGGATTGGAAACAGTATGCCGATTCCATGAATGACCGGTATCGCCATGCAAGAGGATATGAATACCGGCGTAAGGCGGATCAGGTTGCGATTTTTTCCTCCAGTCGCCGTATCGGCCGCTGGACTTTACCCAAACGGCTCGACTCGGTAGCAATCTTCGGCTCCTGTCTTATCGATATGCGTCAGGCCGACATTCCCCCAGAGGGAGGGCATATCGAAGCGGTTGGGCTTTTTGGCTCCGTGCAGATACTGGTTCCGCCGGGACTTAATGTGCGGGTTAATGGTGTATCCATCTTTGGTTCAGCAACAGGTTCTGGGGATATTATCGGCGACAGCGCTGCCCCCTGGGTAGAAATAGAAGCGGTTGCCATATTCGGCAGTGTGGAAGTAAAGGTCAGCAGGTAATGCCTCACACCTATTTTAACGGTCTGGCAAACTAGCGGCTTTTGAACATCAATATAAAGAGGAGGGATTCATGAATAAAAAGATAATTGCAACTAGCGGCGCTCCTGCTGCTATCGGTCCCTATTCCCAGGCAGTGCAGGCCGGATCCGGAACACTGCTCTTTATTTCGGGGCAGCTCCCGGCGGACCCGGGGACGGGGACCCTCGTTCAGGGCGACATTGGCGCCATGACCCGCCGCTGCCTCGAAAATATCAAGTCTATTCTGGAGGCCTCCGGGGCAAGTATGGCCAATGTGGTAAAAACCACGGTATTCCTCACCTCTATGGAAGACTTTGCTGAAATGAACAGGGTATACAGGGGCTATTTCCCCGCCGAGCCGCCGGCCCGGTCTACCATAGCGGTAGCTGCCCTCCCCAAGGGGGCTCCGATAGAAATCGAAGCGGTGGCGGTGCTATAAAAGTTATTTGACGTGCCCTATAGTCATGGTATACTGATTGTATGGAACACTCAAAAAAGCTTGTCCTTCTTGTTTTGATGGCCCTGATGCTCGTAGTGTTAAACTCCGACGGGCAGGTTATGGCGCCGACCCTGGCGATCATCGAAAAAGAATTCGGCGTTTCCGATGCCGCTGTTGGTGTCATGATGGGCCTCTTTACCGTGCTGGGGGCGATTGTCTCCCTCCTCTGGGGCTACTTTGCCGATAAGGCAAGCCGGAAACTGCTTTTTGTTCTTTCAGTTCTTATCGGCGAACTCCCCTGTGCATTAACCGCCTTTGCCCCGAACTGGACCGTATTCTTTTTTCTGAGGATACTTACCGGTATTGGGATGGGAGCTGCCTTTCCCTTAGTATTTTCCATTTTGGGGGATATT
>Ga0209407_1003128_pt1 | contig 14644 bp, 13 predicted proteins | sample AD_JPNHG3_MetaG_FD_184410 | JGI IMG/M metagenome (GOLD analysis project Ga0209407, IMG submission 184410) | Active sludge microbial communities of municipal wastewater-treating anaerobic digesters from Japan - AD_JPNHG3_MetaG (SPAdes) (version 2) | ecosystem: Engineered > Bioreactor > Anaerobic... | reverse complement strand
GAGATATTAAAACTACCGCTGCTCACATTAAAGCCTGCCCACCGGTTAAAACCGGGGTAGGTAAAAAAAAGTACATCTAGGGAAGCTATAGCGGGCAGGACCAAAAGATTTGTACTACCCTGGATAGGAATATTCGTATAGTTAGCGACCATGCCTTTCATAAGCATCGGCTCATACTCAAATTTCATAATGTTTATACTGTCAGCATCGCGGCCAATCCACATACCCCTATTATAATTAAACCGGGAGGGCAGGTAATATCCGCCCCGGGCGTTATAGGGAAGTCGCACTTTTACCTGCCAGACCGGTTCCCCCAGTTTTTCCGAAGTCAGGAGCGAGGCGGACACTTCGGGACTAAAGGGAGGATGCCAGCAGGAAGCAACCATCAGCATAATACCTGTAACCAGAAAGATCCCAAAAATAGGGGCCCAAGACAAACAGTGAAGACGGTGTTTCATAAGAAAAACCTCATTCCCAAACGGTACACAGGAATTTCCAGATACCAGGAGTCGGAAAACAAGTAGGTTGATGGAGCCCTGCTCTCCCCTCCGCGGCTTGCGGTGAGATATATACCATTACAGAAGGGATAAAAGGATGCGCCAAGGTCAAAAAACACAGCAAAGCCGGACCCAAGCTTCCATTCGAGCCCGCCCTTCCCTTCCACCACCATGGCCGATGCAGGATCCAGCCTGAGCAGGGAGGTATTAAGGCGAAGCATTAATGTAGCGGAAAGATAGGGACGCAAAAAATGCAGATCATCCGCCAGTCGTCCCCCGATGGTAATGCCGGGCTGTAAAAGAGGGAGGGAAACAACAGGATAGGAATAACGGCCCCTATCATCCGGCGAAGGGAAATAGGTTCCAATCCAGTACTCCTGCAGCCCAAATCCAATCCAATACTGTTCATTAAAAAGGAGCCGGTGTGCCCATAGTTCTCCGAATTGCCCCATCAGGCTTCCCAGTTCGATGAGCCATTTGCTCACCCGCTCTTGCTCAATAAAAAGTTCTGCTGGGCTTTCTGCCATCGTATAGATTCCTTCTCTACTCCGGTACCCCGGGGCACTGGCACGATAGGAGTATGTGCCTGGAACAATAAGGGGGATTACCGTTTCTCCACTCTGGTCAACTGAAACTGGTTTTTCAGTTAACCCGGAAATTCTTGTTCCCGGGACTGCATGCACCGTAAGGGCGCCCTGCCCTTTCTGAGCTTCCAGAGAATCCAACACCGCTGAGAGGGGCAGCCAGAAGGTTTGATACAGGTCCTGTTCAGAAAATACCCCATCCTGAAAGGTTCCCGCATGGAGTTCCCGACCTGATAGCACAGAAAAGACCCTGAATTGTATCTGGATCGTGCCATTATTGGCTGGGTCTTGCTGGCCTTCTACAGAGAGCACAAATGAAAAATCATGTAATGCGGCCCAGCGGAGGGCTTTGGCAAGTTCTGAATCGGGCATAATAGCTATGGCCGTATCGTTCTGAACTGCCGGCTCCTGAGAGGGGAACCGCTGGGACCAGAGATATACTTCCCGGAGCCTGGGAAGACGGCCCATAGTCTGCAGGAGAGAAGATACCCAGGGAGCTTCCATGGAATCGGAGCAGAGTACAACAAAGGACCGCAGCACCCCCTGGTTCATACCGGTTACCGGGGGTTCAGAAAGTTCTCCTAGAGGCCCTGTCTGGGCATAGACAGCCAGAGAACTGCAACATAACCACATTAACACCCAGAACCGTTTAAGCATTCCCATCTTTTCGCCCCGTTACCACCATCCGCGCATAAGATGCAGGGTCTGCTTTCCTTCATCAAAGAGAACCCAGGCATCTCCATTCTGAAAAAAGGCCGCCCTGCCCTGAAAGTTGGATGGCAGAGAGAAACTGTCTATTAATGAAGCCTGTGCAGTATCATACCGGTACCGCTCTATAACGGAGGTCCGGTCACGATAAGTTCTGAAATACCCCGCCCTGCATACATAGCCGGACCCGTCTTTTCCTTTAGGGACCTGAATATATGTAGGTTTATAATCATTATTAGTAGTAGGCGCGACTAACGGAGCGGAACCCTCTGAAAGATCACCTATAAAGTCCTCCGCTGTATTCCAGCGGAAAAGATACCCCCTATCGCTCTCTTTCTGCCCCAGAAGAAGATATACCCCACTATCCGCGGCTATATAAAGGTCCTGGATGTAAAAATCTGCTGCATCTGATGAAGGATAGGTGAAAAAGATGTCTTTTTGGCTTGCTGATGCACCAGTCCAGTTATTAGAACCATCTATATTAACCTTAAGATAACTTACGTTTCCACTGTGCATTCCTATCAAAAAGATTGAATTTGTATCCTTTCGAATTCCAAACCAGGGGTCATCAAAATAATTACTAACATAATATCCAAAAACACCTGTTTTAGTATCAAGTAATTCCAGCGATTCGGGCTCCAGAACTAAAATATCGTTAAAATGACGGATGAGGATGCCCGTACCTGCATCATACATGAGGAAGCGGCCATTTCCGACATCGGTAAAGGTCTTTAATACTGCAAGGCTCTTTCCATCCAGAAAGACCTGATAGGGGGGAGAGAAAAAACCGTAAAAAGTAAGCACCACATAGCCTTTGTTGAGTGCAGGTATTTCAAGGGTACGGATAGTTTCAAGACGGGCCGTTTCAGGGACACCAGCGGCCTGACGCAGCTCCGATAGGCTAATCCGGGCTTCTTCATGTCCCAGATAGGCGGGGAACATATCTTCTTTAAAAAGATCGCAGGAATTTATTGCAAGCACTGCAAAGCCTATCATGAATGACATCGCAGCTCGAATGCTTGACTTCATCATTTTATCAACACTCCCATAAAGAAAAAGGGCCCGCCGCCTGAACTTTCCAGCCAGCCCTGTTTCAGGAAGCCCGAACCAGCTGCATAGGGGAGCCGCAGTTCCCCCGTAAGGGCCCAGCGGGGAAAATGATATTCCAGGGAGACCCATAATGGTTCCACCAGTATATCCAGGGCGGACCGGGAAACTAGTTTTTCCGAACTGGGAAGCACACTGATTACACCGGAGAGGGCTGAACCAGCAGCCAGCCGTAACCGTCCATCCACCGCATTCTGAAGGTACAATCCCACACCTATACGGAGTTCATCGTGCCAGAAGGGAATCGCATTGGGAGTAAAGGAGTACCCGGCCCAGAGCGAATTATCGAAACGGAGAAAAAAACGGTCAGGTACGGGATACCAGCGGTACAAATAGGTTGCACCCAGGAGTTTTCCGGTTCCTGTACCAAGGCCCCATACACTGGAAGCCCGTTTTTGAAGGGCCGGGATCCTCACCGTTTGATCAGTAACTCCCTTTGGAAGGACCAGCGTCTTTGGCCAATAGCCCTCTTTCCAGGCTTCGATGGTGAGGGGCTTTCCCTCCGGGAAGGGAATATACAGGCCTTCCAGGGCTCCCTGCTTAATCATTCCTGCGAAGACTCCGGTATCTTTAGAGCCATACCAGATTTCAACATCCTCCTGGGGACCAGAAAACTGTTGGGCATTTTCAGTAAGATTTACAATTGCCACATCCTGGGCTATAGCACCGAGCCAGGCCTGCACCAGATTCTGGCAGGAATCGTCTATGGCAGGGAGCGCGGAAAGCCCCGGAAAGGTAGAAAAGTTATCGCTGGCCCGCAGACTTCCCCGTTTCGCATCGTAGATTCCAATATTCCAGGAAAGGTTCATCTCTGAAACCTGTATCGATGCAAGGAAAACCCAGCGGATCCGCTGTTCCTGTCCTTTAGTGATAGCTGTTTCCAAAGGATTGGCAGAAGGAAGGGCTAAGGTGATGGTTTCCCCAGGGGAGTACCCAGCCCTGGTGAGGATAGAACGGAGACTCTGCAACAGATATTGGCTGAATTGGTCCGCTGTACCAGCAGCACTACCGGAGCTGGCTTCGGTACTGTCCTGGGACCAGAGCATAAGGACCGTCCGTTCATCAAACTGGAATTCCCCAGGGTTTTCCTCCGCAAGAAGCGTTCCCCTTCCCCAGCCCAGAGCAGCAATGATGAGTATGAGTACATAGTAATGCAATTTGGGGCTCATCATTTTTCTGTCATCACCTCCACCCCATCCCAGTCTGCAGGGGGCGGTGTTATTACATATCGCTGACAGCGCTCTATATACTGCCGGGCTATGTCGTCTTCTGGCAGAAGGTGCAGAATCCGTTCAAAAAGCTCCATCGCACGGGTAAAGGACCTTTTATAATAAAGTTCCACCGCTTCTTCGTGGATTTTCCATGCCTCCGCTTCGGTTTTGCTGATTTCTCTGCGGGCAGTCAGTATGGGAACCCCCTGGGTCTTGCCTTTTACGGCTACCTTATCAACCATACGGCAGGGGACCTTACCTTTTATATGCTCATATACATACTCTGAGAATAGTATGGGTTGATGATAGTACTTGGTGAGGCCCTCAAGGCGGGAGGCCAGGTTAACCGTGTCCCCAATCACGGTATAGTTCATCTTCTTGTCACAGCCGATATTGCCCACCGTAACGATACCGTAATTAATGCCCACCCCGATTTTAAATTCCGGCCCCCCCGATTTTTTCTGCTCATCATTGAATAGCTTTAATGATTCGGTCATCTCCAGACCCGCCAGTACCGAGTCCAGGGCGTCGTGGCCGTGACTCACCGGTGCGCCGAAGACCGCCATGATGGCGTCTCCTATGTATTTGTCCACCATGCCGTTCCGGTCTACAATCACATCTACCATTATCGAGAAATAGCGGTTTAAGGCATTCACCAGGGCATCAGGAGCCATCTTTTCTGAGATGGTGGTAAAGCTTCGGATATCAGAAAAGAGGATTGCCACATCCCGGTTATTACCCACCAGCATCTTATCGGGGTTCATGAAAACTTCGTCGATAACATCCTTGGGAACATAGAGCTGAAAGATATTGCGGATCCGGTTTTCCCGTTTCTGGGCCACCACCGCTTCAAAGGCGTATTTTTTAATCTGGTTGTAAGCCCGGTCCAGTTCTTCCAGCATTAGATTAAAGGTATGGGAAAGCTGCCCGATTTCATCCTTGTACAGGACCGGCACCCGTTCAGAAAGGTTGTTGGACTGGATTATCCGGCGCATGACCTCCACAACCTGTTCTATGGGCCGGGTAAGGTAGCCTGTCATGAGGAGCAGGAACAAGATGCTGACCAGGGCCGCCCCCAGAAGTATATACAAAGTAGTCTGGGCAATGGTCTCCACATCGCCGAAAAAGCTCTGCCTCTGTTCAGAAACAAATACCTGCCATCCAAAGGGAACAAAGGGGAATGTATAGGCAACCCGATCAATACCTGCGAAGGTAATGTTCAGAAACCCCCGCCAGCCCGGAGCAACGGTGTTCTTCAGGGCTGCCGCATCCTCTGCGGGCGATGCAGTCCCGGCGCCCCCGGCGCCCCTGCGCCCCCCGTGCCCCCTGTTGGATTACTTGCTCCAGCTTGCCCCGCTGCGCCAACCGAACCTACCAGCATGGCGAGTTTGCCATCCCGATCCAGTGCGAAAATTGCCTCCGTAGGGCTCCTGAGTATGCTTCTGCCAAAGGATTCCACCGCTGCCTGGGCAGCCTGTTCCATATCGGACCGGCCCACATAACCATTATCTACCAGGAGGTTCCACTGGTTGTTGGCATAGGTCTCAAGTTCTTCTGCTTTAAAGGTGAGAAAACCCACCGCAAGACGGGTAACCGCTGAGGCGGCAGAAAAATACGAAGAAACCCCCACCAGAACTACCGAAGCGATCAGCAGGGGAAGTACGACAACTATAATCTTTAGGCGGATACTCATATACGTAAAGTATAACCTGTATGAGGAGTATTTTCAAAGTGGTATTGTCACGATTAACATTGCAATCCGATAGAGTTAAAATTACACTTACCATATGATAGATATAGATATCTTGAATGACAGCACCATGAAACGGCGGACACCGATAGTGGCGGGTATATTCTATCCCGAAACTGGGGCAGAAATTCGTGCTGTAATACAGACATACCAATCCATGAATGATGACACTGTGGGTCCTTGCAAACCCTTGGCCATAATCGTTCCCCATGCTGCGTGGGACATTACAGGACAGCTTTTGGCTCGAGCCTTTCATCAGATACAGGGCCGGCATATTAATCAGGTGGTACTTATCGGCCCCCTCCATGAATGGCATGAGGAAGGAATCTTCGTCAGCGATTCCGATGTCTTTGAGACACCCCTGGGGGACCTGCCAGTTAATCTGGACAAGATTGATGAACTGCTTTCCTGCACAACCGCTATCGAAATAAATGATATACCTCACCTGTCGGAGCATTGCCTTGAGGTGCTCCTGCCCTGGGTCTACACCAGCTGCCCCGGAGCATCTATTATACCCATCCTGATTGGAGCCTATAGAACAAGTCATATACATTCTCTGACCAGGGCCCTGGAACTTACCTTTGCAGATTGTCTGGACACAACCCTTTTTGTGATTACCACGAACCTTTCTGCCCATTTTGATGATACGGAAGCCTTTGAACAGAGCAAACTGTTTTTAACAATGATCCAGGAAGGGAAAACTGAGGAAATAGTTGCTCTTTCCAAAAGTTTTCAGATTTCCGCCTGCGGGGCTGCGGGGGTTGCGGCATTCCTTGCCTGCAATTTTAGATCCGAAGCCCTTTCAGACAGCCCTGCTGCTGGAGTAATTAACAAACCAGTTATCCTTGGCCAGGCATCTATACGGACCGAAGGAGGTAAAACAAGCTCGGTCTTACTCGAAGAACCGGACAGCTCGGTCCACTATGCGGCCCTCTGCGTACCCATGCGGTAGGATACTCCAGCAACCTACCTGAGGTATCGTTTCAAGTTCTGTATATGGTCTATGGCAAGGATTTTTAAATTGATGGGTGCATCCTCCGAGGCGATCCGCTCCAGAAGTTCCAGGGCAGCTTCCAGTTCTCCCTGCCTGAGCCGGATAGAAGATAAGGCATAGATTGCCTGATAATCAAACTGATTCAGTCTATAGGCTTCTTCGATCATCTCGGCACCCCGATCAAAGTCCCCCAGACGATCCAGAACAACCCCCAGGTTTCGGAGCACGCCCCCATCCTGGGGAGCCAATTCCAGGGCCCGTTTCAGCGCCCTTTCGGCCTTCTCAATAAAACCTAATCTATAGTAGGCACAGCCCAGGGCTTCATAGGCTTCGGGGATTGTTTCCTGCAAAGACAGGGCCCGCTCCAAAGCCTTTACGGCCTTCTGGTGCTCGCCCCCCTCAGTAAAGGCAATACCCAAAGCGGTCAGGGCAGAGCAGTCGGTAGGGTCCTCCGCCACGGCCCGTTCCAGAAGGGCAACTGCCCCTGCATAATCACCTTTTACAAGCAGCTCATTCGCCTCAAGCAGGTCCTGAGCCGAAACTCCATCATCAATCATAATCAATCCTAACTATAAAACATTGGAGGCTCATTCAAAACTCAGGGAGTTTTGAATGAGCAACCATAGATGTACATGCAGTATTTTTACTATTCCATAACATACAAATAATTATCTTGTTAATGTAAAAATACTGCAAGAGGTTTTTGCAAAAGTAACAGACTTTTGCAAAAACCTCACTCATTTTGTAACCCCGGTTACAGAAAAAAGCATAATAGTTTTCTATAATGGTAATATAAGGAGCATATATGAAACGCAATATCATAACCATAGATGAAGATCGCTGCGATGGCTGCGGAGCCTGCACTAATGGCTGTCCTGAGGGGGCTCTGCAACTTATAGACGGCAAAGCCAGGCTCGTAGGGGACCTTCTCTGTGATGGTCTTGGTGCCTGCATTGGCACCTGTCCCCGGGGAGCCATCAGCATTGAACAACGGGAAGCTGAACCCTACAATGAAGCACTGGTCATGCGGACCAATATTATTCCCAAGGGAGAAAACACTATCCTGGCGCATCTGGAGCATCTGTATCATCACGGAGAATCGGCATACCTCAGAACAGCTATGGATGTGCTTGCTGAAGAAGGAATTCCTATTCCCCAGAGTTTTGTGAATCTTATGGCACTGAAAGAAGGGGATACCCCGAATGCCCAGGCGCAGCATCGCCAGACACAGCATAACCAGGAGCAGCATAACGAACCTATGATCAAGGGCTTCCGTCCCATACGTTCAGAGGCCGGCCCTGCCGCAGAACAGCCCAGTGCTCTGACCCACTGGCCCATTCAGCTGCATCTTATAAACCCCCGGGCACCCCATTTTAACCGTTCAAACCTCCTTCTGGCGGCGGACTGCACCGCCTTTTCGCTGGGAAATTTTCACAGCCAGTGGCTAAAGGGAAAAACCCTCGTGATCGGCTGTCCCAAGCTGGATGAAGGCATTGAGCGATACATAGAAAAGCTTATACTTTTAATTGATGAATCCAAAGTGGATACAATAACGGTCCTGAGAATGCATGTGCCCTGCTGCGGTGGCCTTGTGGCGATTGCCCAGCAGGCCCGTAACCAGGCAAAGCGTAATGTGCCCATTAAGGCCGTCACGGTAAATGCGGAAGGAACTATCCTGCAGGAGGAATGGCTATGAGCGAACTGATACAAAACGAAGCATACAAACGGGAAGAACTAAAAAAAATAATTCAGCGGCTCCATGATGGAGAAAGTGTAAGCAGGGTAAAAAAGGATTTTGATACCCTGATTAAAAATGTCAGTGCCGAAGAAATCGCCGCCATGGAACAGGCTTTGATGCAGGCAGGAATGCCCGCAGAGGAGATCCAGCGGCTCTGCGAAGTCCATGTTACGGTATTCGAAAACTCCCTGGAAAGCCAGGGCAGGCCTGAAAAACTGAGCGGTCACCCCATCCATACCTATATGGCTGAAAATAATGCGGCCCGGAATTCCCTGCGGAGCCTTACAAGGGCCTATCGGCGGCTCCTTTTCCCCTGGGGCCGCAGCCAGAAAGGTATAGATGCCTTTACAAAGGCTATCGAAGACTTCAGGAAAATCCTCATCCACTACACCCGTAAGGAAAACCAGCTCTTTCCTTACCTGGAAGCGGCCGGTTTTGACGCCCCCTCCAAGGTAATGTGGGGGAAGCATGATGAAATCCGCGCCCTCTTCCGGGAGATCGATGAAAACCTGAAAAACCAGGACTTTGGCGGTGCAGCCTGGAAAGCCCGGGTTCTATCCGGTAAGGCTCAAAAAATGTTCTTTATGGAAGAACACATCCTCTTCCCTACCGCCCTCAGGAAGCTCGATGAAAAAACCTGGGTAACCATCCGGCGGGGCGAGGATGCGATCGGCTATGCCTGGATAAAACCGGGCAGTCTCTGGGATCCCGATGTGGTAGAAGCCAGATTGATGAGCCAAAAACGTGAGGCTGCTAGTTCTGATGCCCCCTCAGGGACTGCACCCCAAGGGGCCGCAGCCGCTGGAGGTCCAACCCCAGAGGCTTATGCAGTTGGAGGCGCCCCAAGCCAAGAGACTGTAGCTGCTGTAGGCGCTCCCTCGCAGGGCGTCTCACCAGCAGAGGCACCAAGGGCTCCCAAACCCGCAGCAGAGCTTGTCCCCCCTGACCAGGTTCCCGGGGCGATGAAACTTGGGGAAGGCTGGATGACCACCGAACAGATCGACCTGATGCTTAAAAACCTTCCTATCGATGTATCCTTTGTAGACGAGCATGACCGGGTCCTCTACTATTCGGATAACCCGGAACGGATCTTTCCCCGGAGCCCCGGCGTTATTGGCCGGAATGTGGCCAACTGCCACCCGCCCAAGAGCGTCCATATCGTTCAGAGAATTGTGCAGGCCTTTAGGAATAAAGAGAAACGGGTGGCGGAATTCTGGCTTGAACTGGGCGGTACATTTGTCCATATCCGGTATTTCCCCGTTTACGATGCTCAGGGCGAGTACCGGGGCACCCTGGAAGTCAGCCAGGATGTTACGGAAATCCGTGCCCTTCAGGGACAGCGTCGGCTCCTGGATTGGGATTAAAATACAGCCTTGCAAAGATGCGTCCGGTTGTGTATGGTTGCACCATAGATGGAACAGCGGCCATACTCTACCGGTACCAAGAAGCTTCTCGCTGGTTTTAGTATACTACTAGTTACGATCTCCCTGTATCCCTTGTCGTCGGCACCTCAAATTCGTCCAGAGATCCACGCCCGCCAGGTGCTGGAAGCATACAAAAGATCCTATCCTGACCGGGTCAGCTCAGTTTCCTGGAAGAATGATGACTGGATTATAGAGGTGGGAGGGGAAGTTTTTTATTGGGCTAATGGCCGCCTGCTTCCGGAAGACCTCCGTGACAAATGGCAAGATTTTAAGCCCTATGTGTTTTACCTCTATCCGGAAGAAGCGCCGGATCCAAAATCCTACAGCCCGGAGCGGATAGCGGAATTGCAAAAGATTGGCAGTGCGGAACACCAGATGCAGGGCCCAGACCATCATAATGGTTTCCGCTCTGCCCTCTATGGCGGAACCAAACGGGGAGAGATTGAACAAAATCTTGTCCAGGTCCGTTTTTTGGGAAAAACTATTTCGGTCCACAGGATGATACAGGATCAGGTACAACAGATTGATGAACGGATCCGCATGCTTGCAAAGTCAGACCCTGAGGTGGCACAGTTTCTGAAAAACCTGGGTACCGTTGGGGGCTATAACTGGCGGGAGATTCGCGGTACAAGCCGTATCAGTATGCACAGCTTTGGCCTGGCTATCGATATACAACCCCGAAAACTCGGTTCTAAGGCTATCTACTGGCAATGGGAACAGGAACGGAACCCCAAGTGGATGCTGGTAAGCCAGAATAATCGCTGGGCTCCGCCGGCGGCGGTAATAAAAGCCTTTGAAGATGAGGGCTTTGTCTGGGGTGGCAAATGGGATCTCTATGACCAGATGCACTTTGAATACCGGCCTGAACTCCACGAAGTAAGCAAACTATACATGATCTTCTCCAGCCTCCAGAAATTCGGAATTGGAGGGGACTGATACACAAAGGTTCTGCAATTTTGCCAGCCTGACAGTTGTACCGACCACACAAAAAAGGAGCCCCTTTCTGGGGGCTCCTTTCATCAATATATACTACGATTTTACATACTATTTGGACAGGGCTGCTACCGCAGCGCCGAACAGGGAAGCCTGTTCCACCGGAGAGACAATGACAGACCGGGGTGCCTTTGCGGAGAGTATGGTATGGAGATAGGACTCTAGGGCAGGCCGCATTCCCTTATAAATCATATAGGTAGTGCCTTCTACAGCAACACGGACTGGTACAAAGGGATCATAGCCGGCTCCGGTCTTTTCTACCGCCGCGGCCACCGCAGCTGCGGCAAAGAGGGCGGCCCGTTCAGTAATAATGGAAGTGAGGAACACCAGGGTTGCCAGGGCATCCCGCTCATCCTTGTCAAAGAGGGAGCCGATTACACCTTCCCCTGCCAGAGGATTGTGCATAAAGGCATTCAAGTCCTTGGTCTGGAGATTCTGCATGGCCAGAAGTGCTCCGGATTTACGGAAGACAAGCACCCCATCCTGCACGGCCTTTTTCAGCATATACAGGGTGAGGGGTCCCAGGTATGCGCCGGCCATGGTTTTTTCAAAGGTATATTTGCCAGGATTTTTCAATGTCGCATCGAATTCTTCGTCCAGACGGCCCAGATAGCGGGGATGGAAACTGCCGGTCTCGCAGACCACAATCTGGGGAGACTTGGGAGCCTCATAGCCGATTTTAGGAATCCGGATTTCCGGATAGGCAACGTTCATGCCGGTCCCCAGAATAAAACCAATTACCGGGCCCCCTTCGACACCATAGATATCGGGACCCTTTCTCTGGCCGCCGTCGGCGGGAATTTCTGCAAGCCCCGAAAGCAGGGTTGCCACCGTATCGTTCAACAGCACAATCCGTTCAGGGGCCTTTACTCCCTTGCGGGCCAGGGCTTCCCGGAGACCTGCACCAATCGCTTTTCCGATTACCTCTGGGGCATCCACCTCTTTGCTAAATCCTAAAAGGATACCGTCCGCATCCTTGGTCATTTCCATAGGGTAGGAAAAACAGAACCCTATACCTTCTACATTGGGGTTTTCCTGCAGCAGGGGTGCGGTTACGGCGGCGATCTCATCAAAGAATTGCTGGGCCGTAAGCTGCCCCTTAGTGCCAGGCATGTGGGTTTTCTGGGTGTGTTCTGCAATAGCCTTGCCCTTTTCATCAAAGCGGACCAGGGCGGCCCTGAGGTTAGTTCCCCCCGCATCCAGGGCGATTACTGCCTTGCCCGGCGGAACCGAAGAAACCGGATACAAATATGAAGGCAGCATGGGCAGGGTGGAAGGATCACCCCGTAGACCCCGTTCCATTTCTATGACCAGGTCTTTTACAAGGGCGGCGGGGTCACAAACCCCATAATGAAAACCGTAATAACGGGCAAAATCAGCCAGAAGTCTGGGATCAAAGGATGAATGCATAGGAACCTCCACTCGCATATAAACCGATAAAACGATAAGCTGTCAGGGCGTCTGGGGGACCCGAACAGGACAGCTCAGAATATCTTTTTATACCAGAACCGGTTCTGTAGCAATAGGGGATAAAGGGATTGCATTTTTGAATAGAATTCCCGAAATTATTGTTAGATGAGGCTCTTTCAAAACTTAGGGAGTTTTGAAAGAGCAACTTTAGATGTATATGCAGTATTTTTACTATTCTATACTATATATATAATTATATTTTAATGTAAAAATACTGCAAGAGGTTTTTGCAAAAGTAACAGACTTTTGCAAAAACCTCAGATGCTTTTAGAACATATTTGCCCTTATCTTGGCAATTGTTATAACGAGGTGATACATGACTTATAAGTTAAAACATTTAACATTATTCAGTTTTTTATCCAGATTCATTATTTTCTATAGCTTACTGTTATTAATATCTGTCAATATCGAAGCCCAGCCTTTGCCAGCCTATGAAAAATTAGTGTACAGCAGAAAAATAGGAAACAAACAGGATGAACTTATCTATACCTCCCGTTTTGTAAATGAAGAGAAGGGGAGCTACTTTGAACTTTCAAGCTCCGCCCCGGACCAGAAGGCCCTTTACCGGATTGATGCGGTATCCCTCCTGGCAACCTATACGGATGTCACCACCTATGGCGAAGACGCTACGGTAAATCGCGTTTCCAGACTCTTAGAAACCCGCTACAAGGCAAAGGAAGGGGAACTGCTCGTTTCCAGCACGGATACGCTGGGGCAGAGCCTCAGGCTATTTCCCTGGGGTAAACAACAGAAGGCAAAAATAATTTTCATTGGCACTGGAGCAAGCGCGGGAGGCTTTTCTTTTGAACTGACCGTTACCGGCAAAGAAAAACTAACCATCATGGGACGGGAAGTAGAGTGCTGGAAGGCCCAGCTGGGCCTTTCCGGTATTTTTGGAAGCCTGGTTGGTAAAACAAGTCTCTGGTTTCTTGCAAGTTATCCCTATTATATGGTCAAATCCGAAGGTGTCTCGGGACCGCCGGGAACTCCGAAGAGTTCCCTGGAACTTATAAGATATGAAAATTAGTAAGCATCTCCTTCGGGGGGCACAAGACATATAAACTTGAGTGGAGCAGAGCCGGTATTGATAAAACGATGGGTCTTAGTCCCTTCGATAAACGCCACTGAGCCAGTGCGTACCGGATACTCTTTCCCATCGATATGAACTATCCCTTCACCGGACAGCACATAATTTGCATGCCACCAGGGATGCTGATGCAGCGGGGTGTGACCGCCGGCTTCAACCGTAAAAACACGCAGGAACCCCTCATACCCATCCCGAGGACCGATCAGAATCTGTTTTATTACTCCCTCTATATCCTTACCTTGCATAGGAACTGCTTGGATTTCACTTTCATGCCGTACCATGATAACCCTCCAGATATTTGTATTGTAACAGCTCACCCCACCAAAGTATAGGGCGAATTCGGGAGCCACGGCCATTACCTATACCCGGCCTTTTGGGGTCCCCGGTACGAGTGGACATCCTGTTCATTGGGCTACCCGGCCTGCTGTCCCCCGGTTTATGGCGCAACCCTCTTGCGGTCCCTGGGGAAGAGGCTAGCTTCTTTAACGTTAGAAAGACCCAGAACCTTTTGAGTAAGCCGTTCACAACCAATGGCAAAACCTCCATGGGGCGGACAGCCGTACTTAAAGACCATCAGGTAATCCTTCAGGTCCTCCGCTTTCAACCCAAAGCGGGGCAGTACCTCCAGAAGGGCCTGGTATTGCTCCTGACGCCGGCCTCCGGTAGTAATCTCCAAGCCCCGGAAGAGGGCATCGAAGCTCATGGTGTGGGTTGCCGAGGATGGATAGGTATAAAAGGGCCGGTGCCGCCGGGGGAACTGGTTTACAAAAACCAGCTCTATGCCCTTTTCCCGGCCCGCCCAGGTACAAAGGAGGCGCTCCACCTCGGGGCTGATCTCGAAGAAAGCGGGGGTGACAGAGCCTGCGGTAGAGCCAGCTGTGGCCCCAATAGGGCCGGCGGCACCGACAGAGCCTGCGGCACCGGCGGCACCGGCCGAGGGACCGGCGGCACCGCGGCCCGCTTCAGTCCGGGCCAGATCCAGAGCTTCATCATGGGCAATGGTAGGAGCCTTAAATACCAGATCCGGATCCGGTACGGTGGCGTTCCAGGCAGCCAGGTCTTCAGCGTTTTTACGAGCCAG
>Ga0209407_1003118_pt1 | contig 14669 bp, 10 predicted proteins | sample AD_JPNHG3_MetaG_FD_184410 | JGI IMG/M metagenome (GOLD analysis project Ga0209407, IMG submission 184410) | Active sludge microbial communities of municipal wastewater-treating anaerobic digesters from Japan - AD_JPNHG3_MetaG (SPAdes) (version 2) | ecosystem: Engineered > Bioreactor > Anaerobic... | reverse complement strand
CAAACCCTCTTGAAAGGCTCAACAAGGAGATCAAGCGGCGCGCCGATGTGGTAGGGATCTTCCCTAACGACGATTCAGCCCTCAGGCTCCTCGGATCGGTCATGATAGAGCAGAACGACGAGTGGGTTGTATTGCGCAGATACTTCAGTCAGGAGTCCATGAGCAAGCTACTGCCGCCGGCCGACACAATGATAGCCCTGCCTGTGGTTGAATAAACATCGGCGCGCCCTGCAGGGCGCCCGAACAGGCTGAGCCACGATCACGGAATCGCATGAGGCACAGCGCCGCCGCCGGCAAGGAGCCCCTCATGAGGCTCCTAGGCGGCGGCGCCCACCGACAGAACCATGGCTCTTGCGCTCAGCGGACCGACCGATGCGGAGCACGTACCGGAAGACCCAGCGTGCACGAGACGGTCAGATGAGATCCGGAAGTCTATACTGCGAGGAGAATCGCAACGGCAATTTACACCACTTGACAAGACGTGACCGAGAACTCGGTGGAAGGGGTCAGCATGGATGAGTCAGCCGGAGCGTGCCAGATCCGTATTTGAGATCCTAGGGCGGTTTGAGGGCCTAGATGAGCTCAAACAGTTGTTGTGGTCGGAACTGAACTACGAACGAGCCAACACGCCTCTATCGCGTCGGGGATGGACCAACAAGGCTGCTGCTCAGTGTCTTGAGGAAGACCCTGTGCTATTCGCCGTGGCCGGCGTTGACGGGACGTTTCATATTGTGTACGCGCGGCTGGCAAGCGAACAGCTCTCGCGTACCTCGGAGCGACTGGCCATGATGCAGCTCCTGAAAGACCACCCATATTCACTGTTCATATTCTCAAACAGGGATCGAAGCCAATGGCATTTCATCAATGCAAGGTACGATGATAAGGACTCGACGCTGCGGGTATTCCGCCGGATAACCGTTGGGCCAACGGAGCGCTTGCGGACCGCTTCAGAGCGGATCGCCCTGCTAGACGTCGCGTCACTCAGTGAGACAGGAGTAGATCCGTCGCCCCTCGCAATCCAGGAGGCTCATGACAAGGCTTTTGACGTTGAAGCAGTGACCGAGAAGTTCTTCAGTGACTACAAGAGTCTCTATCTTGAGCTTGAGGACGACTTGACGTGCCAGACTGCAGATCGCGTATGGGCTCATGATTACGCCTTGCAGCTCCTCAACCGACTCATGTTCCTCTGTTTTGTGCAGAGGAAAGGTTGGCTAGGGCCGGAACCTGAGTTCTTGAGATTGTACTGGGATACATACCGTGAGACCCATCAGCCTCCCGACTCGTTCTTCCGTGGTTGGCTAGAGGTTCTCTTCTTCGAAGCACTCAACAACAAGTTCAGTGACGATCATCGCTATTTGCCTGAGAGTGTTACTGGGATTCTGAGGAATGCCCCGTATCTCAACGGAGGTCTGTTTGCCAAGAACAAGCTTGATGAGAAACCGGGGTTCGCCATCACGGATGAATGCGTTGAGCGGATCCTTGGGTTCCTGGAGGCCTACAATTTCACAATAGCCGAAGATAGCCCATTCGAGCAGGAAGTGGCCGTCGATCCCGAGATGATAGGCAAAGTGTATGAAAGCCTAGTCAACGTGTCGGAAGAGATTGATGAGCGCAGCGAGGCGGGGATTTTCTACACTGAGAGAACTGAGATAGAGATAATGTGCCGGTTAGCCTTGGTCGACTACATGGCCAACCACCTCGGGCCAGAGAGCAAGGACATCCTCTATGAGGTAATCTTCGCTTTGGATCCAGAGGCAAAAGCCGCCGCTGATCGACGTCTAGACGACGCAGGGCTCTGGCCTAGGTTCACGGATCTCCTGCGCGATGTGACGGTAGTAGACCCAGCTTGCGGATCAGGAGCATTTCTTGTCGGCATGCTGAATGTTATGAATGATCTGACTGAGCGAGCCGATTCCCATCTGGGCGTAACTAGATCAGGCTTTGATCGAAAGAAACGGATCATAGGGCAGAACCTTTACGGCGTGGATGTCATGGAATGGGCATGTCATGTCGCTGAGCTCAGGCTATGGCTGTCCCTAATCGTTGATGCTGAATTCACCCGTGAGGAGCTTCACGACCGACGGGAGCCATTGCTTCCCCATTTCACGTTCAAGATACGGTGCGGGGATAGCCTAGTGCAGGAAGTGGGAGGGATCAACCTAAGCCAGGCGCGTGATGAAGCACACATCTTGCCTCCTATCCGAGAACGTATCTCAGAGCTCAAGATGAGAAAGCTCAGGTTCTATAGCAATGACCCCGGCGGCGAAGGCGACTCAGTGGAGCTTATCGAGGAAGAAGAGAGACAGCTCTTCTGCAGCATCCTTGATGATCAGCGGGACGACGTGCTTAGGCGCATCGCTCAAACTCGCGAGAATCTTGAATCGCCATTGCAGCGGCAGCTAACGCTAGATGGCAGTCTTGCACCGGAATCCCGTCAAATGTCTTTGCGACTCAGCGAATGGGAACAGGACCTAGACTCGCTAGAGAGCGCCCTGGAGACCATCAAGCAAATGCGGAAGGCCATTGTGGGGAAGGAACGGTTGCCGTTTGTATGGGATATAGCCTTTGTTGAGATCTTCGAAGGCGGCAAGAACGGTTTTGATATCGTAATCGGTAATCCCCCCTACGTACGGCAGGAAAACATCGCTGATCCGCTGCTGACACGCGACAGGGCAACACCTGAAAGCAAGCGTGAGTACAAAGCAAAGCTTGCCAGTTCTGTGTACCGTGCATTCCCAACCTACTTCGGTTACCATCCCGGTACTGGTAGCACGCTTCGAACGCTCGACAAACAGAGCGATTTGTATGTCTACTTCTACTTCAAGGGCCTATCGCTTCTCAACTCCAAAGGTTCGTTCTGCTTCGTCACATCGAATTCCTGGCTCGATGTGGCATATGGGGCTGACCTGCAGGAGTTTCTCCTAAGGCATTGCCATGTCAAGATGGTGCTCGATAACCTCGTGAGAAGATCCTTCGCGTCAGCCAACATCAACACTGTGATAGTGCTCTTCTCTGCTCCTTATGAATCCAGGGAAACGGGCCTAGATCATGTGGCACGATTCGTGATGTTCAAGATCCCATTTGAGCAGATGCTGCTTTCCGTGCCGGCAATAGCGTTTCAGGATGTCGAGAGCGCAGGCCAGATCAGCATTACTCCTGATTATCGGATCCGTTCCTTACCTCAGAGTCAGCTGCTTCGAGAGGGGCACAAGCAAACAGAGTCAAAGCGACCTGTGTACCAGGGAAGCAAATGGGGCGGCAAGCTTCTCCGCGCGCCTGACGTCTACTGGTCCATTCGGCAACAGGGGGCGGCCAAGTTGGTCAGGCTCGGCGACCTTGCCGACATTCGGCGCGGGCTCACGACTGGTGCCAATGATTTCTTCTATGTGCGAGTGCTGGACACGCACAACGGGATAGCTCGCATCATGTGCGATGATGGCACCGAGCATACAATCGAAAGCGAATATGTACGGGAGCCTGCATTGGTAAAAACACGTGAGATAGTGCGGCCACTTGTCAGTGCCAGCGACCTGGAGTATCGACTCGTGATACTCGATGAAAAGGGTGCAAGCAAGCCTCACGCTGCCCGCTATATCCGCTGGGGCGAATCGAAAGGGTTCCATCTCCGGCCTACTACCAAGAGCAGGCGTCCCTGGTGGGCCATCCGTGTACAGCATCATGCGGCAATTGCGTTCCCCATGGCGCACAAGAGACGGCCCGTGCTGGCCCTGCTGAAAGGCGCGCCGATCCATCTCGATAACAGGCTATATGCAGTGTATCCCAAGAGGCCCGGAGATGCTCTTTTGATAGCTGCGGGTCTCTGCAGCACTTTCGGCGTCCTAAGTCGCGAGATACATGGGCGCGCGAACTTCGGACAAGGGATGCTAGATATGAAGGTGTATGAGGTGGGAAACTTGGAGGTTCTAGACCCCTCGCTGTTATCGAACGATGCCAAGCAAGCCCTGCTTATGGCATATGATAGCATCTCGAGGCGCCGGATCTTGATGCTCTATGATGGCGTGAGACTGCCGGACCGCCAGGCATTGGACAGCGCATTCCTGCTCGCGTTAGGATTCTCGGATCCTGCAGAGCGCGCTGTGATATGTGCAGATTTGCAGGATGCAGCCTGCAGGATGATATGGAATCGGCTCGCCAAGTCTGACAATGCCCGGGAAACCCGCATGTCCTATGACACCTGGAAGGATTCTGGCCAGCCTTTCGACTCCCAGGCTGGCGAAGACGACGGCGATGCATGATCCATTCCCAGAGACGATGCATCATGCATCATGATGGAGTTGGTACCGTTCAAATGGTGACTTCAGGCCTCATAGCACAGGATGGATCTTGACAACGAGATGATGGTAGAGGTGTGCAGTCCAATGCCTAGCCACGACATAATCGACAACCGAAATGAGAAACTCGTTGACCACATCAATCGAATACTGGATTCAAGTGAGGCTGCAAGGTTCGCGGTGGGTTACTTCTTCCTTTCGGGGCTGGAGAGTATTGCAGACAAGCTGTTGGGGGTGAAAGAACTTCGCCTCCTAATCGGCAACGTGACCAACCGCGAAACCCTTGAGCAACTGGCTGAAGGCTATCATCGCCTCGACATGGTGGAAGACGCCGTGGAAGCGCAGGTCTATCCGAAGCGCGCTGAGGCCAAGCGCATGGTGGAGGAGGCAGCCAGGAACGTCCGCGCAGTAGTTGAGCTGATGGATCAAACAGATGAAGCTCAGTGCCTGCTGACGACTCTAGTCAAGATGATCGAAGAAGAGCGCGTGAAGGTTCGCGTGTACACAAAAGGCCGGCTACACGCAAAAGCCTACATCTTCGATTATGGCCAGGTCTTCGATAAGGACGGAAAGCGCGTAGATCGACATGAGAAGGGCATCGCCATTGTAGGATCGTCGAACCTCACTCTCTCCGGGATAACTCACAATACTGAGCTCAATGTAGTGGTTCAGGGAAATGACAACCATACCGAGCTCGTGCGTTGGTTTGAAGACCTTTGGGCTGAGTCCCAGGACTTCGATGAAGCTTTGATGGAGGAGATAAGCCAGTCTTGGGCGGTTGCGCCCGTTAGCCCTTACGATGTCTATATGAAGACACTTTTTGCACTCGTCAAAGACCGCATCGAAGGAACCGAGGATGCAGAGATCTTATGGGATGACGAGATCACGAGCCGGCTCGCAGACTTCCAGAAGGTGGCCGTGCGCCAAGCCATCCAGATCATCAGAGACTATGGCGGCGTGTTTGTCGCCGATGTGGTCGGGCTGGGAAAGAGCTATATTGGCGCTGCCATCGTCAAGCACTTCGAGAAGACTAGGCAAGCCCGCCCACTTATCATCTGCCCCGCGCCTCTAGTTGACATGTGGGAGCGATACAACGAAGTGTACCAACTCAATGCTCGCGTCCTATCGGCAGGCTATCTACATGAGAGCAATGACGGCGCGTCCAACTTTCTGCTGAATGATGTGAAGTATAGGGATCGCGATTTCGTCCTGGTTGATGAGAGCCACAACTTCCGATACCCTAACACACAGAGGTACAAGATGTTGGAGGCCTATCTCGCAACCGGTCGGCGCTGCTGTTTTCTCACTGCTACCCCGCGCAATAAGACCGCATGGGACGTGTATTATCAGATCAAGCTATTCCACCAGGACGATAAGACCGATCTTCCGATTGATCCTCCGGATCTTAAGGAGTATTTCCGACTCGTTGAGAACGGCGGACGCAAGCTACCGGATCTCTTGTCCAATATCCTCATCAGGCGCACGCGAAACCACATCTTGCGATGGTACGGCTACGATTCGGACACGCATCTCCCGGTTGATTCGTCCCAGTTCCAGGACTACCTCAGTGGCCGCCGCAAAGCGTATGTTATGGTAGGTGGGCGTCGCCAGTTCTTCCCCAAGAGAGAACTAGCGACCGTTCAGTACAGCATAGAAGACACTTATAGCGGCCTTTATCAGGAGATTCGCAAGTATCTAGGCAAGTCCGCTAGGGCCAAACGTTCCCGGTCTGCAACTGACGAACTAACCTATGCGCGCTATGGACTATGGCATTACGTGGCGAAACAGAAACAGAGGCAGGAACCATATGCTAATCTACATAGGGCTGGTGCTAATTTGCGCGGCCTTGTGCGGGTATTGCTGTTCAAGCGATTTGAGTCCAGCGTATTCGCATTCCAAGAGACTGTACGAAGGCTGATCATGGTGCATGAGAGATTCCTTGCGGCACTCGACGAGGGCATCGTGCCAGCCGGTGAAGAAGCACAAGCAATTTTGTACGAGTCAGATGCTATAGACGAAGTGGATCTGGTGGATGCGCTGAGGCAGGTATCGCAGAAGTATCGAGCGGAGGACTTTGACATTGAACGGCTGCAGAAGGACACTTGTCATGACCTCCAACTACTTCGGAGAATAGCTGAGCTGGTTGCCCCTATCACGCCAGACAAGGACGATAAACTGCAGACTCTCAAGCAGCTTCTGTCAAGGGAACCCTTGAGTAGTGGCAAGAAGCTGATATTCACCCAGTATGCCGACACCGCCAAGTATCTGTATGAGAATCTGAATCCGGGTGGCACGTTTGACGATATTGACGTAGTATACAGCGGAGACAAGAACAAGGCGAAGGTAGCCGGTCTTTTTGCTCCGAAGTCGAATCCTGAGCACAAGCCGAAGCCTGGCGAGACGGAACTCTCTACGCTAATTGCTACCGATGTCCTGGCGGAGGGTTTGAACCTTCAGGACTGCGACAAGCTGATCAACTACGATCTGCATTGGAATCCCGTGCGACTCATCCAACGGTTTGGACGAATTGACCGCATTGGCTCTGAGCATGACACCATATACGGTTTCAACTTCCTGCCGGAGGTAGGGATAGAACGGAACCTCGGGCTGAGGGAGAAGCTCCGCAACCGCATTCAGGAGATTCACGACACTATCGGAGAAGACGCGGCAGTCCTCGACAAAGGGGAGCAGCTCAACGAGGAAGCTATGTACGCCATATATGAGAAGCGGGGCGGACAGCTGAGCCTGTTCGAGGAAGAGGAGGAGTTCCTTGACCTCAATGAAGCTGAGGAGATAATGCGGCAACTGAAGAGTGAGAACCCAGACGAATACGCGCGAATAGCCAACCTGCGCGACGGCATTCGCACAGCGAAGCCGTCAACTCACAGAGGGCTCTTCACGTTTTGCCAGGCAGGAAACTACCGCCAGCTAATGCTAGTTGACCAGGATGGCAACATCGTATCTCGGGATATCCCAAGAATTCTCGGATCCATCAAGTGCTCGCCCGAGACTCCAGGAGGCTGCCTGCCCGAAGGCACCAACCAGGCTATAGAGCGCACCAAGAGAGTATTCGCCAAAGAGGCCCAACAGCGGCAGGCCGAACGCGAACACACTCTGTCCCTGAGTCAGGCCCAGCGCTACGTTCTCCGCGAACTACGAGTTCTGTTTGCAGATGCTGCAGACGGCGAGACAAGGGAGCAGATCAGCCGCTTGGAACGAGCTTTCCGCGGACCAGTAACCAAAGCCGTCAACCGAGAGCTGAATCTTTTGCGAAGTAACGCTATCATTGGGCATGACCTACTGAGAAGCCTGGGGCGTGTATACCATCAGCATGACATGCGCTCGTGGACCGACCAGAGACGACTCAGGGATGATAATGATTCGGCCCCGAAGGTGATATGCAGCGAAGTGTTTATGTGATCTGCAACAGGAATACGGACAACTAGAAGACCCCAATTCCTATAAGACGGCGAAATCCCTGCCTTCGTCATCGCATCATCCTTGCGCAAGCTCGGGATCTGCAAGGTGCTTGGGCTGGTTCCAACGCACACACCTGTATGCAGCTCGAGGTTTGGTCGAGACCAACCGGGACAGGCATAGCGTTAGGTCACAGAAGGTACTATACGTACTATACTAATGAATCCATGCTAGATAGACTGTGCTCTATCATTATATCTGTGTACGATGATGGTACTAGCACCATTTTCCTGAAGCGGGTTCGCGCATACCGGTGCTTGTACGTATATGGCACCGGGTGATCACGGGGTAATAGTGCCTTTATAATGGCACTAATCTCCGAAAGTACTACTGGTACTGGTGGTGTATGACGTGACCATTGCAGATCCGACCATCTTTAGATTCCAGTGCCTCCGTGCTGCCGAGGAAGCGGAGAGACGCCTCCGCGATGATGTTCTCCGCATGAGGTTGGCCGAGCTGGAGCAGGACACCGTCATGGCTACCTGGCGCACCCACCACAGGGCAGCCTACGATCATGCGGTCGATATGCTCCTAAGCCCCAACGTGCTGAACGTAGTTGCCTCGGAATACGAGACCCTGGGCTACGTTGGCGAAACGGCGAACAAGAAGCTTATGTATCTGGCGGCGACGTCCAGAATCATGGCCGATCCCCTATCTGTGATAATCAAGAGCTCCTCGGCCGCAGGGAAATCGAAACTCGTGAAAGTCACCGCCGAACTCATGCCAACGGACCAGGTCGAGGACCTTTCGCGCGTCAGCAAGCAGGCCTTATTCAACATGGAGAGAGACGGCCTGAGGCACAAGCTCGTGATCGTAATGGAGAAGGCCGGCGCGGATGATGCCGATTACTCCATACGCACGCTCATTACTGAGAAAACTCTGACATCGAGGGTTACGATGATGTCTGCGGACGGGCCGCGCACGGAGCTTCGGGTTGTTGAGGGCCCGGTGGCCTACGTAACCACGACCACTGACAAAGTGGATGAGCAACTCATCAATAGGGTGCTCTTCCTGCGGGTGGACGAGAGCGAGGCTCAGACGGCTAGGATCCACGAGGCTCAGCGAGCCGGCAGAACGGCTCAGGGGCTTGAGCGGGACCGGCGGCGCTCTGAGATAGTTACAGCCCACCACATCGTTCAGCAGGTACTCAGGCCATTGAGGGTAGCAATACCGTACGCGTCGCACCTGCGCTTCCCGACTCGATCAGTGACCCATAGACGGCAGAACGAAACCTTCCTCAATCTGATCTCAGCTATCGCGCTCCTCAGGCAGTATCAGAAACCGGTACTGACACTGGGCCCCGAGCCCGGCAGCAGGGAACGCTACATAGAGGCTGATGTGACCGACTATGAACTTGCCTATCACCTTGCCCCAGCGGCCTTCGACCTGAATGCTGGACCTGCGTTGACTCTGACGCAGCGTCGCCTGCTCGATGAGGTGCGCCAGTACGCTCGCGCCAATGCGGGTGAGGGATCGCCTCAGGACATTCAGTTCACGAGGGCCGATCTTGAGCAGAGCGGATGGTCGGCGAAGCAGCTAAAGGATCATGTCCCGGTGCTGGTCGATACCGGATACCTCGCTATTCACGCTGGCCGCGGGCAGGGGCGCCGCCAGACGTACGCCCTCGCAGGTCCAGTGGATCAGGCTGATAATGCGCTCGTATCACCTGATGATCTGCGGGTGCTGATGCAGACGGAGACTGGCCCATGACGGTGGTTCAGCGCTCCAGAGGGCCGTGGGGATGACACATGGGCAGCGGATAGACCGTCAGCGACGGGTATCTGCTTGGGGCACTAAGCCGATGAGGATCCAGTGGGGGCCCTGTAGCGAAACCGCCAGATGTGTCTGGTTGAACCTGGAGCTTGCCAAGAAGCCTGTGGAGTGCCCGGAATACGTGGTTATGCACGGGATGGCTCACTTTCGAGAGCGCCACCACAACGGTTAGTTCATATCCCTTATGGACGATCACCTGCCGCAGTGGAGGACGTACAGGGATGAACTCAATACCGCTCCACTGGCACACGAGACCTGGGAGCGGTGAAGATGGCGGCGAAGACTGGCGCGCTTGGCGGCAGCGCTGTCTGGGTGTTCTCGGGCACGAGAGTTAGTTTCCGGCTGACGAAAGGCCCTACAAACGAGGGGACCCAGGTACTCAAGACCGTCGCGGAGCATATGTGCTCCGGCGAGCTAGGCAGCGACCAACAGCAGCCCACTGAAGTGGAAGAGGAGCGTGCTGGCATGGCCGATACTACCTACCTGAAGTACAAAGTCGAGGAATACGTTAGGAGCGCGTTACAGGAGGAGTACGGCGTTGCTTTCACCTCCAAGATCCTCACGCTTTCTACTAGCGGAACCCACGAATTCGATGCAGTCTCCGAGGATGGCACCGTGGTTGCGGCCGTCAAGGCTGCCGGGGGGAAGACTTCCCAAGGGAGACTCCCATCGGGCAAGATGAAGAGCGCGGAGGCTGAGCTGTACTACCTCTGCTTAGTATCTGCCCCAGTACGCATGCTTGTGCTTACATCGCCAGAGTTCTATGGGATCATGCGACGCCGCCTGCAAGGCCGTCTCGCCCCAGGCATAACGCTCAAGCTTATCCAGCTGCCTCCGGAAATCCAGTCCGAAGTGGATAGGATTCACCGTATAGCTAGCCTGGAAGTTGGCGGCTAGCATGATGCCGCAGTGACTATGCGGAGCTGACGCCCTACCGTGCCGGATTGTTTCACCGAAGCGCCGAGCTTCGAAGGCTCGTCATTAAGGAGTTCGACCAGCTTCCGTGTATGTTCATGGTATCAATGAGTCTTAGCCGCAGGTGCATAAGTGCCTTAGCCACCAGCTAGAATTCCGCCCCTATGGTCACGATGTCATCCTGGAGATCCCATGTCACTTCAGTAACGGTATAGTCGCGACCGCCCCAAAAGAGCCTATCGCCAGCACGTGGGATGTGCTTCATCTCCTCAAGCTCGAGGATCTCGGATTCAGCCCTATCGTTCGATCCTGGTTCAGGCCTCCTGATGAGTACAACCTCAACCCTCATAGGTGTCCTCCCCCTGTTCATAACCACGCTTGACCCTCTCAGTGCACCTTCTGGCGAATGCGGCCCTGGCATCGTCCCAGATTTCGTACACGTCGATCCTCATACTTCCCATGGTGCCGATCCTGGCCCAGGCGCGTATGACGGCAGGATCGAATAGGGTTTTGGGCCTGCTCCATGGTATAGAACTTGTAGTGTGAGCCAGCGCTGCACGTGAAATGCGCCTTCATACAAGCGGCCCTCCGTGATGAGCTATCATATCAGTTTACAACACCCATACGGCATGAACCTGGCATGGCCACCACGGGAGCCTGGTGATAATGCATGTACTGGCAGCCGCCCATGGTGAACGCAATCTTCCGCGCTGTGGCGAGGTGCCGCGCGATTTGTCCCTATCCAATCGGTGTGGCTGCGAACTTGCGCGATATTCGGCATGCAGGATGGAGCCAAAGGCGGGATTAGGACCCTTTGACGTGCTGTGAGCGTGCCTATTGGAGCTGTCTACATGCTGGTTGTTACGATGATGGGCATCCGGCATCATGACGTCCGCCGGATTGGCATGTCATCTTGGCGGGTATCATGACGACGGATGTAATTGCGGGGAAGAGCTAGGTTGTTGCACTTGTGGTTCGTTCTCAACATTGAGGTAAAACACCTCAAGATGAGGTAAATCATAAGTGCCCTTCATATTGCGGAGTTCTTGGAGTTCCTTCAGCCCAACGATTCTTCCCGACATTGTGACAATGTCGTTTTGGCAGGCCCGCTGATATTTGGCACCACCGATCAGCTTTAGGAAGTACTTCTCTTGACTGTCATCTTCCACAAACACAAACTCGTATCGCCCTGTTTGTTGATCCAGACACCCGCGCATGTCATCAAGCCGATGGCCAATGTAGCGATCAGGGTAATGAAGCACATGTGTGTACCAATCCATAGCTCTCTCACGCGCTGCTTCCGCCGCTCGTTCATAAGCTCTGTTAACAAGGATGCAGATCACTATGAAAACCGCTACCCCTAACAGCATCACTGTCATTGTAGACGCACCTCCACAGCAAATTACGGGAGATCTTCGCAAGGAAAATACGCGCAGCGTGCTGTGAGCGCATCTGCCAGGCGTATTTCCGTGCCTGCAGCAAGGATCGTAACAGCCAATTGAACTGTTCAGGGAAGGCGAACGCATGGGAAGTGATTCTTCAAAGGTTACAGGAAACTATTAACGAATATATAGGCAGGGTTTACAACTCGTTCTCATTGTGCGCTGAAGAAAGAAGGTCGGTGAAATGAGAATCCAAAGGCGTTCGGTATTTGTGGTGCTGCTCTCCTTGGCTATCACATCCACGGGATGCGCATCGTTGGCAGCAGCCGCTCAAGACCAGGTCGACCAAGTAGCTTTCGTGTGCAACTGGGTCATGACCTTGCAAAAAGACCTGCTAGAACAACTAGACATGATCAGGCAAGCCATGAATCAGGCGATGGGCGATTCAGACGCAGCTGCAACAAATCCATTGTTCAGGCTGAACGAAGTTAGTGTCTCAGGTAGTGGTGTAAATTCGGCAGCGGGATGCGGGGGGCATTGACAGGACAGCTGCCATGTGGTTCTCTTCGGGTGTAAAGCACTACAATCCGAGGGGGTAACCACGATGACAGCTGCCAAGAGAAATGTATCACTGTTGGACGTTCTTCGCCACATGGGAATGGACGAGGACGCGGATTTCCTGAGGGACGGTGCGCAGCTCCTGACCCAAAGGCTCATTGAGCTCGAAGCTGCAGAGAGGATCGGAGCAGGGAGGTACGAGAGGACACCTGAGAGGTCCACATCTCGGAATGGGTATAGAGACAGGCCTTGGGAGACGCGAGTGGGCTGCCTGGACCTGAGGATACCCAAGCTGAGGGAGGGGTCATTCTTCCCCAGCTTCCTGGAACCTCGGAAGATGACGGAGAAAGCCATCCTGTCGGTAGTTCAGGAGGCGTATGTTCACGGTGTCAGCACGCGCAAGGTGGATGACCTCGTAAGAGCGTTGGGCCTGGACGGTATCGACAAGAGCGAAGTCTCTAGGATCGCCAGAGAGCTGGATGAGGAGGTCAACCTGTTTCTGAGCAGGCCGCTTGAGGGGCCTTACCCATATGTATGGCTGGATGCGACATATCTGAAGGTAAGGCACGATCACCGCGTCGTAAGCAAAGCTCTGGTGATCGCGCTGGGCGTCAAGATGACCGGTGAGCGTGAGATCCTCGGTTTTGCCATAGGTCCCTGCGAGACCGAGCCCTTCTGGCACGAATTCCTCAAAGGACTAGTGTCCAGGGGACTTGGCGGGGTGAAGCTTGTGATAAGCGATGCCCATGAAGGGCTGAAGAGAGCGATCCGGAAGGTTCTGCTTGAGGCATCGTGGCAGAGATGCACCGTGCACTTCATGCGCAATGCGTTAGCCCATGTGCCACGTGCAGCTCAGCAAATGGTCGCGGCCTACATCCGGACAGTATTCGCCCAGCCCGACCAGGAGACCGCCAAAGCCCAGCTCGGGCAGGTCGCGGGCAGCCTCAAAGGAAGGTTTCCCAGAGTTGCGCAGATGCTATGCGAGTGTGAAGAGGACATCCTGGCGTACATGGCGTTTCCAAAGGAGCACCACAGGCAGATCCACTCGACAAACCCTCTTGAAAGGCTCAACAAGGAGATCAAGCGGCGCGCCGATGTGGTAGGGATCTTCCCTAACGACGATTCAGCCCTCAGGCTCCTCGGATCGGTCATGATAGAGCAGAACGACGAGTGGGTCGTATTGCGCAGATACTTCAGTCAGGAGTCCATGAGCAAGCTACTGCCGCCGGCCGACACAATGATAGCCCTGCCTGTGGTTGAATAAACATCGGCGCGTCCTGCAGGGCGCCCGAACAGGCTGAGCCACGATCACGGAATCGCATGAGGCACAGCGCCGCCGCCGGCAAGGAGCCCCTTGTGCGGCTCCCAGGCGGCGGCGCCCACCGATAGAACTGAGGCGTCAATGCTTAGGCAGCGGCTCAGACGCAGCGCGCGCACCGAAGGAATCAGGAAGAGTCAGGAGGTCAAGGGAGATTCGGAAGTCTGGATCCGAGGAGAATCACAGCGGCAATTTACACCACTTGACAAGACGTGACCGTGTCTGATGACTCATCTTTCGAATTCTTTGATTCAGTTGGTACATGCGTAGATGCTGACTTTATCGGTGAATCGGAAGAACCAGATGTGCCCCCTTTGCTAGTCGCTAGACCTGGAGATGCCTGTTCAGCGCCGGGGAGCTCGGTTTCGATGGGGGCGGCGTCCGGCGGAGCTGGTAGGTTGAGAGCAACCACAAATAGTCCGAACGCAATCGCCGAAATGAATGCTAGTCTTTTGGCCCGACCAGTGCGTTTTAATGCATGAATCACGGCCAACACTGTGAACACAAGAAACCCAGCTAATCCGCCGAATCCAAGGAAAGGAGCCATGAAGCAAACCCCCTGCGATATATCAAAAACTCAATAAACCCCATTGCATTATTTGACTTTTTTAGCGCAGTCTTTCGAACTACTCGAAAATGTTAACCAAAAACCGCGAATATCCTTCCTAGCAAATGCAGTGTAGTTGGCTCTTAGATGCAGTCAATGCGCGTGGGTTTCCCTGCAGCTGCGCGGCGATCTGTAACGTTACTAGGTGTTACAAATGGGGGGCAACCGAATGCAACCGGGTTGCAAAACAAAAAGCCGGGCGACTAACCCGGCCCTTCATCATGCTCACGGCATGGCGGCTCCTCTCAAACCGCTAGGCGAACATAGTCGGCGGCTGTGTCGGCGAGGGCCTTCGCGCTGTGCTCATAACGCTGGGTAGTGCGAATGTCTGAGTGCCCACACGCTTC
>Ga0209407_1003105_pt1 | contig 14727 bp, 8 predicted proteins | sample AD_JPNHG3_MetaG_FD_184410 | JGI IMG/M metagenome (GOLD analysis project Ga0209407, IMG submission 184410) | Active sludge microbial communities of municipal wastewater-treating anaerobic digesters from Japan - AD_JPNHG3_MetaG (SPAdes) (version 2) | ecosystem: Engineered > Bioreactor > Anaerobic >... | reverse complement strand
GATCCAGCCGGCGCTGATGCCGAGTTCACGCGCCGCTTTAAATAGCAGCATGGAAGTGGTTGTCTTGCCGTTGGTTCCCGTCACTCCAACGAGGCGGAAGGAAGAGCTGGGGTCGTTGTAAAAAAGTTTTGCCAGCAACGCTGTCGCCTTACGCGAATCACTCACGCGGATGGCCGGTAGGGCGTCCGTGAATTCGTCTTCGCAAACGATGAGGGAGGCCCCTTTGGCTCGGGCGTCAGGAATAAAGCGGTGTCCGTCGGCGACCTGACCTTTGATGCAGACAAAGATGTCGCCCGCTTCGATTTCCCTGTTGTCCACGCGCACCAGGCCGGACAGGCTGTCAATGCCTTCGAGGGCCTGGCTTTGCAGCAGCAGATCGTGCTGCTTTAAGAGCCGTAAAACCTCGCTCAGCCTCATATTGAGGCCTCGAGTGTGCAAACTGTGTTATTGGTGACGCGTGAACCGGGTTGGATAGATTGCGCGCGCACGATTCCAGAGCCGCGGACGCGTAGCGCAACCTTTACGCGGGCAGCAACCTGCATCGCTTTGCGCAGGGTGAGGCCCCTGAGGTCGGGCATGCTGCCGCGGACGGAGGTTTCAGCAGCCTCGCCGGCTTTGCGGCCTATCTTCACGGTTATGGGATGCCCCGGATCGATGGCGACGTTCGGCTTGGGGAACTGATCGATCACCACGGAGGCTGAATCCGCCCCTACTATATTATAAGAAAAGCCAAATTGGGTGAGGAGGGCTTCCGCCTGGCTGATATGCTTTCCGCGCAGGTCGGGCATGCGTTTGGAGCTTTGCATCACCCGCTCGTCGAAGGCCAGGATGTTGCAGTTAGGCATGAAAAGGATGTCTTCCACGATCTGCTTGAAAGTGGGCGCGGCGCTTGTGCTGCCGTAATGGTAGCCGATGGCGGGCTCGTCGTAGAAAACTATCATCACCATTTTGGGCGCTTCCACGGGGAACAAGCCCACAAATACGGCGTTGTATTTGCCGCCGGCATAGCCTCCGCCGCCTTCAGCCGCTTTCTGCGCGGTGCCTGTCTTTCCGCCCATGGTGATGTAATCCATCTTGATGTGGCGCGCCGTGCCGCGGTCAACCACCGTTTGCATGTAGTAGCGAACCGTGTCCGCGGCGGCTTTCCCCGCCACCTGGCGCAGCACCTGCGGCTCGAATTGTTCGATTATCCTGCCGTTGTTGTCGGTAACGGATTCCAGCAGATAGGGCTTCACCATCCTGCCGCCGTTGGCAACAGCGCAAAAGGCCGTCGCGTGCTGGATGGCAGTCACGGAAATGGCCTGCCCAAAGGATACCGAGTGCAGCGTGTAGCCGTCCCAGTTCTTCAGTTTGGCAAACATTCCGCTGCTTTCGCCGCTCAGGTCCAGCCCCGTTTTCTGCCCGTAACCGAGGGCGATGAATTTCTCGTAAAGCGTTTTGGCGCCGATTTTGTCGCCGATCAGCGCGATGCCCACGTTGCTGGATTTGCAGATGATGTCCACGGGGCGGATCATGCCGTAGCTGTGGGTGTCAGAGATGGTGCGGCCGCGGATGGTGATGGAGCCGCTGGGGAAGAGGTCTTTGTGGCTCACGACGTGCTTGTCGAGCGCCACCAGCATCGTGAGCGGCTTCATCGTGGAGCCCGGCTCGAACATGAAGCTCACCGGTATATTGGATTTAACCCTCACCAGCCCCGGGTCGATGTATCTGTCTTCGGCGGAAACGCCAGCCATCGCCAGGATGCGGCCCGTGTGGGGGTCCATGACGATCGCGCCGCCGTTTTTGGCCTTGTATTTCTCGAGGCCTTCATAGAGCGCGTTCTCCACCACTTCCTGGATATTGGCGTCGATGGTGAGGTGCAGGTTATAGCCGTCGCGGGAAACCTTTTCGTGCAAATTCGGATATGGCATGCGCCGGTGTTTGGCATCGTAAACCACTTCCCGCCAGCCGTATTCTCCGGCAAGGTATTCGTCGTAGCTGGATTCGATTCCGCAGATTCCGCTTAGTTTGTAGAGCGAGCGGTTGCCCGTTTCGGCGTCGAAGCCTTCCGAGACGGCGCGAACGCTGCCCAAAAGCCTTGCTGCCAGTATGTTGCGCGAATAGATGCGCTTCATCGAGGCGAAGCTGTGGTTGAGCCCCGGCAGATTGTCAGTTTCAAAGGCTTTAACGACTTTTTCCAGCTCCATCTCGCGCACCTTGTTGGTGATTTGGATGGGGGTCAGCTTTTCGTTCATCGTCAGCCGCCGCATCACTTCGTCGGGCTTCATGCTGCAGTTGTTGCCTATTGCATTGCTTATCAATCGGTAAGCTTCGCTTAGTTCAAGCTTTTTCTCATCTGCCCAAAGCTTGACCGCTTTGCGGTCTATATCCAGTTGGTAATAGCTGATGGAACTCACCAGCAGATTGCCGTTGGCGTCGTAAATGGAGCCCCGCGTGGGGATGATGATCTCTTTATGGGGGGTATAGCGCGTAAGGCGCTGTTGGTCAAGCTTGAAGGGGTCGAATATCTGCAGCGCGAAGAGGTAGCCCACCCACAGGAGGGTCAGCAGGCCAAAACATACCGCCAGCAGTTTGTAGCGGGAACGCATCGCCAACTAGTCCAGCAGGATCTGAACTTCCTTCGCCTGCGCTTTGGAAGCGAAGAGGTCAATGATGCAATAGCTTTCCCGGCTTTGTTTATCCGCGGGTTCGTGGACGTAGATGATCTTTCCGGCCTCAACCGGCTGTCCGCTGGCGTCGGCGCTCATCAGCTCGGCGAATTGTCTGCCGCTGCGCAGGTCGTCGCTTTCCACCCTGAGTTCGGTGTTGATGTTCTTTTCCGCCGCGAGCTTGGTTTCCATCCGCGCCAGTTTCTGCGTGGCGCGCACCATCTGGTTGGCGTTCCAAAAATTGGCAAATACGGCCACGACGGCTATCAAGATCAAAATCACGAATTTGGCTCTCATTTTTCCCCCATGATTTTTTCCGCCGCGCGCAGTTTCACGCTGCGGGAGCGGCTGTTTGAATCGGTCTCTTCATCGCTGGGCACAAGCGGCTTTTTGTTCAGCAGGGCCAGCTGTTTGTGTTTGCCGCAGTTGCAGCTCATCGCCTTGGGAGGGCAGACGCAGCCGTCGGCGGCGGTTTTGAAAATGTTCTTTACTATCCTGTCTTCCAGCGAATGGTAGCTGAGCACGACAATCCTGCCGCCCGGGGCGAGCAGGTCGATGGCGTCTTGCAAAGCCGGGGCCAGCACGTCGAGTTCGCGGTTCACGTGGATGCGCAAAGCCTGGAAGATGCGCGCTTTGCTCTTCAGCGATTCCTTGCTGCCCTTGCCCGCCACGCTTTCGACGACGCGGGCAAGGTCGGCTGTTGTTTGCAGAGGCTGCTTGACGCGTTCCTTCACGATTTTTGCCGCGATCCTTCCTGCATTCAGCTCTTCGCCGTATTCTTTGAAAATCCTGGTCAGTTCGGTCTGCGTGAGCGTGTTCACGGCGTCGGCGGCGGTGTAGGCCTGCCCCCGGTCCATGCGCATGTCCAAAGGCGCGTCGCCGTCGAAGCTGAAGCCGCGTGACTGCTCATCCAGTTGGTGTGACGACACGCCCAGGTCAAAAAGCGCGCCGTCGATGCTTTTCACTTTGCGCAGGGCGAGTTCCGTGCGCAGCCTGGAAAAATTCGTGCCGATCAGTTCGCAGCTATCTCCGTATTCGCTCAGCCGTTCCTTCGCCTCCGCCAGCGCGTCGGCGTCCTGGTCAAAACCGTAAACCATTATCCCTTTCGCCGCTTTCAGCATTCCCAAAGTGTGCCCGCCGCCGCCCAAAGTGGCGTCCACATACACCCCGCCGGTCCGCGGTTGCAGCCAGGCAACGCATTCAGCCAGCATCACGGGGGTGTGGTAAGTATTCATTTTCTGCCTTTGTGCCAGAGTTTGGCGTCGAATCTGCTGCGGATTTCCGCCTCGTAGTTTTCAAGGTCGGTGTAGAAGCGTTCAGGATTCCACAGAGAGATGAGGTGGTGGTCGCCTTTCACCACGCAGCGGTCGCTGATGCCCGCTTTGCGCAGTTCGCGTTCCGGCAGCCTCACCCGGCCGGGGCCTTCCAGCTCCGCTTCCGCCACGGCGCAGCGGATCAGCATCGAGCGGAAATCCTGCTCCATTTCGTTTCCTTCCGCCAGCTCTGCCAGCGTGGAATACCAATTGTCCAATGGATAGAGGGCGATGGAATTGTCGAAACCGGCCGTGATCACCACCGTGCGCTGGGATTCTTCGCTGAATCTGCGCTTGAACAGGGCTGGGATGATCACCCGTTGGTTGTGAACCGCGTTTTCCCAATAACCGTTGAATGGTCCTGACATCTAAGTTTCCTTTTCTCTCTCTTTAGCCGCCAAACCGCTCTTGATTTGACTTGCAGCAACATCTTGTTTGATTCTCTCTGACACTGTATGACTTTTTTTGACATCCTGTGCCGCTTATATGACATCGCGTTTTCTTGTCAAGCAGAATCTGCGCTTTTTTGAATTTTTTTATCCTTACACCGCGCGCGAGGGCGTTTTTGTCTGCGGAAAGTCGGGAGAAACAGGCTGGCTGAGGAGCCGGACAAAGCTCTGCCGGAATGGACAATCGGATATTCTCTGGCGGAGGCAGAGACTGAAATGTCAGACGCCAATACCACCAACCCCTGCCCTGATCCAAAAAGTAATTGACTAAATTTACCTCCCCCCAAAGAGTGCTTTCCAAGTAAATATGCCCTTATCAAGAGGAGAGCTGTTGAAACAAATACTGACCAGATATCTGAGCGAACTGCAGAAAGTTATCAACCGCGGCGATGCCAGGGAAGAATCCTTCTACCACTGCGTGAAGGAAATGCTGGAAAGCTACGCCCAAGCCAACGGTTTCAGGCGCAGTGAGGTAAGCATTCTCCCCAAGGCCACCGAAGCTGGGAATCCCGATTTTCGCGTGTGGGACGGGAAAACCCGCATCACGGGCTACATTGAGGCCAAAAAACCGGAGGTCAGCCAGCTCGAATCCATCTCCGAAAGCGAACAGTTGAAGCGTTACAGGGATACTTTCGACAATCTCATCCTCACCAATTTCTACGAGTTTTGGCTGTTTCAATATGGAAAATTCGTCTGTGGCGTAACCATCGCCGATCCGCTCGAAGCCATCCATTCCCAAAAAAAACCGCCCCTCACAAACATAGAAGATTTCGACACCCTTCTCGACCGCTATCTCTCCTTTTCCCTGCCTGCCATCACAGACCCCAAGAGCCTGGCTAATGCGCTGGCAAAACGCACCCGCTTCCTGCGGGACGAGATCATCACCATCGAACTGGCAGAGGAGGAGAAGGCCCAGGGCAGAAAGGTGCTGCTAAAATTCTATGAATCCTTCAAAAAGCTGCTGATCAACAACCTGACCATAGAGCAGTTTGCCGATCTCTACGCGCAAACCCTCACCTACGGCATCTTTGTCGCCAGAACCCGCAGCGGGGATGATTTCAACCGGGAACTGATCTACAAATACATCCCGAACACCCTTGGCATCCTCAAAAGCATCTTCAGGTTCATCTCCCTGGAAGAACCGCCCCAAGCCCTGGCAGTCCTGATCGATGACATAGCAGATATCCTCTTCAACACGGATATCCAAAAGATACTGCACCGCTTCTACACCGAAGGCAAGGGCAGAGACCCCATCGTGCACTTCTATGAGACTTTCCTCAGCGAATATGACCCCAAACTGAGAGAGAAACGGGGAGTCTATTATACCCCGGAGCCTGTGGTGCGCTATATCGTGCGCAGTATCCACAGCCTCTTGAAGAGTCACTTTGGTAAAGATGATGGACTTGCCTCAGAGGATGTCACCATTCTCGATCCCGCAGCCGGCACCCTCACCTTTCCAGCGGAAGCTATCAAAGTGGCCATAGAAGAGCACAAAGGCAATTATGGCAGCGGTAGTGTCCATAAGCTGATCAAACACCACATCCTGCCCCACTTCCACGCCATTGAACTGATGATGGCGCCCTACACCGTGGGACACCTCAAGATCGGCTACCTGCTGGCGGAACATGGCTATGAACTGAGCGAAGCTGAACGCTTCAAGCTCTATCTTTCCAACACCCTGGAGCCGGACACTCCCCAGCAAACCGAACTGCCCATTGCCCACGACATCAGCGAGGAATGCGCCCTGGCAAACAAGGTCAAGCATGAGGACCCGATCCTGGTGATCATGGGAAACCCGCCCTATAGCGGAGCCAGCGAAAACAACAACGCCTGGACGGAAAAGCTGTTGAAGACGGACTTGGACGGCGCGCAGAGTTATTACACAGTTGACGGCATGCCCCTGAACGAAAAGAATCCCAAATGGCTGCAGGATGATTATGTGAAGTTCCTGCGCTTTGCCCAATGGAAAATACACAAGGCGGGCAAGGGCATCGTGGGCATGATCACCAATCACGGCTATCTGGACAATCCCACCTTCCGCGGCATGCGCCAGAGCCTGATGCGCACCTTCGATGAAATCTATGTGCTCGACCTGCATGGCAACAGCCTGAAAAAGGAAACCTGCCCGGATGGCGGCAAGGATGAGAACGTCTTTGACATCCGGCAGGGAACCGCCATCATCCTGATGGTGAAAGGTGTTGATAGCAAAGGAACAAGAGTGTGCCACCACGAGCTGTTCGGGCTACGCCAGTCCAAGTATGACTGGCTGGATAGCAATCAGTTCCAGGCCGGGGATTATCAGGAACTAAGCCCCGGTTCACCCTTCTACCTCTTCCGCCCGGAAGCCGCCGGAAACGAACATTACCTCCAGTGGCAAAGCCTACCCAATATCTTCCCGGTCAATAGCGTGGGGATAGTCACAGCAAGAGATAATGTCGTCATTCAGGACAGCGTGCAAGATGTTCTTGTTGCGGTGAATAGGTATATCAGTTGTGATTTGCACGCAGCTAAGTCAGTGTATAAATTGAAGACCAAAGCTCAAGAGGTCAAATTCCAAAAAATCCAATCAAGCATAGCTTCTTCAGATTTAATCGACAACAATGTAAAACCTATTCTCATTCAACCTTTTTCTAACAGATACATATTCTTCTCTGGTAACAAGAACAAGTTACTCGAAAGAAGCCGCTTCGAGATCATGAAGCATATGCTGCAAGACAATTTGGGATTGGTTATCAATAAAAGGGAAGAAATGAACATTCCTTGGGGGCATGTGTTTGTAACTAACACAATAGTGGAGCACGTTGCCTTATCCCCAAAGACCATTAGTTACTTATTCCCCCTCTACCTTTACCCAGACGAACACAAAGACGACATCTTCGCCAGTGACGAGCGGGAATACAACATCGCTTCCGGGCTTTTGGGGCAGTTCAGCAGGCAGTGGCCCCAGTTCCGGCCGGAGCAGCTATTTTATTACGTCTATGCCGTCCTGCACAGCAATCGATACCGCCAGCGTTTTGCGCAGTATCTCCGGATGGATTTCCCCCGCATACCGTTTACAGATGATTACGAGTTGTTCGGCCTGCTTGCAGGATATGGTAAAGAGCTTGCTGACATTCATCTTCTGAAAAGTCCGCGCTTGAACACTCCCATAGCAAAGTATCAAGGTAGCGGTTCTAATGATTTGGTGGAATTCATCAAGTATGAGGACAAGAGTATCGTGCAGATCAACCCGGACAAGCACTTCGAGGGCATCACCCCGGAGCTTTGGAACTATCACATCGGCGGCTATCAGGTGCTGCATAAATACCTCAAAGACCGCAAGGGCAAAACCCTCGCCAACCCCATCCACTATTGCCGGATGGCCACGGCCTTAGCGCTTACCATTCAAATGCGGGGCGATATTGACAGGGTCATTGTTTCGATCTTGCCTGCGGCAAAGTAGGATATGGTTTTATAAAGACCTTTGCGTAATTCCAGGCAACCGACTTTTCAGAATGCACTGGTGGCAGTCATCCACATTTTTCTTGATATTTCCGCCATCAACTCCGAAAATGCTCAGTTATCCACACATTTTGCCCCCTTTCCAGCCCGTTTCCCTCGTTTTCGAGCACAATTCACAGAATCTGGACGGATTTTCCCTATACCGGGCTTGCGGAAAGTCGGGAGAAACAGGCTGGCATCCAGGTCTTTTTCTTGATCCCGGATTTAAGTCCGGATGGCGTGATGGCTCTGACATGGCAGAGGATCATTTCCAAATACAGGACCGAAACATTGCAATTCAGAACCTTTCCCAGGTCAAATTCCCAAATTCCCAAGTTCCCTTCTTAGCGACCCCCGCAGAGGTCAGATGCTGCATCCGGGACAATAGACTTACATATATCCATATATAACATATATATACCTATCTAACTACTAATACCTACTAATTTAGTATATATTATGTTATATAGTATATATATCAGTATCTTGGATATTCTCCTCCCGGACCGGGGTAAAAAGGTCCGGAGAAAGGGAACTTGCGAAATTGCGAATTTGACACCCACTATGCAAAACCAAAGAATCTCTTGTTGAAATCCCGGACCAGGCAGATTTCGTTGGTTAATATCATCCCCGTGGCTGATGCCTCACCCTTCCCATCAGGCTTTCACGCACTCGAGGAAGTCCCGGAGTGGTTTTAAAAATAATTCTTTCGCCCAACCCCATTTTTCTCATACGCACGTTTATAGAGGGGCATGTTAACGCGCGCAAAAACGCCCCCTGATCCGCACCCAAACAATCCCCGCGCCGGCTGCGGGAGGTTTTCGGGAGGCGCATCATAATGAAAATAGAGTGTGTTAACGAAGAGGAAAAGAGGCACACGCAGATTTCACAGATGAAAAAGTGGCGGCGCTCGCTGAAGCGCCGACAAAGAGAAAGGGAGAAAAGGTTGGCGGAAGGCTGCCGTCGAGCGGGGAACAGGCATCGACGCAGCAACACATCCTGTCGTCCATGCTCACTGTGTTCGCTGGACGCCAGGCTCCAGGGAAAAAGGCGGTGCGGCGACCGCCTGATCAGGGCCGCCAAATCTTTTATCTGCGGGCTTTGGACTGCTTTGGGAAAAATAAATCCAAAAACGCTCAAGTTTCGCTTGACAGAAATGCTAAGTTCCTATTATTATACAACTCGCAGCATTGGCGCGGCTATGGTTAAAGTGAGATCAAAACTTATAACCTGATGCGCGCGAGCAGATTATCGATACGTATCGCAAGGGAGGATTGTGATGTTTTCGAAGATTCGGAAACGCAACGGCAACATAGTCAGTTTTGATAAGCAAAAAATAGTGCAGGCCATACGCAAGGCAGGCGAGGCCACTGGAGAGTTTGAAGGCGAAGCTGCTGAAGTTTTAACGGCGCGGGTGGTGAACCTCCTGGCGCAGATCATAGATTCCGACATCCCTGAAGTGGAGCGGATCCAGGACATCGTGGAAGAGGTTCTGCTGGCATCCCCCTACAAAAAGGCGGCGAAGGCCTACATCATCTACCGCGACCAGCACGCGCGCATCCGCGAAATGTTTTCCACCGGCGGCGTGCAGCTCATCGACAAGTATCTGGAAAAACTCGACTGGCAGGTGAACGAGAATTCGAACATGGCCTATTCCCTGCAGGGATTGAACAACTACATCGCCAGCGAGATTAGCAAAACCTACTGGCTGAACAAGATATACCCGCCGGAAATCCGCCGGGCGCATATCGAGGGCGACATCCATATCCACGACCTTGGCCAGCTTTCCGTCTATTGCGTGGGCTGGGACCTGATGGACCTGCTCGTGACAGGCTTCTGCGGCGCCGAGGGCAAGGTGGAAAGTTCGCCCGCGAGGCATTTCCGCAGCGCCCTGGGGCAGATCGTGAACTTCTTTTACACGCTGCAGGGAGAGGCGGCCGGAGCGCAGGCCTTTTCCAATTTCGACACGCTGCTGGCGCCCTTTATCCGCTATGACAAGCTCTCTTACGAAGACGTGAAGCAGGCGCTACAGGAATTCATCTTCAACATCAACGTGCCCACCCGCGTCGGTTTCCAGACGCCCTTTACGAACATCACGCTGGACCTGCAGACTCCCGACATCTACAAGGATACGCCCGTGATCATCGGCGGAGAGCCGCAAACCCTTACCTACAGCGACTTTCAGCCCGAAATGGACATGCTGAACAAGGCCTTCCTCGAAGTGATGATCGAAGGCGACGCCAAAGGACGCGTTTTCACCTTTCCCATTCCCACCTACAACATCACCAAAGACTTCGACTGGGATGACCCCAAGCTCAACTATCTCTGGGAAGCGACGGCCAAATACGGCATCCCCTATTTCTCAAACTTCGTGAATTCCGACATGGACCCCAACGACGCGCGTTCGATGTGCTGCCGCCTGCGCCTGGACACGCGCAAGCTGGAAGCCCGCGGCGGAGGCCTGTTCGGCGCCAATCCGCTCACAGGCTCCATCGGCGTGGTGACGCTCAACCTGCCCCGCATCGGCTACCGCGCCCACAGCGAGGAAGAATTCTTCACTCTGCTGGAAGAGAACCTGCAAATCGCCAAAAACAGCCTCGAGATCAAGCGCAAAATCCTTGAACGCTATACCCTGAACGGACTTTACCCCTATACGCGCTTCTACCTGAAGAACATCTACGAACGCTTCATGCAGTATTGGAAAAACCACTTTTCCACCATCGGCATCATCGGCATGAACGAAGCCTGCGTGAACTACCTGGGCAAAAACCTCGGAACCTCGGAAGGGCGCGCCTTCGCGCTGAAAGTGATGGACTACCTGCGCGAGCGTCTGGTGGATTTCCAGGAAGAGACGGAATGCAACTACAACCTTGAGGCAACGCCAGCCGAAGGCACCAGCTACCGCCTCGCCATCCTCGACAAAAAGTTCTATCCGGATATCATCAGCGCCAACTGCGGCGGCGAAACGCCTTTCTATACCAACAGTTCCCAACTGCCGGTGAACTTTTCCGACGACATCTTCGAGGTGCTTGACCTCCAGGACGAGTTGCAGACCAAATACACCGGCGGCACCGTGCTGCATATCTTTGGCGGGGAGAGGGTCGAACACGGCGAAAGCATCCGCAAGCTTGTGCGCACCATCTGTTCCAGCTACCGCTTGCCCTACTTCACTTTTTCGCCCACCTTCAGCATCTGCCCCCAGCACGGCTACCTCAACGGCGAACAGGCCAGCTGCCCGCAATGCCAGAGGAATACGGAGGTTTTCTCGCGCATCGTTGGCTACCTGCGCCCCGTCTCGCAATGGAACGAGGGCAAAAAGGCGGAATTCAAGCTGCGCACCACTTTCGACACCATCAAGAACAGCCGCGCGAAAGACCCCGCGAAGCATCACGCGCTCTGATGAGGATTGGCGGTTTTCAAAAGTTCTCGCTGCTCGACTATCCCGGGCAGTTGGCCGCCATCATCTTCACGCAGGGCTGCAATTTCCGCTGTCCCTATTGCCACAACCCTGAACTGGTCGATCCCGGGCGCTTTGAAAAGCCCCTGGCGACGGGGCGGGTGCTGGATTTCCTGCGCAGAAGGAGAGGCAAGCTTGGCGCTGTCGTCATCACCGGCGGCGAACCCACGGTGCAGCCCGATTTGACCGGATTTGTGAAGAAACTGAAGTTTATGGGCTTCCTCGTGAAGATGGACACCAACGGCTCCCATCCAGATGTGCTGCAAAGCCTTGTGGAACAGAAGCTCGTTGATTACTGGGCGATGGACATCAAGGCCCCGGCTGACCTCTACCGCCTCGTTTCGCGCTCCGAAGTGCCTGTTGAAGACATCCTCCGCAGCATGGACATCCTCCGCGGCAGCGGAATGGAATACGAATTCCGCACCACCTTTTTCGAGCGCCTCTTCGACTGGAAAGACATCGCCCGCGTTCAGGAACTGCTCAGGCCCGGCGACCGTTTCTACCTGCAGGAATGCCGCTACGAAGGCACCCTTGAAGACCTCAGCAGCAGCGCCGCCGACGTCAGGAAACACCTGCAGGACAATCCCGCCTGCAAAACCCTCATCCGCTGGGGTGACAAACACCAGGTAAACATCCGCATCCGTTCCCTGTAAGCTATGCAAGAGGTCCTCATCGAGCCCTGGCTGCCCCTTGTGGAAAAGCCCTCGCGCTACATCGACCACGAACTCAACGCGGTGCGCAAAGCCTGGCAGGATGTGAATTTCTGCTTCGTCTATCCCGACGTTTACGAGGTTGGCGTCTCGCATCTGGGGCTGAAGATCCTCTATTCCATCGTCAACCGCCTCGACGGTGTGATGGCCGACCGCGCCTACCTGCCCTGGCTGGACATGATAGACATCATGCGCCGTGAGCGGCTGCCCCTCTTCGGCCTCGAAAGCCGCCGTCCGCTGCGGGATTTCGACCTCGTGGGCATCACCCTGCAAACCGAACTCACCTATTCAAACATCCCCGAAACGCTGTCCCTTTCAGATATTCCCGTGCTGGCGAAGGACCGCGCGGAAAGCGACCCCATCGTGATGGCAGGCGGCCCCTGCGCCACCAATCCTCTGCCGCTTTCCCGCTTCATCGACGTCTTTTTTCTCGGCGAGGCGGAGGCCGGCATCGTTGAGATCGCCCAAATCTTCAGCCGCGTGCGCGATAGGGAGGGGCGGCTGCGGGAACTGGCAAAGCTCGAAAGCTGTTACATTCCGGCCCTGCACACGGGGCAAAGGGTAAGTTCGCGCAAATTCACCGGCTTTGGCGCCGGCGGCACCCTGCACAGCCCGCAGCTCCTATCCTGGCAGCTTGCCACCCACAACCGCTGCGTGGCCGAAATCATGCGCGGTTGCTCCCGCGGCTGCCGTTTTTGCCATGCCGGCTATTTCTACCGCCCTGTGCGGGAACGCGACGCTGCCGAAGTGCGCGACGAAATCCTGCAAGAGGTGGCGCTCACGGGCTGGGACGAAGCCGGCCTGCTCTCCCTTTCCAGCAGCGATTACAGCCGCGTGAAGGAACTGCTGGCAGGCCTGCTTGAGGCCGTGGATACCGACCGCACCCACATTTCGCTGCCCTCGCTGAGGGTGGACGCCCTCGATCCGGAAACGGTGGAACTGATGCGCGAACTTGGCCGGGAAGGCCTCACCATCGCTCCCGAAGCGGGTTCGCAGCGCCTGCGCGACATTATCAACAAAAACCTCAGCGAAGAAGAGATACTCCGCGGCGTGCAAACAGCCCTCGACCTCGGCTGGCAGAAGGTTAAACTCTATTTCATGGTGGGCCTGCCGCTGGAGACCGAAGAGGACATCGAGGGCATCGTCAGCCTCATCCAAAAAATCGCCTCCCTCAGCCGCAGCCTGCAGATAAACGTCACCCTCTCTCCCTTTGTGCCAAAGCCTTTTACGCCCTTCCAGTGGGCCGGGGTGCTTCCCCGGGAGGAGGTTCTGCGCCGTTGCCTGAAAGTGAAGCAGGCCTTTTTCCGCCAACGCTCCGTCCGCGTGAAATACCACACCATAGAGAATTCCCTGCTGGAAGCAGTTTTTTCCCGCGGGGACGAAAAGGTGGGCGAACTCATCCACAGCGCCTGGCTCCTCGGTGCCCGCTTCGACGGCTGGAACGAGTGTTTCGACTATTCCCTGTGGGAACGCGCCGCCGAGGAAAGCGGCATCGACCTGGAGGAGTATCTGCGCGCCAGGGACCTGGAGGCGCCGCTGCCCTGGGATTTTGTGGATATCGGCATCGACAAGGGCTTCCTTGAGCGCGAATGGGCTCGCGCTCTGGCTGGGGAAACCACTCCCGACTGCCGTGAAGCCTGCTCGCGATGCGGAGTTTGCGGCCCTTCCGTGAAGACCGTTACCGCCCCCGCCTACATCGCTTTGCCCACGCCCAAAGGCAACCGCGGAAAGACTTTCAGGCCTCAGCAGAGCCAAATCCGCCACCGCTACCGCCTCTGGTATGCCAAGGATGGCATTCTGCGCTTCATTTCGCATCTGGACTGGATGCGCATGCTTTTCCGCCTCATCGGGCAGATGCCGCTCGAAACCGTTTTCACGCAAGGCTTTTCGCCCCATCCCCGGGTGAGCCTCTGTCCGCCCCTGCCTTTGGGCGTCGCCAGCGTGTGCGAATTCTGCGACGTCTCTTTCCATAAACCTTACAGCCCCGAAGAAATTGCTGCGGCCTTCGCCCAGCCGCGCATACCCCAATTCCGCTTCCTGCGCGGCGAAACCCTCCAAGGCAAGGGCAGGCAGCCCACTGGCGAAATCATCGGCATCGCCATTCCAGATAACCTGCGGACGGGCGTGGAAAGCCGCATTGCGGAATTCTTCCAGGCCGAACGGCATATCTTCACCAAAAGCACCCCCACCCGCAGCAAGGAATATGACCTCAGGCGCATCGTCACCTCCAGCGAGTGGAACGGCTCGCGCCTGCTGATCGGCAAAAGCCTTGCCAGCCCTTCCTTGTTCGATGTGCTGGCGGAACTGCTGGCGCTGGATAAAACAGAGCTTTACGCGCTTTCGGTCACGCGCTATGACTGGCTGTTCAAATAGCTTTTAGGCTGAAAGGGGCGTAACTTGGTTTCCTGTGCCCGCTTCCTTTGCCCTTTCCCATCCGCCTCTTTTTCGCCTCCCGCTTAGTTCCCGTTTGACAGGCGGGAACTAAGCGGGAAGTGAATGGGAAGTGAGTGGGAAGGGGTAAATGGGGAAAGCACCGACGACAGATCAGGCATTCGCCGGGGATGAACGAGAAACATCACGCGGAGGTAACGAGGTGGAACCTGAAAAGCCATCATACAGAGCAGATTAGGGCGAAACGAGGCAAATGAAAAGCGGGCAGATTCGGTTATT
>Ga0209407_1003093_pt1 | contig 14774 bp, 9 predicted proteins | sample AD_JPNHG3_MetaG_FD_184410 | JGI IMG/M metagenome (GOLD analysis project Ga0209407, IMG submission 184410) | Active sludge microbial communities of municipal wastewater-treating anaerobic digesters from Japan - AD_JPNHG3_MetaG (SPAdes) (version 2) | ecosystem: Engineered > Bioreactor > Anaerobic >... | reverse complement strand
AGACGCTCGTCCCTCCCGTCCTGCGGGCAGAACAAAAAATCTGCGAAATCTGTGTAAATCTGCGGATAAAACCAGAAAGCACAAGACACGTTGTTGCGGGCGGGGACGCCCGCGCTCCCGACTCTCTGCATCCCTTTTCACCAGAAACGCATGATCTTCGCACCTCCCTGTCACGAACCGATTACGAGCATAAAGGAACGATTCGTATGAAACAACTCGTCACAGTTATCACGATGGCCACTCTCGCAGTTGGCGTTGCCGCCGCGTCCGAAACGTTGCGGGAAAAGACGTCCGCCGGACTCGGTATCGCGGTGGACGGTTCCGGCCGGATCACCGAGCTTTCCGGTGCCGGTGTGAACCGCCTGCACCCGGATGAACCCGGGTTTCTCATCACCATCCGGGAATACGAGAAGGACGGGGAGTGCTGGAAGGTGTCCGGTAAAACGCTCGTGCCCAAGCGGATGATGCCCGTTGTCGGGGCGCGCGGGAAGGGCAAGGTCTGGGGAATCGAGTTTGACAACGACGCGGCGGTCGCGGTCCGGATCGAAAACCGGGGCCGCTATCTGCGGCTGGAAATTGTGGAGGCGACATCGCCCGCCGGCATCGCCGTCGTGAATTGGGGGCCGTACCCCACCACGCTCCACGATACGGTGGGCCGGTATCTCGGTGTCGTGCGGAGCAAAGATTTTGCCATCGGCGCGCTTTCGCTCGGCATCGGCACGGATGGCAACGATCGCGCCGCCTGTTTTTGCGATGGCGAGAAACCCGGCGGCATGCTGACGCTCTCGACGATCGATCACACGCGGCCGGTACGCCACAATTACGGCCACTTCATCTCTGCGCCAACGAAGGAGGCAGGAACGGTCGGCGGGGCGATCGCATTGTGGGGCGTCGCCGACCCGACCAAAGACCGCGAGTTGGATCTCGTGGAGGAGATCGTCCGCGCTGAAGGTCTGCCGTATCCGACAATCGACGGCGTGTGGGCCAAGAAATCGCCGCGCGCGAATGAGTCGGCCTTCTGGGTCAATTACGACGACACCTCTATTGACGCCTGGATCAAGGCCGCCCGCGTCACCGGCATCCGCGTGCTCTCACGCTACAACTGCTTCGGCAACTGGGGCCATTTCGAGCCCGATCCCGTCGCCTTCAAGGCGGGCTGGGAAGGCTTGAAAACGTGCTCGGACAAGGCGCGCGCGCACGGCATCCGCACCACGGCCTACACGCTCTCCACCTTCACGCGCGCATTCCGGTTACCGGAGCCGTTCATCGCTCCGAAGCTCGACCCGCGTTTCAACCGCTATGTAGATACCACGACCACACTCACGCGCGCGCTCCCCGGCCCGGAGGGTGTGAAGACGCGCGACACCTTCAATTATGTCTTCTGGGCTGATCCGCCACTCCCGGCGGGCGTGGCAGACAACGAGATCCGCCTCGCCAAGAACCCGAAGACTTTCTCGCTCTTCGTGATCAATGCGGAAATCGTAGACGAGAAGGTAAAAAGCTTGGGGAACCGGCCCACGCCGCGCCGTTTTCTCGACATCGACGGGGAACTGGTCGTGTACCGCACCGCGGCGACCAACGATACCGAGGTCGTGTTAGGTGACTGCGAGCGAGGTTTCTACGGCAGCACGATCCGGGCGCATCCGGTCGGAACGCGGGTGACGCGGCTGGACGGCTATGACCATTACGACTCCCTGATGCCCGGCACCGACGAAATGATCGGCGAGGTGGCAGTGAACATCGCCGCTGCCGCGAAGCGGGGCGGCATGGAGAACATCATCCTCGACGGTGTGGAGTGTGCGGACCGTAGCGGCAACGGCAACTACTCCGTCAATCGCTTTATCCGGACGATCTTCGACCACCTGCCCAAGGAGAACGTGACGTTCGTCGGCAGCCGGATGACGCACTACACCTGGCATATCTTCACCACCCAAAGCTGGGGTGAACACGACCTGAAACGCGGCATTCGCGGCTCGCAGCTTGAAACGCGCCTCCAACACCAACTGGACCTGCGCCGCAATAACTATCCGAACAAGCTCGGCCAGTATTATCCCGATTCCTGCTCACTCGAGGACATCGACTGGATCATGGCGTTCGCCGCCGGTCACGATGCGGGCGTGGACTTCCAGTTCGGTCTGCCGAAGACTTACGAGAAGTGCGAGCGCATCCGCCTGTGGGAGGATGCCCGCCGTGCCGGCGCGTTCACCGAAAGTGAAAAGCGGCTCATGCGCCAGACAGACACGCTGTGGGAACTGAAACGGGAGGGCGGAAAGTTTACGCTTTCTTTCGTGCGCAGATGGAAGGGCGACCGGTTTGAGGAGTTGCCCGCTTCCGCAGCACCGGTCAAGGCGCTCGGAACAGGCACCGCCGTGATGCCGCGCTCGATCGACCGGGAGTGGGTCCACGCCTCCGGGCAGTGCGAACGCTGGTGCATCACGGACGACCTCACGGCGGGGGTGTCGGCGAAACCGGTGGATTTCGAGGTTACGTCGCCGGTCGACAACCGCAAATGGGCGATGACCGTGCCGCTTTTCGTCATGCGTGTGCCCGAAAACAGTAGCCCGGTGGTCAACCCGGTAGCGCACTACTGCTGGGGCAATCGCCGCAGCAAGATCCGCATAAAAACCACACTCGCATCTGGCGAGTATGTGACGATTCCACACCGGGTTTCGCTAGCGACCGTCTACAACGCGCGCCACGAGTTACTGCGCGAAGTGGACCTCGAGGATATCCCGCGCGCGTCGTTTGCAAAGGGTGACACCGTGGGCGTGTCCTTCACCTCGGACAACACGGAACCGGTTCCGCTGCGCGTGAATCTGCGCTTCATCGAATCGTCCCTCGATGGAGAGTAAGATACCGGCGCAAAATCCGTTCGCCTGACTTGCAGTACCGGAAGGGATAAGAAACGCTCGACTCTCAGCGTCCAAACCTCCTAAATCCTAATTCCTAATTCCTCCTTTTTTGGGATTGATCCTACCGCGCCGCCCCGTTAAGCTACAGGCATGAAACACTTCCTGCGGTTTGACAGTGTCGGCGGTGCCAGCGGCGACATGATTCTCTCGGCATTGGCCGCCTTGGGCGCGGACATGCAAGCGATCGAGCAGACGATCGGCGCGTTTTTCCCCGAGCCGTTGCACTTCCATATCGAACCCGCCAGCGACGCGGGTCTAAACGGTTTGCGCGTCTCGGTCCATGCCGCGCACCACTCGCATCACGATGAGACGTTCTGGCCCGACGCGGATAGTCATGAACACGATCACGCCCATGCCCATGGACACGACCATGGACACAACCACGCCCACGACCATGAGCACCACCACGGGCACGACCATGAGCACCACCACGGGCACGAACACGCTCACCCCCATGACCACACGCATCGCGGGCTGACCGAGATCACCCGCCTGCTGACCGACGCCCCGCTGCCGGAACGTGCGCGCGACCTCGCCCTTAAGGTCTTTCAAACGTTGGCGGAATCTGAAGCCGCTATCCACGGAAAAACCCCGGAGACCGTCCACTTCCATGAAGTCGGTGCCTGGGATTCGGTTGCCGATATCGTCGGTGCCTGCCTCGCGCTCGACCAACTCGGTGTGAGCGGTGTTACTTGCGGTCCGTTGCCTGCCGGCATCGGCACCATCCGCTGCGCCCACGGCGAGATGCCCAACCCCGCCCCCGCCACCCAACACCTGCTCGCCGACATGACGGTCACACAGACCGACGAACCCTTCGAACTCGTCACGCCCACCGGCGCCGCCCTGCTTCGCGTCTGGACCCGTGCGCTCGATCCAGTACCGACCACAGCCACGGTGGTCCGCAGCGCGTTCGGCTTCGGTTCGCACACGCTGAACGGCCGCCCGAATGTCCTGCGCGCCACACTGCTCGCCGGGACAGCGGCCGACGCTCCCGCCGCGCGTGACCTGCTGGTGTTGGAGAGCAATCTTGACGACTGCAACCCCGAATGGTTGGGCGCATTGACCGCCGACCTGCTGGAACGCGGTGCTCTGGATGTCTGGTACACGCCCGCCGTGATGAAAAAAGGGCGCCCCGGCACGGTGCTCAGCGTACTGACCGACGCTACGCGTGCCGACGCACTGTGCGAATGGATCTTCCGCGCCACCACCACCTTCGGAGTCCGCCGCCGGACTGTCCAGCGCGACGAACTGGAACGGCGTATCGAGCAAGTGACCACCCCGTGGGGGCTGGTGCCCGTCAAGATCGGTTCGCTTCAGGGCCGCCCGATCACCATCGCGCCGGAACACGAGGCCTGCGCCGCGCTCGCGCGCGAACACCAGATCGCCCCGCGGCAGGTTTACGACGCGGCTAAAGCCGCCTGCACCATTGACACGTACCCCGATCCTCACGGAACGAACTCAGCGACATGAGCATGCCCCGCCTCCATCGCCGCACGCACAGCACACACCGACGGGAGCACCGGCATTCGCGTGAAGATGCTTCGCGCCGCAGTTCCTCCTCGCACGCGACCGCTGAGCACGGCCGGACGCACACCAGTGATCGGCACCGGCACAGCGAAAGGAGCAGTTCCTCGCGTCACCGTAGTAGTTCCCGCAGCAGCACCAATGGGCGTAACGCTTCAGCACTGTGTGTCATGGCTGCCTCTCTCGCGTTCATGGTCACCGTAATCGCGGAACTGATCGCCCACTCGAACCAAGAGCCGCCGCTCTTTGCGCTGAGCCTTCTCGCGGGCCTGTTTGCTGTCGCGGCCCTCGCGACCGGCGGATACGCGCAAGTCGTCCAGTTAACCCGCTGGAGCCGCCGTGTGCGTAACCGTCTGCTGGTCGGCGTGCCGGCCAGCCTGCTCGTGCTGGTCTTGGCTGCGGTCAACATGTACAAGCAACAGGCTCCTGGCGGCCGCATAGACTCACCCGGTCCTGCCGCATCCCGCACCCCTCATCTGGACGACGAAGACCGCTCACTGTTCAAGCCGGGCTGGTACGGCGAAAGCCTAAGCAACGGCGTGCAGGTTGTCTTGACGTCATTCGAGGAGAACGCCGCCGAGTCACGCGCCTTCAACCGGAACACCAGCGAGCCGGTCACTTATGCCACATTGACCATCATCAACCTTGGCAACCCGCAACCGGTAACGTTGGCGCGTACGCGCGTGACGCTACTGCTGGAATCCGGTGAAGAGGTCCCAAGCATGGACGTCAAACCCTTGCTGCGTCTTTCGGCCCTAGACGACCAGATGCGCCAAAGATTGACCGAGCCCCGCATGATCGCGCCGGGCATGATGGCCGCCGACATCCCGATTTGCCTGAGTTCACAGTTCCGATGGGAACGGGTGCGAGCTGTCAGAGTCTTGTTTCAAACCGGTGACCTGCTGGTAGCGGGACGCGTTCTAACAGCCGACGAAAAACGCAACCTGACCGAACAGCCTCCAAAACCCCAGAACACCGTAACCAACCTCTCGGCCGAAGATTGGTTCAAAGAGATGTGATTTGGGGGATTTCGATTGCACCCAATCTCAGATGATGCCATACTGGGGAGATATTGAGGGGTTTGTGGTCGGAATGACCGGTTCACGTTCGCAACGAGGGCTTGCGACGGAGCCCTCAAAACGAAAGGATGGATATGAACATGACGTCAATGACCCGCATCGTGTGGGTGCTAGGAATATGCGGCTTGCTGGCAGGAAATTTGGCTCAGGCCAGTCTTTGGTGGGAAGCCCCCGCCCTGAAATATGATGAAAAGCTGGTCGGCAGTATTGCAATGGACCCTCACTACATGAGCAAGGATGAGGCCGACCAGTACCTCGCCCTAGTGACCGGATCAGGTGGTGGTACTGCTTATCTTTACAGCATCCCGGCGCTGACCGCCGCTGCGTCATCGAACGATGTCGCCCCGATCGCCCAAGGCAACACCGGTGACTTTTGGGGTACCGCCTGGAAAGGCGTCGCCGTCTCCTCCCGCCTGCGCCGAGTGCTGACCGGACAGACCGGCACGCAGCCGGACCACACCAGTTTCCCCGTGACGGCGCCGTGGCTCAAGGACATCAACACCTTCAATGTCACCAACGATCCGACCAAGGTCTATTTTGACGGTTGTACCTTCAGCCCTTCCGGCGAACATCTGTACTCGGACGTCTACAAGAGCGATGATTCGGCCATCCCGCGACGTACGACGATCGTCAAGTGGAATGTCACCAACCTGATCAGCAGCGGTATCGGACTCACGACCAACGCTGTTGCGTTCACCTCGCTCAGCCGTGTCCGCAACGTCAGTGTTTATGCGATCGCCGGTAAAGACTTGGTGTACTACGGCGAGGGCGACGATGCACTGGGAGTCGTCCCGCGCAAGATCTGCGTCTATGATTTCGACAAGATGGAAGAAACGGTACTGACCACACTGGACCGTACTGGCGAAGCGGGCGTTACCGGTAAAAATCTGGACATCATGAACGTCAAAGTCGGCGGTAACGTGCCCGGGCGGCAGATGCACCTCTATGTCCAGTGCGACGACGGTGCGCTGTTCATCTACACGCTGAATGCCGACGGCAAATCCGTGGGCGGCTTGGTCAAGAGCTTCACCTCCGCCGAAATCAAAACGCTCGTCGGCGACCCGGCCCTAGCGCGTATCCGCAACTTTGAAGTGACGAACGACGAACGCTTTGCGTTTATGCTGAATCCGCCTTCTTCCGGCGGTGTTGCCAATATCCGCCTGCATGTGCTGTGGACACCGCCAGTCCAGAAACAGGCCTGGTATAAACGGCCCTCCCTGAAGCTCAAGGAGGAGATCGCGGTCACCAACCCGCAGTACCTCAACAAAGACGCGGGAGACAGCTATCTGTTCCTGCCCTCCGGTACCGGCAAGACCGCGCCGGCCTACCTCTACGACATCTCGCGCCTGACAACGGCGGGCTGCGCCGACGAGGTCGCCCCGATCGCTGCCGGCGTCCCGGATGGAACGCTGATCTACCACGAGGACTTCGACGGCATCGAGACCACCACGACCGCCGATACCCTCGCCGCGCTCGGCTGGCAGATGATTGAAAACACCCCGCCAGGACTGACGAACACCGCGACCTATACGATCTCCGGTGGCAAACTGGTTACTGATAACCTCAAGGCCTACAAAGACGCTAACTCCAACGATTCGTACGCACTCATCAAGTCCAGCGACTTCATGCGGGCCTACTGCACCAACGACTATACCTACCAGTATGACCTCACCTACCGAGACACGTCCCACGACGGTTTCCGCTATGTGTCGCTGCTCTGCAACTACACCGGCACCAACGTCTACAACACCGTGGATCTGCGTATACGCGGTGACGGCTTCAATCAAGCCCGTATCGGTGGCAATTGGCCGCACTACAACAACACCACCTGCCCGCTGCGCGCGACCGGTACCAACTCCATGCTCTACCGGCTCTTCGGGGAACAGTACACGTCGGCTGATCAGCGCGGTCTCAAAGACAAGACCGTGACGGTGCGTGTGGAGATGTCCCGAGAGCACGGCCCCACCGTCTATGTGAACAACATGCTGGTCTCGAAGATGGAGGCCAACACCCAGAACTGGCCCGCGTTGAGAGACATGGCCTATGCGATCTGCTTTAAGACCTCGCGTGACATCAAGGCCGAGATCGACAACATCATGGTCTGGACCGGCTGCTGCCCGCAGCCCATCCAGCCGCCCGTGCCGACCGGCACGATGATCTACGAGCAGGATTTCGACGGCATTGAAGCCTTGGACAACGCTGCGGTCGAGCAGGCGCTCGGCTGGGACATCGTGGAAACGCCCGCTGCGCCGCTTAACGGCCTCACGCATACGGCGAAGTACTCCATCCAAGGCGGCAAGCTCACGACGGATAATCTGGATGAAACAGTCGGCACCTCCAATGATTCGTACATGATCATCAAGCCCAGCGATTACATGCGGGCCTACTGCACGAATGACTATTCGTATCAGTATGATGTCACGTACCGGAACGCGAGCGCCAACAACTTCCGCTACGTGGCCATCCTGTGCAACTACACCGGCTCGAACGTCTACAATACGGTCGACGTGCGTATCCGCGGCGAGGGCTACAACCAAATCCGGCACAACGGCAACAAGTGGGACCTTTACAACAACAGGGACACATGGCCGCTCAATGCAGCCGGACAGAACTCCATGATGTATATGCTGTACGGTAAGCCTTACTATTACCCCGGCAACAACAACGTGCTCTACTACAACTACACCAACATCACCCTTACCGTGCGTGTCCACATGTCCATGGAAAAGGGGCCGTCGGTCTACGTCAACGACATGCTGGTCTCGCAGATGGATCAGAACCAGAGCTACTGGGACGAGCGCATCGGCTGGGACGCCTATGCCATCTGTTTCAAGACCTCCAACAAGGTCAAGGCCGAGATCGACAACCTGAAGATCTGGACCGGATGCGGCGCAGCGCCCGTCTGGAAGTCCGGTGCCATCTCGAACCGCGACCTGCGCGTGCTGACCAGCAGCGGCGGCGCACCGCTGGCCAGTTCCAGCCTCGCGCTGGATGCGTCATGGCCCGGCGATACTTCGGTGATCCAGACCGATGCGCAGACCGTGCAGTTCGACACGTTGGACTTTGGTCGCGACGGCACCAGTCTGTACACCGACAACCGCAGCGGCGCACCGCGTAACCAGATCGTCAAGTGGGATGTCGGCTCGCTGACCACGAACGGCATCAGCCTGATCTCCAACGCGGTGTACACCACCTCGGTGAATGGGCTCAGCGCGATCAACGTGTACGGCATCGGCGACACCGATCTTGTCTACTACGGCGAGAGCGTGGTCACCAACGGCGGTATCGCAAGCGTCTACGTGCTTGATCCCGCGACCGGCACGGAGAGCCTGCTGCTCAACAATCTGTCTGGTCGTGTCGCCAACGTCAAGGTGGCCGGCGTCGGCCTCGGCGAGCTGCTGCTCTTCGTGCAGTGCGACGACGGCGCGTTGAGCGTCTATGCGCTGAGCGACGACGGCAAGTCTGTCGTGGCGCAACTGAAGGCCTTCACTGCCGACGAAATCAAGGCGCTGCTCGGCGGCGTGAACTTCACCGCCATGCGCAGTTTCGAGGTCACCAACGACGCCCGTTACGCCTTCTTCTCGTTCGATGGCGCGGACGCGCTGTACGTGGTGGAAGGCTTGCCGTCACACAGCACCGGCACGGTCATCAAGCTCATCGGGCCAGAAGAACAACCCTAGCCGATAACCAAACAGGGCGGGGCAAGCGTTTGCTTGCCCCGCCCTGTTTTTTTAACTGCCAACTCTACTTCCGCGCGACGCCACGGAAGTAGTCGATCGTGTGCGCGAGTCCTTCGCGCAACGGCACCTCAGGGGTCCAGCCGAGCAACTCTTGCGCGAGCGCGATGTCTGGTTTGCGGCGCTTGGGGTCGTCCTTGGGGAGCGGCTGAAAGATGATCTGACTGCGGCTCTCGGGCAGTTGGCGCAGGGTCTCTTCCGCGAGTTGCTTGATCGTGTACTCGCCCGGATTGCCCACGTTGAGTACCGGCAGGCCCATCTCTTTCTGAGCGAAGAAGTCCTTGACCCTCTTGGTGTCCAGTGCCATAAAGAGCAGGATCGCCTTTACCAGATCGTCAACGTACTGGAAGCTGCGCGTCTGCTCGCCGGTGCCATAGAGCGTGATGGGTTTATTCTTGAGCGCCTGCATAATGAAGTTGCTGATCACGCGGCCGTCCTGCGGGTGCATGTGAGGCCCATAGGTGTTGAAGATGCGGATCACGCGCACATCAACATTGTACTCGCGCGCATAATCGGCGCACAGGGTTTCAGCCGCGCGCTTGCCTTCATCGTAGCAACTCCGCAAACCCACGGTGTTGACATTGCCCCAATAGCTCTCGGGCTGCGGATGGACTTGCGGATCGCCGTAGATCTCCGACGTCGAAGTGTGAAAGACGCGCGCCTTGGTTTTGAGCGCGAGCTCCAGCACGTTCATCATGCCAAGAAACGAGGTCTTGATGGTCTCGACCGGATTGCGCTGATAGTGAATCGGCGAGGCCGGACAGGCGAGGTTGTAGACCTCGTCGAACTGGCCCCAGAACGGCTGCGTCACATCGTGCAGGATGAAGGTGAAACGCGGGTTGTCCATCAGGTCATAGATGTTGGCCTTTGTCCCCGTGAAGAGATTGTCCATGACGGTGACTTCGTGGCCCGCCTCCAGCAGACGGCGCGCAAGATGGGAACCGATGAAGCCGGCCCCGCCGGTGATGAGTGATTTTTTTATCATAAGGTCAAAGACGGCGCTTTCCTCACGCCTATTTCTTGATGGGCGTCAGGATCATGTTGCGGTAGTCGACGTCCGTGTGGTCGCCCTGCAGATAGATGGGACCGGGCTTGAACTCGTCGGAGGTCATAGCGCCGCCGGTACAGCCGAGCACGGGGTGGTTGTCAATGATGGTGGTCCCGTTGAGGATCACCGTCAGGTGGCGGTCGACCAGCGTAATGTCCAGCGTCTGCCACTCGCCAGCCGGACGTTCGGCGGCGACGGAGGGCGTGATGCGGCTGTAGAGTGCGCCCATGTTGTGCGAATCCACGTTACGGCCGTGCGTCTCGGCGATCTGCACCTCGTAGATACCACGCAGGTAGATGCCGCTGTTGCCGCCTTTGGGAACGCGCACCTCGGTTTTGAGGTTGAAGTCTTCGAACTCGGCGACCGTGCGGATATTGGTGCCATGGCGGTTTTTGCCGTCAGGACCTTTGACACGGTTGCTGAGCACACCATCGGCCATGCTCCAGCAGTTGGGTGCCTTCGCGTTCATCACCTTCCAGCCCGTCAGGTCATTGCCGCTCAGCAGCCGGACCGGCGTACCGAACGCAAGCTTCGACAGATCAGGACGCGGCGGCAGGTCGGGGATTTTCTTGCCGCTAAAATCAGCCTTGCCGACCTCTTTGCCCTCGTCGTTGACTGTACGAGTGGTCAGAGCCAGCGTATCGCCATCGCGCTTGGCCGTAAGGGTTTCGGTGAAGATCACATCCTTGCCATCCTTCTTGCGCTTGTGCTTGCGCACGACGACCAGTGCGCCGTTCTCGATCTTGGTCTCAGCAGTCGGCACGACGCTGCCACCGCCCCAGAGGATCGATCCCTTGAGCGTACCGTCCGCCTGCGGCTCGATGCCAAGCCAGCCGGCACCGCCGCCAGGGATTGTCAGCGCCCAGCGGCCGACATACGGTTTAGCCGCTTCACAGCAAGCATCAGCGGCGAACAGAGTGACAGCTCCGCAGAGGAGCCCGGCGGTCGCGAGACCGCGCACGACAGAAGTGTACAGAGAGTGTTTCATAGTGCGTACATTGTCGCCTCAAGTGGCACCCTGTTCAAGCTCAAAAATGTAATCGGTTAGCCCGCCGCCCGCGCTTCGCACGGGAATGTAAATGAGGATAACTTTGATGTAAGTTATAGGCAAGTTACAGGGGATGCGATTCGAGCGCGTGACGTTTGGCTTCGGGGTTCATTCGGCTTCAAATTTCATGTACATGCTCCGCTTTTGCGGTTCGCCGGATTTGACGGGGGTACGGTAGACTTGTTATTCTGAAGCATCCTAACGGAAAGAAAGGAACACAATGATGAGAACAATGCGTGTACTGTTGTCTATCTGTGCTTGTGCCCTGCTGGTGATGGCCGGCTGTAAGAAAGAATCGGCAGCGGAAGCCGGCGCGGCACCTGCGGCCGATGGAGCCGCCGCGAGCAGTGTGCTCGATCTTGACGACACGACCTTCGCCGCAGCGACCGCGCAAGGCGTGGTGCTTGTCGATTTCTGGGCCCCTTGGTGCCCGCCCTGCCGCGCACAAGGACCGATCATAGATGCCGTAGCCAAGCAGCTTGGCGACACCGCCAAGGTCGCCAAAGTAAATGTCGATAAGGCGAAGACCACCGCCCAGACGTTCGGCGTCCGCAGCATTCCCACGCTTGTGGTCCTGAAAGACGGCAAGACCGTCAAGTCTTTCACCGGACTCACGCAGGCGGATGCCTTGGTGGCCGCCGTCAAAGAGGCGCCGTAAAAAGCGCCACCTGACCATATTGCCAACACCCTGAACAAAGGATTCCTATGCGTACGACCCTCTTCTTGTTCACCGCCCTCGCGGCTGTCCTTCACACCGCAGCGGCCGAGCCCCAGACGGCACCGGCCGAGACGCCCGGCATGACCCGCATCTTCAACGGCAAAGACCTGGCCGGATGGGAGGGCGATCCCTCGCTCTGGTCGGTCAAAGATGGCGCCATCCGCGGCGAGACAACCGCCGAGAATCCAGCCCAAGGCAACACGTTCCTGATCTGGAAAGACGGCACCACGAAGGACTTCGAACTCCGCCTCTCTTTCCGCTGCACTGCCGCGAACAACTCGGGCATCCAGTACCGCTCCACGCGTCTGCAGAGCAAACCCGGTGCCAAGAACCAGTGGCGCCTCAAGGGTTACCAGCACGAAATCCGCAACGAGCAGAAACTGCCGAATGTCGCCGGGTTCATCTACGACGAAGGCGGCAAGCGCGGCCGCATCTGCTTGGTCGGCGAGCAGGCGATATGGGCCGACGGCAAAAAGCAGGTGCAGGCGTCACTGATCGACGGCGAGGCGTTCAAGGCGCTTTTCAAACTCAACGACTGGAACGATGTCGTGATCGTAGCCAAGGGCAACCATATCCGCCACTATCTGAACGGCCGACTGATCCTTGACTTTACCGACGACCCTGCGCTGGCTCTGCTGGACGGCGTGCTGGGCCTGCAACTGCATGCCGGGCGGCCGATGTGGGCGGAGTTTAAGGATATCCGCATCAAGACGCTAACGCGGGCGGAGCCCGCAACCCAAGTTAATTAGTGCGTTAGTTGATTAGTGCGTTAGCCAACTAAAATCAATCATTTGAATTTGTGATTTGTGATTTGTGATTTGTGATTTACAGGATGCACGTAATCGGTTAGTGGCAGGGGGCATGCGAGTCGAGAGCGTTTTTGTGCCCATTTCGGCACTCACAGTCAGGCGAAAAATTTGGAGTGCGGCGGCAAGCGGTATTCCGCGCGACGCCGCTTTTTGTGCAGGAGTGAGGACCAAGAGTGTTTTCACGCGTGGCGCGGAGGGAAAGCGGTGCCGCGACCCGCGCACAGCGCGGCTCTTGTCACCGCACTCCAAATTTTTCCGCCGCGCCGCGCGAGGTACAGCAATCATGTCAATCCTGTCAAAAAAAGTATCCTGCTTTTCACCCGAAACGTACGATCTTCGCCCCCCTGTCACTAACCGACTACAAGATGCACGCCGCACGCGCTTGCGTGCGGCTTCTTGGTCTTGGTATAGTGGGGCTCTTGCAAAACCCCTCGTGGCATGGGCGTCCCGCCCATGAGGCAAACACGGGCAAGATGCCCGTGCCACACCTGTAGGCAAAGGGTTTTGCAAGACCCTCGTGGGAAAAACGAAAGGAAGTCTGCCATGTTTAAGTTTAAACACGTTTTGTTTTTCGGTGCGCTCATTTCCGCATGCACGGTCTCGGCGGCCGAAGTCATCAAGGTCGGTATCATCGGCCTCGACACCTCGCACAGCGTCGAGTTCACCAAACTCCTGAACGCCGACACCGTCGAGCCGCAATACGCAGGCTGCCGCATTGTGGCGGCCTATCCGCAGGGCAGCCGCGACATCGCCTCCAGCACCAACCGCGTGCCGGGGTACATCGAGAAGGTCAAGCCGTTCGGCGTCGAGATTGTCGATTCGATCGACACCCTGCTGAAAAAGGTCGATGTGGTGTTGCTGGAGAGCAACGACGGGCGCGTCCATCTGGAGCAGGCGCTACCGGTTTTCAAGGCGGGTAAGCGCGTGTTTATCGACAAGCCGATCGCCGGCTCGCTGGCGCATGTGCTGGCGCTCTTTGAGGCGTCCAAGCGCTACAACGTGCCGATGTTCTCCTGCTCGTCGTTGCGCTATACGCCCCAGACCCAAGCTCTGCGCAGCGGCAAGCACGGCGCGATCGTGGGAGTCGACGCCTACAGTCCCTGTGCGCTCGAAGCCACGCATCCCGACCTTTTCTGGTACGGTATCCATGGCGTGGAAACGCTCTTCACGCTGATGGGCACCGGCTGCGAGTCGGTCGTGCGCGTTTCCTCGCCCGGCACAGATCTGGCGATCGGCACATGGCGCGAAGGACGTATCGGCACCTTCCGCGGCAACCGCGAATCGCGCAACGGCTACGGCGCGACGGTCTTTCTGGCGAAGGGCCTGCAACGCGTTGACGATTTCAAAGGGTACGGCCCGATGCTGGCAGAGATCGTGACCTTCTTCAAGACCGGTGTCGCGCCGGTCAAGCCGGAGGAGACGATCGAACTATTCACCTTCATGGAGGCCGCCGACGAGAGCAAGCGCCGCGGCGGTGTGCCGGTGCGCCTCGATGAGGTTCTGGCCAAGGCCAAAGCTGAAGTGGCGAAAATCCCGCTGGAATAATGCCGTCCGTTCACTCATCGACCGGGAAGCATGCGATTCAAGGTAACGCGATAACGGATTCCGGCTGGCCGGGAAGGTGCGTGACGATACGTACGGCCGCACCCGGCGCGCTTACCGGATAGAAGCTCGCCTCGTACGGGAAGCGCTCGCAGACGCGGGTTTGACCGTCGCAGGTAAAGACCACACGCGCACCGGGAATCGGGTCGGCGGTGAGCACGGCGTAGACGGCGTCTTTGCCCCACAGCGAGCGGATCGTGAAAACGTGGGCCGCGCCGAACGCACCGGCGGCAGCCGTGCGGTGCGAGGAGGCGAGCGGCTGCGACGCGGGGAAGACCGTGCGCGTGGCGGCGAGAT
>Ga0209407_1003078_pt1 | contig 14805 bp, 10 predicted proteins | sample AD_JPNHG3_MetaG_FD_184410 | JGI IMG/M metagenome (GOLD analysis project Ga0209407, IMG submission 184410) | Active sludge microbial communities of municipal wastewater-treating anaerobic digesters from Japan - AD_JPNHG3_MetaG (SPAdes) (version 2) | ecosystem: Engineered > Bioreactor > Anaerobic... | reverse complement strand
CCACCAATTTATTCCCCGCAGGGCCGCCGACGCCAATTTATTTCCCCGCAGGGCCACCGCCGGCCATTTTTCCCATTCCCAATCCTTCCCGCGCAGGCAAAAGCCCTTTTTACCGCGTGGGCAAAGCCCACCCTACCGCTTTTTTGTAGGGTGGGCACCGCCCACCAATTTATTCCCCGCAGGGCCGCCGACGCCAATTTATTTCCCCGCAGGGCCGCCGCCGGCCATTTTTCTCATTCCCAATCCTTCCCGCGCAGGCAGAAGCCCTTTTTACCGCGTGGGCAAAGCCCACCCTACCGACCATTTCCCCGTGGGCACAGCCCACCCTACCGCTTTTTTGTAGGGTGGGCACCGCCGGCCATTTTTCCCATTCCCAATCCTTCCCGCGCAGGCAGAAGCCCTTTTTACCGCGTGGGCAAAGCCCACCCTACCGCCCATTTCCCCGTGGGCAAAGCCCACCCTACCGTTCATTTCCCCGTGGGCAAAGCCCACCCTACCGGCTGCCGGCTGCGCATTCTCCGCTTGGGCAGAAGCCCCCCTGCGGTTTGGCCTTTTTCACCCATATCAAAGAAAAAGGGTTGATAATGTGCCGGTTTTGGCTTATTCTGTAGGCAATCTAACATAAAATCAGACAAAATTATGCTTTAGAAACAGGAGAAAAAAAGACCATGGCGACACTTTATTACGAAAAAGATGCCCCGATTGACGGCTTGAAGGGCAAAAAGGTATGCGTTATCGGCTACGGCAGCCAAGGACACGCCCACAGCCAGAACCTGCGCGACAGCGGCATCGAGGTGGCAGTGGCTGAACTGAAAGACACCGACAACTACAAGCTGGCTGTTGAGCATGGCTTTCAGCCGACGACGATTGCCAAGGCGATGACCGGCGCTGCGCTGATTATCATCACTCTGCCGGACGAAATTCAGGCCAAGGTCTATGAAAGCGACATCAAGCCCAATCTCAAGAGCGGCCAGACGATGGGCTTCTGCCACGGCTTCAACATCCACTTTGGCTATATCGTGCCGCCGGCGGGCGTCAATGTCGTGATGATCGCCCCCAAAGGGCCGGGACATCTGGTCCGCAGCGAGTTTGAAAAAGGCGGCGGGGTGCCCTGTCTGATTGCTGTGCACACCAACGCCGACGGCAACGCCAAGAAAATCGCTCTGGCCTGGGCCAACGGCATCGGCGGCGCACGGGCGGGCATCATCGAAACGACCTTCAAGGAAGAGACCGAAACGGACCTGTTCGGCGAGCAGGTGGTGCTGTGCGGCGGGCTGAGTGCCCTGATTAAGGCCGGCTTTGAAACGTTGGTGGAGGCCGGCTACCAGCCCGAAATTGCCTATTTTGAATGCATGCACGAGGTCAAGCTGATTGTGGACCTGATGTATCAGGGCGGGCTGAGCTATATGCGCTACAGCATTTCCAACACCGCCGAATACGGCGACCTGACCCGCGGGCCGCGGATTATCACGGCTGAAACCAAAAAAGAGATGAAGAAAATCCTCAGCGAAATCACCTCAGGGCAGTTTGCCAAAGAATGGGTCAACGAATACAAGACAGGCCTGAAGAACTTCAATGCCCTCTACGAGAAAGATCACGGCAGTCAGCTGGAAGAAGTCGGGCGCAAGCTGCGGAAAATGATGAAATGGGTCAAGGCCAAGGAAGTTTAATCCGATAAGACACAAGGGCGGCCGCTGCAAGCCGCCCCTTTTTGGCTTTAATCTTGTGCAGCCGATAGAGTGAAAACCAGTTAAGGAGTGTAACGGTGAAAACGACGGTATGGAGCATACAAGCGGTAATCGGGATTGCCTGTCTGTGCGGCTGCAGCACGCCGCCGCACACCTACAAGCAGGTGTTTGACCGGTATTATGCGACGACGCTCAAGAGCAGCACCTCGGCCGAGGTACTGGCGTCGATTGCAGATCCCCAGACCGATTTGCTCAGCCAAAGCGACAGCGTGGTGGCGGCCTGGGGCAAGCAGGGCCGTAAAGACCGCACCCACTGGTTCAATATGGTTGCCTTTGATGAGCAGCAGATGAATGCCGTCCGCAAGTACGGTTTTATTCTGGAAGAAACCCGCTGGGGATGGAATCGGGTGCCCAAGCCGGCTCTGCGCTTCGATGCGGAGCTGGTGATGGAGCCGGATGTGCTCAATGCCGCTTATGCCAGCAGCAACGAAAAGCAGATAGCGATGATTAAGAAGACCCAAGAGCACTTCTCCAAAGACCGGCTGGAAGTTGTCTTCGACGGCCAGACGCTGAACAGCTCGATGATGATGGTCCAGCAGGCGCTCCACAGCGTGCTGACCAAGCTGAGCCAGTCGCCGGCGTATGCCGCCAAGCTGGCCCAGCCGGAAGGATTGGACTTTGACCATCCGACGCTGGGCGAAAGCCGGGTGCGTCTGCTGATGGAAGGCGACATTGTGAAACTCAAAATCAAAGCCGGCAAGCCGTGGTTTCAGCGGTACTATATTGACGATCCTTTTGAGGAACACCCGGACGTCAAATATATGTAGTGCCCTGCCGGCGGACAAGCCGGACGATTCAGCGGGCCCAATGCCTGTATGTTCACAAAGGTAACCATCATCGGCGACGGCGGAATGGGCAGCGTCTGTGCGATGCTGCTGTGCGAAAACGGCGTCCAGACCACCCTGTGGGGCTACGATGCGGCGCAGCTAGCCCGCATTGCGGCGGCCAAGGAAAACATCCTCTTTCTACCGGGCTGCCCGCTGCCGGATTCGCTGATCTATCAAGCCGATGATGCGCTGGCTGCCGCCGATGCGCAGCTTCTGGTGTCGGCGGTTCCGTGCCAGTTTACGCGGGGCATCTGGCAGCGGCTCAAGCCCCATATCCGCCCGGGCATTCCGATTGTCAGCGTTACCAAAGGAGTCGAAAACGGCACCCTGCTGCGGCCGACGCAGATTATTGCCGAGGTGCTGGGGCCATCGCATCCGTTGGCGGCCCTGTCGGGGCCGACTATCGCCGATGAAGTAGCCCGCAGGCTGCCAGCCACCGCCACGGCTGCCTGTTCGGATGCAGCGCTGGCAGGACGCATTCAGCAGACCTTCAGCACGCCGATGTTCCGGATTTACACCAACGATGACCTGACAGGGGTGGAACTGGCCGGAGCGATGAAAAATGTCATTGCCATTGCCGCCGGCATCATTGACGGCATCGGCGCCGGCGACAACGCCAAAGCCGCCCTGATTACCCGGGGTCTGGCTGAAATCCAGCGGCTGGGCACCGCACTGGGGGCCAAAGCCAAAACCTTCGCCGGCCTGAGCGGCTTGGGCGATCTGGTTACCACCTGCATCTCGCCCAAAGGACGCAACCGCAGCTTCGGCGAACGCATCGGCAGGGGCTTGAGCGTCAAGGAGGCACTGGGCGCAACGCACAGTGTGGTCGAGGGGGCTTCCACCTGCCAGTCCATCGTTCAGCTGGCTGCCAAGCACAGTATCGAAATGCCCATCACGCAGGCCGTACACGAGGTTATCCAAGGCCGCAAAACCGTCCGGGAAGCCATCGCCGAACTGATGACCCGCCAGCTGAAGGCGGAATGATTCTCCATCGTACGCGGGCTTGTGGCCAGCGCTTCAACGGCGCCAGCACGATGCCTGCGCGGCATTGAAGTGCAAGTTACAGATATTCGATTTGGCAGGCGTTGAGGCGCTGGAGGTGGGCTAACTGGTTTTTGCCCAGCGTGGCTTCGATGCAGACTGAGCCGTCGCGGTATTCGACCAGCAGGTCGGCTGCCGCCATTCGGAGAAAACTTTGCAGCCGGCCGTCCGCGGCATCGGCTGTAATGCGAATGCGAACCTGCCCGCCGGAGACCTTCTGGACGATCCGCCCGGCCAGCACATCCAGATTCATGCCGGTTTTGGCCGAAATGGTCAGGGCATCGGGAAAAACGGTCTGAACGGCCTCGAATACCGAGCGGTTGGCGATGCGGTCGGCTTTGTTGAGCAGCACCAGCGTGTCCTTGCGGTGGCAATCCAGCTCCTTGAGCACGGCCTGCACGCTTTGAATCTGCTCAAACGCCTGCGGGCTGGAGGCATCGACGACATGCAGCAGCAAATCGGCATGGACGGTTTCTTCGAGGGTTGCCTTGAACGAGGCAACCAGATGGTGCGGCAGTTTGCTGACAAATCCGACGGTATCGCTGACCAGAACTTCCACGCCGGCAGCAGGCTGCCAGCGGCGGGTTCGGGTATCCAGCGTGGCAAAGAGTTTATCCTCCACATAGACTCCGGCACCGGTCAGGGCGTTCATCAGGGTGCTTTTGCCGGCATTGGTGTAGCCGACAATGGAGATTTTGAACACATCGCGGCGGCCTTCAATCTCGCGCATCTTGCGTTTGTCGATAGCGGCGATGTCGCGCTTGAGTTCGGTAATCCGCTTGCTGACCAGCCGGCGGTCGATTTCCAGCTGCTTTTCGCCGGTGCCGCGGGTGCCGATGCCGCCGACAGCGCCGGCGCCTGTTCCGCCGGCAGCGCCGGTAACCGTATCCAGATGGCTCCACATGCGGGTCAGACGCGGATAGGTGTATTCCAACTGTGCCAGCTCTACCTGCAGCTTGGCCTGACGGGTCTGGGCACGCGTGGCGAAGATGTCCAAAATCAATTCGCTGCGGTCCAGCACTTTGACATTGACGATTTTTTCCAGCTCCCGAATCTGTCCGGGGGACAGGTCGTTGTCGAATATCACCACATCGGCGCCGGCCTGTTTGACTTTATCGGCCAGCTGGGCGGCCTTGCCCGAGCCGATATAGGTTGCCGCGTGAATTTGCGGCATCCGCTGGATAAACCGCCCTACCACAATCGCTCCGGCACTTTCGGCCAGTGCTGTCAATTCTTCCAGCACATCCTGATTGGCTTGTTTTTTAAGGTCAGTCTTCAGGAAGGCGCCAACCAGTATTGCCCGTTCCTGATGAACCTTTATCTGCTCACGCATTTTTTCCAATTGCCAGCATCGCCTCCGCAGTTTGCAGCAGTTTCTGTTAAATTAGGCAAATTTGCTTTTCTTGACAAATTATACCATACCGGCGACACTTTCACAAGACCGCCGGGGACAATGGAGAAATTTGACTTGCTGCCGGCAATCGGCTGATTACAATGACGGACTTTCACCAGAACGGAAAATGGCAACAGAAACTATCAATTATTATAACGAACGGCGGCTGCGTCAGAAGACGCTGCGGCTGGTGGTGTATGAAGGCATATTCTCGATGATAGCCATCGGCTTTCAACAGACCTTCTACATCCCGTTTCTGAACGCGATGGGCGCCAGCCGGCTTGAGGTGGGCATCGGGGCAGGGCTGCCGGCCCTGATGACCGGGCTTATTCAATTGTGGACACCGCAGCTGCTGCGACGGGAAAAGGGCTATAAGAAACTGGTGCTGATCAGCGTTTTCGGACATGCGGTCAGTTTTCTGCCGTTTACGCTGATTGCGCTGTCCCGTAGCCCCAACGCCGTCTGGCTGGCAATAGCCGCCGGGGCTGTCAATGCGGCGATGATGGGGCTTGGCAACTCGGCTTGGAGCGACTGGATGAGCTATTTGGTTCCGCGTCGGCGGCGCGGGGCGTATTTCTCCATGCGCAACCGCATCCTGACGCTGCTGCAGCTTCTGACATCGCTGGCGGCCGGACAGTTTCTGGATACTTTTCCCGGCCGGACGCTGCTGATTTTCTCGCTGATATGGACACTGGCTTTTCTGATGCGCAGCATCGGCGGCGGGTACATGGCCGCCCAGTATGAACCGCCGGCCGTGCGCCGCCGAGCGCCGGAGCAGGGAGCATTCATTGACTTTCTCCGGCGTCTGCACAGCGAGGCCTTCGGGCGGTTTGTGCTGGCCTTTGCGCTGCTGAACCTCGGGGCCAATTTCAGCGGTCCGTTTTTTGCCGTCTATATGCTCAACGACCTGCAGCTCAATTATCTGGCCTATACGGTGCTGGTCAGTATCCCGTCGCTGACGATTGTGCTGATGATGAGCTTCTGGGGGCGGCTGTGCGACCGCATCGGGTATGTGATGCCGATGCGGTTTTTCAGCACGGTGGTGATGGGGCTGCCGCTGGTCTGGATTGTCACGCGCAATTACTGGCTGCTGGCGGCGGTACAGGTGCTGGCGGGCATTTCATGGGGCGGGATGCAGATGGCCAGCTTCAACTACTCACTGGATGCCGTCGGCTCGCACAACCGCCTGCGGTCGATATCGTATCTGAACGTCATTACCGGCATCTGCATCTGTGCCGGCTGCACGCTGGGCGGCCTTCTTGAGCCGCATCTGCCGCCGGTCAGCGGCAACCAGATTTACTCGGTCTTTCTGGTCAGCGTGCTGATACGGATTATCCCGACGCTGATTTTCCAGACGCTGCCCGAAGACAAGCCGCGCCATGCCAAAATGACGGCGCTGGAGCGGTTCTTCTTTGACCCGCGCCTGTCGCTGCGCAGCGGACTGGACCGCACCATCTTCGGACGGGGCAAACAGACACTTTGACCGGCAGCAGAATGGATTTGCCCGATGCGCCGGTCTTCTATATAATGGAGCTTTCAAACAGGCACAGCCCAGCCGCTACTGTGCCGCCGAACAAGGAACCTTTTGGAGGTAGAGCAACAATGCGTCGTATAATATGGACAGCCGCCGCAATCACAGCAGTAGCCGGATGCGTGACAACACAGACATTTCTGTCTGCCAATCACCGGTCAGACCTGCAAGCCGTCAATCTTCGCTGCGAGCATCGTACCGAGCCGCTGGGAATCGATGTCGTCAATCCGCGCTTGAGCTGGACCCTGCAGTCCCGTCAGCGCGGCCAGCGGCAGACGGCCTATCGGGTTCTGGTCGCCTCGGATGCGGCGCTGCTGAAGGCTGACATCGGCAACCTGTGGGATTCAGGCCGTGTCGAAAGCAGTCAAACCTTTGGGCTGGAGTATGCCGGCAAGCCGCTGGAATCGGGCAGCAGCTGCTTCTGGAAGGTGTGCGTCTGGGACAAAGACGGCAAGCCTTCGGCGTGGAGCAAGCCGGCGCTGTGGTCAATGGGGCTGCTGAAAAAAGAGGATTGGCAGGCGGAGTGGGTGGGGCTGGACCTGCCGGCGTCGGCACTGGAGCTGCCGGCAGTGCTCAAGAAAGCCGTCTGGATATGGTCAGAGGCCGGCGCCGCTGGAAGCACAGCGGCCGGCCAGCGGTTTTTCAGGCGGTCGTTTGAGCTGCCGGCCGACTGGAACGGCGGTGATGTTGTCTGCTATATTACAGCCGACAATTCGTTCCGGCTGTTTGTCAACGGGCAACTGGTTCGGACCGACAAGAACTTTAATGTCATCCACGAAGTTCCCATCGGCAGTTATCTGCGCGGCGGACGGAATACATTGGCCGTGCTGGCAATCAACGAGGGCAATGCGCCCAATCCGGCAGGTCTGCTGGCGGCGGTGCAGATTCCGGCAGGCAGCGGAGCGGCTGTCGAAATCGTTTCCGATGCCCAATGGCGCTGCTCGGACAAGGCAGCAGCCGGCTGGACAGGACCGGACTGTGATGATTCAGACTGGACCCCTGCGGCGGTTCTCGGACCGCTGGGCACGGCGCCGTGGAGCAAAACCACACTGGCACGGTTGACCCTGCCGCCGGCGCGGTATCTGCGGTGCGAGTATGCGGTGGCCGACAAGCCGGTCCGGCAGGCACGGCTGTATGCCACAGCGCTGGGGATTTATCAGCTTTACCTCAACGGCCAGCGGGTTGGAGACGATTATTTTTCGCCCGGCTGGACCGATTACAGCCGGCGGATTTACTACCGGACATATGATGTAACCGCTCTGCTGCAGCGGGGCACCAACGCCCTTGGCGCTGTGCTGGCTGACGGGTGGTTTGCCGGCTATGTCGGCTATGCCCGCCAGCGGAATCACTACGGCAGCAAGCTGCGTCTGCTGGGGCAGCTGGTGATTGACTACGCCGACGGGACGCGGCAGGTTGTCGCCACAGGCCCCGGCTGGAAGGGCTCGCTGGGGCCGATTCAGCAGGCTGATTTCCTGCAGGGTGAGACCTACGATGCCCGTCTGGAGGAGCCGGGCTGGAACGCGCCGGGCTTTGACGACAGCCGCTGGCAGAAAGCCGATGTCGGCGGCAATGAGGTCAGTCCGCTGGTGCAGGCGGCTGTTTCTGAACCGGTGGCAGTATTTGCCCGGGTAAAGCCCGTCTCGGTCAGCGAGCCGGCTGCGGGGGTGTATGTGTTTGATATGGGGCAGAACTTTGCCGGGGTTGTGCAGATTACGGTGAAAGGAAAGGCCGGCCAGAAGATTGTGATTCGCCACGCCGAACGGCTCAATCCCGACGGCACAATTTACACCGCCAACCTCCGCAGCGCTGCGGCAACCGATACTTACATCTGCAAAGGGGGCCGGACAGAAATCTGGCAGCCGTACTTTACCTTCCACGGCTTCCAGTATGTCGAGCTGACCGGTCTGGACAGCAAACCGGCTCTGGATGCCGTTGTCGGGCTGGCGCTGTCCAGCAATACGCCGGCAGCCGGCACAATCGAATGCTCCGATGCGGTGGTCAATAAAATCCAGTCCAACGCTGTCTGGACACAGCGGGCTAATTTCATCGATATTCCCACCGACTGCCCGCAGCGGGACGAGCGGCTCGGCTGGACGGGCGATGCGCAGGTGTACATCAACACGGCCTGCTATCACAACGATGTGCAGGCGTTCTTTACCAAGTGGCTGACTGACCTGACGGATGCTCAGCGGGCCGACGGCCAATTTCCGATGGTGGCGCCGCTGAAGGTGGCCGGCGATGACGGCGGACCGGCGTGGGCGGACGCCGGCGTTATCTGTCCGTGGACGATTTACAAGATGTACGGCGACAAGCGGATCATTGAAACGCATTATGAGGCGATGAAGAAGTTTATCGCCTTCTGCAAAAACCGCTGCACGTCCGATCTGCTGCCGCCGGCACAGTTCCACTGCTTCGGCGACTGGCTCAACATCGGCGATGATACGCCCCGGGATGTGATTTATACGGCGTATTTCGGCTGCAGCACCAAGCTGCTGGCCCAGATGGCCGAGGCGCTGGATAAGCCGCAGGAGGCTGCCGAATACCAGAATCTGTTTGAGCAGATCAAGGCCTCATTCTGCAGGGCTTATGTCCAGCCGGACGGCCGCATCAAGGGCGATTCGCAGACGGCCTATGTGCTGGCGATTGCCTATGAGCTGCTGGATGCCCAGATGCAGGCCAAAGCCGCAGCGCATTTGGTCCGGCGGATAGAAGAATGCGGCTGGCATTTATCGACCGGATTTGTCGGCACCAAAGACCTGATGCTGGTCTTGGCTAAAATCGGCCGCAACGATGTTGCCTACCGTCTGCTGCACAACGATACATTCCCTTCGTGGGGCTTTTCCGTCAAGCACGGCGCCACGAGCATCTGGGAGCGGTGGAACGGCTGGACGCCCGAGCAGGGCTTTGGCGATCCAGAGATGAACTCGTTTGCGCATTATTCGTTTGGGGCAGTCTGCCAGTGGATGTTTGAAAATATCGGCGGCATTCAGACAGACGGGCCGGCCTTTGGGCATATTCTGCTAAAACCCCAGCCGGGCGGCACGCTCCAATGGGCCAAGACGGCGTACAACTCCATTCGCGGTCCGATACGGACAGCTTGGGAAATCCGAGACGGCCGGTTCATCTGCGAGGTGTCGATTCCGCCCAATACTACGGCAACGCTGTATCTGCCGGCGGCCGGTCATCAAGCCGTGTATGAATCGAACAAGCCCATCAGCGAGGCCGAGGGCATCTTGGCTGTATCGCATCAGCCGGGCGCTGTCATTGCGGAACTTGAAAGCGGCGATTACCGGTTCAGCTCGTATCTGCCCTGACCGGCGGCAAAAGCCCCGCACAGTCTTTGGGCTTATTTGAAGTCGTCGGGGGTAAACTGGGTTTCGAAGCGGGTTCCGCCCAGCCGCAGGGCGGCCAGTTCCGCTTCGCCGACGCGGCCGTGGATGAACTGCTGGACCACATCGTGCGGATGATTGCGTATGTGGTCGGCGTCGCCGTCGGCGATGATGCGGCCGTTGTAGAGCATCACAATGCGGTCGGCGATTTTGTAGGCGCTTTTCATATCGTGGGTAACCACCACGCTGGTGATTTTCAGCTCCTTCTGGAGCTTGATAATCAGCTCGTTGATGACATCGGAGGTGATAGGGTCCAGTCCGGTAGTCGGTTCGTCGTAGAGAATGACTTCGGGATTGAGCGCAATGGCCCGCGCCAGAGCCACGCGCTTCCGCTGGCCGCCGGAAAGCGATGCCGGATACTGGTGCTGAAAGCCGTCCATTCCGACCAGCGCCAGTTTCTGCTTGACCAGTTCATCCAGCATACGGGGATTGGCTGTCTTGTAATGCTGGCGGACGGGAAATGTAATATTTTCATAGACCGTCAGACTGTCGAACAGCGCCCCCATCTGAAAGCAGAAGCCGAAATGCATGCGGATTTTGGCCAGCGACCGCTCGTCCAGATGGTCGATGCGCTGCCCCTTGAAGTAGACCTGTCCTTCGGTCGGCCGCTCCAGCACAATCAGATGCTTCATAAAGACCGTCTTGCCGCAGCCGGAAGGCCCGATGATAACGGTTGTTTTGCCTTCCTCAATGGCCAGCGAGATGCTGTCAAACACCAGCTGGTCCTCAAACCGTTTGGTCAGGTTGAGCGTTACCAGAATGCCGTCTTGGGGCTGTATCGGTTTTTTTGTCATAGCGCTGTGTCCGCCTGAGTCTCTACAGCAGCATCCGCAGCGGCCAGAAGCATTTGTAAACGGCATCGAAAACCACTGCAAATACATAATTCAAGAACAAAATCGTCATAAAGCAGCCGACAAAGGCCTCTGTGCAGGCCTGACCTACTCCATGAGCGCCCTGCCGGCAGGTAAAGCCCTTGTAGCAGCTTATCAGGGCGATCGCCCCGCCGAAGAAAAATCCTTTCAGGATGCCAGTGCAGATATCCCAGCGCTCCACCCCGATGGCGCTGTAATTCCAGTAGGCGCCGGCGTTGATTTTCAGCTGATAGACGCTGATAAACCAGCCGCCCAGAATGCCCAGCAGGTCGGCATAGACAATCAGAAACGGCGTCAGCAGCAGGCAAGCCAGCACCCGCGGGGCAACCAGATAATGGATCGGGTTTGTCCCCATACTTTCGACTGCGGCAATTTGTTCGGTTACATTCATCGTCCCCAGCTCAGCCGTCAACGCCCCGCCGACCCGTCCGGCCAGCATGACAGCCGCAAGCACCGGTCCCAACTCCTTGACGACAGCGATATTGATCAGCACGCCCAGCCGTTCTTCAAAACCCATACTGGCAAGCTGGCCATAGGCCTGAATGGCCAGAATCATCCCCACAAACGCCCCTGTCGTCATCACCACAGGAACCGACTGCACCCCGATGGCATACATTTGGGTCAATATCAGCGGATAATCGCGCGGACGCAGTACCGCATGCACCAGCGCAGCCATTGAAGCCCAGATAAATCTGAAAAAGCGGCCTGTATTGCCGACTTTTGTGATTGTCCACTCACCCAGCGATTCAATAATCATTATACATCCGTATCAAGACACATTATAACCAGTATTTAGACTGTCTGCGTCCATTTATCCATCCTGAATTATCGGTCTTTTTCCATCCTGAACTTAAGCCGGAATTGGGCCGCTCAACGTGCAAATTCGGCAGGCGGCAAAACTTTTTCAACCGACTTTTCTGGCGTTGAGTATATAATAGAGAATAGAGCCGTATCGGACAAACAACAATGCCTGCAAAAAGATTACAGCATGCGTTTACGCTGATTGAGCTGCTGGCGGTGCTGGCGGTAATCGCGCTGATGCTGAGTGTGGTTCTGCCGGCTCTGCGTCAGGCCAAAGAGGCCGCCCGCACCGTGCAGTGCAAAACGCTGATGAAAAACTACGCATTGGCCTTTTACAGCTATTTCTGGCAGACCAATACGCTGTTTCCGCTTTCGATTCAGGACTGGCAGAACAATATCCCGATGCATCCGTGGCATTCTCTCGATGAGTTTCGGGCGCTGGTGGATTTGGAGCCGACGGGGCCGGAATACCGCATCCGCCGAACGGGACAGTTGCAGGAATACAAGCCGGCCTTTCCGCGGCGGTTTATCTGTCCATCGGCACGGTATGCGCTGGAGCATCCGGAAGACGGTCTGTATCCGATGAACCGCAGCTTCGGCCTAAATGCGCATGTTTATTACTTCAAAGATTATGTGCGGCGCCGTCTGGAAAGCCAAAGCAGCCGTATTTCCTGCATGGCCGATGCGCTGGACTGGTGGTTCAGCTACTGGCAGTGCGATATCTACCTCCAGACCGGCGAGCAGTGGCTTGGATTTGACACCTACGGCTCGGCGGCCTTTCGCCACCGGGACAAGGCCAATATTTCGTACTGGGACGGCCATGTGGAGCAGATGGCTGCCGGCGAATTGAAAGAGCATCTCAACCAGTGGCGCTATTATGACCCTTAGGGCCTCTGGGATTTTGCTGGGCGGCAGGGGCAGGGGCATCTCTTGCAGCAGGCGTCGGAATCGGGTATAATGGAAGCGTTCTTTGAAAAATCGGGGGCGACTGGCTTCGACCGGACAGGTAGAGGGCCAGGCGGCATGCCCAGGATGACGGTTGGCCTGGTAAATCATCCGTTACTAAATTTAACTGGCAACTACCAGTATGCAATGGCTGCTTAATTAAGCAGCCCGTCCTGCACGACCCCTTCCCGCGGGTTTTGCAAGGGCGCCGAACAGCGGGATAGCCGTTCTGTTTTTTTGCGGCGGGACGGCGAAACTGAAGCAAAATAGCGAGGCATTCGGCCTGTCGTTCGGCAGGATGCCAAGCGAAACTTAAACGAACGACTATGCATGTAGAGGCCTGTCCTGAAATGTCTCGGGACGGGGGTTCGAATCCCCCCGCCTCCAGTTTTGCGCTGCTTTCAAGGGTTGGGGTTCTTGCTCCAAAGAAGGCGGTATTTTGCTTTCATACGCCCTTTCGGCTGCGTTGTGCGCTGTTTGACAGAATCCGCCGAATTCCCGCCGAACACTCACGGGAGTTTTTGTCATCAAGATTTTCTCTGCAGGCGATTACCGGTTTCATCACAAGTGCTGAAACCGGTAATCGCCTTTATATTATTTTGTTGTGGCTTGCTCTCAGGCATGGATTAGTTACAATTGGACCAGCCAACAAAACAGGCCTGCCCAAGTTGTGGCTTGCTCTCAGGCATGGATTAGTTACAATTTAACACGGATGAAAATTCACGTGAAGTCAGTTGTGGCTTGCTCTCAGGCATGGATTAGTTACAATTCATCTTCGCAGTTTAAGCAAAGCAGTCAAGTTGTGGCTTGCTCTCAGGCATGGATTAGTTACAATTGCAGCCGTCAGCGGTAAGCAGATCTTCAAGTTGTGGCTTGCTCTCAGGCATGGATTAGTTACAATGACAATATCCGCACCCGGGAGGACGTGAGGTTGTGGCTTGCTCTCAGGCATGGATTAGTTACAATTTATGCCGATATATGATATAGTAGTGATAGGTTGTGGCTTGCTCTCAGGCATGGATTAGTTACAATAATATGTCGATTTACGAGCTGGGGGTGGCAGTTGTGGCTTGCTCTCAGGCATGGATTAGTTACAATCTACTGCGATCCCCACTCGCCTACCTACGGTTGTGGCTTGCTCTCAGGCATGGATTAGTTACAATAAATGAGCGCAGATTATATGTGCGTTTGTGTTGTGGCTTGCTCTCAGGCATGGATTAGTTACAATACAACGGCTGGAAATGTATGCAACCATTCTGTTGTGGCTTGCTCTCAGGCATGGATTAGTTACAATATTGCTGCTGTCCATTACACCGGACGGCATGTTGTGGCTTGCTCTCAGGCATGGATTAGTTACAATCAGCATTGGAGCCAGGCAATACCGCCCGAGTTGTGGCTTGCTCTCAGGCATGGATTAGTTACAATACCTCATTCATAAGTCCTTACAGAGCAAGCAATTGAAAAGAATTGGCTGCTAAAAAAGCTCGAGCTGACGCGGCGCAGGGGGTGTCGGCTTGCGCATTTTTCCCCAAAAAATCTGCATGCGTTCGAACTGCTTATCGGTAATCGTAACCAGCCGGACTTCGCCATCCGGCGGCAGAAACGATTTGACCCTCTTGTAATGGACATCTGCGTTTTCCTCGCTGGCACAATGCCGTACATACACTGAATATTGTACCATCGAAAAGCCGTCTTTTAACAGATTTTTTCGAAAATCCGAATAATCCTTCCGTGCCTTTTTGGTATCCGTCGGAAGGTCAAACATTGCAAAGATCCACACGGCTCTGTACCCGCTGATGTTCATACTTTCGGCAGTTCCAGATGTTTCTGCTGGCCGGCAAAGCACCGCTGGAGGGAGGCGGCTGTGCGATGCAGGCCGACCATCAGCGGACCAGAAAAATCGCCGATTTGAATCTCCTGGTAAAGAATCTCAAGAAGCTGCGCTTTGAGCTCTTGGGTTAATGGGTCGATTTCGGAGTACTTTTCACAAACAGCCTTGACCTTTTTTTCCGCAAATCCGCGAAACGGCTCGACGATATCATCGGCCAGGCAGAAGGCATTGTAGCGGTTTCGATGGTGGATGCCCAGCGTCGGCAGAAGCCCCGCCGAACAAAGCGCTCTTGCAACGGCGGCCCGCAGGACCATATAGCCGTAGTTGAGCAGGTTATTGGGGGGTGCACCGTCGCGTCTGCGCTTAAACTCAATATGCTGCAGAAAAGAAGTCCAATACTGCCGGCTGGCTTGTGCTTCGATATTAT
>Ga0209407_1003076_pt1 | contig 14807 bp, 8 predicted proteins | sample AD_JPNHG3_MetaG_FD_184410 | JGI IMG/M metagenome (GOLD analysis project Ga0209407, IMG submission 184410) | Active sludge microbial communities of municipal wastewater-treating anaerobic digesters from Japan - AD_JPNHG3_MetaG (SPAdes) (version 2) | ecosystem: Engineered > Bioreactor > Anaerobic >... | reverse complement strand
AAGTCCGCAGACGTAAATTCGGCAAGAACTTTGCCTATTTGTTTTTTTAATTCTGTTAGTAAATTCAAACTTGCATTGTAATCTCTGTCTATTTTTAAACCACATTCATTACAAATATACACTCTATCTTTTAGTGTTAAATCAGCTTTGATATTTCCACATAATTCTATAAAATATTTATATTATTTTATAAAATTTTATAGATTATTTAAAGCAGTTGGTAACCCCCGAGTAACATTGCCTACCCAGAGCAAGTTTGTTAAAGGATAAAACTAAGGGAAATTCTATTTCGTGTTTTGTCAATACTTAGAATGCGGACTTTGACGTTGTCACCGACTTTACATATGCTAAATGGGTTTCGTGTAAATTGTGTTGACATTTCTGAAATGTGAACAAGACCATCAATGTGGACTCCAATATCTACGAATGCACCAAAATCAACAACGTTGCGAACAGTTCCATCTAGAATCATGTCTTCTTGTAAATCATCTATAGATATGACTCCTTTTCGAAATACTGGTGGAGGAACAGATTCGCGTGGATCTCGCCCTGGTTTTTGTAGATTTTCTATGATGTCATCTAATGTGTATTTACCAATATTGAGTTGTTTGAGTAATGTTTCTTTTGTATATTCTTGTATTTTTTCTTGAAGAGTGGCTGGTGTAGGTAAAGATGTACTATCTCCATGGACAAGTTCTAAGAGTTGTTCGCAAGCATCGTAATTTTCTGGATGAATAGAAGTATTGTCTAATAGATTCTCACCTTGTGGTATGCGTAGGAATCCTGCACATTGTTTAAATGTTTCTATTCCTATGCCTGAAACGTCTTTCAATTGTTGTCTTGTTTGAAATCTTCCATTTTCTTTTCTATGTTCTACAATATTTTTTGCAGTTCGTTTATTGAGACCTGCAATATATTGTAATAGTTCAGGCGATGCACGATTGACATCGACGCCTACGTAATTCACAATAGATTCTACTTCTGTGTATAATGCTTTTTCTAATAACTTTGCATTGATATCATGTTGGTACATGCCAATTCCAAGGCTTTTTGTATCAATTTTTACAAATTCTGCTAAAGGATCTAGAAGGCGACGCCCAATAGAAATAGTACCACGATAACTTGCATCTAAGTCAGGAAATTCTGCTCGTGCTACTTCAGATGCTGAAAAAACAGAAGCACCTGCCTCGCTAACAATGGTATATCGTACGTCTGCATTAGATTCTTGGATCCATTCTGAAACAAGTTCTTCTGTTTCTCTACTTGCAGTGCCATTTCCTATAGCAATGGCATGAAATATATGTTTTTTGTACAAATTTTGAAGGATAGTTTTGGCTTGTGCTTTTTTATTTTGTGGTTGATGTGGAAACATAACTCCATATTCTAATAAGTCGCCATCTTTAGATAAGACTGCTAATTTACATCCACTAACATAGCCTGGATCAATGGCTAGGAGTTTGAGATCGTTCATGGGTGGTTGCAATAGTAAATTATGCAAATTTGCAGTAAATGTGTTTACAGCATGGAGATGTGCTTTTTCAGTAAGTTCATTACGAATTTCTCGGCTAATAGCAGGAGATAAATAATTTTTATAGCTTTCTTTTACTGCTTTGTATTTTAATTCTGAAAATGCAGTCGTTGTTTCTTTAATATGTAAATTATAGAAGGATTGCAACACTTTTTCATCAGGCAATTCAATGGTGACAGAAAGTATTTTTTCTTTTTCACCTCGATCAATAGCTAAAATTCGATGGGGAAGAATTTGAGAAACAAGTTGTTGAAAGTCAAAATAATCTTGATAAATCTGTTCATTGGGCATTGTTTTTTTAACTTTTTTTACAACAACCATGCCTTCTGTTTGCATAAATTTTCTCAATAATTCTCGAGTAGGAATGTCTTCAGTTATATATTCTGTGGCAATGTCTACAGCACCTTGTAAAGCAGACTCACATGTAGGAACTTTGTCGGAAATATATGTTGTAGCCACAACTTCTGGATCTTGTGGATCACATTTTATAATGTATTCAGCAAGGGGAGACAATCCATTTTCTTTAGCTATAGTTGCTTTTGTGCGACGTTTTGGTCGATATGGCAAATATAAATCTTCCAAAGTTTTTAACTTTGTTGCCTCTTTGATTTGTTGGCATAGTTCTGGAGTGTCTTTTTTTAATTCTTGAAGTCGTGCTAAAATTTCTTGTTTTCGTTTTTCTAAATTACGCCAATATTCTACTTTTTCTTGAATATTTCGAATTTGTTCTTCATCTAAGCCATTTGTTACTTCCTTTCGATAACGAGTAATAAAAGGAATTGTATTTCCATCATCTAATAGTTGAATCGTAGATTCTACCGAATCTTTACTTATTTTTAATTCTTGTGAAATATGTTCAATAATATTGAGTTCCATGAAAATTTTCTCTTTAATAAAATATATTTATTATTTCGTTAGTACAAAATATGCAATAAAGTAGAATAATTTTTTGTATGTAATTCATTTTGAAAACAAGACTTTGTATTTCATATAATTCATTTTAAAAGCAAATTCTGTGTTTTAATGTAATTCGTTTTGAAAATAAGACTTTGTATTTTAATATAAAGTAAAACTTTGTGTTTGAATATAAAAAAGGGGTTATTTTTAATATAAGACCAATTTTATGTTTTATATAATTCATTAAAAAAGCCAAATTTTATGTTTAAAACTTTATATTTAAATTATATAAAAATATATGAATAGATAATGTATATGAATGTATCAAGAAAAATCAATGATGAGTAGTAGATTCTTTGACAGTTTTTGTAAAAATGCTAAGTCGAAAAATAGCATCTTTACAAAAAACTGAATTTTTTTGCTAGCGATATTTGAGCATGTTTTCTAAATATTCTAATGGAGAAGATTTTGACATCGTTTTGCATTAAACAATGAATCATTCGCCATAGCAGTTCGACCCATATTAGTATATAGTGTAGCAGCTTTATTAAAAAATTTGATAGCTTCTGGAATTTTACGTGTTCGCCCTAAGATAAATGCCTGTTCAAAATAATTGTCTGCTAAGTGATAGTTATCCCCTATTTTTTTTGCATATTTTTCAGATTCTACGAGAACTGTCATTGCTACTTGGGGCTTTTTTTCAATAGTATAGATCCGTGCTTGTAGGGTGGCAAGACGATTGGCTTTCCATTGTAAACCAGAAGCAATGAATATATTTTTACTATAATTAATATAGGTATGAGAATTTTTATATCGTTTTGCATATCGATAAATTTGTGAAAGTGCTGCATATGCTTCTGCGGAGACAAATTGTTCACCACAATCATTTGCAATTGTCAAAGCTTCTTGAATTGTTTTTTCTGGAGTGACATTTGCATTTTGATTTTTAATATTTGCAAGTTCGCACAATCCTTTGGCAAGAATAGCATAGCTTTGATGACGGCGACTGCCCTTTTTTTGATTGATTTGCAAGAGTCGTTCAGAGTATTTTTGTGCATCCTGAATTTTTCCTTGGTCTAAACTTGCTAAAACAGCTAAGTAGTTCGATTGAAATTGAAGAAAAAAATCTTCCGTCTCATCTCCATAAGCAATCACAGAAAGCAAAGTATCTAACGCAATATTTGAACCATATACATAGCTTGTAAGATAAGAACGTCCAAGGACAATTTCCATATATTGTTGGTTTGTGGGCAACCAGAGAGAAAGTTGCTCTGCTTCATCAAATAAAGATTCTGCTTCAGACCATTCTCCTTGGTAAAATTTTAAAATAGCCTCATTTTTTTTATACGTTGCAATGATACTGTCAGAAGCATTTTGAGGTATTAGTTCTTTTGCTTTTTCTAAATGTTGAGATGCTTTTTTTACATTATATTTAGAAAGTTCTAAAGAGGCAAGTGTTAAAAGAATATCTAAATCTTCATGATCTTGTGTGCTTTCAATATTTTTAAGTTCCTTTTGAGCTTGTTCATATTTACGCAAGCCATATAAGCACATCCCCTTCCCTTTTCGAATTTGTTCACTTTTATCTTTAACTTCTAATAGGCTCGCTTCTTGAAAATGGTCGAGTGCTGTTTGGTAGTCATTCATTTCATAGAGTTGATATGCAAATTCTACTAAAAGAGTGCATAAATCTTTCAACCCTGTTTCGCGTCCTAATGTAACAGCATTTTTATATAGTTGGATACTTTGGTTAAATTGTTTTTCTTTCCAAAATATTCTTGCAGCATCCCAATATATTGCAATTGCTTTTTTATAATCGCCACCTTCATAGTAATTTACAGCTGCTCGTCTATATAATTGAAGATTATCTTTTTCTTTTTCAAGCAGTTTAGCCAATTCCAGATGCATTTTTTTCTTACTAGAAAAATCTAGTTGTTGCACAATTTCATGGGAAATATTATTGCTGGAGATGTCATAGATTTTTTCTGTAGTCTCACCTACTTCTATAATATAACGTTCTTTGAGCAAATCGCCTAAAATATATGGTAAATGAGTGATTTTTAAATCTGTAAGTACGCAAAGTATATTGAAAGACAATGGAAATTCTGCAAGTGAAATCCACTCTAATATTTGTCTATGATATTTCGGCAACTTAACATAATCACGAATGAGTTGCTCTTCTAAAGCTTTAGGAGGTTTGCTAAGACTTCCTTGATCGAAGTCAAGATGCCATTTTTGATTTTCCCAAGTAATTTGGTTGTTGCTTGCTAAATTAAATAGAAAATCATTAATTAAATAAGGCTTTCCTTGAGTGATTTTAAAGATAGTGACTATATCATCTGAAGAAAGTTCAACAGGATCTAAAATAGATTGAATATAAGCAACAATATTTCTATTTAAGAGCGGCTGTAATGTGTATTCTTGGAAATTTTTTCTAGAACGCAAAGATGGCAAAATCCTTTGTATATTATTTTCTCCAGCTTGGTCATCTCCTCGATATGTTGCTAATATTATTATGTTATCGTTTTCTTTTAGAGAATAAAAAAAATATTGAAGCCAATCAGCACTTCTTCTGTCTAAATAATGGATATTGTCTAATATAATACATAAGGGTTGCGTTTTTGCATGAGCTCGAATATAGCATCCTACACCTGCAAAATAGCTATCTTGGTTAGAATCCACAAAAATATCCATCATAGTTGCTTCATCTGCTAAACAGAAATACGATTCAATATAATCTGCTCTATAATTAATAGGACATTCATAAATATAGTCATCTTTTTTGAGGATATTTAATTGTTGGAACATGTCAAAGCATAATTTGACAATAGGTTGAAAAGGTTTGTCTGGCTCTGTTTCGAATGAATAATGAAATATAACGAAATGTAATTTTTTTGTAGCGAATCGTTTTTGTAATTCTTCTAAAAGCCTTGTTTTTCCTAATCCATCCTCTCCAATAACTAAAATAAATTTTTCAAGAGTTTGGGGAACATTTAAAATACTTTTTTCAATTGTTTTTACAAGAAAGTCACGTCCAGTATAAGTTGCTTCTTTTAAATCTTCTGGTTTATATTTATCACCATCATGATATTGACATTCTTGTGAAGTGTATGAAGCTTGATTTTTAGCCCATAAATGATAAATTTCCTGCAATTTATTAGCTAAAAGATTTCCATTGCCCCATCGAAGTCTTGGTTTTTTTTCTAATGCTATTTGAATAGTTTCAGATAATAATTGATATATTTCTCGCTCTGTATTCGTTAAATTTGGTTTTGATGCTTCTATTACTTCTAGTAATGGAGGTGGATTATATTCTACAATTTTCATTGCAGTTGTATAATATGATGTTCCTTGAAAGGGAGATTGAGTTTCCCAAGCAAAAAATTGATATAATGTAACTCCTAAGGAAAAGATATCCATTTGATTACTATCTTCACCTGATAATTGTTCTGGACTTGTATATGCAATAGACCCAACGCCTACGCCTGTTTGAGTCAGGTGTGTATTTTCATAAATATTTTTTCCTACTCCTAAATCTAAGAGTTTTACATTACCAGTTTGTAGGTTAATCATGATATTACTAGGCTTAATATCTCGATGAATCACACCTGTAGAATTCAGAGCATCAATAGCCTGTGCAAGCTGAATGGCAATAATGATTTGATCACTTAATGTAAATATGGCTTGATCTGCTTCTAAGATTCCTCGTAATGTTTCTCCATGGACAAATTCTAAAACCATGTAACAATCGCCATTATATTCAAAATAGTCGTATGCTTGTACAAAATTTGGATGTTGAATATTTGTAAGCAATTGATATTCACGTTCAAATCGTTGTCTAGCTATTGGCTCTGAGCTAAAAAGTCGTTTGACTGCAATTTCAAAATTATTATTTTTTATGTCAATGCCTTTAAATATTTCTCCCATTCCACCACTGCCAATTTTCTTTTTGAGTAAATAGCGATCTTGTAAAAGTATTTCTGAGTCTTGTTGAAAAAACAGTAGTTTTCTCACTTGCATGGATTGGGGAACAATAGGGTCCTTATCTGGTATATCTTCGTTTGATGCCATTTTGTATACCAAATCCTTTCTTTGCCTATTTATTTTGTTTTATATTTATGGGAATCCCAATATTACTTTTAATTGTTTGAAAAAGATTGTTTGCTTGTTGATTATAATGGTACTTTTGAAATTGTTTGCCTGTATAGTACGTATAGTAATCTTTTTGGGTTGAAAATGCTGTGTGTTGCATTGCTTTTTGATAACATTGTAAATAGGCTGTTATATTACCTTGTTGTAAATATTGTTCTTGTATATAAAGCATATATTCATAGTATTTCCAAGTATCAGGGAATTTTTGTATGAATTGTTCTATTTTAGGAATAGTAGGATTTTCTTGTAAAGGACATCTTGTTGAATGTAACGTTTTTTTTACAGATAAAGAAGAAAAATATCGTCTTTGTATGAGTTGATAATATTCTGGTGCTTCGTAGAAAAATCCTTTACAAAAAGAACATACTCCTAATAAGACAAAAAGAATGCATTGTATCCATTTCATTCTTCATTTTCTTTATGTTCAAGATTGTTATTTTGTATGTTATTTTCAGTGCTAGAAGTGTCTGTTTTTTCAGTTTCTTCTTCTTGGCTACTATCTTGTTCTTCGTTATTTGGCTGTATTTCTATAGGTTCTAATTTCCAGCTGATAGGCGGTTCTTCCGAGTGATTTTGTCCTACTGTCCATTGAGGTTCCCAACCTTCTGGAAACTGTTTGGCAAGAACAGAGGGAAATTTTTTATCAATCTCCATTGCTGTTTCATACGTAAATTCTAAAAGTTCATTTTCTATAAATGCTCGTTTAGCTTCAAATTCTTCGTCTGTTGTTGTGGGTTCAATATAATATGGTCCAACACATTTTATTTTAATAATATTGAATGGTTTTGGAATCACCATTTTATCCCAAGTAGGACAATGAATTCTTTTTTTAGGCCAAATACGTAATAATACTATAGGAACGCGACATTGTTGAGAGATGACAAGACCACCACGTTTTAGATGGAAAACTGGGCCAGAAGATCCATCTACAGTTAGCCCCACCACTCGATTGGCATTTGTTTTATAATCTTTGATAAATTGGTCTAAAATTTTTACTTTTCGTTTTCTAGATTTACTAGAACCACCACGCCATATATAAGTATATCCACAAAGTTGCAAAATTTTTGAGATGATTTCTCCACTATCTCCTACATTTGCCATAGTAATTGGTTCATACTTTCGATATGCCCAAGCCACAGAAAAAACATCTTGGTGCCAAAGGAGAGCCACTACTCTTTTATCTTCTTGTTCGTAAATTTTATCAAGAACATCTAATTCAGTAATAATTTTACTTGTTGCCCAAACAAATTTAATATACAAAATATATATATATGGAACTGTGTATTTTGCTAACGAAATTAAAATTTTATTTCGCATTCGTTTTATTTTTTTTCTTATGCTCATGAAGTAAACCTATAAAATAAAATTGTGTTTTTATAATAAAATATGATAAAATATGGTACAATAATTTTATGATAACTTTCAATATAAAAATGAAATGATCACATTATTATTATATATTACTAATTTTTATAAAAAATTCAAAAATTTTCTTTATGAAAAATTTAGGAGTTTTGTGCATGTATCTTTTTGAACGTTTGTTTGTGTTTTTTGGATCATTACTAATCAGATTAAGATATAAAATTACTTGCATTGGCAAGGAAAAAATTTTAGAAAAAGGAAATAAAGGCATTTTATTTTTACCCAATCATGTGGCGTTAATAGATTCAATTATAATTTTTTCAATTTTATTTAAGAAGTTTTGGCCTCGTGCTATAGCAGATGCAAATAATGTAGATTTCCCACTAATTCGTGATATTGCAAAACGATATAAAGTTCGTACTATTCCAGATATGTGTATTTCAGCTCCCGAAGCAAAAGCTGAAGTGGAAGCTGTATTAAATGAATGCATTCAAGATTTGGAAAATGGGGAAAATGTATTGTTATTTCCTTCAGGACGATTAAAAAGACAACATAGAGAAATCATTGGTGCAACTAGTGCTGTGGAAGATATTTTGAAAAAAAATAAAAACATTCGTATTGTTATTATTCGACAAAATGGTTTTTGGGGAAGCATGTTTAGTTGGGGGCAAAATGTAAAACCACATTTAATCAAGGGATTTCTACGTGGATTTAAAATTTTATTAGGAAACTTGATCTTTTTCGCTCCACGACGTGCTTTGAGATTTGAATTTGTAGAACCAGAAGACTTTCCAAGGGATGGCGATCGTTTAACAATTAATCGTTATTTAGAAGATTTTTACAATGCTGAAAACCAAGCAAACACATATGTACCTTATTATTTTTGGAAATTTGAAAAAACACATGCTCTACCAGAACGCCAAAGTGAGGAAAAAAGAAACATAGATCTAGATTCCATTCCTATCAGATCCCAACAAGAAGTGTTAAAATATTTACAGGAAAAGATTGGCCAAAAAAACATTACGCCAGATATGAAATTGGCAGGCGATTTAGGTATGGATAGTATTGCTATTTCAGAAATGGCAGTGTGGATTTCGCAAGAATTTGGAACTCCACCAGCAAATACAGATTCTTATGTTACAGTGGCAGATGCCATGTTTGCAACAACGAACAATCTTATAGCAACAGGACCACTTGTATTTCATCCTGTTCCTAAAGAATGGTTTGCAACTTGGAAAAATATGGATGAACAAGTTGTTGTTCCAAAAGCAGAAAACATTGCATATGCAGTTTTAGACATGGCTCGTAAATATCCTAAACGTGCTATTATAGCTGATCAAATCAGCGGAGTAAAAACATATAGAGACATTCTTTTATTTGTAATGGTTTTACGTCCACTCATTCAAAAATTTCCCGAAGATACTGTAGGAATCATGATGCCAGCTGGAGTCATTGCAAATATTTTATATTTAGCTGTGATGTTTTCTGGGAAAGTACCTGTAATGGTCAATTGGACAACAGGTTCTAAAAATATGCGTTTTTGTTTAGATAATGTAGGAACAAAACATATTTTAACATCAAGAACATTATTAACTAAATTGCAAACACAAGGCTTAAAATTTGAAGGGCTTGAAGATTATTTCATTGCACTGGAAGATTTTAGTACAAAAATTGGAAAATTTTCTAAATTATCAGCTTTTTTACGATCTCGTTTTTGTTGGCGTTCGTTATATAAAGCAAAAATTGCTAATATAGCTACAATTTTATTCACAAGTGGCTCAGAAAGTACCCCAAAATCTGTGCCTCTGACTCATAAAAACATCATGTCTAACCTTGCATCTTTGCATGGTATGGTAGTTATCAAACAAAATGACATTTTAATGGGAATTTTGCCACCTTTCCATTCTTTTGGATTGTCTATTACAACTGTATATCCATTGATTATGGGAATACGTACAGTATATCATGCCAATCCCACAGAATCATTTTACATTGCACGATGCATAGAAGAATACAAAACAAGTGGGATAATCAGTACCCCTACATTTGTCCAATCCTTGCTCCGAGTCATTACAAAGAAACAGATTCAATATTTGCGTCTTATTGTTACAGGGGCAGAAAAATGTTCTGATGCATTGTATGAAAAAATGAGACAATTAGCTCCTCATGCTATTATTTTAGAAGGATATGGTGCTACTGAATGTTCGCCTGTAATTAGTTTAAATCATGAAAATAATATTGTACGTGGTTCTTTAGGAAACATTGCTCCTGGATTTGAATATGCCATTATCCATGTAGATAAAATAGAGCGAGTTCCCGTGAAAGAAATAGGACGATTGATTCTCCGTGGTGATTCTGTTTTTGAAGGCTATATTAATTATCAGGGACAATCACCTTTTATTGAATTTGAAGGAAAACAATGGTACAACACTGGCGATTTAGTATATGAAGATGAAAATAATATATTATTTTTTGCTGGTCGTTTAAAACGTTTTATTAAAATTGCAGGAGAAATGATTTCTCTACCAGCTATTGAAGAGGCTCTACTTCCTCATTGTGGAGACCCTGATGCAGAAGTACCACAAATTGCAGTGGAAAGCACAAATTCAGAAGAAAATCCAGAAATTATTTTATTTAGCGTTGTAGATCTAGATAGAGGATTCGTAAATCAATGCATTAGAAATGCTGGTTTAAGCGGTTTACATAATATCAGAACAATATATAAAATAGATGAGATCCCCTTGCTAGGAACAGGCAAAGTGAATTATCATTTTTTAAAAGCCATGTTGGAGTCTGAAAGTATTTAGGAGATAGAATAATGTTGCCATTTTCAAAATTTTTATCTCGTCTTCCTAAAAAAATTACATGGATTATTTTTATAGCACTATTTGTTTGTTTTCTTTTTTCATTTGCTTGTTTTTGTCTATTGTTGGGCATAAACATCGTCCAATATTGGATTCGTATTTTTTTCTTTCTTATCGTGGTAAGTTTATTTCTTTATGTTTTTTCCATGTGGCTGGGAATGTATGTAGAAAGTTTATACATTGCCAATTTCAAAGCATGGCAAGAAAAATTTACAACAGAAGTACAACGTCAATTTGCAGTTTTAGATGTATTTAGTCAACAGTGGAGCGAATATATACAACTTCGCACGCAAAGAAAACATTCTTTAACCAATACAATGAATGAAAGCCATCGAATCTATCGTTGTTTTTTAGAAGAACAACAAAACTTGAAATGTTGTTTAGATTCGTTAGTCTTAACGTTGTCTGATCAAAACAATAAAATCGATGGAATGAAAACTTCCTTATCTGAAATTGCAAATTCTGTGCAAATTGTCGAACATGATGCATCTGCATCTGTAGTGACTTCCAATGCTTTGGAAGAAGATGCCAAACGTGGCGGTGAAATTGTTCAACAAATCATCCGCCATATGAACAAAATTACACAAACTATGTCTAAATCTGCTATTGTCATTGAAGAATTAGGCAAAAGTGCAGAAACTATCGTTGATATTATATCGGTGATTGAAGATATTGCAGACCAAACTAACTTATTGGCTCTCAATGCTGCCATTGAAGCTGCACGAGCTGGTCAACATAGCCGTGGCTTTGGCGTTGTTGCAGATCAAATTCGTAGTTTAGCAGAAAAAACAACGCATGCTACAAAAGAAATTGCAGAAAACTTATCCTCCATCAAAGGGAAAACAGCACGAGCTGTACAATCTATGAGCGAAGGAATCCAAGAAATTGATAAAGGTGCAGGATTTGCTGTTCAAGCTGGTGTAAGTTTGCGAAAAATTGTTTCTGGTGCTAAACAAGTTTCTACAAATATTTCAAAAATTTCACATGCTACATCATTAGAATACAACAATGTATTAGAATTTGTTAGCTTTGTAGATGAAATTAAACACAGCATGGAAAATACTGCCATGAGCAACCATGCGACACTAGAAAATCTTTCACATTTAGAAAACGAAATTAACAATTTGCAAAACATGATGGGAAAATTTTTCCAAGTATGGGAACAAAACTTTCTAGAACAAAAAATCGTATTATTAGGCGAACAGTCGCAACAAGATTTAATAACAAGAACAAAACATTTTCATAATTTAGTAATAGAAATGGCTAAAATTTGGAGTTCTGTTTTTATTTGTCCTAAAATTAAGAAAAATTTGTCTACCTAACTTATATCTACTTAAAATATAAGAAAAATTTTTTTACCTAAATTTTGTCTACTCTATATAAGAAAATATAGAAAGTAAAGTTGACATTTAAAAAATAAAATGAACTACTTTTTTTTAAAACATGATGGAAAAAATTTTATGTATAAGGATAAAACATTCTAGAATAAAAATCGTATTATTAGACGAACAATTGCAACAAGATTTAATTAGCAAGATTATTTTCATAATTTAGTTATAAAAATAGCTAGATTATGAAATTTAATTTTTGTCTATGCTAAAAAATAAGAAAATATAGAAAAAAAAGTTGACATTTAAAAAATAAAATTTAATTTTTGTCTATGCTAAAAGATAAAAAAATATAGAAAGAAAGTTTCGATTATGACAAGACCATTTGTACATTTACATGTGCATAGCCATTATAGTTTATTGGATGGTGCTGCTAAAATTCCAGATTTAGTTCGTACAGCAAAAGAATATGAAATGCCTGCCTTGGCTTTGACAGACCATGGAAATTTATTTGCAGCATTAGAATTCTACAATGCTTGCCAAAAAATGGGCATCAAACCCATTGTTGGCTACGAAGCATATATTGCCCCCAATTCAATGCTAGAAAAAGATAAAGAACGCTATCACCTTACCCTTTTAGCAAAAAATTACGAAGGATATCGTAATTTAATGATTTTATCATCTGAAGCATTCTTATCTGGCTTTTACTACAAACCTCGCATTGACAAAGAATTACTAGCCAAACATTCCCAAGGTCTTATTATTTTATCTGGTTGTCTAGCCTCTGAAGCATGCCAAAATATTTTGAAAAAAGATATGCAAAAAGCACGAGAAAGCATTGCTTTTTATCGTGATCTCATGGGAGATGATTTTTATATTGAACTCCAACGAAATAAATTAGAAGACCAAGAAATAGCAAACCAAGGACTATTATCTTTATCAAAAGAATTCAATATCCCCTTAGTGTTTACGAATGACGTTCATTACTTAAAAAAAGAAGATTGGTACGCCCACGAAATATTATTGTGCATCCAAACTGCCACTACGATTAATGATCCAAACAGATTCCGTTTTCAAACACAAGAATACTACATGAAAACATCAGAAGAAATGTACCAACAATCTCAAGACTTTCCAAGAGCAGCAGAAAACACAGTAGCCGTTGCTGACAAAGTAAACTTAGAATTTCCTAAAAGCGAAAACCACCTACCTTTTTTTGCTTGTCCAGATAACTTGACAAATGAAGAATACCTTCGCATTCTTTGTGAAAAAGGATTAAAAGAACGATACGGTGAAATCACACCCACCGTTCGCGAGCGTTTTGAAATGGAATTTAATGTAATTTGCAAAATGGGCTTTGCAACTTATTTTCTTATTGTTTGGGATTTTGTCAATTATGCACGTTGCCAAAACATTTCTGTAGGACCTGGACGTGGCTCAGCTGCAGGCAGTATTATCTCCTATTCACTATACATTACGAATTTAGATCCCCTAAAATACAACCTTCTTTTTGAACGATTCTTAAATGAAGGTCGAAATGAAATGCCTGATATTGATATTGATTTTGAAACAGTACGACGAGGTGAAGTTATTGATTATGTCACCAAAAAATATGGGGAACGACAAGTATCTCAAATTATTACCTTTGGAACTATGGCCGCACGAGGCGTTATTCGAGATGTGGGACGAGTATTAGAAATTTCCTTAGCAGAATGCGACACGCTCTCTAAAAAAGTGCCAAACGACTTAAATATCACACTCGAAAAAGCATTAGAATCTGAAGAATTTAAACAAGCATATGAGGAAAACGAAAACGCAAAAAAAATTATAGACATTGCCATTAAACTAGAAGGACTCAACCGCCAACCAGGAACTCATGCAGCTGGTGTCATCATTTCAGACCAAGACTTAACAGAATATTGTCCATTATATAAAATAAATGAAGGTTTAATATCTACACAATATGAAAAAGAACACATGGAAGACCTTGGCTTACTAAAAATGGACTTTTTAGGATTAAGCACATTAACTGTCATTGAAAATAACTTAAAAATGATAAAAAAAATGCAAGGAATAGACATTGACATCGATAAAATTCCTTTAAATGACAAAGCCACATATGATATGTTATGCCAAGGCGAAACAAAAGGAGTGTTTCAATTAGAATCTGATGGAATGACAAACCTTGTAAAAAAAATGCGTCCCGATAGATTTGAAGACTTAATCGCTCTTGTTGCACTTTTTCGTCCAGGACCTCTAGGGTGCGGAATGGTTGATTCATATTGCGATTGTAAACATGGAAGAGAAACTCCTAACTATATGCATCCTATATTAAAAGACATCTTAGAAGAAACATATGGCGTAATTCTATACCAAGAACAAGTTATGCAAATTGCACGCACTTTATCTGGTTTTACTTTATCAGAAGCAGATTTCCTTCGAAAAGCCATGGGTAAGAAAAAACTCGACATCATGCTTTCTTACAAATCAAAATTCATTGAAGGTGCAAAACAAATTCATAATATAAGTGAAGAATTGTCCACAGCTATCTTTGAAAATATTGAACAATTCTCAGGATACGGTTTTAATAAATCCCACAGTGCTGCATATGGACTCGTTTCCTATCAAACTGCTTACTTAAAAGCCCACTTCCCAAAAGAATTTATGGCTTCTTTA
>Ga0209407_1003062_pt1 | contig 14850 bp, 17 predicted proteins | sample AD_JPNHG3_MetaG_FD_184410 | JGI IMG/M metagenome (GOLD analysis project Ga0209407, IMG submission 184410) | Active sludge microbial communities of municipal wastewater-treating anaerobic digesters from Japan - AD_JPNHG3_MetaG (SPAdes) (version 2) | ecosystem: Engineered > Bioreactor > Anaerobic... | reverse complement strand
GTCCAGCCACCCCGCCAGCCGCTTCTTCCAGGCCGAGTGCTTGAGATAGACCGGATTCAGTGCACCGCGCGGCGACATCACCAGCGGCTTGCGCGCCCGCAGCGCACAGCGGCAGCCCCACCAGACCGGGAAGGTCCATGCGCCGTTTACATGCACCACATCGGACGTGCGCGCCAAGGCCGACAGACCGCGCAGCATCTGCCAAGAGAAGTAGAGCGTGCGCGGAAACGACGGCGCGAAGCGCACCAGCCGCACGCCCGCAGCCTCGGCTGCCCGCGCCGCCTCGCTCAACGGCCCGTCCAGCGTAGCGAGCGTCACCTCATGACCAAGCTGACGCAGATGCCAACAGAGCGTCGGCACAGATTCCGCCATACCGCTCCCCGGCGGCACCCCCGCCAAGATATGCAGGATCTTCATGCTTCTTTTGCGATTACTTTTTAAGCCCCCCGTTGCCGTCGGTCGAAAAAAAACAAACGCCTCTGAAGGACAAGTTCGAGGCGTTTCTTGGCAAATACGTCACTGGGCGGGCCGACGCGGATTGGACGATGGGACTAGCCGGAACCGAACCGATGCGGGTACGCTGCTCAGCCTGGCACGCAACGAAGTCCACGTTGCGTACCTCCTCAGGGCCTCTGTCCTTCGCATCGGGGTACAGGCATACGTTCCGCATCAAGGAAGTCTGGCACTAAAGTCAGATGCCAGCGCTGCAAATCACTGCGTAGTCGCAATAAATGGCCGCACTCATCGCGCCCGCTGCGCCTCGAACACCATTGACTCCAACGCAAGAAATCCCTCCGGCATGCGCACCTCATTCTCAAGCCCCTGAAAAGCAGGATCCGCACTTTTTCCCACCTCGCAACGTACAATCGCGGAAAAACCCGCGCACGACAACGCTTCGGACAGTACCCCGGCATCATAAATGAAACGATGCCCCCAGCTTCGCACAAAATGATTCAGAACAACCACCCCGTTCGGGGCAACGTCTCCCTCCACCTGCCGACTCATCCAGTCAACATACCGCTCTTGCAACTCCGTCCGCTCTTGCGACAACAAATCCGTTAGAAACATCAGGTCGGGTGTTGAAATCCGGATGCGCCCCCCCGGCTTGAGCACGCGGAAACATTCATCCAGCATCCCTCGCCCCTGCATGTAGGTCAGATGCTCGATCAGGTGCTCACTGTAAATCCGATCAAATGTTGCAGCACAGAATGGGAAGCGTCGTGATGCGTCAACATGCAAAACTCCTCTGGCCAAAGGATAGAGATCAGCGTTAAGCCATCCCTTTAGCACATGCTGACCGCAACCTAAATGCAATTTAGGCGACGGCGCTGCCGCTAAATAGCGTTGCCGCATGCGACGCTCCGCCCCGCATGCGGTACGCATACACCACACACCTCGTTTCACCGCTGGCAAAACAGCCAACGCAACCCCCTCAAGACCGTAAATGCGCAGCCTCGCACGGATCCTGCTTTTGGTTTGTATCTCCATCGTCCTGTCTCGTCCGAAACTCGGAAACCGGACTTTGAACGTCCTCTCTTGAGTACCTGCGTCGATGTCTTGCGGGCATCTACCAGTAACACGCTTCTTCCACTCGATCCGCACAAGTCGGCGTCTCTTCGGGTAACGGCCGCGTCCAATGCTCATTCACGAACGACCGCAGTGTCATGTCTTTTTCCCAGCGCTTTCCCATGATCCCGAACATGATCTGTGTAGCACCGCCAAGATGAACCGCCTTCCGACCGGAGCGCTTAACATGAGCAGCCAGCGGGAAACCGTAAGCACCTGCCCCGATGATTGCCACATCGAAATCGATCTTGTCGGTCTCGTCGCAGAGCCACGCCAGTGCGTCGAACCATGTGGCGAACCGATCCGAGATCCCGCTCAGCGTCTGCGGCGCCTTCAGCGTCAACAACTCGAAATCGGGCAACACCTCGCGTCCCGGAAAAAGCAATGCCCGCTTGGCATACTGGCGTCTGATCGATTCTTCAAAAGGATGGACGACCAAGACCCGTCTCCCGGCCAAAACCCGGCTCCACGGCGGATCGTGCTGCTCGGGTCTCAGATCCTTGATAGGCACGATCACCGCACGCGGGGAAAGATGCCGCACCCGCGTTTCCTCAGCCAGCCACGAGCCCAAGACATCCAACTCGACCGCATCCCGTTCCATGCGCACTACAAAACGCGTGAGCGCCTCATCAGTCAGAGGGAAGAATCCGGACCACTCCGCCATGTGACGTCTAATACGGGGATTCCAGCAGTTGGCGGCTCGCATCTCTCCAATGGCCACCTTCCACCGTTTGAGCCAAACCGGACTCGGATCCCTAATATCCCAGACAGACAACACCCCGGCCAATTCGGTTGCTCCCCACCGTCCAATCATGCAAGGTGCGGATCCTGTTAACCGCTCTGCAATCAAATCCACCGCAGCCGCGCCCTGTAACTCAACAGACAACATCCGGCGCTTCGCCGGAAAAATCGCCACGCGGATATGATAGAGCGTTTTCTGAAGATAAGTTTTAATTTTCATGGTCTCGGCCGAACAGTCGCAAACTAGCATCAAGTTAACCGGTCCCAATTATCGAATACTTTACCCGGCACAAAAAAAATCCCAGCCACTCTTTAAACATCATACTGTTCCGAGAAAAAAGGTCTGGTGACGGGAAAAACGCATTCCATGTTAGACCTCTGTCGCGGCAGATAGAGGCTTCATGATCTGTTGCAGCAGGCACACATTTCAAACGTGTTCGTTTGAACATAAAAAGAGCGCGTTGCATATGCCATGCGGAAGTGACAAGCAAAACTGTAGGCTCAGACTGATTTCTATTTTCGACCAACGACATCACGAGGCTTTCCACAAAACGAGCATTTTCTTCCGTGTTCCTTGCCTGATTTTCAACATGTATCGCATCCCGAGGAACTCCAAGGTCTAATAGTAACGGAACGGTTGCGTACTCTTCTAGCGTCCCGCTTGGTATTATCAGTCGGGCTTTACCTGCATGATACAACCTCGCGGCATGCCAAGCACGATCAGCGGAACTCCACATTTCTGCGTATGGAAAATTCGTGTTCCCCCCCATTCCACCTCCAAGAACAACAATTGCATCAGCGGCTGGAAGATGTTCAACAGGCACGGGGGGATACCTCCTTTCAAGTTGGTAACCGATCACCGAATACAAAGCCTGCGTCGCCCATATCCAAAGCCAGAGAATTGCAACCACATTCACCCAAAACGCAAGACGGTTCTTTTTTTTCAAAATGAACGCGATTGATAAAAAAAGAAAGAACAATCCTATCGCGAAAGGATTTACCAAGGTGCTGACGATACGATTCACTAGAAAGCTCATGGCAACACTCTACAACGGCGAAAAATATCTCGTCTACTTTTCGCGCCCACTCCGTGGTCGCAATGACATGCCGTATTTCCCGCACAGCAGCGCCAGCATCTTCTGCGGATCGCCGCCGCTGGCGCGCTTGATCTCCCACACCTTGGCATCCACCAGCGTACGGTACCACCAGCCTTGCAGGAAGTGCCACAGGAAGCCCTCCCTGCCCTCCAGAAACCCGCCCCGTAAAAAATAGCGATAGCAGAAATAGGCAAACGCGCGCCAGAAGAGCGGCATGCGCGCATACTTCATCTTCTTCCTTCTCTTCTCCGCCGCCTGCCCTTCCAACCCGCCCGCCGATTGCCGATTACACCCTGCCACCTGCTCCTTGAGCCCCGCCCCCCCGTACTGCCGACTGCCACTGCCGACTGCCACTACATCCTCCGCGCCCTCTGTGGTTTCATTCCCCTCTAGCAACCCGAACTCCAAATCCAGCAGATCCACCGCTTCCCTCAGCGCGTACCCGTTATGCTTCGCGGTCCACCAACCGATATCGTTCAGATTGTGGTCGGCGAAATCCCCGTCGAACGTCACCGACCGTCCTTCCAGCAATTCGATATGCTCATCCATCAGCCGCTGCTCGCAGCGCGCCTTGCCGTACCGGAACAGGCGGATCATTTTGATGCGCGGCATCCCATGCCGGATCACGCGTCCCATGAACACACGCCGCAGGTAAAACGACACACCCGTCACATCATCCGGCAGCGTATCAAGTTTTGTCGTGATCTCTTCGATGAGTTCCGGGGACAGGTACTCGTCCGCATCCAAGCGCAGCACCCACTTCGTCCGGATCGGAAGGTGCTCAAGCGCCCAGTTGAACTGCCGGGAATACAGGCCTTCCCAAGGATTCTGAAACACCTGTGCGCCCAAGCTCTTCGCGATTTGAACGGTTTTGTCCGTCGAAAAACAATCCACCACAAACACATCACGAGCCAACGGCGCAACATTCTCGATGCAACGGCGGATGTGCAACTCTTCGTTGAGCGTCAGGATGATGACCGAAATATCCATAAGTTACGAAGAACGGGAGGCGGTGGCAGTAGGCAGTAAGCAATGGCAGTAGGCAGTAGGCAGGGGCAGTCAGCAGTAGGCAGGGGCAGTAGGCAGGGGCAGGGGCTGTGGGCAGTCAGCAGTAAGCAGTGGCCGTTGGCAATGGCAGGAGGCGGTGGGTAGAGATGGGACTAACCAGAAATACGAACACCGAATTTATCAGGGTGGTCGATCATGAACCCTAAAAGCTTGCCGATTTCACGATAGGTGGAACACAGTGTTGTGAAAGTCTCGTCATCCATGTAACCGCAATCCTTGGCAAAATTGAGCCAGACAATCGTCTCACTTGCTTCCCCATCCGCATCTGTCAGCTTCATTACATAGTGCTTCAGGTACCGTCGCTTGCGATATGCCTCCGCAGTATTGGAACAAACTGAACGCGAAGACCGCCGAATCTGATCTGACAGCGAATACTTCTCTTCTTGGGGGAACGCTTTCGATAACCGAAAAATCTGCATGGCTCCCGCATACGCCAGTTCATACGCCTTTAACCCTTCAAATCCGTCCTTCATTTTGCCCCCGTTATTCCACTGCAAATTGCTTACTGCTTATCGCCTACTGCTGCGGACTGCTTACTGCTGACTGCTTACTACCACTGCAGACTGCCAACTGCTACTGCCTACTGCTACTCCTCCCGTCTTCCGTCCCTCGCAACGCCCGCTTCTTTACCACTCGCGCCGGGTTACCGGCCACCACCGTCCACGGTTCAACATCTTTCGTTACTACAGCACAGGCCCCCACAACGGCTCCTTCGCCGACCGTCACCCCAGGCCCGACAAACGCCCTCGCAGCCACCCACGCCTGTGATTCAATGATGATCGGTTTGTGCGTCAACTCCATGATCGGGGAAGAGATATCATGCGATGCACAGCAGAGAAACGCCCCTTGACTAACCACCACCTGTTTGCCAATCGTAATCTGATCAACAGAATAGCATTCGACCTGCTCAGACAGACAAGAATAATCACCCATCGTCAGTTTCCATGGTTGCCAAATCCGACAGGATGGCAGCACATTTACACCCCGGCCAAGCCGCGCACCAAAGCATCTCAACAGGAAACGACGCCACCCGTACAGAATGCCTCTAGGCGTCAGCCGGAACAATAGAGACCAAACGACATTCCAGACGGCACGCGCGATCTTGGCCTTCACTGGATGCCGATTCTGATAACGGGACAAATCAAGTTTCATGACACCCTCACACACGGCGGAGGTTGACCACCGTTTAAGATCCATGCGTATGCCGCTTTCATCTGCTCCGCGATAGCCGGCCAGGTGTACTTCGCTTCTACCAGTTTCTGCCCGTTCTCACCCATCGCGTGCCGTTCCTCATCGCTCAGCGACATCGCCTCGCGCAACGCCTCAGTTAGCGGCTCAACGCCGATATCAATCCACCAACCGCAGCGACCATTGGCCGTGTATTCTGTAAGCCGTGAATCGTTAGCCGTATAAGATTGGTTTCCCCCGTACTGAGCGTCAGAAAACGGCTTACCCCTTACCTTTAACGGTTTACCGTTTACATTCTCATACTCACGGCAATCCTTCGGCAACTGCCCACTGTTTACCGTTAACGGTTTACCATTCACATTCTCCTCATTGCCCAGCAATTCGGACCACGGCGCACCTTTCGTCGTGATGACCGGGCACCCGTGCTCCAGCGCCTCAATCACCACAACGCCGAAGTTTTCCGAATAGGTCGGCAACACGAACAGGTCGGCCAGCCGATACAGGGCATCCTTCTCCGCTCCAAAAACCGGGCCTGCGAAGATGATGTCAGGGAGAAGTGCGTGAGTGCGATCGTTCAGTAGTTCATTAGTGGTTACGTCGGCGACTGATAGACCGAGGCGTTCGGCCTCGGCCACCAACTCCGCCTTATGTCCGGCTTGGTCCGGGCCTGCGATGACAAGTTGCCAAGGGGGAAAGGTTGATGGCTGAAGGCCAAAAGCTGAATTATCTTTGCCGTCCTCCGCTCTCTGACCTCTGGCCTTCGGCCTCTCAACTAATGCACTCTCGCACTCTCGCACTTTAGAACTTTTCACCTGCGCCCAAGCCTCTATCAGATTAAGCAGCCCTTTTTTTGGGTGAATCCGGCTCACGAAGAGCGCGATCTTGGGTGAATTGTTTCGGATCAGGGACGGTTCTGAAGGCATATCTACGCCCAGTGGCGCAATGACCACAGGAGGTTTCAGCCTCAAGCGCCGAATGTCCTCCACTTCACTGGCTGCCGTCGCATGCAACAGCGCCGCGGATTGCAAATCGCGGTACTGGTAAAGGGCAAGCGCAAGCCCTTTCTTCAAGCGTTTCTGTTTGAGCGCCCACGGCGTCAGCATACCGTGTGGCGAAATAGCAAGCGGGATATGATTTTTCCGCGCCCATGTGGCGAACCGGTGTAAAAACGGATCCCACAGCGCATGGATATGTACGATATCCGGCTCAAATGGAAGCGCGGACGGATTCCCTTCGACCTCGAGCACTGGAACCGAAGAATGGGGTAAACAATCACTCTCGCTTTTTTGGCGTACCACGATATAGCAATCCTCCCCTTGGAGAGCCAGGTGATTACATAACTCGACGCAAAAAACCGATGTCCCAGCAGCTTTCTGCAACCCCGTAATAACATGAAGTAGTTTCATATTGTCTTACAATTGAGGCGTATATCCCAGATTTTTTTTCAGGAGCAGAATCACCTTGTCACAAAAAGACTCGCCAAACACAAACAATCCAGCGAGGTAAAGACACCAAGCGATCTTTTTCTTCAGCCACTTGTGCTCCAAGGCCCAAGGCGCCAGCATCCCGTGCGTTGAGATCACATAGGGGATGTTGTGTCGTCTGGCAAAATTGACACCCGCATGCGAAATGGGAGACCACAGAGAATGAACGTGCACAAGATCAGGCATGGCAACATTCTTGAAGAAATTGAAGTCGTCGACAAGTTGCACTTTTCGGTTATTCGGCAACATACTTGTCCGTTCCAACTTTCCCCTGTATAGAATCGACACGTCCAAGCCGACTTTTGCGAATTGGTCACACACTTTCACACAAAAAACACTCGGCCCCGATGCTTGCCTCAAGTCGGGAATGACATGGAGAATCTTCACCCCGAAGCCTCCGACAGAGGTCCGTCCGAATAGCATGGGCACGGCTGTCCAGCCAAGACCGCCTGACAGAAAGCCACCAGCCGCTCAGCCGCCACGTCGGGCCCCCATATCTGCCGCACTGTCGCGCGGCTGTCATTTGCAAGCTCCTGTCGCATTTCCGGCTCGTCCTGCATCCGTCGCAAACCTTTTGCCAACGCGCTCACGTCACCCGCACGAAACAATAATCCATTCTGACCATCTCTGATCATGGTAGCACCGGCACCACACTCGTGTGTGGCAATAACCGCACACCCTTCCTCCATCGCCTCATTGACAACAGCCCCCCAACCTTCCCCGCCATCGCTCGGCAAAACGTACACGTCTGCCTGCCGCATGAAATCGCGAACCTGAGCAATCGGAACGGGAGAATGAAACGTGATTGGGGGGGTCTCGCCGGAAATCAAGATTGGTAACAGCGGGCCATGTATATTTTGCTTCAACCAACTTTCGCCCGCACATGCCCATTTCTGCCAATTCAACGCGTTCCATGGAAAACACCTCACGCAATGCGCCTTCAAGACCATCCTCCAAGATGTCCACCCACCATCCGCAATGGCATTCATCCAACTCTTGCCATGAGGTTCCCTTAGTCGCAATCACCGGGACTCCGAATGCCAGCGACTCAACCACAACACTGCCGAAATTTTCCGTGTAGCTTGGAAGAACAAAACAATCGGCGCTTGCATACGTATTTTTGAGTTCTTGCCCGTAACGAGGGCCAGAAAATTCAACCGAATCTGTTATGCCAAGCTTGGCAGAAAGCTGCTTCAATTCCTCCGTGTGCCCCTCTTGATCTGGCCCGACGATGAGCAGCTTCCAATTCTCTGCCATGACACGCGAATACGCGTGAAGAAGTCGGTCAAGGCCTTTAATGCGATGAATGCGCCCGACAAATAAAAGCGTCCGTTTATGATTCGCTTTCTCACACCTGGGACGACATTCACTCAACCTCACGCCCAGCGGAGCCACGATCAACTCGTTCTTGAATCCAAGTCGCCGCACATCCTTCGCTTCGCTTTGTGCCGTAACATGAATGGCGGACGCTTTCGCCAAGTCACGTCGCTGATACAAGAACCACGCTGGGCATTTTTTCCACCAGCGATTGCGCATCGCCCATGGTGTCAACATGCCATGCGGCGACCACACGACCCGTATCCCATATTTCCTCGCCACCACCGCCTGTCGGTGCAGCCATGGATGCCACAGCCCGTGAATATGCGCAACATCAAAGTACCGGTAATCGACTGAGGCGTCGGCTGGTGTAACAACCTGAACCTCATGCCCCATGGCACTCAATTCGCGCACGACGTTTTCCACGAACACGGTCACCCCGTTCGCCCGGCTCAATCCATTTACGATCTGCGCGATTTTCATCTTTTCAAATCTGGCAGCTATTAGACAAAGTTTTTCAAAACCGGAATTTTACGCGACACCCAAACAACAAACCATGTGCACCAGAACAACATGAATGCAAGAGGCCAAGCATATATCCAACAGATTGACCCCGTCCCGAAAACCTCCAAAAACACGCCGATGGCAGAGGTAAACAAAAGATGTGTCAAATATATCCCCATTGTATAGGGCAATACCGCGAAAAGCATCCGGGGCGTCGGCACATTCGGCAAGACAAGCGTAGTCAGAAACAACGTAACGCCAAATATGCGCGAAGAAATCTTCACCTCCAGGAATAACAGCGACAGCACGGCAATCACCGAGCCTATGGGCAAAACGTATCGCACCATGAAAACGCTCGAATACATCTTTATCTTTGGCAAGGAGAATGCGACACCAAGGGTAAAATAACCGAGAACATACATAAATTCAGCACCAAAGAAATGAGTAAGAATACAGCCATTAAAGAATGACCGTCCATGCAACAAAAAAGCACCGCATACAACCCCTAAAACGGCAATTTTATAGGCGCGATCACTTGAGAGTATTTTGCGGAGCGCAATATGAAAGATAAACACATATATCAAAGCAGCCAGAAACCAGGTATGAACGGATCCCGTAGCAAAGAAAACCGCCGAAATGAAATCTGTTGCGGAATAATTTAACGACTGTTTTCGAATGATTACATCCAGAATGAAATTATTCAGCACAATATAGACCAATGTCCAGAATAGATATGGCAACAAGAACAACTTAACCCCGGACAAAACCCCGACACCCTTTGTTTTCCTTAGCAAACCTCCAATCGAAAATCCGGCAAACATTGCAAACAAGGGTATCGCCATTCCGAATGCAACTTCTTCAATGAATAACGGTTCTGTGCGTTTCAAGTGACAACGAATAACCGCTGTCAATAAAAGGCAATAGATCCACGCCATCCAATTTTTTTTCATTGTGCCAGATACCCACCATCGACCGGCATGTTAACGCCCGTCATAAAACTAGACGCATCACTCAAAAGAAAACATACAGGGGCAGCGACTTGCTCAGGTGTGCCGAGGCCAAGGGGTTGCTTCGCTCTGAGAGCAACAAGCGCCGCGTCATCGTTCATATCGCCTGCCAGCTGGTCGAACATTGGCGTCTTGATATTACTTGGACAGACAGCATTGACACGCTTATGCTTGGGCGCAAGCTCCAATGCAAGTGCGCGAACAGCCGCGCTGAGCGCACCTTTGCTACCCGAATACAATGCACCACCCGCCCAACCGACTTCCGAAGAGACAGACGAGATGGCCACAGCTGAAAAGCCCTCATTCGCGTATTTTTGCCTGGAGTAAATTTTCATTAGCTCCATGAACGCAAAATAGTTGATTTTGATGGATTCGAGCAACGCAACTGAATCAATCATGCCAACCGGTACAGCAGGGCAAACTCCTGCCGCATGCACAAGGCCATCCATTTTGCCCGCGCTGTCGGCAAGTTCTTTGATAAACTCGGGCGAGGCAATGTCGCCGGGAACGATAATGTGCGCGTCACGATTCTCCATCCGCCGCCAAGTCTCGTCCAACGCATCAGAGCGACGTCCTGTAAGCACCACCGAAGCACCCAGTTCTGCCGCCAGAATGGCACAGGCGCGTCCAATGCCAGAGGACGCACCCGTCACAAGAACGCGCCTGCCAGTCAGATCAACGAGATTCATTAGAACGCCGCTTTCAGGATGTCCCCCACCGTGGTGAAGGCGCGGATTTGCGCACCCGTAATCGTCTTGCCATTCTGTTTGGCGAGGGCAATCACGCTGAGCATTCCCATCGAGTCCCAGCCAATTTCATCAAGTTTGGTCACCTCGTTCAACTCACCGGCATCTCGATCCAGAACATCAGCCAACCGTTCAATCTTTTCGTACAGCTCCATAGAGTCTCCTTTTTGTTGAAGTATATCAAAACCTGAGAACGGTCGCACCCCAGCTGAGGCCGACGCCAAAACCCATGACCATCACCTTCATGCCCGGCTTGAGCACGCCCTTCACCTGCGCCCGCACGAGCGCAATGGGAATCGTCGACGACACGGTGTTACCCGTATCTTCCATGTCCACATAGAACTTGGCGCGTGGAATCAGATTCACCTTGCGAATCGTATCGAGCATGAACTTGTTGGCCTGATGGAATACAAAAAGGTCGATCTCATCGCGTGTCAGTCCGTTTTTCGCGCACACGTCGTCCATCGTCTTCGGTACGATCTCGAGCGTGAAGTTGAAAATATCCGGCCCCGACATGAAAACGTTATTGACTGTCCGCCTGTTGCCGGAAGCGTCTTCTTCTTCCACGGCATTTGGATCAAAGGGGAAACGGGCACCGCCCGTCTTGACCATCAGTTTCTCGGCGCCACGCCCATCCGTACCGAACGTAAACACGCCAATCGACTTTGCGGCAGCCTCATCCACCAAGGTTGCCGCCGCGCCATCCCCAAAAATCGTGCGCACGCTTTTATCCATCGGATGGATGTACTTCGAATACGTCTCAGCCGTCAGCAAAAGAACGTTCTTTGCCGCACCGCTGACGACAAGCCCCTTCGAGAGCGAAAGCCCGTACACGAAGCCCGAACAACCAAGATTGAAATCGAGTGCACCCGTGCTCGTCGGAATGCCCAGTCGATCTTGGAGAATGCACGCCGAGGACGGCAACTTGTAATCAGGTGATTGCGTGCAGAGCAAAACGAAGTCAATGTCAGTTCCCGAAATTCCTACATCCGAAAAAAGTTTCCTGGCCGCTTTCTCTGCCAAATCGACCGCCGTCTCATTCTCCCCTGCCACATATCGCGAAGCGATACCCGTTTTCGACAGTATCTTTTCCGGCGGCCATTCGGGGTAAAGCGCCGAAAGCTTATCATTTGTAATAATATTGCTTGGCAGTTCGTATGAGATATGCATAAAGAATTTTCCCATCAATTGTCCTTCGACACGCCCACATTTTTCAGCAGCGACAACGCCGCACTATCAGGCGACCAATCGCCAATGCCCAGACGAGGAGCGCGCCCTTTTAGCCGTGCGACAAGCTCATCAACCCGGCCGGAAGAGTACAAGCATCCTTCGGGCAATATCGTAGCAGAGCTACCAGCTTCTCGCGTGCCGATGACACGCATTCCCTCTTCCAGCGCTTCGTTTACAACAGCCCCCCAGCCCTCATAGGAATTCGATGTCAAAACGTAAACATCATGTTCACGCATCAGCTCGCGAACCATCGAAATCGAAACCGCCCCGTGAAACGAGACATTCGCCATTCCCTTCGCCATTCTCTTAAGACGTGGCTCTTCCGGTCCGGCACCATACAGATCAAGCTTGACCCGCGCGAGACCGGATGCTTTAATCAGATCCCCCACGCGTTTCCAGTCAAGGAACCGACCTGCCCACATGATCGAGGTCGTTGCCCACTCCTGTCTTTCAGTTGTTTTCGCCGCGGTCGACGGCGCGACAAAATAACCCCAGAGACGGAGTTTATCAAGATATTTCCCAGTTCCAGACAACTTTCCACCTGGTTTTCGCTCAAAGTCCGTGATCCTGCACCCCAGTAACCATGCAAAGTCCCTTGCCGCATGGATTCCCATGGGATAGAGCATGAAATTCTTGTCTTTCTTGACCAGCTCGACAATGCCTTTTGCCATCTGCCGGTAGCGAGGGACCAACATCCGAACCCTGCCGTCGACATAACCCAACCAACAGCCAATCGGCTTAAACCACCGCTCGCTACAGTAAATCGTCCGCTTTCCCAATGCGGATCGCCGTTTAAACAAATCGAGATCGCGCTCCCCGCTCATCAGCACATCACACTCTTCCAAGAGATGCCGCCCTTCCTCCACCGACACCATCCAGCGCGGACGCTCCGTCATCCAACCCAACTTCACGCGCTCTTCGTCAAGATTATGAACATACACATAACGATATTCGTCCTCACCCAATAACTTGACAATCGCCTGTGCCAGCGGCAACTGGTGAGGCGATATGCAAATGGTATAAAGGCAGAACTTCACTTCAGATCACTTTCATCGAATTGCCCGCAACCCTTGATCGGGGTGCGACATCATGAGTGCGTTGGTTGCGACAGAACCGTCCGCTGATCGGTTATGACCGACATCATTTCCACCCTCGGTCTTCAGCGGACCAGTGCGAGCCCCTCCACTCTCAGATGGTTCGACAAAATAACCCCAGAGAAGGAGCTTTGATCTCAATTCTTTGGCTGTGATCAACGGTTCGCGAAACAACCACTGCGGAAAGCGGGCAAAAATTCTGACCATACGCAACATATCCTGTGCCGCATGAACACCCATGGGGAGACAGTAGAACGTTGGCGAACGCAACAGGCGGTAGAAGCGGAGCGCCATACGCAAATAGGACGGATGGAGGAGCCGCAACATCCCATAGGGCGGCTTGAACCAACGCTCCGACATGTAGAAAGAAATTTTTTTTTCATCACGCCGTTGCTCAAAAAGATCAAAATTACGAAGACTACAGATCACAATATTAGCCTCATCAACCCAATTCTTGGCAGTATAATTATCTACATCCCTCACGCCTGGCAGCAATACCCATGTGTTGTCAGCACACCCGTTCCAACCCAGTGAACGCCGTTCCGGATCAATTAAGTCAAAGGCTATATATCGAAATCTTGCGAGCCCTAGTCGCTTCACCATATTGCACGCGAAAGGCATCTGGTGGGGTGAAACAATGTTCGTTATAAGCGCAACCCTCATCTTTGACTCTATCTTTCTCCGCAAAGGAAGAACAATCTCAGAAAGCCTTCTCCCAATTAGAAAGCAAGAAGAAGGATATATTGGTTAATACAATTTGAGGACTCTTGTTAACTCGTCGTGGAGAACTCATAACCACAACCACAACTCAATTTTGCACGTGATATTTTCCGCAACATACATTGTTTTTTTCATTTGCGCGTTTTCATAAGTTTGTTCAAGGTCCATTACTCACTATTTACCGCCAAATCGAACTTCTATACCGCAAACAAGACCGTTTCCCTATAATGATGGATTTTGCGACAGAACATCTGATAGTCAGGCCGCCACTCCTTCAACATAGTTGGGATACATATCATGTCAACCTGAGGATTATGATAAATGCAAATTGCCAATTTTGGCTTATTTAAAATAATGGTATTTTTTGCCCCCTTCAGAGCATCTATTTCAGCCCCTTCAATATCCATTTTTATGATCGTTGGCGCCTCTTGGTGTAATTGGGCATAGTCATCAATACTACAAACCGAGATTATTGTGGTGCCAGAGTCTTGAGCTTTTGAACTATCGCCTTGACCTAAATCAAATCGCATCTCGCCACTAGTCGCAGCGACTCCTTTAGCAACAATAAATACATTTTCAATATTGTTTCTTTTCAGATTTTTTTGCAATTTGATTACATTATCAGGATCGGGCTCAAAGGCAACAACCCTTTCCACCTTGTTCGCATACCATATCGCCGTATCGCCAACACACGCGCCGCAATCATACACTATATCTTCTTTTACGGGTTCAAACTTTTTTTTATACCGATATTGTTCAAGGGTAAAAACATTGGTCATCATATAAACATCTGCACCCTCGATAACGGGCAAGTGCCCCGCCATCTCCCCTGTTTTTCTTTTTGCGTTGTTCCAAGTTGTTATCCGCATTGGCCCAAACATTAACCTGTAAACATATTTAATTATTCTAAATATTATGCCTGCATGAGCATCCAGGTTGACGTATACCCACTCTCGCAAATAACACTTCTTGCTATCCGTATCGCACATCCAATGTGCAATTTTCTTCACATCTTCATTAGCGAAAAACGCCATGCTAACTCCCATTTTTTGCTGACCACCAAATTATTGCCACACCGTCCGGTTCAC
>Ga0209407_1003061_pt1 | contig 14853 bp, 12 predicted proteins | sample AD_JPNHG3_MetaG_FD_184410 | JGI IMG/M metagenome (GOLD analysis project Ga0209407, IMG submission 184410) | Active sludge microbial communities of municipal wastewater-treating anaerobic digesters from Japan - AD_JPNHG3_MetaG (SPAdes) (version 2) | ecosystem: Engineered > Bioreactor > Anaerobic... | reverse complement strand
CCGGCAAGATCGAGGTGATGCAGAATCGATGACCCGATCACGGCATCGAAGGGGCCGTCCACCTCGCACTCTTCGAACGCTTTTTCGATGAACTGCACCCTGTCTTCCGGCAGGCCTCTTTCTCTCGCCTCTTCCAGGAGGTCGGACGAAATATCCACAGCGACGATGTGTGCTCCGCTTTGCACAAAATATTCTGTAAAAACACCGGTGCCGCACCCGATCTCCAGGGCCCTCACATGAGGCCCCAGCCGGGCCCCTTCGGCTATGAGAGCGGCGCGGCGCCGGGCCCTTATCCTGCCTGCCGGCGTTCCCCAGCCCCATATCAGCTCGGGGTCATTCCGGGAGAGCTTTCTGCCGTGCTCTATTTCATTCTGCGGTCTGGCCACTGTTCCTCTCCATTGCCTGCACAAGACCTTTATTAGAAAAACTTGATCCGCCTCATCGCAAACAGGACCATCCGGAGCAGGATCATCCCGTGCCTCCACCGGTCGATATTCGTTTCGCCGTATCTGCGCTCCCGGTATCTGATGGGCATTTCCACGATCTTCAGATTCAGCTTCGCCGCACCGAAGAGGAGATCGAAATCGCCGAACGGATCGAAATCGCCGAAGTAGGCTCTGTTCTTCTCGATCTTCTCATAGTTTGCCCTGCTAAGCACCTTGGTGCCGCAGAGGGTGTCCTTGATCGGCTGGCCCAGAAGCCAGGAAAAGGCCAGGGAGAAAAACTTGTTTCCCAGTAGGTTCGCATAGCGCATGGCCTGCTTTTCCATGGGATAGACAAGGCGCACGCCGTTGATGAACTCGCCTTCGCCCGACCGGAGCGCCTCGTAAAACCGCGGCAAGTCTTCCGGCGGCACGGTCATGTCGGCGTCGAGAATCATGAGAACATCCCCTGACGCTTCCCTGAAGCCCAGCCTGACGGCATCGCCCTTGCCCGTGCCTGTCTGCCGGAGCAGCCTGCACCTCCTTTGAGGATGCTTCTCCATGGCTTTGGCGATCGCCTCATAGGTGTTGTCCCGGGAATTTCCCTCCACGAAGACGAGCTCCGTTCCCGCGCCCATCTCCGGGATGCGGGCAAAGATCTCGTCGATATTGCCGGCCTCGTTGCGGGCAGGCACGATAACCGAGATCAGAGGCTCCTCTGCCCCGGCGTCTTTTTCCGGCCGTTTCCTCGCGACGATGAAGTTGGACAGGGAAAGGCAGGAGAACGGCCATATTTTCACGAGGTGCCGGTTGAAAAATCCCGCCAGAATCGGGGTCTTCACAGGCCAGAGAATCTCGTTGAAGTGCCTGATGTCTTCATATCCGGCCAGATGGAGCAGATTGCAGATGTCCTCCACAGTGAGCCAGTTCTGGGGGAGCAGCGGGGTGGAGAGGCCGAGCTTCTGCGTGAGCAGCAGCGGAAGCTCCCACACCCGGCTGTAGGTGTTGATGATGATCCGGGTCCGGTGAGAGCAGAGCCGGTCGAGCCCGCTCAGGACAGCCTGGACGTCCCACAGGTCGTTCACCAGGTCGGAAAGGATGATCACATCGAACTGCCCGTTCAGGCTGATCTCATGGGCGTCACACAGGATAAATCTGAGGTGGGGATATTTCTTTTTCGCGCGCCGAATCATCTCGGCCGAGAAATCGATGCCCATCCCTTGAGTTGGTTGCAACGAGGCGAGAAGATCGCCGGTGCCGCACCCGATCTCCAGGACGCGCTGTCCCGGCGGCACCAGATACCGATAGATCTCCGAGATCCGCTCGTGATAAAAGGCGCCCCGGGAAGACCAGTGATCCTGCCTGCACGCAACCGAATCCCAGTGACGCCTGCGTTCTTCCTGATAGCACATAAAGGCCTGTCTGTTACTGTATGCATGTGATGATACTCCCTGCATCCCTCCTCCATCTCAATCAAACTCCATGTATTCGATACCAGGCATAGGTTTTCTCGATGCCCTGCCGTAAATCCGTTTTTGCACTCCATCCCAGACCATTGATTCTCGACGTGTCCAGGACCTTGCGCATCATGCCGTCAGGCTTGGTGCTGTCCCACCGGATCTCGCCCGTATAGCCCGTGATTTCGGCTATCATCTCGGCCAGCTCACGAATCGACAGATCGACACCGGTCCCGATGTTCACGAACTCGCCTATTTCGTCTGCATGAAAGCTGCGCATGAGGTAGACACAGGCATCTGCGAGATCCTCTGCATAGAGGAACTCGCGCATGGGCTTGCCCGTGCCCCAGAGAACCACATACGGCACCCTGCGTTCTTTCGCCTCGTGGAACCTCCGGATGAAGGCGGGAAGTACATGTGATGTCTCGAGGTCGAAGTTGTCCCCCGGTCCGTAGAGGTTTGCGGGCATGACCGAGAGAAAATCCGCGCCATACTGTTGGTGATAATACCTGCAGAGCTTGATCGCGGCGATCTTTGCCACGGCATATGCCTCGTTCGTGGGTTCGAGACCGCCGGTGAGAAGATAGTCCTCCTTCAAGGGCTGAGGCGCCTCTCGGGGATAGATGCATGACGAACCGAGATTGAGCAGCTTCTTCACCCCGCTCTGAAAGCTCGCGTGGATGATGTTGGTCGCGATCATCAGGTTTTCGTAGATGAACTCTGCCGGCCGGGTGCTGTTGGCAAGGATGCCTCCCACCCTTGCGGCGCACAGGAACACATACTCAGGCCTCTCCCGGAAAAAGAAGCTCTCTACGTCGGTCTGGCGGGTGAGATCGAGCTCGCCATGGGTCCGGTGCACGAGATTCCCGTACCCATGCTCTTTTAGTTTCTTACAGACGGCCGATCCCACCAGCCCTGTGTGACCCGCCACATAGATGCGTGCATCTTTATTCATGATGGCTCATCACCCGAAAGCCGCTGTTAATGCACAGGAGATCTCTTCTGGCCTCCTCGAGATCGTGCTCAACCATCTCAGCCACCATTTCCTCGAAAGAGATCTTCGCCTCCCACCCGAGCTTCTTTTTCGCCTTGGCCGGGTTGCCCAGGAGTGTATCCACCTCTGACGGTCTGAAATATCTCGGGTCGATTACAACAACTGCATCACCGGGCTTGAGGACAACTCCATCCTGAACAGGCCTGACCTTCGATACCACGCCTGTCTCCTCCGGGCCCTCACCGACCCATTCCATCTCGATGCCCACCAGGGAGAACGCCAGGTTGCACAGATCCCTCACGGAATTCTGCCTGCCGGTGGCGATCACATAGTCGTCGGGTTCTTCCTGCTGCAGGATGAGCCATTGGGCGACGACATAGTCCCGGGCATGGCCCCAGTCCCTCTTTGCATCCAGATTACCTATGTAGAGCCTGTCCTGGAGGCCCAGTGCGATCCGGCTCACCGCGCGGGTGACCTTGCGGGTGATGAACGTCTCTCCCCGGATGGGCGACTCGTGGTTGAAGAGGATGCCGTTGCAGGCGAACATGCCGTAGGCCTCGCGATAATTGACCGTGATCCAGTAGGCATAGAGCTTTGCAACACCATAGGGGCTCCGGGGATAGAAAGGGGTGTTCTCGTCCTGGGGGATCTTCTGCACCTTGCCGAACAGCTCGCTGGTGGAGGCCTGATAGAACCGCACCTTTTTATCCATGCCCAGGATCCTTAAGGCCTCCAGGATGCGCAGGGTTCCCACTGCATCAGCCTGGGCGGTGTATTCCGGCGTCTCGAACGACACCTGCACGTGGCTCTGTGCCCCGAGATTGTAGATCTCATCAGGCTCCACGGCCTGAATGATTCGGATGATATTGGTGGAGTCGGTCAGATCACCGTAGTGCATGCGGAAGCGTACGTCTTTTTCATGCGGGTCTTGGTAGAGATGGTCCACCCGGTAGGTATTAAAGCTCGACGACCGTCTTTTGATGCCGTGGACCTCGTAGCCCTTATCCAGCAGAAACTCAGCCAGATAAGCACCGTCCTGCCCCGTGGTTCCGGTGATCAGTGCCCTTTTCATGGTATGATCCCCCGATTAAGTATTATACTCTCCATTTCACTAGATGAAGAGAACCCATTTTACCATCATGGAATTACGTTGTCATTTTTTACTTGAAAAGCCCCTTGGGTTTTCCCGCACGTGATCTTGCCGCATTGACAATGGGGAAAAAACATGTCACCGAAAGTGGTAGGAGACTGAACCCGTTCCTATCCACTATCTTAAGAGCCAGGTGGTGGGTTTGTGTGGCGTCCTCGTGCTGTTGGTGAACGGAATCGATAAGAAACCAGATAGAATATGCTTTGTATATATACGAAGAGCCCATGTGCGAATGTGCCGGTTGAAAAGATGATGGTCCGGCCGCACCCTACCACGGCGAGCCTATGCGCCCGCTCGGGAGGCGCCCGATGATCGATCTGAACCGCAAAACCTGGGCCTCTCTGATCGTGGGCCTGCTCTTTTCAGCCGTGGCCCTGTATTTAACCTTTGTCAACATCCCTCTCAGAGAGCTGATCGATTACCTGAAGATCATCAACTACTGGTGGGTCATTCCTTCGCTCGCCGTGGCTTTTCTGAGCTATGTGTTCAGGGTGTGGCGCTGGCAGATCATCCTGTTGCCCGTGAAAAAAACCGGCTTCTGGAGCGCCTTTCACCCGGTAATGATCGGTTTCATGATGAGCAGTGTCTTTCCGGGCCGCGTGGGCGAGATAGCGAGGCCCGCCGTGTTTTACAAGAAGGAAAACGTCGAGTTCTCCAAGGTGCTTGCCACAGCGGGAATAGACAGGATATTCGATGCAGCGGCCCTGCTCTCGTTCTTCATTTACATACTGGCCGTCGTTCCTATCGACCCCTCTCTGGACATCACCTTCGCATCCTATCATCTCACCCCGGCCCTGCTCGACGGCCTGTGGAAGGCCACGCTCAAGTTCAGTCTCGTCCTCGTGGTGGTCACATTACTCATCAGCTTCTCATCGACGAGAAGTGTCTTCAACCGGATCATCCTCAAGACGCCCGACATGATGTTCTTCGCGCAGCAGCCGTTCAGGGAAAAGCTCCGGGCAGGTCTGTGTACGAAAATAACCTGTCTCCTGGATAACTTCGCCGTAGGGTTCGACATCCTGAAAAGTCCCCTGAACCTTGTACTGTGCCTGCTGCTCTCCTTTGCCCTCTGGGCGATGCTCGGCCTGGCGCTGTATCTCCTGACATTCGGTTTCCCTGGAGTGCAGATATCGTTCCTTCAGGCATTTGCCGTGGAGCTCATCATCTGCTTTTTCATCATGCTCCCATCGGTTCCGGGATATTGGGGCCTGTGGGAGGCGGGCGGGGTGTTCGGGCTCATGATCTTCGGCATCCCGGCGACAGAGGCCGCAGGGCTTACTCTTGCCTATCATTTCTTCCACATGGTCCCGGTCATCATCGTGGGCATCGGGTCCGCCATGATCATCGGCGTGAAGCTGGTGAGGACCATCCCGCAGGAAACCCGGGGCTGAAGCCCGCAAAGAGCCACACTGGAGAGTATCCCTGGAGCCTGCGGCGTGTTTCCAGGAATCCCAGTCCTTCGAAGCACAGGATGCGTACAGTAGGAGCCCTGCTCCCCGCTTTCCCGCTGGGAGCAGGGCTCCAATCTCTCTTCCAAACCGGCGCTATGCCGGTGTTTCGGCGGCTTTATCCGGGCCGGTTATTTGATCTCCCCTTTGAGCTTCACGATATTCATGCTCGCTTCGGTGGGGCTGACCATGTTGAGCTGGAGGCCCAGGATGTGAAAGACATCATCTGTTTCGAACAGCAGAGCGGTTCCTTTCAGGAACCCGGCAAAGCGCTCGTTCCCCTCCACCCCGTCCGCCACCACGAACCAGGCGTTGTCTCTCACTGCAGCGAAGGCGAAGTGCCTGGAATCAGGCGAGAACATCGGAAGCGCTACCCCGTCGTACTCCTGAGACTCCCTGCCGTCCTTCACCACCACCCACTTTTCGCCTTTTTTCGCCATGAAGGCATAGTGGTTCGAATCCCTGCTGAACTGGGCGAGGGTGACGAAATCGTAGAGCGTGCCGTCTTTCCCGTCATACACCAGGAGCCACTTCTCGCCCTTCCTGGCCATGAACGAATAATGCTTTGAATCCGGGCTGAAGCCGGGCAGGAAGATGTTCGTGTATCTGCCCGCTTCTTTTCCGTCGACAATGGCCGTCCAGTCTTTGCCGCTTCTTACGGTGAGGAGATACCGGGCGGAGTCCGGGCTGAAGGCCAGGTCGTTGATCTCGTCATACTTTTTGCCCTTATTCCCGTCCATGACCATGAGCATCTTGTCGCCGTCGATGGCCAGATAGGCCATGTGCTTCGAGTCAGGGCTGAACATGGGCATGGCGATGTCTGTGAATTTCGGCCCCTCCTTGCCGTCATCCACCATCACTGCCTTGCCGCCGATCTTTGCCGTGTAGGCAAACCGGGAGCTGTCAGGGCTGAACCTGAACACACCAACAAGGTCATACTCGGGCCCTTCTTCCCCGTCCTTTACCACAAACCATTTATCCCCTCTCCTGGCAGGGTAGACCATGTGCTTCGAGTCCGGGCTGAATATCGGGAACGAAACCTGGTCGTATTCCTTTCCCTCCTTGCCGTCCATCACCACCACCATTTTGCCCCCCTTCAGGACGGAGTAGGCGAAATGCTGCGAATCGGGGCTGAACACCAGGTTGTGCTTCAGGGGTATGCCGTCGTAGGCCTTGTGCTTCTTGCCGTCAAACACCACCTGCTGCTTTTTTCCGTTCTGGGCGACATATGCCAGGTGCTTCGAATCAGGGCTGTACTCAGGGACGCTCACGTTGTCGAACCGCTCTTCCTCCTTGCCGTCGCGCACGACGACCCACTTGATGCCTTCCTGGGCCTTGTAGGCCATGTGCTGGGAATCAGGGCTGAAGACAGGGGTTTCCTTGGCGATCGAGTGATACTCCTTCTGGGCCTTGCCGTCATGCATCACGACAAACTTTTTGCCCGACCGGGCCACGCAGGCCACGTGCTGGGAATCAGGGCTCGGCACGAACGACTCAAATATGATCTGATACTTCTCGACCGGCTCCACCAGCCGAATGATCTCTTCCCTGAGGGCGGCCTTATCCTCCGCAGTAATCGTCATGGGCGCAAGTCCGCAGAATACCAGGGAAACCAATATGGTGTAAGCAGCCTTCCTCTTCACAGATCTTCTCCTTTGTCATGTTAGAAACATTAACCGGTTTTTCCCGATGCCTTCACTATACCGCCTCAGACTGGATGTTGCAAGGTTCGCCGGGGTTTGGGGACGGGATTTTTGGGTGTATTTCATTATGACGCCTCTCCCAAGTCCCTCTCCCTCAAGGAGAGAGTGGGCATGCAATCCCGCATTGAGCTGGGCGCGGAGGTGTCCGCGAGAAGATCCGGGAGCATTTCCGCACAGGTGCAGTACCAGTCCTTTGCCTGCCATTGTCCGAAAATAACGGCATCAAGCTCGATATGCCGCCCGCATAGGCGCTCTCACCACTTGAACACCTGATTCAGCGATATCACCCATACGGACATCTCCTGCTCGTACTCAAGGCCCGCATACGGGTTGTAGACAATGTCGGTGAAATCTATCGAGTTCATATTCGTGCTTTCGTTGAACCCCACCGTCTTGTCTTTGAGCTGCACAAGCGTCACATTGAGGTCGATTGCGGTCGGATGCTGAATCTGTTTGAGCAGTTCATGGAAGTTGCCGGGCTTGGGCTTGGGATGGTCCTCGATGGTAAACCCGATCCCCACAGAATAGATATCCATATCCGACATGGGCACAGGGCCGAAGAGGTCGTCCTGCACGGAAGTGGGTCTGGGCTCATACCCGAAGCGCAGGGCGAGCCGCTTGATGGGGCGTATCTCGATTCCGTAGCTGAAATGCCAGGTGTTCTCAAAACCCAGATTCAAAACCATGGCCTTGGGACTGTTCATATACCCGAGCATCCGGGCGAATCTCAGAAGCTGAATCTTCTGGTCGAACTGTATCTCGAGAGTAGGCCATGCCTCCCAGTCGGTCCAGTGGGCGTCGCAGGTGAGCACGAGCTGTTTTATGGGCTTCAGTTTGACGCCGAGCTGAAGGCGGGCGGGCCAGGTCATGCTGACGGTGGCGGTGCCCTTCTGATGGGGCACTGCCTGGTAGGGCAGGTCGAACATGGCGGCTGTTATGATCGTCAGGGGAGAACGCCCCAGCCAGGCGACCGTGTTCTGAAATCTACGTTCGTAGGAAAACTTGTAGTCGCCTTCCATAGTGGTCTCGGACTCGCTCTGGTAACAGGCCCCGAAGGCAAACCAGGGCGTGGGCTCCCACAGAAAGCCCAGGTTGTACGAGGTGGTGAAGTAGTCCTCCACCAGGAGCTCAAGCTCGCCCGATTTCTCATAGGGGTGCATTCCGCCGCCGAACCAGGGCGGCGGGAAAGTCAGCTCTGATATCACCGGGATCTCCAGACCTTCGGTCGCCTCACCCAGGGCGCCGGTCAGTGCGACCATGGTGTTGGGCGTTCTCAAGTTCGTCTGGAAGCTGAACAGGGTGACCCCGATGCCTACCGAGGCGCCTATGGATATGGTGTCGGTGAGCTTATATGCAACCGCAGGGGCCGCCAGGACCATGCGGAGGAAGAAGGCCTTCCTGCCCATGAAGCTGAACGGGTCTCCGCTGTGATTCTTCAGCCCCACCGCAAAGGGGGCATACTGTCCGAATCCGAAGGTGAGCCGCGACTCGGGCTCGGGCGGCTTGTAGACGATCCCCATGCCCGCGCCTGCCAGATAGGGGATCTCGTAGTCGACGATGGGAATCACCATATACCCGCTCTGCTGCTCTGCCTCGGCGCCATCCAAGGGGTCTCTGCCATCGTTGAACCAGCCGCCGAAAGGAGCCCAGAGCTCCCCGGTCTCGGGATCAATCCCCTGCTTGTACTTTCCTTCTCTCTTGTTTATTGTGAAGATCAGCGCGTTGTCGAACCGGCTGGCCTGATAGGTTGCCAGGTGCGCCGGATTGAAATGTACGGCCAGGCCGCCGCACCCTTCCGGATAGGCGGTCACCGCGCTGCCCAGAGAAGATGCTGCAGGGCAGACCGCGAGCTGCTCGAAGAGCCCTGCATGCGCCGGCATGGGGCTGATCAGGCCCGCGATCAGCAACAGGCAAATTGCCGGGAACCTCCTCAATAGCATGATACATTCTCCCCTCATAGGACAAAGCTGAACGGGGCCCTGACCGTAAACGTGAAGCCCGACCCCGTGAGACTGTACCCGAGACTGAAAGAAAGGGTGGTCTTGTTTGTCGCTTTCCAGCCTAAGCCCACGACGAACGTGGCTTCGGATCTGTCTCCGGACTCAACGTCCTGAATCGCGCCCGTATACTTATACGTGGAGCTGAAATAATAAGTGTAGCTGAAAGACGAGTTCACCGATATTTTATAGGAAAGTGCATAGCCGATCCCTGCCCCGGCGGAGATGGAGTCCCCTGCCTCCACCTCTTCCAGTATGAATTGATCCAGAACTCTGTAATCCAGACCGGTGGCATCCATGCGGTAGGTATATCCGAGGTTCCAGAAGGCCACAACAGGGTCGATCTGCTTGCTGAAGCTTGCAGTCAGCGAAAAGTCATACACACCGTTGCCGGTCGAGAGCTCTGTCTCGGGGTTGATCTTGAAGGGGCTCCTGCCCGTGGGCAATGAGGCGCTCAGGCCCAGAATAGTCCGCATATCGCCGGCCTTCGACTTGATGGGCTGGTACAGGAATCCCAGGGTAATATCAGCGATGTCGGTTTCATCCAGCTCTTTGTCCGTGCCCACTTCGTTGTACCGGTATACGAAAGGAATGCCCGCGCTGAAGGTCAGATTGTCGAGGATGCTGTACGATGTAGTGATGGTGTGCTTGATCTCGTGATCTATCTGGCGTTCGATCAGGAGCTGATTGAGAATCCTCTCGCTTGGGGTATACTTGTACGACAGCGTATAGTCGAGCCCGAGCGTGCGCTTTGGTTCGAGAGAGTATTCTCTGCCCACTGCTTCGAGCACTTCCTTCTCCTTCTCCTGCTTCTCCTGCTCGGTGATCTCCAGTCTTCTTCTGGCGCGGCTCTCTTCCGTCAATTCATTGATCCGTTTCTCCAGCTCCTCGATACGGTTCAGAAGCTCCTCTCTTCCTGTTTCCTGCTCCTGGGCGCTCCCGTCGGCAGCACAAACAAGGCAGCAAAAAAACACAGCAATCAAAACAGCGAGTCTCTTCACGTATGGTCTCCTCTTGCTGTAACCTGTCAATTCATGATTGGGCCCGGAGCACGCAGTGCGACATCAATAGACATTGATGCTCTTGAACTGGTATCTCCTGTTCGCGTCCTCGTCGATCCTCCCGATGGATTCCATGAACTTCTGCTGCTCGATCAGAATGGTCGAACGTGCATGCTCGGGAAGAGCATCGCTCGTCCTGATGATCTCCACGAGCCGCAAATCCTCCTCCTTGAGGAGAAGCGCATCCATGGTGACTCCGCCGTCGGTCACGATAAACACGATATTTCTGTGCCACATTTCTTCAAATTCCGATAAGGTGAAGCTGATGTTGCCCATGAAGGGGTCGGCGAAGAACACATGATCGCCATATATGCCACGGTAAACCACGAAGTGCCTGTACCCAAAAAACTCGATCGGAACGATGCATGGCTTGTCGAGCTTCTTCAGATCTTCGAGCTCCGCAGTGTAGCCCGTGCCCTGGTAGCCGAGAACCGTAACAAACCGCTTCATATCCAGCAGAGAGAACGCGCGCCTCTCCTCCAGCTGTTTGATGTCGCCATACTCCATCAGCCCATGGATCACCTGCTCCTCGGTGAAGTTCTCGCCCAGGTAGTAGTTCAGGAGGGTTGCCAGCGCCGCAGAGCCGCAACTGTAGTCGAACTGCTGCTTGACGATGTTCTCGTCCTTCATGACAGAGTACGGCTTGACCTCATATCTCAAAACATGCTGAATTCCAGGCACTTCCGGGTACAACGTCAGTTCGCTTTCCGATACGTCACTGACGGGATGGAGCGTGGTAAGTATAGCCAGAACGATGAGGAAGCCCGCGATAACCTCCATAGTCCGGATTCTCCCAGATTTGCCCGCCCCTGTCAATTACCGGGTATCTGGATGCCGAGATGATGAACGGTTATGCCGTCGATGGCGCAGGGGCCGAACTGGTTCCCTCCGAAATCCACGTTTTCCACCCGGATGCTGCCGGACATGGGTGCGTTGTAGAACACCGAGGTCGACGTGACAGCACCGTCATCATAGGTACCGACATCAATGGTCACAGGCCTGTTGTTCGCAAGATCGCCGAACTTGAACTTTCCCGAAAAGATCCAGGATGACGGATCTTCCGGCGCACCGAGCGCGCTGCCGGCAAATCGGATGCCGGTGAGGTTGAGCGATTCGGGCTGGGTATTGTAGGTGTACTGCAGAGAGTCGATGGTGATCTCTGTCTGATACTCGATGTCGATGCCGGACATCCCATCGCCGTGGGGGCCTATGATAAACGTGTCCGAAGTCCCCTTCCTGAGGTTTTCCAGCCTGATTCCGCCCAGGTCCTGGTCGCAGAAGACGAAGTTCCCGACAGTGTAGGTCCTCGGCTCTACGTGAGTGGAAAGATTCATGAAAATATACGTATCCCCCTCGCCGGTGGTGCCGATGTCGAGGGTGTTGAAGTCGTCGTAGTCAGCGGGGGTGTTCATGGAGAAGTAGCCGCCCTGGCCGTCATCGACGGTGAAATCGTTGAGCTCGATCCAGTGGCGCGGGGTGTGATCTGTGTCGGAGACCCGGTATGAGTCGGCGTAGACGCGCAGCTGTGAATCGCCGATCACATAGGTGATGCCCGAGCGGGCGCTCACCTCGGAGAGCTCGTCATCGCTCAGCCGGCTCATCTGAGCCGGAGCGGAAATGGGGAGAAAGAAAACGAAAAGAGCAAACAGTGCGAAATGCCGGGAAAAAAGACGGTATCCTTTCCTGCCAGGGCTCATACCTTTATCTCCTTTCATTCCCGCCGCTCCATACGAACCTGCACTTGTTTTCTGCACATACTGTCTCTTCGATCTATTCACTCATTATCTTGAGACAGGCAAGAAAAATTTCCCTGCCTCAAGAGCCTGATCTTCATCCTCAAGAATCTATACCAGTGCCGCGCCTCGGGGCTTGACTCTCGGAGAGGGCTCAGTGCGCCCAGATGTCCACCCAGCTGCGGTTCAGGATATCGATGCCGAGTCCCGAGATATAGATGTTGCCCAGTGTGCCGGCATCAGGACTGTTCAGGGAAGCGAAGCTGTCCAGCTTCACATCGGCGGTGATGGGTCCCGCCACATCCAGGCTGAATACCTGGGGAAACCCGATGTGCACAACGCTCACAGGGGCCCAGCCCGGGTCCCCAAACGAGCCGTGGGCGTAGATGCCTTCATACGAGGTCGTCACATCGATGGCGACCGTTCCCTGCATGATGATGGGCCCCCACACTCGCAGGTTGGAGAGCCCGACATAGCCGGCTCCCTGCGCGCCATCTGACATCCAGCTCATCGCGCCGATGCCTTCATTGGCCACGCCGTCAATGTCGCCCCACGACAGATAGCCGATATCGAGCTGGTCGATCACGACGCTCATGGTCACGAAAACCCCGCACTGGTTGCCCGGCCTGCTGTTATAGATGTCTACGTAGCTCCACGGGTTGACGTACATGGCGAGCGCGCCGAGATTTACCGTGCCGAGCACCTGGCCCGGGGCGCCGGGGGCTGCAAGAAAGACCGCGAAGTCCATCTGGTCCACGGTGATCTGGAGGGAGCCGAGGCCGAACCGCACGAAGGTGAACCCGCTGTAGAGGCTGTAGGTCGGGTCGGAGGCGACGTCGATGGTGATCGGCTTGAAGTCCGCTGCAGCGGAATACCCGCCGAAGGTGTCGTTTTCGCGGGCCTTGATCCTGAGCCCGATGACGTCGAACCCGGCCAGTCCCACATAGCCGCCGTCAGCGGTGGTGCCCCAGGAGGGATGGCCGCCTTCGAAAATGCCGTCGTAATCACCCCATGCCAGGGTGTCGATGGCGATGTTCATCATGATGTCGGTATTGATGCTCACACCGGCCTGGCCGATCACCTGGGAGAGATCGTGATCCCGCACCGGCGTCATGGCCATCATGGAGAGCGGGAACGCAACGATCAGCACGGCCAGTGATGCGCTTTTCATTATCTTCATAAAATTCTCTTCCTCCGATTCTCACCTGTCACCGCATTGCATGATGTTCCCTGGAAGAGAAAGGAGGGTTGCAGCCAACCCTCCTTTCTCGATTACGCATGAGTCAGCAGTTGATTAGTGGGCCCAGATGTCCACCCAGCTGCCGCCATAGATGTCGAGGCCGAAGCGGCTGATGTAGATGTCGCCCAGCGTGCCGGCATTGATGGTGCTCAGGGCTGCCACGCGGTCGAGTTTCACCTCGGCAGTGATCGGGCCGACGAGTACGGAGAAGAGGTCACCAGCGCCCGCAGTGGGGTCCGAGTAGACGCTGGAGCCGAACTGGATGTGAACAACGCTCACAGGGGCTGCGCCCACATCGGTCCCGACTATGCCGTGGGAGTAGATGCCGGCATAGGCGGTGTTGACATCGATTGCCAGCTGACCGGCGACGGTGATCGGGCCGCCGATCTGGAGGTTGGCAAGTCCGACATAACCGGCGCTAGCCGCAGCCATCCAGGGCATCGCGCCGATGCCTCCATTGACCACGCCGTCGGTGTCGCCCCAGGACACGTAGCCGATGTTGAACTGATCGATCTCGATGCGGGCCGCCGATCTGGAGGTTGGCAAGTCCGACATAACCGGCGCTAGCCGCAGCCATCCAGGGCATCGCGCCGATGCCTGTGTTGGTCACGCCGTCGGTGTCGCCCCAGGACACGTAGCCGATGTTGAACTGATCGATCTCGATGTCCATGGCTATGTTCACGCCGCAGGTGCCGTCGGAGAAGATGTCAACATAGCTCTTGGGATCGATGTAGATGCCCATGGCGCCGATGCTCACAACACCGAGCAGGTTGCCGGAAGCCGCGAGGGTTGCCGCGTCAGTCCCGAGCCTCACGTCGAAGTCGAGGGCGCCCATGGTGATCTGGAGGGAGCCGAGGCCGAACCGCACAAAGGTCGCTCCGTCGTAGATGTTTGGATCGGTGGCAACGTCGATGGTGATGGGCTTCAGCTGTGCAGGTGCCGCATAGGTGTGAAAGGTGTCGGTTTCGCGGGCCTTGATTCTCAGGCCGTCAATGTCGAACCCGGTGACTCCCACGTAGCCGCCGTCAGCAGTGGTGCCCCAGGTAGGCCAGCTGCCGCTTGCAGTGATACCGTCGGCATCGCCCCATGCCAGGGTTCCGATGGCGATGTCCATCATAAGGTCAGCATTGATGTTGACTCCGGCCTGGCCGGTAACATCGGAAAGGGTCTGGTCGGAAACCGGTGTCATTGCCATTACGGACAATGGCAGCAACATGATAGCCAAAAACGTCAATACTCTCTTCATAACTTAATGCCTCCAAAAATTTATTTTTTGTGGTGCCTGTTACTTGCGATCTGTAAGTTTTTTACCAACTGCCTTTTTGCCGAACCGCGTTACTTTTTTAAGAATCCTCCAGTTCAACTGCGCCAGCGCATCACCCCCTTTTCACGGTACTTTTTATAACAAAACCGCAGGGCCGGGAGATGCTCCTATGCTTGCGCCTCCCTACTTCATTTCACAACAGCCGCATCCAAAATCCCTGTCAGTCGCTTCATAATCCGTTTACGCTCACGGGGTAATTGTCGCATTGCCCCAGTGGAACCACCAGCCGGAGGTCCTGTCCAGGGTTACGGAAAACTCCGAATTGTTGCAGTAGATCGTTCTCTGGCCGAGATTCAGCCGGCTGCCGTCCACGAGAACGCCGTC
>Ga0209407_1003054_pt1 | contig 14878 bp, 8 predicted proteins | sample AD_JPNHG3_MetaG_FD_184410 | JGI IMG/M metagenome (GOLD analysis project Ga0209407, IMG submission 184410) | Active sludge microbial communities of municipal wastewater-treating anaerobic digesters from Japan - AD_JPNHG3_MetaG (SPAdes) (version 2) | ecosystem: Engineered > Bioreactor > Anaerobic >... | reverse complement strand
TTCTCGAGGCGGGGGTCGTTGACGGCGTCGCGGTAGTAGATGTAGCCGTTTTTGAGGAGGATGGGGGTGATCTGCTCGGCGTGGCCGTAGCCGGCGTGGACGTAATCGGGGGAGAGGCCCGTCTGGACCACGGCGGTGAAGGTCTCCTTTTCCGGGTCGGCCAAGAAGAGGCAGGCCGCCTTGACCTTCATGACCTTGACGATGTTCTCCACGATCATGTCCAGGAGCAGATCGAGTTCCTTCGTGGTCCCGAAGGCCTGGCTGATCTTGCTGATGATTTTGAAATAGGGTGTCTTTACTGCCATGACCGGTCCTCCTCAAATCAAAGGGTCTCCTCGATGATCTTCTTGAGGGGCGCCTTGGGGACGCCCTTTCTCGTCGGGCCTTTCTTCACGGGTCCTCTGCTCGCGGCCCGGGCCTCCCCCGGGGGGGGCGGGGCCGCCCCCGGGGCTTCCTCTTTTTTCCCTTCCTCGGCGACGGCCCCCTCCTCTTCCCCGTCCCGTTCCCTAAGCCAGCGGATGATCTTCGGGGCGAACTCCCGCTGGCTCTTGGAGCTGACGTAGATGCCGATGTGTCCCGTGTCGAGGGCGATGTCCTCCGTATCCGTGCTCCCGACGCGGCTCGTCAGGAGGCTGCAGGCCTCCGGCGGCACGAGGTGATCGTAGAGGCCGTAGAAATTGAGGAGGGGCATGGTGATCCTCCGGAGGTCCACCCGCTGGCCGTCGATCTCCAGCTCGTTCTTGATGAGGAGGTTCTTGATGTAGAGGTCCTTGACGAACTGCCGGAAGGTCTCCCCGGGGACGTCGGGGCTGTCGAAGATCCACCTCTCCATGCGGACGAAGTTCTCCACGAAGGCCTTGTTCGCCATGTTCTCGAAGAAACCCACGTACTTGTCGAGCATGAGGCGGGCGGGGTTCAGGAGGAGGAAGCCGATGTTCATGACGTCGCCGGGGAGGTTGGCGAAGGTGTCCACGAGGTGATCCACGTCGATGGCCCGCATCCAGATGTGCAGGAGGCCCTGGTTGGTGTCGAAGTTCGTGGGGGTGACGGTCGTGACGAGGTTCTTGATCTTTTCCGGGTGGAGGGCCGTGTAGATGACGCAGAAGGTCCCCCCCATGCAGATCCCCATGAGGTTGATCTTGTCGACGCCGGTGCGTTCCCTTATGAAATCGACGATGTTGTCCATGTAGCCGTTGACGTGGTCGCCGATGGTCAGGAAACGGTCCTTCCTCGTCGGGTATCCCCAGTCTATCATGTAGAGGTCGATGCCGCCGTTGAGGAAGGTCTGGACGACGCTCCGGTCGGGCTGCAGATCCAGCATGGTCTCCCGGTTGATGAGGGCGTAGGTCACCAGGAGGGGGGTCTTGAAGGTGACTCCCCCCGGGGACCGGTAGTGCTTCAGTTTGACCCGGTCCTCCTGGTAGACGACGTCGTAGGGCGTCGTGGCCAGGGCCGAATCGAGGGGACCCAAAAGGACGTCGACGGCCCGGCTGACCGTTTCCTGGGCCTTTTCCGCCTCGGCGGCCAGGTTGGCGAGGATGAGGTCGAGAGAGATCTTCGGTTGCTCCATACTCCAGCCCTCCCGCTTGTTTTCCCTCAGTGGCCCGCTTTTTCCAAGCGGCTGACCTTCTTTTCCAGTTCCTTGACCCGCTTCTTCAATTGGTAGAGCTCCCGGTAGAGCTCGTCCATCTCTTTGGTCGTCGGCACGGGGAGGAACTGGAGGATGTCCTGGAGGACCTGATTCTTGGCCACGGAGAAGTTGTCCACCTGTTTGAGCATCTCCCGGAGGGCCGACAGGTATTCCGGCGACTTGAAGAGGGTCATGTAGTGGCCCTCGAGGATCTTCACCCACAGGTTGTAGTAGTCCTTCGCCCGCTGGGGGAGACGCCCCTCCTTGGCCATGGCCTCCACCTCGTCCTGGAGGACCTGGAAGGACCGCTCCACGGGGAGGTACAGGACATAGAGGAATTCCGACACCGTGGTCTGGAGGATGTTCCACTGGTCGACGAGGCGGTTCAGCCGCTCCTGGTAGTAGCGGGTCAGGCCGAGGGTGGGGATCTGGAAATAGCGGCGGAACTCCTCCTCGTATATCTCCCGCCAGGCCTTCAACAACTCCTGCTCGATGTCGTCGAAACGGTACCCTTCCACCTTCTGGCCGATCTTCCCCGCCGTCTCGAGGGCCTTCTGATGGATGAGGACCGAGGCCTCCCACCCCGCCTTGGAGAGGCGGAGGAAAAACTCAGGCACGGTGCTCATCCCCCTCAGGACGGCGTCGGCCGCCGCCGGGTCCGCCATGGTGGCGGAGAGGGCCTGCCAACCCTTGAGGAGCTTTTCCAGGGCCTCGAGATAACGGTTCTTCAACAACGCCTCCGTGGCGGGGATGTTGGGGATGGCCTTGGGGAGGGTCTCTAAGGCGGTCTTCCAGAACTCCGCGGACTTGGCCGCCCAGTCTTCCATGACCTTCTCCAGGGCCGGCCTCTCGCTCGGGGCTTCGCTCATGGGATACCTCACCGTGCGTCTCGCCCCTCCGCGGCGGAGGGGTCGTCTTAGGGGACAAGAGATGAAGGTGTATCTTTGAGGATTTTAGAGGGGGACGGGCGTTTTGTCAAGGCGGACATTGTCCTTGCAAAACGGAGCCCCTTAGACGATGATTGTCCATGTGGGTCGTCCCTGAATCTTTCTCAAGGGGAGGTGATAGGTCATGGTCACGACGGGAAAGGAATTCTTCGAGGCCGCCGAGCTCTGGTACCGATGGCAGAAGTCGGCGAGGGAGGCCTTCCTGGAGGCCTGCCGCGGGTCCTGGGGGCGGACGGCGTGGGGCGAGGCCTTCAAGACGATCGCTCCGTGTCGGCCCGAGGGTCTGGTGCCGGGGATGAAAGACGTTCACGAGGCCCTGCGGGGTTGGGCCGACCTCGTGCGGTGCGAGCAGGAGAATCTCCTCCGCCTCCAGAGGGCGTGGACCGCCTGGGCCCAGAAGGCGGGAGGACCCGCCGGGGGGACACAGCAGGCGGGGGAGGCCCTGGCGGCCTTTCTCGACGAGTGGGAGGCCGTGGTGAACGAGGCGACGCGATCCCGCTTCCGCTTCCTGCGTCGCCTGATGGCGCCGGGGGGCGGGGAGGTCGAGAAGCGTGAGGAGACGAAGGCGGGCGGATGAGGCCCAGGGACCGCCGTTGACGGGACCGGGGAAGGCCTCGGCTCCCCGTCTCGGCGTCCTATGCCCCCGGTCCCGTCACCCGGCGCCTTGACCCCCGGGCCCGGGGGCGGGCCCGGGGGGCGAGACTGACACTAAGAGCCGCCCACCCTATTATTTCCTGATATTATTTTCCGTCCTATGCCCGAATAGGCCCGCCGGCCCCGAGGGAATTATTAGTCACTAATCAAACCTAACCTTTTGAATTTGTTGGAAAAATACGGACAGTGCGGTAATCGTTGAACTATTTTGTATCACCATGTAATTAAAGGGTTTTCTGCGATATTTCCCACTGATCAACCCCACCGGATTAGTCGTCAATAAATATCAGTATGGGTCTATAATCGTGTCCGGATTTCCCCCCGGCGGCCCTTCTCCTCAGAACGGGACGTGGCCGGTAACAGTGACCCCCCGGGCCCGGCGGGTCAGGAGGCCCTTGGCTGTGCCGGGTCCCGGGGCCCGGAGCAACATCCTGGGGGCCTCGAGGGCGATCTTCCCTGTTCCTGCGCCCACATCCAGCAGACGGCCATCCCCTTGGAGGCCCGTTAGGTTCACCACCTTGCGGCGCAGAACATGGGCCGTATGGAAGTGTTACCGTCCCCGGTTTTCGTCAGCTCGGATTCCGGCTTCACGACAACAAGTTTCGGGCATATTTTGCTGGGAACCACCTCGTCTCCGTTAGAGACATATCGAATAAGCCGGTCTTCATAAGGCCGCACCCTTGGACCGGATACATCCAATTTATTCTGCAGGGCAAGTTCGTTCAGGGCGCAAAATCATCTTTTGTAGGGTTCTCGGGCATTTGTATAATACCGTCCTGTACCCTGTAGCCCTGCTTGCACAGAGACCGGATAATAGCAGTCTTCAGGTGTTCTACCGATGGCAAATTCATGATGGCAGCAAGTCCTTCGTGTCCTTAATGTTCGCTTGCTTCATTCCTCCGTTGTCCTTTCAATATCCGCTTCGTCGAGCGGTTCGTCCACGGCATTGCGCAGCCAGGATGGATCGAAGCCTACGGCCGATGAGCCCTCGACGCGGATTCGCACCTTGGCTCCGTCGGATTTGTCGGCCAGGTTCGCAATGGCCGTAAACGCCTTGTAGACCTGTTCCCTGGTAGCTTCGAATGTCATTACGATCCGTTTTCTTCGACCGGAAACATCCGTGCCCGTCGTGACTGGTCCAGTACCGGTTTCCACATCAATTCCGGCCGGGCCTTCTTGGACGCTCCGTTGAGGAACTGCGCCTGAATCGATGGGGAAAGCGCCTGCGGGTTGGGCCGCCGGGGCTTCCGGGATCGCTTGCGGCATAATGAGGAAACCAGGATCGAAATCAATTTCGTCATCGGCAATAGAGCGACCGATAATCACCTTGTCACGATTTACCTGGTATTTCCCGCCAGGGCCAAGAACGGGCGGTTCATGAACCGCCCCTACGTATCCGAAGACACCTTCGGCAACACCACGAGCGATTCCCTTACGCAGCACAGATGCAGATTCCAACCTGGGCGGCGCAATATCCCGGAAGAACGACTCAAGCACATCGGATGCCTTGATGCCCATGATCGGTGGCTCACCCTCGACTATGGATTCGCCGAGCCGCACGCGCTCGGCGATCTTCCGCGGTGTCACCGATCCATGAATGCGCGGAGTCCCTACACTGGTGAGCAGCTCCATAATCCGCTCATGGACGCCGGTTGCCTGAAGCGGACGTCCGCCCCGTTCCACCTTTTCGATCTCCAGTTCGCCGTCCTGGACCCGGGGCAACCACACGGCCGTGTAAAGCTCCCGGAAACACGACTCGGCAGCAGCCTGCTCGGTGCGTTTCCTCTCCCGGAGTTGGTCAAGCTGATCCTTGGTAAGCCGGTGCTGCTGCTTCTTGGCTTCCACGCGGTCGATGGCCAAGAGATACCGGACGGCACGCCGCAAGGCCTCGATCTGTTTCTTTTCCGGTATCGCAAGCCCCAAGCCGTTGCGGAAACGCCTGGGACGATCTCCGTACTTGGTCAGGTACTCCTTGGCCTGACGTTCCTGCTCCGACTTTCCCTCAGCGGCGAATTCGAGGGGCAGGTAGGCAACGAGAAAACGGGGGTCCTCGTCGGGGATATCCTGGCTCTTCGCCGGCCAGACGATGGCCGTGGGATGACCGGCCAGGCGCTCATCCAGCATTTCCTTGATCTGGCTTCGGACCGGGCCTTGACCACGAGCCTGAGAATCCTCACGGGAAATGGTCTGCTCTGCCTCTTCGATCAGCTTGGTGACATTCGGGTCCTTCTTGAAGCAATATCGGACGCCGTCGTAATGCAGGTACAGGCACGTGTTGCGAAGCTCGGACAATACGGCAGTGGCCGTGATGTTGTCCAGGTCGGGACCGACGCATGCCGCAAGCAGTTCGTTCTCCGTAACGCCGGGCGGCAGCGTTTCGTCATTGCCCGAACCCTCACGCCGGAGCCCCCCAAACGAATACAGAAGGATGGCCGTGGCAATGCGCGTGGCTGGCTTCACGCTGGCAAGCTCAGGAGTCTCGCGGGCCATCCGCTCGTCGATGCGCCTTGCCCGGGCGTTTGGACCGTCAATGTCCGCCGTAATGACCGGGTCGTAGTCGTTCTGGACACCCAGCTCTTTGAGCATCTTCACCCGGACATCCACGTCCTTCACCGGCACGTCCCCGGGGCCGAGAAGCGCCTTTGCTCCGCCGTTCTTCTTAAGAGAGTGCATGCAAGAGGCAATGAACCGCAGCGCTCCGCGTGTCCGCTGGAAAGCATCCACCGCCGTCCAGCGTTCCCTCATGATGTCGATGAGCGCGGGATGGAACGGATACGCGGCCCGCATCCGATCACGCAAGATGCGACCTTCCTCCTCAGCCTGCTGGCGTTCCGACGGCGTCTCGGCATGTGCACGCTGCATGCCGGTCACGACGTCCTGATATGCCGTGGACACCTCGGTGGCATAAGAAGGATCAGGAGCGCCGCCAAGAAGACGCCGCTGAAGGATCGGCAGGACCTCATCCCCTGAGACAGGCTCTCTGAGTTGGTCCACCCGAGAGGCGAGCTTGTCGATCTCGGCAAGCAGTCCGACATTTCCCAAAGCTTCCCGGGCGCTCCAGGTGAGGGAATAGACGAGTGCAGCCTTCTCGCTCCCGGCCACCTCGACGGTCAGGTTCTGGAAGAAATCCTTGGCCTGGCGCTGGAGGGTGGAATCAAGGACACTGACCGCAGCGGAGCGCTCCATGTATTTGAGCACCTCATCGAGGAGGATGAGAACCGGCCGACCGCTTGCCCCCTTGGTAAGCAACTCGCGGATCACATCCCCGCCCGGGGCCACGCGATCCTTGTCGTGATCGGCCACCAACGGGAAGGCCTTTTCGGGATCGATCTGCCAGGCGATCCAGCCCCACATGGTCTGGATCGTGCGGCCGTCTTCCAGTGTCTTGCCATTGCGGGCATCGAATTTCTCGCCGTCGAAAACGGCCACGGCCACATTGCCGGGCTGGGCGAATTCCTTAGCCTCCGGGATGCCGTCCAGTGCCTCTCGCCTTCGCGCGGCATGGAACAGCGACGCCAGGGTGTGCGACTTCCCGCCGCCGAAGGGCGTCCGCAGTTTGAGTACGCGGTTGTAGCCGCTTTTCCCGGCAAGACACGCCAGCACCTCCTCCAGCAGCTTTCGCAGATCGGCCGTGAGGTAGGTCGCCCGAAAGAAGGCTTCCGGGTCCCGGTTGACTACGGGCACGTTGGGATCATTGGCGGCGATGGCTCCGAGATCGATGGCGAACACCGCCTCGGTCAGGCTACCCGCTTCCACGTCGGGATGGAGTTTGACCAGGTCGGTCCAGGGACGAAGGGTATGTGTGCTCACTTTTTGGCCTCCGAATATGGAATTCTCATTTGTTTCGTTTTCAGATCAACGTCGGACAACCTGGCCTCGATTAATGTCCGCCAGTTGGCGACGAGTTTCTTGAGCGCGGCGGCTTCCGCCGGCGTAGTAACGATGTTCGGCTGCGACAGGCCGGAAGCCTGTGCTCCTTCCAGCGCAGTTCCGGCCAGGGCTTGTGCTACCAGACGCAACCGCTCCCGGTCCGGCCGCGCCTTGTCGAGGAAGTCATTCAGCTTCCTGGGTTCGTTTTCCACGAGCCAGAGGATACGGTGCAGGATATCGATCAGCGGGGCGGACTTGCCGTCATCCTTTGGCATCCCCAGCTTTTCGTCATCACCCCGTTCGGCAAAATCGCACAGTCGGTACTTGCCCTTCTTCTTTTCGACCAGGGCGCGGCTCCCGGACGAGAGTCCGTTCTGGCCATCCAGCTCCACATTCTGCCCGTAAGTGAAGACGATGGCCTCGCCCGCGTCCATCTCGGCCGCCTTGTATGCGTAGCGCCAGAGGACGTAGAACCGGCTCGGTCCGTCCACCGCGGCGACGCCGCTTCCGGTTACCCCGAAGATCTTCTCCAGGAGCGTCTCAAGGACAACGCCCTCTACCTCGGCAAGGAATCTCTCGGCCGGGACCTCCTCGCCGTTGGCGTACTCCACGCGGGCAAAGCGCGTGAAGGCGCGCAACCCCGCGCCCACCGCGGCGATGACCAGGTCCGCACCGGTGATGCCCATCTTCCAGAGCGCATCAACCCGCTCTCGGACAATTCTATCCAGCTCCGGGCGAACCTCGTCCTCATAAGAGCCGGTCAATGCGCCTTCACGCTTGCGGGCGATTAGGAAGATGCTGGAGGCGAGTGACGCGGTTTCCATGGCGACCAATCGCGATTTCATTTCGGTGTCGAGCGGCCAGGCCTCGGTCACGGTGAAGCCCGCGCGGCGCAGGGCATCCACGAGGGTGGACCAGCCGAGGGTGGTCTTGTGCGCATAGACTACCACCATCGAGCCGCCGGGTTTTAGCACCCGGTTCGCCTCGGCAAAGGCCTTGGCCATCATCTGCTCGTAGGCAGCCCGTGCCTTTTCCTTACTGTTACTGTGACGATAAAACGCTGCAATTATTTCATTCTTCTTCGGCGTGCCTTCGGTGGCGAAGTGCTCCGGATAGAGATGGCCGACCGTGCGCTTAAGCCAGACGTAGAAGAAGTCGGACAAGTTGGAGTAGGAAACGTTGTCATAGTAAGGCGGATCGGTGATGACGGCGTCGAAAGAGGCATCGGACCATGGAATCGCCGTGGCCGAGCCGCGGAGGACGGTGGCAGGCTGGCCGGAATTGATCGTCAGTTCTATGGAGTCGAGCACTCGGCCGAGGTGCTCGTTCCAGTTCCCGGCGCTTGAGCCAATCGGTATACTCTCACCGAAGTCCCACATCATTGGCAATGCCTGTCTTCCGAAAACCGTTCTTGTACACTGGGCCACTGGCTCCCACCTGCCAAGGTTGTTGCCTATCTCCGCAACTTTATCGAGCGAAGCCCCTAAATACGTCCCTACCGCCTTGGCCCTCTCACGCTCCACACTCTCACGCTCCAACTCTCCCACAGCCTCCCTTACCGCCTCGGCGAAGGTGAGCAGGCAGAGCATCTGGCGGGGGGTGAAGAGTTCGCCCCAAGTTTCGAAGCCGAAGTGCTGAGTGTCCATTGAACGTGGATTGGCTTCTATCGGCTCCCCCGGCACTGTCAGGCCCGTGCGTTGACAGAGCGCCTCGATGCGCTTTTGGATCGCCTCGTCATCGGGCAGGTATTGCGAGTAATCATTTGCAGAGAGGTAAATCTTCCCCTGCCGGCCCGGCCGGGTGCAGACGATGGCCATCATCTGCTCGCCCATGCGCTTGGCGCGTCCCTCGGTTTTCACGTAATCGCTGTCCGCCACCGTGCCGCAGAAGGGGCAAGTGGCATTGCCGCCTTTGGAAAATCCCGCCGGGTCAAAGCCGGGGCCCTTCTCGGTGCGGCTTTCTGTCACCTCGAAGCGGACCTTCTTTTCGCCTTTCGGCGCGATCATCCGGAGCGCCACATAACGATCCTTCTTTTTGCACAGCCAGGTCTGGCGAACGAGCGGCACGGTCGCTCCGCAGGAGGGGTTCTTGCAGCGCACCGTCCGCGTCCAAAGGTAGGCGACCGGCATGAGGAAGCCTGGCGGTACAGTTTTCTTTTCAGATGATTCCCACATCTCTGGCTGGACCACCGGTCTGTTTCCCTTGGCCTCAGGATCAGGGATGAGCGGATAAAGGTCTTCGATCTCGACCTTGACCTTCTTGAGCACCCATTCGCCCCAGTAACTGACCTCATCGGCCAGGCCACCCCAGGTGGTTTCGCCCTTGGCGTTCTTGGAGCCGGTCATCCCGCGGATCGTCGGGTCGGGTTTTCCGTATTTCTGCGGATAGACGAGCGTACACAGCTCGATGATGTGCGCTACCGGGTTAAGATCGAGGGCGTAGGCTTCGCACCCGAGCCGCAACGCCTCCAGCGGGATAGCCCCGCCGCCTGCGAACATGTCCAGCACCTTGGGACGAGGGGCTTTTCCCTTCTCAACATCTTCGACGCTAACAGGCGCGCCAAGCTCCACACTCAAACGTTCCGCATGAGCTTCGAGGATGTGCCTCTGCGCGTCTTTGATCACGGCAGGGTTACCCGGATACTTGCAGAGCCGCTCGACGAACTTGGCCGCGTTGGCCCGGCCCAGACTCTGCTTTTTGTTATCCGGCCCGTTTTCCGGGATGAACTGCGAGGCCGGCACCAGCGCGCCATACACCGCAGCGCGACACGCCACCAAGGGCCGCCTGGCCCACCAGAGGTGCAGGGTCGAAATGTGCCCCTTGCGGACCGATTTCTCCCGCGCCGCCTCGGCGCTGATGGCCTGGATGGGCAGAAAGTCTTCTATGAGCCTGCGGTCTTCAGACATGGAGGATATCCTCTTCGGTGATCGGTAAATCGTTGCTTACCTTGGCCTCGATCCAGCTCAACATGTTCAGGTTACGCACCGTCATGGCGACCTCCTTTTCATCGAGAGGTGGTCTGCGCTTCTGTTTCCACTTCATGACGGTATCAAGGACATCCTTCTCAGTGGGCCTCTCTTCAGGACGGGCCTTTGCCTCCCGGGCAGCAAAATGCACTGTAGCGGCGACTTCGGCCTGCTGGGTATTCATGCGCATGAAAAGGTCTGCAACTTTGTTTATGATCGGGTCCCACTCTCTGATCTGCGACTCATAAGCCCTTCGCGCGTCGGGAAAGGTTTGGCCCACACGTATCGCGAACATACGCCCCAGTTGCTCTTCACGTACAAGACCGTTGTTTACCAGGGCGGTGATTCGCTCCTTGAGGGCAGGCGCATAAGGACCGTAGCTTCCCCTCTGGTACTTCAGGCCAGTTGGAATTCCACACTCGCTTGCAAAATATGCGATCTTCTGGAATGTCGTCCGTCCGACGGGCCAGTGAAAAGGCTCCTCCTCAATGCGCTTCAGCACTTCCACAACGGCCACCCATGCGGGGTCGATCTTGTACAAAACCGCCTTTCGAGAGATCGTATCCTGCGACTTATCCAAAAAGGATACCTGGAGCTCCTCGTGGGGAGTACCAAACGGTGCGTACAGTTCGACCGGAATGTCCAAGGCCTTCAGGTTTCTATACAGCGTCGGTCCGACCACGCGCCACTCGAGCTGCCCATGCCCGCAGCCGAGGGGTGGCACAGCAAGAGATGTTATGCCCCATTCCTTGTAATGCTGTTGAAGATAACGCAACCCTTGCACGATATCCTCAAGCCTTGAGACCGAGCGCCAGTGTTCCTTGGTCGGAAAGTTGAGAATCCAGGGCGGAAACATCCGCTTGAACAGGTAGGGGCGACCGAGACGGACCTGCTTGGCCTCGCACCGCCGGACGTAATCTTCGAACATATCGGGAAAGCGCTTTTTGAATTCCAAAGCCACGCCTTTCCCCATGACCCCAACACAATTGACTGTGTTGACCAGAGTTTGCGCCTGGGATTTAAACATATCGCCCATAATTACAGTGACCATAGTTTTCTCCCTATCTGAAAAAAAGATGGCTATTGATTTCCACAGGAACATCTCTTGCCAGAACTTTCAATGTCTGTTGGACTTCGCTGCATGCCACATAAACCCCGGTGATATAACGTGACTCCACCTTGTCAGGCACGAGCACTTCAGCACACTTGGCGGCCTTCTTCTGCCATTCAATTATTTGATCTGAATCTGTCCAATACTCTGCAAACGTCCATTCCTTATTGACAATCTTCAAGCCATCAGGTGCGGCTCCGAAAATTGCATACTCACTTGAGGCATTTCTATCGCAAACCACCACTCCAGGAAGATCAATAACATCAGGACTGATTCTCAAAACGCAAATTTCCCTGTATTGCGCCTGACGTTTGTACATCATCGGGTTTCTGGCGCAAATATATAGATTAACATAGTCATGAAGCTTTCTACCACCAGGAATCGTCACTTTTGCCCTTCGATCTTGAATCTCTTGCATCGCCACGGTTTGATGATCCACACGCTTGGCCCGATTATGAGACAATATACCCAGATTGAGGGTTGAAGGCACATTGGCGATGTGAGTAATGTAGTGCAGTTCTGTTAATTCATGACGCTCCATTCGCCTATCCCATCTGCTCTGTTGCAGCGCTCATCACTGCCTCCGCCGGAATCTCGTAGAACCTCGCCGCCACGATCTCCCTCTTGGCGTGGTCAAGCTTGGCGACGGGATTATGGATGCTCACAACTTCGGGCGAATCACCCAAGGGGTCCCAGACCACATAGAGCCAGTAAGTCTCTGCCAGTTGCGCCGCCTTGTACCACTCATTGGTAGTCAGCCTTACCGGCTGTCCCCGCAGGCGGCCCTTGACCTCGACTCTCTTGACGAAGACCTCGCCGGTGGCTTCGTCGGCGATCCTGTGGGCGCGGATGTCGAACCCCAATTTCAGATGGCCGACCCGCTCGATTCGCTCCTTGGGGAAGCCTTCCGCGACCAGCGCTTCAATGACTTTTTCTTCTGCAGCGATCTCGCTCTGCCTGCGGATATTCGGATCTAGTTCGTCGGAAAGACCCGCGAGCTGGACCTGCGTGTCGGCAGCGGGAGCGAGCACAAAGGCCGTTCCTACGTGCTTGACCGGTCCAGTTCTGGCAATCTCAAGCCGTTTTAGACCGTCGAGGCGTTCCTGGCGTGCGCGCTGAAGCTCATCCACATATTTCCTGGCCTCGTCGGCTGCCAGTTGGAACTCCCGCTTGGAAACCGCCTCGGCGGCAAGCAGCATGGCCCGCTCCTGGGCGCGGTCGATCCGGGCCTTGAACGACTTCTCCAGGTATTCCCGGCAAACCTGAGCGAAATGCTGCCGCTCTTTCTGACAACGGGCGCGGCACTCGAACTGGTAGGTCGCTTTAAGAAAATCGGAAGCCGCCTGTATAGGAACCGGGTCGATCTTTTGCGGCGGATTCGGATGTGCCGCCAGGTTAAGCAGGATGTCGCTCGGGATGATTTCGTGACGCCCGCGCTCCTCCCGAACGGCCACGAGTTCGCCATAGAGCGGCACATCGTTCCCTTTCGAGTCTTTGCCACGGATCGATATCTCAAAGAAATGGATACAGTAGGGCTCTCTGCACAAGGGATCGACGAAGAGACCGACGCCGGAGATCATCCCCGCCAGCCGTTCGTTGAGTTTCTCGTCCACCGCCGCATAGAGCGGATGTCCCGGCCCCATCAGCACAGCGTCAACATGAGCATCCTGTTCCAGGTGATGTTTGTGGAAGGTGATTTTGCGATAGGACGATTCGGCTTTCCCGACCTTCTGGACGGAGCGGAGACGTTCAGAGCGAAGGTCCACAAGGACGTGCTCGACGCGCCACAACCCATCGGCTCTCGGCTCGATCCGAAGGCCCACTTCCCGAGCAGCAGCGACGAACTGCGCTTCCACATATCGAGGCATGAGCCGACGCTCTTCGACCTCGAGGTTCCGGCGCTGGAATGCTGAAAAATCCACGTGGCTGCGCGCCAGCGCAATGCCTGTAGCTTCCTCGTATTCCTTGAGCTTGGCCGGATCGATGCGGTCGATCTGATCGAGGTACTCATCAAGCCTCCTGGGATCATAGGCTGCGTCACGGAGCATGTCCGGAAGGTTCACGTCGTTTAAGGACAGTACTTCGCCGATCACATCGAACACGCGGCCTTCAAGGGCCTCGTTCATCTGGTCCAGTTTTTCCAGAAGACGGTGGAGAATCCGGCCTTCAACGATAGGCTGACCGTCCTCGGAGTCAGTGGCCACAAAGTTGAAAGCATAAACATCCCGGTCCTGGCCGATGCGGTGGATGCGGCCCAGGCGCTGCTCAAGCCGGGTGGGATTCCAGGGCATGTCGTAATTGATCATGAGGTGGCAAAACTGGAGGTTGATCCCTTCACCGGCGGCCTCCGTCGCCACGCATACCTGCGCACCGGTTCTGAAAAACTCCTGAGTCCGTTTGCGTTCGTGGGGGTTCATGCCCCCGTGGATTTCGCAGGTGGAAAAGCCCCATAGTTCAAGATGATCGCGCACGTAGCCCAAGGTATCTCGGTGCTCCGTAAAGATCAGAAGCTTTCCCCGGCCATCCTTCAGATCCATGAACTGCGCCTCGCCGAGGCACTTCTTCAATGCGGCCAGTTTGGAATCGTTCGCGTTTTCCCGTACCCTTCGCGCCCGCTCGACGAGTTCCTTAAGGGCGGAGATTTCCGCGCGCAACTGTTCAAGTTCAAGAGCGGCCGTGTACTCATCGACTAATTGATCACGTACCGCATCGTTGAGATCGTCTTCGTCCTGCTCGGCATCCGGCAGGCGACCCTGCAAAGCCGCCAGCCGTTTGGCGCGCTGTGCCGGAGTGAGCCCCTCAAGCTCTTCCAGGAGATCTTCCTGCTTTTTCAACCGCCGCTTGAGAGACTCATGAATAGCGCATGTGGAGCTCACCAATCTTCGTTGCAGGACCGTTCGGGTCAGCGCTGCGGAGGAACGCCTTTGCCCGGTCTGCTGCGGGATAAACTCGTTGATATAGGCGGTAACGCTCTTGTAAAGAGTGTACTCGTCGTTGTTCAGGCAGAAAGTGACGGTTCTTGCATGACGATCAGGAAATAGTCTTTTGCCGTTTGCATCCCTCAGATCCTCTTTGAGGCGTCGCAGGCACCAGGGGGAATCTTTACCCAGCCGAAAAACATTTTGCCGGATTTCCGCCGCCTGTTTGCCAAGTCGGTGCGGCTCAGGGAATAAGTCGGGATCGATGAGCCGAAGGAAATGAGCGAACTTGTCTTCATCCCCATGGTGGGGCGTGGCAGTCAGGAGGAGGACGTGGTCCGCCTGAGATGTGAGATGCGACGCCAGATCATAGCGCTTCGTTGTCGCAACCTTGGATTCTCGATTCTGTCCGCCTGAGGCCGTCCTGGCCGAACACTTGTGGGCTTCGTCAATGATGACGAGGTCCCACCGCTGTTGCCAGACACGCTCGCGAACGTCTTCCTGCTTGGCATAGTCAATGGAAGCGATGATCTGTGAAGACCTCTGCCATGGATTCGTCAATTGCTGTTGATCGACGGCGGAAAATATGATGTCGAAAGGCTCGCCGAACCAACGGAGCATTTCGTCCTGCCACTGTATTGTGAGGGGCGCGGGGCAAAGTATAAGAATGCGCTCAATGGCCTCGCGAAGCTTCAGTTCCTTTACCAGGAGCCCGGCCATGATCGTCTTGCCGGCTCCAGGATCATCCGCCAGCAGAAACCGCAACCTGGGCTGCGGAAGCA
>Ga0209407_1003053_pt1 | contig 14885 bp, 9 predicted proteins | sample AD_JPNHG3_MetaG_FD_184410 | JGI IMG/M metagenome (GOLD analysis project Ga0209407, IMG submission 184410) | Active sludge microbial communities of municipal wastewater-treating anaerobic digesters from Japan - AD_JPNHG3_MetaG (SPAdes) (version 2) | ecosystem: Engineered > Bioreactor > Anaerobic >... | reverse complement strand
CCGTTCGTGAAGGCCGCCGTCCGGTCGACCGCCCCGCCCCACACCGTGAGGACGCGGTTCGTCACGGGGAAGAACACCCCGATGCCCGACGCCTGCTCCCGTTCGTACGCCAGCGCCAGGTCCGTCTTGTCCTGCGGCTCGCCCGCAAATCCCGGAGGGGGGAAGCCCGCCGCCGCCCGCGCGAGCGCCGCCAGCACGAAACAGAGACGCAGGACGGCAGTCATTTTCGCTTTTGTGCTTTTCTTGTTCATGTCTAGATCACCCGTTGCCTCAATTGCCTTGTCACGACAACACATTACCACACCGCGAAAACGCTCCGCAATCGTAATCGGTTAGTGACAGGGGCTTGCGAGTTTAGTGCGTGGTTTGAGTGTGCGCAGTCGGGAGCGCGGGCGTCCCCGCCCGCTTTGTGAAAGGCCGATCGTGATTCCGACGCGCGGCTTGATTTCAAAACGAAATACGCGCATCAACCTTTTGCAAGGTACGCTGTCGCGGGCGAGAACGCCCGCGTTACCTTCTCACGACCCCCTTTTCACCAGAAACGCATGATCCTCGCGCACCCCTGAAGAAACGGGGTCGTAGTTTGACATTAGACAAACAGCGATAGCGATTCACCCAGAACTACCCAGCCCCCCCATAACAAGCGACAAGGGGTAGGCGCTCTTCGCGTGAAAACAAACCAGCCATGCCCCGTTATTCGCTATGAAATTTAAGGGTTGGTCCGCCCGTTATCAGTGCTTCCCTTGTTTGGTTCCTTCAAATCCGCAATCGCCTGTGGAGAGAACCGAACGTCGGACATGGCTAGCCCTCAAGCTCCTCCATTGCGGAATCCATCGGAACCCATCCATGTTTCCGAGCGGACTCCTCGCCTTCCGCCAGAGCCGACATGAGTTCCAGTTCGGTACGCAACCGTTCGTATGCACGAATATCAACGATCGCAAAACGTCCGTGCCCGTTCTTTGTTAAGAAAACCGGTTTATCCGCCGTCACTTCACGTAAAACGTTGTTGTAATTTCTGAGTTCGGAAACTGGCTTTATGGTCGGCATGACACCCCTCCTCCCTTCTTGAAGCAGACTGTAGCATGATTCTTCGAGGAATACAACGGCGGAGTATCGTCCGGCGTGTTTTGACATGAGGCAATCAAGGGTTGTGAAGCGTTTTCGCGATGTGGTAATGTGTTGCCGTGGCAAGGTAACCGAGGTATTGCTTGCGCCAGGGACATGTGCACCATGAAAAAAAGGAAGGCTTATGAAACATTTATTCTTGCTCAATCTTGTGCTCTTTGTTGCCTGCACATTCGGTTCCGATATGCGAATTGGCACCAATGAAGTAACCCTTACGTTTGGGCATGGAACTTTATCGCAAGCCGATAAAGAATATTGAAGGCATCAAAGTGATATCATTCAAGCATCCAAGCCTGCTAACTTTTCAGGAAGCACAGGTTGGCAGCAATACCGTGATCATCTGTAAGTCAATCGTATACTCAAGGCAGGATGATAGCCCCAATCAAATGACATTGGTTTACGATGGAACACGTTGGCGGATCGGAGCTTTTTGATGGCCCCGGATCGCGCCATAGAAGATCGTACAGAGCCTTGCCGACCGAGAAGCGGGGTCGTATTTTGCCAGAAATTGAAATCGGAATTGAAATGCTATCGGGTTAAGGATTGACGATCGTTCCTCTTTCCCCGCATAATATGTCCCGACTGCGGGAGGTGATTGTTGTCGGCAGATCCCGTGAGATGTCAATGAGTGGGAGGGAAGCATGAACTGCAAAACGTTGTTCCTGTGTGTGTGTGTCGCCGCATCTGTCGTGCAGGCCCAAACCGTTCTGACTTACAATGGCACCAGCGGAGGGGACTGGTTCGCGGCGGGCGTCTGGCTTGACGCCGCCGGCCAGCCTGCGAGTTGGCAAGACGGTGCGGTAGCAGTGATTACGAACCTGAATGTCAACCTGACCGCAGATGCAACGGTTCACGGCCTGTGTGTCCATCTAACAGCCTACACCCGTTTTGGCGGTACTGGCAAAATGACGATCGGGGCGGGCGGCATCGTGAAGACCGGCTCGGGTGAAATGAATATCCAATACAAGGGCGGTGTCCACCTTACGGCTTCTCAGCCGTGGGACGCCTCGGACGGCGGTCTGATCTGTCCGGACGGACTGGTTAAGATTACCGCTGAGGATGGCGTGACGATCACGGGGAGCGGTCGAGCCGTGCTCCGCATGAATTCTGGGGGCGCATTGGGAGCGTCCCAAACGTTGCATGTGAAACCCAACGCGCACATTTCGATGCCTGCCAGCGGCTCGCTTGGATCGCCCGTTGTGCTCTTTGAGGGGGATGGTTCGCGTCTGTCTGCCGACAAGAATTGCGTACTGAGTGCAACGCGGTTTTGTAGCCGGTTGATCGTACGCGATGGCGCTGACCTGAACGGTGCTGCCTGTACTCTCAGCTTACCGAAAATCGAGGTTGATGCGCCGTCTTTCACGACGCAAGTGGTTTCGTTGGCGACCTTTACTTCGCTCGCGTTGGGAGTGGCCGAAACCGAACTCGCGGTGACGGCGCCTGCGATGTTGCAGATGAACACCCCGCTGAATGACGCGACTGACGTGTCGGCAGCTTTGCGTAAGACCGGCTCGGGCGTGCTGCGTCTGAGCCGGGCTGGTCAATTTTCCGGTGGGCTGGCTGTCGATAACGGGTGGACCGAACTGGCGCATGCGGCGGGCGCAGGGACCGGACCGGTCACGCTGGCCGCAGGGACGACGCTGGAGCTGACAGGCGACGGGACTGTCCCGAATGTGATCTCCGGCGACGGGTGCGTGGTCAAATCTGGCTCGACGAGCGTGACGTTGGGTGGTGCGAACACGTATGCGGGCGGAACGTCGATTTCGGGTGGTGCCGTGCGTGTGGCCACACCGGCCGGACTCGGCAGCGGCGCGGTGACGGTCGCGGAGGGTGCCAAGTTGGTGTTGACCGCTTCGCAAACGGTCGTGCCGGCCGAGGTGGCGCGTATCACCGGTGACGGATCGGTCTGGGCCGGTGCAGGCGCAGAGGTGGTGTGGGACGCTGACTACGTGACGGGCAGTACGCCGGCGCTGTTAGCGGAGTCGGGCGGGATCATCGAGATCGGGCAACTGACGGGATCGGGATTTGTCAAAACGCAGCCGGGCACATTACGGATCAACGGAACCACCGGCTATAGCGGCGAGATCGTGGTGAACGAGGGTGTGCTGGATATCGGCAGCACGGCGAACTTGGCCGCTGGCGTAACGGTGCGGACTGAAGGCAGCGGTTGCGTGCAGCTCGATGACATTGTGGGCCAGGATCTGACGCGAATTACAGGGACGCGCACCGTGGCGTTCGCCGACGGTGCGAGTGTCGCGGTAGACACCGACACGCTGACTGTCAGCCTGTCCGCAGTGGTCAATCAAAGCTGGACGGCCGCCCCGTTGAGCGGGTCCGGCGACTTGGTGAAAACCGGGCCGGGCACGCTGGTGGTTTCAAACAGCGCGGCTTTTACAGGGAAGGTACGTGTGCTTCAGGGAGAGTTGGTGGCTGCGGATGCATTGGGTTCCGGTTCGGTCACGGTGTCGAACGGGGTGTTCGCGGCGCGTGGCGCAGGCGCATTGCTGTTGAACACGTTCACGGTGGCGGGAGGCGAACTGCTGGCGGATGCGGGGGGCTCTCTTGGTGCCGGAACGATCCAGATGTTAGGCGGAGTCGTGGCGGCTACCAACGGTGGTTCGTTGGGATCAGGTTCACTGGCGCTATCCGCCGGTCGTCTGCGCATGGATGCCGGAGGGTCGGCCGGTACGCGGGCGGTGACACTCTCGAGCAGTGGCCGTATTGAGGTGTATGATGGCGCGGGATTCGATCAGGGCGCGTCGCTGACGATCGGTGGGGGGACTTTGGAGTTCAGGGCGACGACCACGTTAAATATCGGCGTCACGCTCACAGCCAACACGACCTTCAGTGCGAACACGCCGGCCGGTGTGCAGGAGGCGATTACGGGGACTTTGGCTGGGCTCCTCACAACGACGGCCCGGAGCAAAGTGATCGTGAACGGCAATGCCCGTCTGCGAATGGCGGGCGGCGGTTCTTTCATCAGCGGCGGTGAAATCTTTGTGCAGAGCGACGGCGATCTGGAAATTGTTTCAAATAGGGTCACGGTCACCGGTTATGCCGGTTTAGAGTCCAGCGGCAAGCGATTCGCGATTGCCGATGGCGGCACGTTTGAGATGACCGCCAACTGGGCGAGGTTGCATGCCGGACACGGAAGCGGCAATGCACTTTTCGAAGTGCTGACCGGGGGCGTGTTTACGGCCAAGAGTGTCGTTTACGTCGCGATGAATGGGGGCGACTGCACCTTCCGGGTGAATGGCGGCGAGGCGATTCTGGAAGGTAACGTCGGTTTTGAATGTGGCAACGGCTCAGCGGCCAGCGACGGGCGCATTGAACTGCTTGCGGGAACGCTGCGTACCAGCCGTCAACTGACTCGCGGAACGGGGACGGGGCAGGTCGTGTTCAATGGCGGGACGTGGGAGCATGACGCTGCGCTCACGCTGAATCCGTGGATCGCCGCGACCATCCCGCTAACGGTCGAGGCAGGCGGCGGTCAGTTTGTGCTGAACAGCGCCGAGGGGGTGTTGGGGTCGGCCGGGCTTTCGGGGACGGGGCCCTTGCAGCTTGCAGGCGGTGGGGCGCTGACCTTCGGGGCTGCGTCGCCCGACTGGACAGGCGGGCTGACATTGGTCGACGCGGATGCGGCGGCCGCGGCTACGAACGCGCTCGGGTACGGCGACATTCTGCTCGGCACGAACACGCTACGCGTCAGCGCGGATGCGCTGCTGCCGAACCACGTGTACGCGCCGCTTGAGGGTGGATGCATATCGGTGGATGACGGTGTGTGCGGAGCGGTGGCGGAGTTGTCGGGCGGTTGTCTGATCAAGCGCGGGGCCGGCGAGTTGGTTGCCGACAATATTGAGGAGGGGAGCGACCTGAGCATCCAAGCCGGAACGGTCAAGGTGGAGCCGATCGCCGCAGTGGCAAAAGTGCCGGCAGGAGAGCCGGTGATCTGGATGGATGCGTCGGTTGCGGCGTCGTGCACGATGGCGTTGTCGAATGAGGTCAGTCGCTGGTACGATCGGCGCACGCCCGGCAGTAACGACAATTTCTATGCAAGCGTTAAGTACAAACCGCCGCTGTGGGTTACCAATGCGCTGAACGGTCTGCCGGTGTTGGATTTCGGCAAGCTGGGGCAGAGTAACCAAGTCAATGAGAATCGCATGCTGGAGTTCAAGAGTTATCAGGACAACATCCGTTCGGTCTTTTGGGTTATCGGCAGCCGCAACGGCGGCGGTTTTCTGTTGGGGGACAGTAACCACGACAACGGGAGACGTCATTTCCATCGCGGTAGTCAGAGCGGGAGTTTTGGCGGTGTGCCCAGCGATTCCCTGTGGCATGCAACGTCCGACAAAGGCGTGGTGCGCGCGGGCGAAACCTGGACCAACGGCATTCCGGTAAACGGCACGTCCTGCGGGCTGAGCGGTGGATATGATCTGGTCTCGTGGCGGCTCTCCGAAGCCGACGATGCCGCCGGTAACGCGCCGGGCGCGATCTGGTTTGCCTCCTGTTATGCACCAAACGACGGACGCCTCAACGGCGGGCAGGAACTGGGCGAGGTGTTGATCTACACCAACCGGTTGAGTGAGGTAGAGCGGCTGGAGACGGAGCGTTATCTGATGCGCAAGTGGTTCCCGCAGCATACAGCGGCGGGCTTGGCGCTGGGCACGGTGAGTCTGGATGGCGCGGGTGCGGGATTTGTGAACGCCTATCCCGCTCCGGTCCGGATCGTCGAGCTGGTGGTGAATGCCGAGGATGTCTTCGTGACGGGTGTTCCCGGAAGCACGATCGCAGAGCGAGTGACGGTGACGGCATCCGGCGTTTTGGATGCGGCACGACTGACGGCGCTGGCCGCAGTCGAGCTGGTGATGCAGGAACAGGCCACGTTGGCGGCGAACCTCGATGACGACGGCCAGGCTGTCGCACTGCATGTTACGGGGGATGTCTCTCTGCCCGCTACGGCGTGTTACACGGTGGGGCTCGGCGACGGCGTGCGACCTGCTTCGCGTACGTTGCTGGTCGCCGCTGACGGCGCGATCGTCACACCCGGTGCGGCAACGACTTGGACGCGCATGGGAGGGCAGTCGGGCGCCTCGCGCGTGGTGGTCGATCCCGTCACGTCAACGATCTGGCTGCATTCGCCGCAAGGTACGATCATGTTCTTACGCTAGAGGTTCTTGCAAACCCCCTCGTGGCATGGGCGTCCCGCCCATGAAACACGGGCAAGATGCCCGTGCCACACCTGTAAGCAAGGGGTTTTGCAAGACCTTCGCTAAGCGACCTGCCGCGGCTCTTACCCAATTTTGCATTGTGTCGTTACCCGTAGAAGGGTAACATGGTGCCCTTATTTTCGTGATAGGTCTGCTTGTGCGGGATGAAGGAGTTGAGGTGAGTCAAAAGATCGACGTGGCCGAAGTGGCAGAACAGGCCCGGATAGCGCTGACGCCGGAAGAAAAAGATACGTTTCAGCGGCAATTGGAATCGATCCTCAGCTATGCCGAAAGGATCGGCGAGCTGGGTCTGGATGGAGTTGAGCCGACACTGCACGGCAACCCGCGTGTCAATGTGCTCCGCGATGACGTGGTAGTGCCTTCGGTCGGACGCGACTGCTTTCTGAGCAACGCTCCGGAGCGGAATGACGCGGAGATCCGGTTGCCGAAGATTGTGGAAGATGCGTGAGGGATCGAACGAGATGGTCGGGAAGGAATTAACACTTTGCGCGGCTGCTGAAGGGCTGCGACAGAAGGCGTTTTCATCGGTTGAGCTGACGCAGTCGGTTCTGGATGCAATCCGTGAAAGGGACGGCGCACTGAACGCCTATCTGAGCGTTGACGAGACCGGGGCGTTGCAGCAGGCGGCGGCGGCTGATGCGGCGCGCGCGGCGGGGTGCGACGGCGACCTGCTGGGCATTCCGTTGGCCTTAAAAGATGCGATCAACGTGGCGGGGCAGCCCTGCTCCTGCGCGTCGAAGATGTTGGTCGATATGATTGCGCCGTATGACGCCACAGTGTCGGCGCGGCTGCGCGAGGCGGGCGCGGTCTTTGCGGGGCGTACCAACATGGATGAGTTTGCCATGGGAGCGTCGACCGAGGGATCGGCGTTCAAGATCACACGCAACCCGCATGACCACGCGCGCGTTTCCGGTGGTTCGAGTGGCGGTTCGGCGGCGGCGGTGGCCGGCGGCATGGCAATCGCGGCGCTCGGTACCGACACAGGTGGCTCGATCCGACAGCCGGCCGCATTCTGTGGCTGTGTGGGGCTCAAGCCCTCCTATGGCCGTGTCTCGCGTTACGGCATCGCGGCGTGTGCCTCGTCAATGGATCAGGCGGGGCCCATGACTCGCACGGTCGAGGATGCGGCCTTGCTCCTGCAGGTGCTGGCGGGAGTTGATCCGCACGACGGCACCACGCTGGATGCGCCGGTCCCTGACTATCGAGCGGCATTGCGCGGCGGAGTGGCGGGGATGCGGATCGGTCTACCCCGCGAATATGACACCGACGACACCGATCCCGAGGTGACGGCCTGCGTGCGCCGGACTGTGGATGCCTGCGCAGTAGCGGGTGCGGAGATCGTGGAGCTGAGTCTGCCGCACACGAAGTATGCGGTTGCGGCCTATACGATCTTGGCGGCGGCTGAGGCGTCGGCCAATCTGGCGCGGTTCGACGGGGTGCGTTATGGACGCCGCGCGGCGAAGCCGGAGTCGGTCTTTGACCTGTATGCGCAGAGCCGCGCCGAGGGCTTTGGCCCGGAGGTCAAGCGGCGGATTATCCTGGGGACGTACGTGCTGGGTAGCGGGCGTTACGACGTCTATTACGGGCGCGCGCAACGGGTGCGGACACTCATTCGGCGTGATTTTGACGAGGCGTTCAAACGGTGCGATGTGCTGTTTACGCCGGTGGTGCCTACGGTGGCGTACAAGATCGGCAAGGCATGCGACGATCCGCTCAAAATGTACCAGAGCGAAATGTTCACGGTGCCAGCCAGTCTGGCGGGAATTTGCGGACTTTCGATGCCGTGCGGCCGGACCGCGTCCGGGCTGCCCGTCGGCCTTCAGATCCTCGGACCGGCACTCGGCGAGTGTGCGGTGCTGCGGGCAGGACAGGCGGTGGAAGAGGAGGTAGGAGCATGACCCCGTATCTGGTCACCATCGGCCTCGAGACGCACGTTCAGCTCAAGACCGCCACCAAGATGTTTTGCGGGTGCAGCCTGACTTTCGGTGAGGAGCCGAACACCACGGTTTGCCCGGTCTGCATGGGATATCCGGGCGCACTGCCGGTGCTCAACCGCGAGGCGGTTCGATTGACGGTTATCTCCGGTCTGATGTTGGGGTGCGAGATCAGCCGTCACAGCATCTTTGACCGCAAGAACTATTTTTATCCGGATATGTCGAAGGATTATCAGATCACGCAGAACACCTATCCGCTCTGCCTGGGTGGCGGTGTCACGATCGAGACGCCGGAGGGGCCGAAACGCATCCGTATCCACCACATCCACATGGAGGAGGATGCGGCGAAGATCAACCACTACGCCCGTTTCAGCGGGGTGGATTTCAACCGCTGCGGCACGCCCTTGATCGAGATCGTGTCCGAGCCTGATCTGGCCTCGCCGGACGAGGCGATGGCGTATCTCCATGCCCTCAAGCAGATTCTCGTGTATGCGGGAGTGAGCGACTGCAATCTGGAAGAGGGCAACATGCGGTCGGACGTGAACATCAGCGTGCGCCCTGCGGGTCAGGAGCAGCTTGGGACGAAGGTGGAGATCAAGAACATGAACACCTTCAAGGGCATTCACGCGGCGTTGGAGTATGAGATCGCACGTCAGCTTGCCGTGGTCAGGGGCGGTGGAATGCTGGTGCAGGAGACGCGGCGCTGGGATCCTGAGTTGGGCGAGACGCAGTCGATGCGCAGCAAAGAGAATGCGCTTGACTACCGCTACTTCCCGGAGCCGGATCTGGTGCCGGTTGAATTATCCGAAGCGCAGATTGAGTCGTGGCGGACGCAGTTGCCCGAGGCGCCGGCCGTGCGGCGTACGCGCATGATGGCTGAGTACGGCATTCCCGAGTATGACGCCGGCGTGCTGGCCGATGTGAAGGAGAACGCCGACTTCTTCGAGGCGGCGGCACGGGCGTGCAAGCCTGGACTGGGTAAGACGGTATCCAACTGGTTTATGACCGAAGTGATGCGGCTCCTGTCCGAATCAGGAATGGGCGTGGACGTATGCGCGTTGACGCCCGCCGCGCTGGCGGAGCTGGTCACGCTGGTGGATGAAGGGGTGATCAACGGCCCCACGGCCAAGGAGCTGCTGCCCGAAGTATTCGCAAAGGGCGGTTCGCCGCGCACTATCGTTGACGAGCGCGGACTTGCACAGGTGAGCGACGTCGCGGTGCTGGAAGCGTTTATCGCTCAGGTATTTGCGGAGAACGTGAAGACGGTCGCAGATTTCCATGCCGGGAAAAAGGCGGCTGCCGGATTCCTTGTGGGGCAGGTGATGAAGCTGAGCAAGGGCAAAGCCGATCCGAAGCAGGTGGGCCGTTTGGTGGCCGAACGGCTGGCGGAGGGACAGTAGGGGACTATTGCGGCTTTCCCGCGAGCGATTTTTTTGGCAAACTCTTTCCCTCGTACGGCAAGCAAGGAGAACGACGGTGACTTCTAACGACGACTATGTGCTACAGCTTCTGCTGGAGCAAGGCTATGTGACGGCCGACCAGATTGATGCGGTTGTGAGTTCAATCAGGCAGGAGGGCGAGACCTCGCTTGATATCTTGGTTCAGACGGGTGTCGTCACTGAGGATGACGTGCTGGCCTTGATCGCCGCGCAGTTCGGCCTTGATTACGTGCATGTGAATGCGGACGCCATCGACCCGGCCATCGTGGATCTGGTGCCCGGTTCGGTCGCGCGCAAGTACGGTGTTGTGCCGGTTCTGGCCGACGAGGCGTCAGTGACCGTGGCGTTAAGCGATCCGATGGGGTACGACACCATCGACAGCCTGCGTTATGTGCTCAAGGTCGACGTGCAGGCGGTGGTCGCGCCGCACAGCGAAGTCAAAGAGGCGATGGACAAGCTCTATCCCGAAGAGTTCGAAAGTATCTTCGGGGAGGACGATCCCAGCATCGATGTCGAGGAGAAAAAGACGGGCGACGACGGCTCGGATGCCAAAGACTCAGATGCTCCGGTCATTCGCCTTGTCAGTCTGCTCCTGACCGAGGCGGTCAAAATGCGCGCGTCCGACATTCATCTGGAGCCGATGGAGCGTCATTTCCGTGTGCGTTACCGTATCGACGGTGTGCTGCGCGAAGTGGAGCGTCCGCCCAAACGCCTGCAGGCGGCGATCATCAGCCGCGTCAAGATCATGTCCAATATGAAGATCTCGGAAAAGCGCGTGCCGCAGGACGGTCGTATCCAGATCAGGGTGCAGGGCCGCGATCTTGACCTGCGTGTCTCGTCGGTGCCGACTAACCATGGCGAGAGCATTGTCATGCGTATTTTGGACAAGAGCAACCTTGCGCTCGGCCTGCCCCAGCTCGGTTTTCTGTCGGATGACCAGAGCACGTTCGAGCGGCTGATCGGTCTGCCGGACGGCGTGTTGCTGGTGACCGGTCCGACCGGTTCTGGCAAGACCACCACGCTCTATGCGTGTCTGGGCCAGATCAACCTGCCGGACCGTAAGATCATCACCGTGGAAGACCCTGTGGAATATCAGATGTCCGGTATCAATCAGGTGCAGGTGAACCGGGATGTGGGCCTTGACTTTTCGGCGGCGTTGCGTTCGATCCTGCGTCAAGCCCCGAACATCGTGATGATCGGAGAAATTCGTGACCACGAAACAGCGGATATTGCCATGGAAGCGGCGCTGACCGGTCACTTGGTCTTCAGCACGCTGCACACCAACGACGCTCCCAGCGCCGTGACGCGTCTATTGGATATCGGGGTCAAGCCTTTCTTGGTTGCGTCTGCCCTGCGCGCGGCGATGGCGCAGCGCTTGGTGCGCTCGATCTGCGACAAGTGCCGCGCGGAGTATGTCCCGACGGAGCGTGAGTTGAAGATGCTCGGGGCGATCTCCAAAAACGCTAAGTTCTCAACGACGTCAACCATGTTCAAGGGTAAGGGCTGCGCGAGTTGTTCTCAGAGCGGCTATAAAGGTCGTAAGGGTATTTTTGAGATTTTTCAGATCGACGACTCGATCCAACGCCTGATCTTCGATCAGTCGCCTGCCACGGTGCTGCGTGCCCGCGCGCGCGAAATGGGCATGCGGACGTTGCGTGAGGATGGGATGTTGAAGGTTGCCTCGGGCGTGACCACGCTCGAGGAGGTGTTGCGGGCCACAATGGGAGATGCAGACTGATGAGCACAGATATCAACATGAACGATTTGTTGCAGGTAACGGTTAACGAGGGTGCCTCTGACTTGCACATCCGCGTGGGTGTGCCGCCGATGTTGCGCATTCACGGCTCGCTGACACCTTTGGACAGTCCGCCGCTCACCGCCGAAGACACTGAAGCGCTCGCTCGCTCAATCATGGCGGAGGACAAACTGCAAGAGATGGAACAGTGCGGCGGCGCGGACTTTTCTCTGCCGTTCGGCGATCTGGCCCGTTTCCGTGTGAGTGTTTTTAGAGAGCGCGGCAATTACGGCATCGTGCTGCGGCAGATCCCGAACAAACTGCTGACGCTGGAGCAGATCGGCCTGCCGGAGCAGGTTAAGGAGCTACTGTTCAAGCCGCGAGGACTGATTCTAGTGACTGGACCTACCGGCTCAGGTAAAACCACGACGCTGGCGTCGATGATCGACATCATCAACAAAGAGCGCGACGTGCATATCATTACGGTGGAAGACCCGATCGAATACTACCATCCGCATAAAAAATCGGTGGTGACCCAGCGCGAGATCGGCCACGATGTGCCCACCTTTGCCGAGGCCATCCGCCGTGCTCTGCGCCAAGACCCGGACGTGATTTTCGTCGGTGAAATGCGCGACTTGGAAACCATGCAGGCCGCGATCACGGCTGCGGAAACCGGACACCTGGTTTTTGCGACGCTGCACACTACCGGTGCCGCCGCGACGGTCGACCGTATCGTGGACGCCTTTCCCACTGACCAGCAGGAGCAGGTTCGCACGCAGCTTTCGGTGGGCTTGGTTGCGGTAATCTCGCAGTTGCTGCTGGCGCGCGTGGATAAGCCCGGACGCGTCGCGGCGTTTGAGATCATGATCTCGACGCCGTCAATCCGCTCGCGTATTCGCGACAACAAGACCTTCCAGATCAGCTCTGACATCCAGACCGGCGCGAAGTACGGCATGATCTCGCTCGATTCCCACCTGATGGATCTTTATCTGGGCGGGTTGATCTCGTATGACGATCTGGTGACGAAGTCGCAGGATCCGGACACGTTGGTCCAGAAGCTGAAGGAAGAGTTGCAGGCAAGGAGGTAAGGCATGTCAGAAGAAACTTTGGCACCGGTCACGCCGGCATACGACCCTTTGCTTGATCTGGTGGTCAGTAACGGGATCATCGATCTGGAGCAGGCTGATGAATTGCGTGGGGACCAAGCGAACACGGGACGCCCGATCCGGCAACTGCTGGTCGACAACGGCTTCGTGAGCGAAGACGATCTGCTGGGAATGATGGCGGCCTATCAGGGATGCGATGTCGTCGACCTTTCGGTCATGGCTCTGGATCCCGAAGTGATCCAGAGCATCCCAGCCAGCGTTGCCCGCATGTACAGCGTCATGCCGATCTATGCGACGGCCGGCACCGTCACGCTCGCCACGTCGAATCTGGTCGATCCACATGTGATGGATGAGCTTATGTTCGTCCTGACCAAGGACGTGCAGTTTGCGATGGCGCGCCAGAAGGATGTGGCAGACCTCGTCAAGGAGCACTACGGGGATGAGAGCGCCTCGGTCTCCGACATGCTCAACAGTCTGGAGTCCGACCTGACGCTGGATCCTTCGCTGGACGTGGACGAGACCGACGACAAGAGTCTGGAGTCGGCAGCTTCCGCCGCTCCGGTCGTGCGGTTCGTGAACTTGGTGTTGTATCAGGCCGTGACGGACCGCGCCTCCGACATCCACTTTGAGCCGTTCGAGACCGATTTCAAAATCCGCTACCGTGTGGACGGCGCGCTGTATGAGATGTCGCCGCCGCCGCGCCGACTGGCATTGCCGATCATCTCGCGTATCAAGGTCATGTCCGGCCTGAATATCGCCGAACGCCGGATTCCGCAGGACGGTCGTATCGCGCTGACCGTGGCGGGCCATCAGGTGGACCTGCGTGTGTCGTGCCTGCCCACCGCCCATGGCGAAAGCGTGGTGCTGCGTGTGCTCGACCGTAGCGCGGTCTCGCTCGACATTGAAAACATCGGGCTGCCTGAGGATATCTACGAAGTGTTGACGATGGATATCGAGAAGCCCAACGGCATCATTGTTGTGACAGGGCCGACCGGTTCCGGCAAGACCACGACGCTCTACTCCTGCCTGCGGCGCATCAACTCGATCGAGTCCAAGTTGCTCACGGCGGAGGAGCCCGTCGAGTACGATATGGACGGCATCGTCCAGGTGCAGATCAATCCCAGCGCCGGCAACACCTTCATCAAGGTGCTGCGCGCCTTCCTGCGTCAAGACCCCGACATCATTATGATCGGCGAAATTCGTGATCTGGAAACCGCCGAGATCGCGGTGCAGGCGTCGCTGACCGGTCACTTGGTCTTCAGCACGTTGCACACCAATGACGCGGCCGGCGCGGTGACGCGACTGATCGATATGGACGTCGCGCCGTACCTGATCGCCTCGACTTTGGAAGCAGTGCTAGCGCAGCGGTTGGTGCGTACGATCTGCCTGAACTGCAAGGAGGCGTATGTGCCGGATGACGAGACGCTAGACCGCATGGACCTGAAGCGTCAGGATGTCGGCGACCGCTCGTTCTACTACGGTCGCGGGTGCTCTAAGTGCAGCGGAACCGGCTACAAAGGCCGAAAGGGCGTGTTTGAGTATCTGCGCGTGAGCGATCCGATCCGTGATCTGATCAATGAGCGTCGACCGACCCTGTTCATCCGTGAACGCGCGCGCGAACTGGGTATGCGCACCATGCGTGAGGACGCCATCCGCAACGTGCTGGACGGCTACACGACGGTCGATGAGATTTTGCGTTACACGTAAAAGAGTAAAGAGAGACGATATGGAAAACGTTGTGATCATCGGAAGCGGGCCGGCTGGACTGACGGCGGCGATCTATGCGGCTCGGGCCAGTTTGAATCCGATTGTGATCGAGGGGATGCAGCCGGGCGGTCAGCTCACGCAGACTTCGGATGTGGAGAACTTTCCGGGGTTTGAGGATCCGATTACGGGGACAGAACTCGTCACCGCCATGCGCAAGCAGGCCGGGCGTTTAGGTGTGCGCTATATGATGGATGAAGTCACGGGATGTGACCTTTCGGGCGAGACCAGAAAGCTTTCGCTTATGGTTGGCGACACGCTGGAAGCCCGCACCGTGATCATCGCGACCGGTGCGAGCGCTCGTTATCTGGGGCTCGAATCGGAACAAAAGTTGATCGGTAAGGGCGTTTCGGCCTGTGCCACGTGCGACGGCGCGTTTTTCAAAGGACGTCCCGTGGCGGTCGTCGGCGGCGGTGACACGGCGATGGAGGAGGCCCTCTATCTGTCGCGCATAGCGTCGCATGTGACGGTCATCCACCGCCGCGACGAGTTCCGCGCCTCCAAGATTATGGCCGACCGCGTGCTCGCCGCGCCGACCATCGACGTGCGCTGGG
>Ga0209407_1003044_pt1 | contig 14912 bp, 9 predicted proteins | sample AD_JPNHG3_MetaG_FD_184410 | JGI IMG/M metagenome (GOLD analysis project Ga0209407, IMG submission 184410) | Active sludge microbial communities of municipal wastewater-treating anaerobic digesters from Japan - AD_JPNHG3_MetaG (SPAdes) (version 2) | ecosystem: Engineered > Bioreactor > Anaerobic >... | reverse complement strand
CGCGCCTACACGACCAATCTTCACGATGTGCTCTGCATCGGCCTGGGGGTGGGCATTGTGCCTTCCGAATTCGCGCGCGAGGGAGCGCGCGTGGACGTCGTGGAAATCAACCCGGCCGTGGTCCCCGTCGCGCGCCGTTTTTTTGACTTCGACCCCGGGCGGGTGAGCCTGTATTTGGGCGATGGCCGCCACTATCTGAACCGCTGCAGCCGCCAGTACGACACGGTGATTCTCGATGCGTTCCTGGGCGATTCTTCGCCGTCGCACCTGATGACCCGGGAGGCGTTCGCCGCGATTCGACGGGTCCTGCGTCCCGGCGGCACGCTGGTCATCAACAGCTTCGCGGACGCCACCCCCGGACAGGACTTCTTCGCCGCTTCACTTGGAAAGACCCTGCGCGCAGTTTTCCCCGGCGTGCGCCTGCACAGCAACTCGGACGGCGCCATCTTCTTCGTCGCGACCGACCGGCCGCATCCCGAATTTGTCCGCCCCCCCGATTTTTCCCAAGTCCATCCTGATGTGCGGCTGCCGACCGAGCGGGCATTTAACAACCGGGTGGAAGTGCCCTCCGAACACGGACTGGTGCTCACGGACGACTACAATCCGGTCGAATTCTACGACGCGCATCATCGGGAGAACATCCGCCGTGAGCTGGCACGGGCGACCCGTTTTCTGTGACGCGCGCGAAAAGCGAGCGAGCCGGGAGAAGGCTCCCGGCTCACCCGACAAGCTTCGCCCCGCGGTTCAGGCGAGGGGGCCGAGTCCCGGTCAGGCGACCGTGACTTCCTTGCTCAAATAGACGTCCTGAATCGCGTTGAGCAGCGCAACGCCTTCCTTGAGTGGGCGTTGGAAGGCTTTCCGGCCCGAAATGAGCCCCATGCCGCCGGCCCGTTTATTGATGACCGCCGTAGCCACTGCGTTCGCCAGGTCGCCCGCGCCCTTGGATTCCCCACCGCTGTTGATCAGGCCGGCGCGGCCCATGTAGCAGTTGGCCACCTGATAACGGCAGAGGTCAATCGGATGGTCGCTGGTCAGTTCGGTGTAGATGCGCTCATCGAACTTGCCATAGCTCGAGCCGGAGACATTCAGCGCCTTGTACCCGCCGTTGTTCTCGGGCAGTTTCTGCTTGATGATGTCCGCTTGGATCGTCACCCCGAGGTGATTTGCCTGGCCGGTCAGGTCGGCCGAAACGTGGTAGTCCTTGTCCTTCTTGAACGCGCTGTTGCGAAGGTAGCACCAGAGCACCGTCGCCAAGCCCATCTCGTGGGCCAGGGCGAATGCCTGGGCGACCTCGACAATCTGCCGGCCGCTTTGTTCGCTGCCGAAATAAATCGTGGCGCCCACCGCCGCCGCGCCCATGTCCGCGGCCTGCTTGACCGTGCCGAACATGATCTGGTCGAACTTGTTGGGGTAGGTCAAAAACTCATTGTGGTTGATCTTCACCAGGAAGGGAATCTTGTGCGCGTATTTCCGCGCCACCGCCCCCAGGACTCCATAGGTCGAGGCCACCGCATTACAGCCGCCCTCGATGGCCAGCCGCACGATGTTTTCCGCGTCAAAATAGTCCGGGTTTTTCGCGAAACTCGCTCCGCCGGAATGCTCGATGCCCTGGTCCACCGGCAGAATCGAAAGGTAGCCTGTGCCGCCCAGCCGGCCGTGATTCACAATCCGCTGCAGGTTCCCCAGCACCCGATTATTGCGGTCCGACACCGCAAACAAACGGTCCACCACGTCCGGTCCGGGCAAATGCAGCCGGTCCTTGGGGATTTTCGGGTTCTTGAAGTTCAACAGGTAATCGGCCTTGTCGCCGAGCAATTCCGCAATTGATTTCATATCGTTCCAGTTATCAATGTTCAACGTTCAGTGTTCACTCTCGCGCCAGGCGCCAGCCCCCGGTCTGCCACCGGCCAGGCCTTGCGCGCCTGACCCGGCCGCAATTTGGGCGGGCGCATATTACTAAAGCCGGGGGCGGCAATGCCACTGACAATTATGAGAGGGTCCAGGTATTGATAAACCTTTTGCAGACCATAAGACCAGCCCAACCCCGCGTCATTGAACTCCGCGCACGCCCCGGCCAAAGCTGCCGTCGGGCTCCAGAGACGTTGCGCCCTGTGAGGGGGTTGAGCATTGCCAGCTCAACTCCGTGGCGGGTTGCCCCCTGCCCTGTTGTTCATTGCAACGGCCGATGCAGCGTCGAGCCCCTAAACCTCGGTTGTTTCTTGGAGCCACGGCTCGAACCTCGACTTCAGTTCCGGCGGCAGCCGCATCAGCTTGTCAGTCAATGAAGTGCAGACATGCTGGGTTTCGCCTTCAAGTATCAAAACTCCGTTCTGGTTTAGAATACGGCTTCCAAAGTGAAGTCGAACCCCCTCGACGCGGGTCACCCATAAGCGAATCGCGAGAAGGTCATCGTAGCGTGCCGGATGCTTGTAGCGGAGACGGCATTCGATAACCGGGAAGATGAAGCCACGCGCCTGCCAGTCCTGCAACGGAACGCCACTGTGTCGGAACAATTCGCCTCGCGCCCCTTCGAGCAAGTCGAGGTAGCGACTGTAGTAAACATGATTGCCCACAGTGCAGTCCCGGTAAGTGACCCGGTAACTATATTCGAATTCGGATGGCATAAGGTAGAGGCTAAGCAATTGGGCGGCAGTTGGAAAGAACTGCTGGTTCCGCTCATCCACCTGCGCCATCGTGCGAGAGTTTCGAGCCGCTTTGGCAGGTTGGGCTTGACGGTGCCGGAACACCCCAGGCCCGATCCATTGAATTAATTAGATTGACTGTGGGGATAAGGACTCAAGCGACCCAAGGGTCGGGTCCTGGGCCGTTTAAGAGATTGCCGGTTCGGGCGCGAAAGAACCCTTTTGTGTGGAAAAGGCACCAGGGCAGATGGCGTGCGCCGGCTTTGTTTTAGATTGGCAGCCAAGCGCTTTGGCTGTTTAATGGCACGCAAGTTGTGCTGTTCCCGCAATTTGACAGGTTCCGGGGTCGCGCATTAAAGAATTAGTCTCGATTGAAGTCGTGAAAACAGAGAAGCCAACAACCGGGAAAGCAGCCGGTGCAATGTCCGGCGGGGCCTCGGGCGAAGCTCCCCCGGCGCCCGATTTGCTTTCGTCGCTTGGAGCGGTGGTCGGTCATGCCCTGGGCACCCAGCCGGCGGGAGCCGCTTCGCGGTTTCTGGAGCAACTCAGCGGACACCTTCGCGAGCAGGGCCTCGAGCCGCCGCGGGTGGTCAGCACGCCCTACGTGAACACCATCCCGCCGGACCAACAGGCGCCCTTCCCCGGCGATTTGGAAATGGAGCGGCGCATCAAGAGCTATGTGCGATGGAACGCCATGGCGATGGTCGTGAACGCCAACCGCAAGCACAACGGCTTGGGGGGCCACATCTCGACCTATGCCTCCGCCGCCACTCTCTACGAGGTGGCGTTTAATCATTTCTTCCGCGGCCGCACCGACACGTTCGTCGGCGACATGGTTTACTTCCAAGGCCATGCCACGCCCGGCATCTATGCGCGCGCTTATCTGGAAGGACGGCTGAATGAACAGCAGCTTCACAATTTCCGACAGGAGTTCGGCGAAGGAGGCGGGCTTTCGTCTTATCCTCATCCGTACCTGATGCCTGATTTCTGGCAGTTTCCCACGGTTTCCATGGGACTGGGGCCCCTCTGTTCGATCTACCAAGCTCGCTTCAACCGCTATCTGCGGTCACGGGGTTTAATGGCGGGCGAGGAACCGAGGGTCTGGGCGTTCCTGGGCGATGGAGAAACCGACGAACCGGAGAGTCTGGGCTCGATCACGCTGGCGGCGCGGGAGAACCTCGACAACCTGATCTGGGTCATTAACTGCAACCTCCAGCGTCTCGACGGACCCGTCCGCGGCAATGGCAAGATTATTCAAGAACTGGAAGCTGCTTTCAAAGGCGCGGGCTGGAATGTCATCAAGGTCATCTGGGGCTCGGATTGGGACCCGCTGCTGGCTGCGGACAAATCCGGCTTGTTGATCAAGCGGATGGAGGAGGCGGTGGACGGGGATTACCAGAAGTACTCGGTCGAGCCGGGGAGCTACACCCGAAAACACTTCTTCGGGAAATATCCGGAGCTGCTGGCCCTGGTGAACCATCTAACCGACGCCCAAATTCACAAGTTGCTGCGCGGCGGCCACGATTCCCGCAAGGTGTATGCGGCTTATCACGCGGCGGTCAACCATCGCGGACAGCCGACAGTGATTCTTGCCAAGACCGTCAAAGGCTACGGTTTGGGCGAGGCGGGCGAAGGCCGGAACATCACTCACCAGCAGAAGAAGCTCAACGAGAAGGAACTTCGCGAGTTCCGCGCCCGATTCCGGGTGCCGATCAGCGACGAGGAGATAGCTGAGACGCCGTTCTTTCGGCCGGCGCCGGGCAGTCCCGAAGCGAACTACCTGCAGGAACGGCGCCGTCAACTGGGCGGCTCCCTGCCGGCCCGTATCGTCACGGCGAAACCGCTGGAGGTGCCCTCGCTGGATGCCTTTGGCGAGTTGCTCAAGGGGTCGGGCCGGATGGAAATGTCCACGACCATGGGCTTTGTGCGGCTGCTGAGCCTGCTGATTCGAAACAAGGCCATCGGGCGCCAAATCGTGCCCATCATCCCGGATGAAGCCCGCACCTTTGGGTTGGACGCCCTGTTTCGCGAGGTGGGCATCTATTCGCCCAAGGGCCAGCTCTACGACCCGGTGGACAGCAAGTCGCTCCTCTATTACCACGAGGCGAAAGATGGGCAGATTCTCGAGGAAGGCATCACGGAGGCCGGTTCGATGGCTTCCTTTATTGCCGCCGGAACGGCGTATGCCAATCTGGGCCGGTACCTGGTGCCTTTCTACATTTACTATTCGATGTTCGGGTTCCAGCGCATTGGGGATCTGGTTTGGCTGGCGGGGGACATCAAGGCCCGCGGGTTCCTGCTGGGCGCCACCTCGGGCCGCACCACCCTCAACGGCGAAGGGCTGCAACACCAGGACGGCCACAGTCTGCTGCTCACCAGCGCGGTGCCGACACTGGCGACCTATGATCCCGCATACACTTATGAAGTGGCGGTGATCATCGCCGACGGCCTGCGCCGGATGTATGTCGAGAACGAGGACATTTTCTATTACCTGACCCTGTACAACGAGAATTACGCCATGCCGGCGCTCCCGGAAGGAGCCGAGCCCGGCATTCTCAAAGGTCTGTACAAACTGAAGCCGGGCCCGGAGGGAATGAAACTCAAGGCGCAGATTTTCGGCAGCGGCCCCATTCTGCGGGAGGCCTTGCGAGCTCAGGACCTTTTGGCGGAACGGTATGGCGTTTCGGCGGATGTCTGGAGCGCCACCAGTTACAAACTGCTCCGGAACGACGCGCTCAAGGCCCGTCGCTGGAACATGCTGCATCCCGCGGAAGCCCCCAAGCGTTCCTACCTCGAACGGACGTTGGCGAACGAGAAAGGCGTTTTTGTCGCCGTCTCGGACAACATGAAGCTCGTGCCCGACCAGATTGCGCCCTGGGTTCCGGGGGGCCTGACCACGCTCGGCACCGACGGTTTTGGCCGGAGCGAAACGCGCCCGAAGCTGCGGCGGTTTTTCGAAGTGGACGCCGAGCTGACGGTAATTGCCACCCTGTCCGCGCTGGCGGAAAAAGGTTTGCTGGATCGCGAGACGGTCGCGCGCGCAATCAAGGAGCTTGGCGTGGACCCTGAAAAGTCGCATCCCGAGCTGATCTAAACCCTGACCCCCAACCATTCACCAAGCACACTCGACCATGGATTTTAGATTGCCTCCACTGGGTGAAGGCGCCGATTCCGGCACCATTGTCACCCTGTTTGTCAAAGAAGGCGATGCGATCGCCAAAGACCAGCCCGTTCTCGAGCTCGAGAATGAGAAGGCGGTTGCCACCATCCCCTCAACCGTCTCGGGCACCGTGGGAAAAGTCTATGTCAAGGCCGGGGACAAGATCGCTGTGGGGCAGCGTATTTTTGCCGTGGCGGAAGCGGCCGCCGCCCCGGCCGCCAAACCCGAGCCGGAAGCGTGGCGAAAGGGAGAGCGCATTATTCAGACCCCATCGCCGGAACAGGTTCCCGTCCCCCGCGAGCCGGGGCCAGCCCCTTCCCCCGCTCTCGAGGAAGAGGAGGAGGCCGCTACGCCCCCTGCGGGAATGCCACCGGCCGCGGCGCCTTCGATTCGAAGGCTCGCGCGCGATTTGGGGATTGACCTGACGCGGGTGCGCGGGTCGGGCCGTGGCGGGCGCATCGTTTTGGAGGACGTGCGGAGCTATATCCAGCGCCTGCAGCGGCTGGCTGCCCAACCCAAGACCCCGCTTGCCACCGCCAGCGCCGCGGCGCCCACCCCCAAACCCGCTCCCGAGTCCATTGATTTCTCGAAGTGGGGGCCGGTCGCCAAGTCTCCTCTGTCGCCCCTGCGCCAGGTCATTGCCCGGCGCATGAGCGAGAACTGGAACAGCATCCCCCATGTCACCCAGTTCGACTCGGCCGATATCACCGCGCTCAACGCCTTGCGCAAGCAATACGCTCCGGCGTACGAGAAAAAAGGCGCGCGGTTGACGCTCACGTCCTTTGCGCTCAAGGCGGTGGTCGAGACGCTGAAGAAGCATCCGCTGTTTAACTCGAGTCTCGACGAGGCCACGCAGGAACTCGTCACCAAACACTATTATCACATTGGCATCGCCGTGGACACCGAAGCGGGCTTGATTGTTCCCGTCATCCGCGACGTGGATAAGAAGAATCTCCTGGAGCTGTCGAGGGAGCTCGAGGAACTGGCGCGCAAGGCGCGTGAGCGCAAAGTCTCCGCCGAGGAACTCAAGGGCGGCACGTTTACCATCTCGAACCAGGGTGGGATTGGCGGCGCGCATTTCACGCCGATTGTGAACAAACCGGAGGTGGCGATTCTGGGCCTGGGCCGCGGCGCCTTGCAGGCCGTGGTGCGCGGGAATGCCATCGAGCCGCGCCTGCTGATGCCCATCGGCCTGTCCTACGATCACCGCGTGATTGATGGCGGCTCGGCCGCGCGGTTCACGGTGGACCTGGTTCAGGCCTTCGAAAACTTCAAGGAACAAGACGTCACAGCTCCTCTCTCCCAATGAATTCTCTCAAAACCGAAATTGTTGTCGTGGGCGCGGGGCCGGGCGGCTATGCGGCCGCCTTTTACGCCGCCGACCTTGGCAAGAAAGTGATCCTCGTCGAGCGGGAACCGCGGCTGGGCGGGGTCTGCCTGAACCGCGGCTGCATTCCGTCCAAGGCCCTGCTGCATGCCGCCCACACCGTCAGTGCCGCCCGCGAATCCGAGCAACGCGGCATTACCTTCGGGCCGCCAAAGATTGATGTGGGCAAACTGCGCGCGTGGAAGGAATCCATCCTGGACCGCCTCGGCGGCGGCGTGGCTCATCTGGCCAAACTGCGGGGAGTGCAGGTCATTCATGGGCGTGGCTATTTCGAAGATTCACGCACTCTCCGGGTTGAAACCTCCGAAGGACAACAGTTCATCAATTACGAGCATGCCATTGTGGCGGTTGGGTCGGTAGCCGCCATGCCCAAGGCTTTCGACCTTGGCAACCCCCGGATCATGACCTCCACCGAGGCGCTGGAAATTGAAGAAATCCCGGAGAAGCTGCTGGTCATTGGTGGCGGCTACATTGGGATGGAGTTGGGCACCGTCTATGCCACGTTCGGCAGCCAGGTCGTGCTGGTGGAAGCGCTGGACACGATTCTGGCGGGAGCGGACCCGGACCTGGCGCGGCCGGTCATCGCCCACGCGAAGAAGCTGTTCAAGGAAATCCGCCTCAAGACCCGGGTGGGCAAAATGGCGACGAGCGGCAAGCAGATCAAAGTCGAGTTTGAGCTGGACGGCCAGAAGCGGGAGGAACTTTACGATCGGGTGCTGGTGGCGGTTGGCCGCTCGCCCAATGCGGACGACCTGGGGCTGGAAAACACCAAGGTTTCGTTCGACGACAAGGGGTTCATTCACGTCAATGAAAAACAACAAACCACCGACCCCGCCATCTATGCCATCGGCGACATCGCCGGCGGCGCCCTCCTGGCCCATAAGGCCTCCAAAGAGGCCCGCATCGCCGTCGAGGTCATCGTCGGCGAGGACAGCACTTTTACCGACATTGTCATGCCGGCCGTGGTCTTCACCGATCCGGAGCTTGCCTGGTGCGGTCTGACCGAATCGGAGGCTCGTGCCAAGGGCCTTCCCATCCAGGTTTCCAAATTCCCCTGGACCGCGTCCGGCCGGGCGTTGTCCTTCGACCGCCCGGAAGGGCTGACCAAATTGATCATTGACCCGGAGACGGAGCGTGTGCTTGGCGTGGGCATCGTGGGCACCGGCGCCGGCGAGCTGATTTCCGAGGGCGTGCTGGCGATCGAAATGGGGGCGACGGCCAAGGACCTGGCGCTCGCTGTTCATCCCCATCCGACCCTTTCCGAGACGCTGATGGAAGCGGCCGAGGCGTTCTACGGACACGCCACCCATACGCTGGTCCGCAAGCGGGTCGAGTAAGTCGGCAGCCTGGGATTGCGGCCGCCGCGGGTTTTGCCGATAACTGGGGCTGGTGCAATCGCTCTTACAGCAGGTCGAAGAATCAATTCGCCGGCACCGGCTGTTGCGACGGGGCAGCGCCGTGCTGGTGGCGGTGTCGGGCGGCCTCGACTCGATGGTCTTGCTGCAGGTGCTGGCCGCCCTGGCCCCCAAACACCAGTGGCGGCTTTCGGTCGCACACTTCAACCATCGCCTGCGCGGCGTCAGCAGTCTGGCCGATGAACGCCTCGTCCGCCGCATCGCCCAAGAGCTTCGCCTGCCCCTGGTCGCCGAAGCTGCGGAGGTTCGCGCCTTCGCCAAAACGCAGCGGCTCTCGCTCGAGATGGCCGCGCGCCAGTTGCGTCACAAGTTCCTGGTCCGCGCCGCCCGGCGCCTTTCCATCGGAACCGTGGCGCTTGCCCACCATGCAGACGACCAGGTGGAATTGTTTTTCCTGCGGCTGCTGCGCGGCGCCGGCAGCGAGGGCTTGAGCGGGATGAAATGGGCGGGCCCCTCCCCCGCCGATCCCTCCATTCGCGTAATCCGACCGTTGCTTGATCAAAGCCGGTCCACGCTGCGAGCCTGGGCTGCAGACCACCGGGTTCGGTTCCGGGAAGACGCGTCGAACCAGTCACTGGATTTTGCCCGCAACCGGATTCGGCATGAACTATTGCCTCTGCTCAGGAAACTTCAGCCTTCCCTCGAGGCGGTCGTCTTGCGGCTGATGGACCTGGTCGGGGCGGAGTCGGAATTTGTGGCCAATCAGGCCAGAGTGTGGCTGGAAGGTTGGGGGCTCCCGACCGGCGACACCGGAGAGGCGGACAAAGGACGATTGAATGCCGACGTGCACGACCAGGCGGCTGGAGATTACAAGGATTCTCGTCCGCCCGTCTTGGAACTCCGCCCCCGGTCTGACCGGGCATTCCAGCTTCCGCCCAACTTCATTTCGCGGCTTCGATTCGAGGAACTGCCCGTGGCTGTTCAGCGCCGCTGTCTGCTCGTGCAGCTTACGGAACTGGGAATCAGCGCCAGCTACGACTTGGTCGAGCAGCTTCGGCTCGATCCTGACCGGCCGACCCCCGTTCCAGGCACGAAACCCGGCAACGAGCCCCGCATTGTCGTCCGCGATCGGACCGGCAGGATTTCTCTGCAAGGCGCACAGGCGCCAGATTTTGACTTCGCATCGCAGTCCGTCGCTCTTGCCCGCCCCGCCGGACACGCGAGGTTTGGCGGCCTCGAAATTGCGTGGCGAATCCGCCCGCTCCGCGGGCCAATCACTCCCAAACCTGCCGCCGGCCGGGAACTGTTCGATGCGGACAAGGTGGGTGACAGGATTGTGTTGCGGCATTGGCAGCCCGGCGACCGTTTCCAGCCCATCGGCATGGCGGCACCGCTGAAGCTGCAGGATTGGTTCACCAATTTGAAGGTTCCCCGGGAGATGCGGCACCGGCTGGTCGTTGCGGCTGCCGCCAACGGCGAGCTCTTTTGGGTGGAGGGACAGCGGATTTCGGAACGGTTTAAGCTGTCTGCCAACACGACTCGCAGCTTGCATTGGCGCTGGAAAAGGCTTTAATTAGGTTGGTTGCGGGTGCTTGGGTCTGGTGCTAGGTTGCGCGCAACGTTCAAAATGTCCGACGAGAACCGAATAAACGACGACGACAAGAACCCGAGGAAAGGCGCTGAATTCCGCGTGCCCCCCCGGACTTGGATCGTCTGGATAGCCATTTTTGGCGGCATCATTCTGCTCATGTTGTTTCGGGAGCGGATGGATGGTCAGGGGGAGGTGCTGTCGCAATACCGTTTTCAACAACTCGTTGAATCCAACCTAATTGCCCAGGCCGTCGTCAACTACAGCCCCCAGTCGCCGTTCCTCACCGAGGTCACCGGCAAATACTACAAAGTGGACGCCGATGGCAACCGTGTCACCGAAAACGGCCAGGAAAAGCTGGTTCCCTTTCGGGCCAAGGCCCGCCTGACGGATAAATTCGAGGAAAAGCTCCTGGCCAATCCGCGGTTCGAATTCCGCGAGGCCAACATGATGCTCCAAAGCATGATTTGGAGCATCCTGCCAATTCTGCTGATTGCCGCCCTGATCTGGTTCTTTTTCATTCGCCAGATCAAGATGGCCGGCAAAGGCGCCCTGAGTTTCGGCAAGAGCAAAGCCCGGCTCCTGGCCAAGGAGCGGAACAAGACCACCTTCAAGGACGTGGCCGGTATTGACGAAGCCATTGAGGAAGTGTCCGAACTGGTGGAATTCCTCAAGGACCCGAAGAAATTTCAGCGGCTTGGGGGGCGGATCCCAAAGGGCATTTTGATGGTGGGGCCGCCGGGCACCGGCAAGACGCTGCTGGCCAAGGCCATCGCCGGCGAGGCCGATGCCGCGTTTTTCAGCATCAGCGGGTCGGATTTCGTCGAGATGTTCGTCGGCGTTGGGGCCAGCCGTGTGCGGGACATGTTCGAACAGGCCCGCAAGAACACGCCGTGTCTTATCTTCATAGACGAAATTGACGCGGTAGGCCGCAGTCGCGGCCATGGTTTGGGCGGCGGCAACGACGAGCGCGAGCAGACCCTGAACGCTCTGCTGGTCGAGATGGACGGCTTCGATACCCAGGAAGGCATCATCATCATCGCGGCGACCAACCGGCCGGATGTGCTCGACCCGGCCCTGCTTCGCCCGGGCCGTTTCGACCGCCAGATCACGGTCAATTTGCCGGACGTGCGGGGACGCGAAGCCATCCTCAAGGTTCACGCCAAGAATGTGAAATTGGGCCCCGGAGTGGATTTGTCGGTAATTGCCCGCGGCACCCCGGGGTATTCGGGAGCGGAGCTGGCGAATCTGCTTAATGAAGCCGCCCTCCTGGCGGCCAGTCAGAACAAGAAGGCCGTCAGCATGGCCGAACTGGAGGAGGCGCGGGACAAGGTTCGGTGGGGACGCGAACGGCGCAGCCTGGCCATGACGGACGAGGATAAGAAATACACCGCCTGGCACGAAGCCGGCCATGCGCTGGTCAATGTCATGCTCGAACACACCCATCCGCTGCACAAGGTGACCATCATCCCCCGGGGCCAGGCTTTGGGCGCCACCATGTCTCTACCCAAGACCGACGTGCTCAATCGCCGGCGCAAGGAGATGCTGGACATGATCGCGGTCATGATGGCCGGGCGGATTGCCGAGGAAATGGTTTCCGGCGACATCTCCAGCGGGGCGGCCGGCGATATTCAGCAGGCCACCAACATGGCGCGCGCCATGGTCATGCAGTGGGGCATGAGTGATCGCCTCGGCATGGTTCAATACGGCGATGACGATGAATACGTGTTCCTCGGCCGCGAAATGGCCCGAGCCAAGGTTTACAGCGAATACACGGCGCAGGAGATTGACCAGGAAGTCAAGCGCATCATTGATCACGCCTACAAGACGGCCCAAAACATCCTGGTCTCCAACCGCGACAAACTCGAATTGATCGCGAACTCCCTCCTCGAATACGAAACCCTTGACGGCCAGCAAGTCGAGGAAATCGTCCGGACCGGCAAATTCACACCGCCGGCCCCGGCTCCGCAAGTGGACGCGCCACATGGGGCGCCTGCGGGAACACCCCTGCCGGAACCGCCCGTCAAACCGGCTCCGCCCAAGCTTCCAGGACTGGGAACTCCGGCGCCGGCGACGGCTTGATTCGCCCGTCGCTGTAAATCGGCAAAAGGGTTGGGACGCGGGGATGGAACCCGCGAGCCCACCGCATCCGGCTGTTCAGAGAGGCAGTTGTTTGGCGACAGGTCAGGACTATGGTCCGGCCTTCATCAGGCTGGAAAACCCCAGTGGGGCAAAAGAGGCCTCAGTCCCGCGCACTGCTTGCAGCTTCCTTCGGATTCGGCCTCGCGACCGACACGCTTGCTGTTCGGCTGGCACTTCCCCTTGCCGGGTGTGCATTGGAATTTAACCAACCGGTCACTGCGCCCTGCCGGGCGCACACATAGAAAAACGGCGCGGGCACCCGCCCGCGCCGTTGTTCCGTGTACCCCGAGCGCCTCTACTACACGTCGTAGTAGAGGAAAAACTCGTAGGGATGCGGGCGCAACCGCAGGGCGTCATGCTCCTTGCGCTTGGCCGCAATCCACATGTCCAGAAAATCCTGCGTGAACACGTCCCCTTTGAGCAAAAACTCGCAGTCCTTCTCCAGACAATCCAGCGCCTCCCCCAAACTCCCCGCCACGTTGGGCACCTGCTTCAACTCCTCCGGCGGCAACTCGTAGATGTTCTTGTCCAGCGGCTCCCCCGGGTCAATCTTGTTCAAAATCCCGTCCAGCCCCGCCATCAGCAACGCCGCAAACGCCAGATACGGATTGGCCGCCGGGTCCGGCGGCCGATACTCCAGCCGCTTGGCCTTCGGATTGTCGCTATACATCGGAATCCGCACCGCCGCCGACCGGTTCCGCCCCGAATACGCCAGATTCACCGGCGCCTCATACCCCGGCACCAGCCGCTTGTAACTGTTGGTCGTCGGATTGCACAACGCGCACAACGCCCGCGCATGCTTCAACAACCCCCCAATGTAATACAACGCCAGCTCCGACAACCCCGCATACTCGTTGCCCGCAAACAACGGCTTGCCCTTCTTCCACAACGAGATGTGCGTGTGCATCCCCGACCCGTTGTCCCCAAACAACGGCTTGGGCATGAAACACGCCGTCTTGCCGTGCTTCCGCGCCACGTTCTTGACCACATACTTGTACACCATCATCGCGTCGGCCGCCCGCACCAGCGTGTCAAACCGATAGTCTATCTCCGCCTGCCCCGCCGTCGCCACCTCGTGATGCTGCCGCTCAATCTTCAACCCCAACTGCTCCATCACCAAACACATCTCCGTCCGAAGGTCCTGCTGCGTGTCGGCCGGCGCCACCGGAAAATACCCCTCCTTGTGCCGAATCTTATACCCCAGGTTCGGCAGCTCCTCCCGCCCCGTGTTCCACACCCCCTCCTCGCTCTCCACACTGTAAAAGGTCCCGTTGCTCCGACTCTCATACTGCACGTTGTCGAAAATGAAAAACTCCGCCTCCGGCCCAAACACCGCGCTGTCGGCCACCCCCGTGCCCGCCAAATACCGCTCGGCCTTCTGCGCAATGCCCCGCGGGTCCCGCGTGTAGCTCTCCTTGGTCCCCGTCTCGGCAATCGTGCAGGTCAACGACAGCGTCGGCTCCGCGCAAAACGGATCCATAAACGCCGTCGCCGGGTCCGGCATCGCCAGCATGTCCGACGCCTCAATGCTCTTCCAGCCCCGGATGCTCGACCCGTCAAACCCCAGCCCCTCGGTGAAAATCTCCTCGCTCAGCTCCCGAATCGGACAACTGAAATGCTGCCACGTCCCAAACGTGTCCACAAACTTGATGTCGAACATCTTCGCCCCGGCTTTCCGGGCCATCTCAATTACGCTCTTGGGTGTGCTCATCTTGGAATCCTCCTGCAAAGCCGAACGGGGCCGCGTTCCCGGTTCGGCGGAGAACCGGGACGCGCGTCCTGGTTCGGACTAGATTGCTTGTTCGCCCGTCTCTTCGGTGCGAATGCGCACGGCATTCTCGATCGCGCTCACAAACACTTTGCCATCCCCGATCTTCCCGGTCTTGGCGGCTTTGACGATGGCGTCCACCGCCTGCGGCACCAGGCTGTCAGCCAGCACCAGCTCGATTTTGATTTTCGGCAGAAAATCCACCGTGTATTCGCTCCCCCGGTAAATCTCGGTGTGCCCTTTCTGGCGGCCAAACCCTTTGACCTCCAGCACGGTCATTCCCTCGACGCCCAGGCTGGAAAGGGCTTCCTTCACGTCTTCCAGTTTGAACGGCTTGATAATGGCCTCAATTTTTTTCATGTCGTGCTTGCGATTACCGGGGGATACTAACAACCGGCCCCTTCGTGTAAACAGGAATGTGCAAAATTCCAAAAACCCGGCGCGCCGGAGGCCGGGGGTTGCCGCAAAAGGTGGTGGGCGTGAAAAAAAATTTGAACGAAAGCGGGGGAGCAAGCGTCTCATCAGTGCAAGCCTGATAAAGGCCGCATATTAATGACGGTATAAAGCAGTGCTAATACTTGCATTGCAGGGTTGACACCCATGAGCGGCCATGATTTATTAGGCGCAGATTTCGCCGGCAAAACGGTTGATTGTTCTTTGTCAGCCGGCAGCAGATTTCGGCCAGGGTTCTGGTACAAACTCGGGCCGAATTTCTCCGTAATCCTACAGTTGTACTTAATTCGAAAATTCCCCGGGCTTTTTGGTCACCCCCTGACCGACTAGCCCGGTTTTTTTTGCCTGGGCGGCGCCCGTCCCTGCTCAGGACCGCCCGCGGGACGGGCATTCCGGCGGGAAGGCGCTCAATCGGCG
>Ga0209407_1003035_pt1 | contig 14950 bp, 9 predicted proteins | sample AD_JPNHG3_MetaG_FD_184410 | JGI IMG/M metagenome (GOLD analysis project Ga0209407, IMG submission 184410) | Active sludge microbial communities of municipal wastewater-treating anaerobic digesters from Japan - AD_JPNHG3_MetaG (SPAdes) (version 2) | ecosystem: Engineered > Bioreactor > Anaerobic >... | reverse complement strand
AATGAGGCAATTTTACGAGGATTACTTGAAGTTATTGAAAGAGATGCTTTTATGATTTATTATTTAAACAAAATTTCACCGAATATAATAGATATTGAAAATTGCAACGATGAAACATTTAAAAAAATAGCTTTTTCGATTAAAAAATACAATCTCGAACTTTATGTTTTGGATATTAGTACTGACGTTCCTGTTTATTCTATTTTAACTATTGTAATTGACAGAACAGGATTGGGACCGGCGATTTCTTTGGGGATGAAATCATCTTTAGACTTGAAAGAAGCAATTGTAGGTGCAATAGAAGAACTTTTTCATAGTAGGTTTTGGATAAGAGATATAATGTCAAAAAAGGAATTAAAAGAATATAAAAAAATTTGGAAAAGAAAACACTATATTTCTAATTTAAGAGATAGGGGTATTCTTTGGGCAAAACCCAAAATGATAGATAAAATAAACTTTTTCTTTGAAGGAAGAAAAGTTTTAATCGAAAATCTTATACCAAGAAAAATTCAAAATTTAAATTCTCTTTTAGGTTGGTTTCGAAAACAAAATATAGAGGTAGTATATGTAGATGTAACTATTCCAAGTATTAAAAAAGAAAAATTTAATATAGTAAAGGTTCTTGTTTCTTATTTTCAGCCTCTTTATTTAGACGAAAAATTTCCTTATTGGCAAGGAGAAAGATTAAAAAATATTCCAAGAAAATTAGGATTTAATGTTTCAGGAAAACTTAATCGGTTTCCTCACCCTTTTTTGTAATATGATTAAAGTTGAAAGTTTAAAAAAATCATTTGAAGGAAAGGCAATATTTGAAAATATTTCTTTTGTTTTGAATAGAGGAGAAAAGATAGGAGTTGTTGGTAAAAATGGATGTGGAAAGAGTACTCTTTTTAAAATAATCATTGGAGAGGTCGAACCTGACAGTGGTCGAGTGATTATAGAAAATGAAAGAATTGGTTATTTGCCACAAAGTATAGAAATAGATTTTAAAAAAGATATTAAAAATTTTTTTTCTGAAAGATTAAAAGTAGAAGATTGGCAAATTAAAAAGTCGTTGGGGAAATTAGGACTTTATAATCTTGATCTTGGAAGAAAAATTCAAACTTTTAGTGGCGGAGAAATTACAAGAATAATGTTAGCTAAAATTTTAATAGAAAAGCCAACTATACTTTTGTTAGATGAGCCCACTAATCATCTTGATATTGAAGGGATTTTATATATTCAGAAATTTCTTACTCAATTTAATGGAGGAGTTTTATTAATTTCTCATGATCGTTGGATTTTAGATAAAGTCCCTAAAAAAATTATTGATTTTCAAATTACAGAAAAGGGAAGAGTTACTAAAATTTATCCAGGTAATTTTTCTGCATATAAAGAAATAAGAGAAAGAGAGATTGAAAAACAAAAATATTTATATAAATTGCAACAAAAGAAAATTAAAAATTTAAAAAAAGATATTAAAGAAAAAAAAGAGCAAGCAAAAAAGATGGATAGAAATATGCTTGCGGAGCTTAGAGAAAAGGGGATTCCTTTAGGATCTTCAGGGACAAAATTAGCTCGAAGAGCAAAAGCCGAAGAAAAACAAATTCAAAAATTATTAGAAAGTGAAAGAAAAATTGAAAAACCTCAAGAAGAAAAAAAACTTAAAATTTTTCTAAATACTTCTTTAAAATTAGGACAGCGAGTGTTTAAAATTGAAAATATTTCCTTTAGTTTTAATAAAAAAATCATTTTTAATTCAGTTAATCTTGAAATGTATGGTAATGATAGAATGGCACTTCTTGGTCCAAATGGTTCAGGAAAAACTACCTTTTTAAAACTTTTACTTGGCGAATTAAAACCTCAAAAAGGTAAAATAATTCTAAATCCAAGCATTGAAATTGGATACCTTCCTCAGGAGATAATTTTTGAAAATTATCAAAAAAGAGTAATAGAAGAATTTCAAAAAGATTTAGAAATTTCAGAAACTGAAGGAAGAAAAATTCTTAGTAAATTTCTCTTTTCTAACGAAGAACAATTTAAAAAACTAAAAGATTTAAGCTTGGGTGAGAGAAAAAGACTTTATTTGGCAAAAATTTTTGCCTCAGGTTCAAATTTTCTTTTGTTAGATGAACCCACTAATCATCTTGATATTGATTCAGTAGAAGCCCTTGAAAAAGCTTTTATAGATTTTAAGGGAGGAATTTTTGTTATTTCTCATGATAAGTATTTTTTAAAAAATATTGGAATTGGAAAATTTTATTTTCTCAAAGAGGGAAAATTAAAAGAAATCTTTTCTATATATGATATAGAAAAATTATAAGAATATTTATGAAAAAGCAAGAAATAGAAAAATTATACAAAGAATTACTTTCTGACGATATTGAAAGTATTGGTTTTAATTTTCTAAAAAATACTTTTCAGAAAAAAAATATTCCCAATTCTCCATCAAATAAAATTCCAAAATCTTGGAAAAAAGTTTATTTTAAAACATACCCTCGCTTACCTCAAACTAAATTAGAAAAATTAAATCCAAAAGAAAATCAATTATTTTCAATAATAAAAAAAAGAAAATCAGAAAGAAAATTTACCGGTAAGGATTTAACTTTAAAAGAAATCAGTAAAATACTTTATTTTGCCGCAGGAATAAGAAACTCTAAAGAGATGAAAGGTGATTTGGATAGATCTAAAAGGATGTATCCTTCAGCAGGAGCTCGGTATCCTTTAGAGGTTTATCCTGTCATATTCAAGGGAAAAGAAATTCTTCCCGGAATTTATCACTATAATGTTAAATGGAATACTTTAGAATTATTATTAAAAGGAGATTTTAAGAAAAAATTTAGCAATGAGATTACTAATCAAAACTGGATTGAAAAATCTGGGATGTTGATTATCATTACGGCAGTTTTTTCAAGAACAATTATAAAGTATAAAGAGAGAGGATGGCGATACATCTTTTTTGAAGCCGGGCATATGGCTCAAAATATTTATTTAATTTCTACACTACTAAAATTAAATTGTTGTGCTATTGGTGGATTTTTAGATGAAAAATTAATACAACTCTTAGATTTAAACCCGAAAAGTGAATTACCACTTTATCTTTTAGCGATTGGATAAATTAAAATTCAAAGACTCGATTTCGTTAATTTATCAAAATATGCCTCTTTTTAGACGATCGTCTATTTGTAGACATAGGTGAATTTCTTTTGACTTTTTATTAAAGATATGGTAATAATTTATTAAAGAACTAAAGGGTATGTTAAATTTTGATTTAATTATGTTTAACCTTAATTCCTTTAAATTTATAAACCAAACATTATTATTCTTCCAAAACTCAAAGGTTGTTGAGGTATTTCAAAAGGGCTCAAAATGAGCCCTTTTGTGTTAGTTGCAATAATGAATTATTTATATTTTTACTAATCAACTATTAACCAAAGGCAGGTTTCTTTTAAAAGAAAAAACTGTCTTTTAAAAACCATGACAAAAGAAAATAATCAAAAAAATAAAAAAGAAAATTTAGATAAAATTCAGGAAGAAGAACAGAAATTTTGGAAAGAATATGCAGATTTAATGTCGATTAAAAAATATAGAGACGCTTATATCTATAGTCCGCTTTATCAGGATGAACTTAAAAAAATTAAAGAATTTTTAAATTTTAATAATAAAGAAAAGGAAAAATGGCTAGATCTGGGTTGTGGGTCTTTACCAGTAACGGAATTGATTTTGGAAGAATCAAGAGGAAATATTGAACTTTGGGGAGGAGATATTAATTTAGAACCAGCTAAAAAACGATTAGAAGAATTAAGTAATTCTCCAATAAAATTAGAATATATTGATTTGACTCGGAAATTGCCATTTCCAGATAATTTTTTTGATGGAATTGTATCAAGTAAGGTATTGCCTTATATTTCAAACTTTGAAGGCGCTGAAGGAAAAGAAGCAATAAAAAAAGTTTTCCGAGAGATATATAGAATTTTAAAACCGAAAGGAGTATTAATTTGGACTTATAACACAAAGGATTCTAATAATTTACATGGAATAATTGTTAGTATTGGTTACCTCTTGAATCCCTATGAATGGATAAAACGAAAAGTATTTTTACCTTTTTATGCAATAAAAATGATGGGGTTTTTTAAGGGCACTATTGAAAAATTAAAAAAAGGAATCTATCACTCTTTTTCCAAAGAGGAATACGAAGATTTATTAACTTCAGTCGGTTTTCGTAATTTAGAATGGAAAAGTGGTTTTGGTGATATGGTCTTAATAAATAAGGCAGAAAAATAAATTTATATGAATTTACTTGCTTATTCTGGTTTTATAAATGCTTTTTTAGTTTTCTTAATAGGAGTTTTTGTTTATTTTAAAGGTAGAAAGCATCAGGAAAATCGAGTCTTTTGTTTTTTATGTTTATCAATTGTTTGGTGGCAGACTAGTTATGGATTTTGGCAGTTAGCCACTAACGTAGAAGAATCATTATTTTTTCTTAAACTCTTGATGATTGGCAGCGTTTTTTCTGCCGTATTTCTATATCATCTTACTTTAGTTCTTTTAAACCTCGTTGAGAAAAATAAAAAGATTTTGATAGGAGCATATTTAATTACTTTTAGTCTCCTTAGTTTAATTTTTTCACCTCTTTTTATTTTAGAGACAAAAATATTTTACTTCTATCCTTATTGGCCCATAGCTGGAATAGGAGCTACTCTTAATATGGCATTTGGTTTTGTATGGGCTATTTTCTCAATTTTCTTACTGGCAAAAAACTATTTCCGGTTAACTGGGGAAAGGAAATATCAAATTGGTTATTTTCTTTTAGCTCTTTTTATCGCTGCAGTAGGAGGCACTTTCAATCTTCCTCAATGGTACGGTATTGAACTGTATCCCTACGGTAACTTTATAATCTTTCTTTTTCCTTTAATTATTGCTTTTGCCATTCTTCGTTATCACCTTTTTGATATTAGGATAATCTTAACAGAACTTTTGGTGGGAATAATGGGTATCTTGCTTTTGGTCCTTCCTTTGATAGTGCCTACCAATGAGCTAAAGATTCTCGCTACTGTTCTCTTTTTATTGTTTTGTATTTTTGGTTATCTTTTAATCAAGACCACTCACGAACAAATTCAAAAGAGGGAAGAGCTTGAGAGGGCATATAATGAATTGAAAGAATTAGACGAAACAAAAACAATGTTTCTTTCTATTGCCTCTCATCAACTGAGAACACCTCTTTCTGCAATGAAAGGATATCTTTCAATGGTGCTTTCAGGTGATTACGGTGTCAAGATAGAGGGTCAAGTCAAAGAGTTTCTTGAAAAGGTATATCAATCTAATGAGCGTCTTATTAATCTAGTTAATGATCTTTTAGATATTACTCGTCTTCAAATGGGTAAATTACAACTTAATTCTCAACCCGTTCAGATAGAAGAGATTGTTCAGAGTGTAGTAGATGAATTTAGTGAACAAGCTCGCCAAAAAAATCTTTCTTTTGTTTTTAAAAAACCATCTGTGCCCTTGCCTAAGATTAATGTAGATCCTCAAAAAATCAGACAAGTAATTCTTAATCTTATTGATAATGCCATTAAGTACACAAAGAAAGGAGGAATCACTGTAAAAGTTCAACATAATTCCTCTACAAATTCAGAGAATGGTACTATTTTAATCACTGTCAAAGATACTGGTATAGGCCTTACCACAAAAGATATCAATAATCTTTTTCAATTATTTGAAAGAAGCGATTCTACTGTTAAAACTCATGCTGTTGGTGTTGGTATTGGTCTTTATGCGGCTAAAGAGATTGTTAAAGCCCATAGAGGCAAGATCTGGGCAGAATCTTCCGGCAGAGACAAGGGTTCTACCTTTTATGTTGAATTACCAGTAAAGTAAAAAAGAATATTTAATTTATAAATTAAATTTGGTAGAATAGAGATATAAAGCAAATTCAATTTTTGATACAATACTTATTTACTTCCTGAATTTGTTAAAGGGTTCAATTTGTCCAAGATAAATTCTTCGACCCGATTCAGAAAAATGACTATTATTAATATTCTACTCATATAAGTTCGTTGAAAGCGAACGAAGGCGAAGATGAAAAAAACTCTGTAAGAGGTAAACTTCATCGACCAAGGATACAGTGTTAAATTTTTGAATTTAAATAAAGTATAAACAACATTTATAGATATAAAAATGCAAAAACAATATAATCCTCAAAAAGTTGAAAAAGAAATTTATTCTTTTTGGAAAAAAGAAAAAATTTATAAATTTAATCCTAAGAAAAAAGGGTCGTTTTTTGCTGTTGATACGCCACCGCCAACGGTTAGCGGTAAAATGCATTTAGGACACGCTTTTTCTTATTCTCAACAAGATTTTATTGTAAGATATCATCGTTTAAAAGGAGAAAATATTTTTTATCCCTTTGGGACTGATGACAATGGATTACCTACTGAAAAATTGGTTGAAAAATTAAACAATGTTAAAATTTTTGATTTCGAAAGAGAAGAATTTACCCATTTATGTCAAAAAACTCTTCGAGAAATAAGGCCAGATTTTGTGAAGGATTGGAGGAAAATTGGAATATCATCTGATTTTGATCTTTGTTATTCTACCATTGATAAGAATGTTCAAAGATTAAGTCAGCGATTTTTTATTGATCTTTATCGAAGGGGGCGGGCTTATCGTAAAAAATCACCAACTCTTTGGTGCCCTAAATGTCAAACTGCCATTGCTCAAGCTGATCTTGAAGATAAAAGCGAAGAAACATTTTTTAATTATATTTATTTTCAATTAGAAAATGGAGAAAAAATTATTATTGCTACAACTCGTCCAGAATTGCTAGCAAGTTGCATTGCTGTGTTTGTAAACCCAAATGATAAAAGATATAAAAAATTAATAAACAAAAACGTTATTGTTCCAATTTTTGGCCAAAAGGTTAAAATTTATAGTGATAGAAGAGTTGATCCACTAAAGGGGACGGGTATTGTGATGTGCTGTACTTTTGGGGACACAACTGACATTGATTGGTATATTGATTATCAATTGCCGGTTCAAGTTTCTATTAATAAAAATGGAACAATGAATGAATTTGCAGGTTCTTATAAGGGCTTAGGAATTGAAGATGCCCGTGAAAAAATTATTAGTGATTTTGAAAAAAAAGGATTACTTTTTAAAAAAGAAAAAATTGAACACATTGTAAATACTCATGAGCGTTGTGGAACAAAAATAGAAATTTTAGATACCACTCAATGGTTTATAAAATATCTTGATTTTAAAAACGATTTTCTTTCAATGGGAAGGAAAATAAAATGGCACCCAAGTTATATGCGAAAGCGCTATGAAAATTGGGTAAAGGGATTGCGTTGGGATTGGTGTATTTCTCGTCAAAGATATTTTGGTATTCCTTTTCCAGTGTGGTATTGTCAAAAATGTGGCAAGGTTAAATTAGCACAAATAAAAGATTTGCCGGTTGATCCACTTCATACCAAGCCAAAAACAAAATGTACCTGCGGTAGTAATAAATTTATTCCAGAGAGTGATGTTCTTGATACTTGGGCAACAAGTTCTTTAAGTCCTCAAATTGCTCTTCAATTAATAAAAAATAAAAATTTAGAGAAAAAATTATTTCCAATGTCTTTGCGTCCTCAAGCCCATGATATTATTAATTTTTGGCTTTTCTATACGATTGCTCGTTCAAAAATTCACTTTAATAAAATTCCTTGGAAAGAAATAATGATTTCTGGTTTTGTTTTGGATTCAAAAGGGGAAAAAATGTCAAAGAGTAAGGGTAATGTGGTGGCACCTCAAGAAGTGACTGAAAAATACGGAGCTGATGTTTTAAGACACTGGGCAGCAAAAGCGGGACCGGGAGAAGATATTCGTTGGAGCGAAGAAGAATTAAGGTCAAGCAAAAGAACAGTTATTAAGCTTTGGAATGCCTCTCGATTTTGCTTTTTGAATTTGAAAAATTTTAAGAATAAAAAGGCAAAAATTTTAGCAGACGAAGATAAATGGATTTTGGGAACTCAAGAAGAAGCTTTAAAAAAATATTGTCAATCTTTTGATAATTATGAATTTAAAAAAGCAAGAGAGACTGTTGATAATTTTTTTTGGCACGATTTTTGTGACAATTATTTGGAAATTATAAAGCCGCGACTGTATCAAGAAAATTTTAGCAATACCTCAAAAGAAAGTGCTCAAAAAACCCTTTATCTTGCATTACTTTCAATTCTTAAAATGTATTCACCCTTTATGCCCTTTATTACCGAAAAACTTTTTCAAATGTACTTTCGAGGCAAAGAGAAAGAAAAAAGCATTCATCTTTCTTTGCTACCAAAACCCCAAAAGAAATATTTAAATAAAAAAGAAATTAAAAATGTTGAAACAATTATTGAAATTATTTCAGCGATTAGAAAATATAAAAGTGAAAGGGGGTTGTCTTTAAAGCAAGAAATTGATAGATTATACATTGATACCAAAAACAAAAATATCAAAAAATATTTTGATTTATTAAAATCAGTAATGAATATAAAAGAAATTGAATTTTGTGAAATTAAAAAAGAAGGATTGGAGGCAGGGAAAAACGCAAAAATAAAAATTTTAAACTAATTTTGATAAAAAATATGAAAAATGCATCTTTTTCCCAAATTTTGATTATAGTAATAGTTTCTATCATTATTATTGGTGGAGGAATTTTTACTTGGCAGTATTTTGGAACAACAAAACAAGAAATAAAAGCACCAGAAGAGATAGTCGAATCAGAAGAGGTAAGTGCGCCGGAAGAAGTATCTGAACCAGAAGGGACAGTATCTGAACCAGAAGAGACTATTAAAAATGGAACTACTAATTGGCAGATCTATCGAAATGAGGAGTACGGATTTGAGCTAACTTTTCCAGAGAGATGGCAAGGTTATAAAGTTGTTGAAGAGGATAGTGTTTGGGGAATTGAAACTATAAGTTTTCAATTAGAAAGGGAGGAATCGTTGGTTTCTGATAATGAATATTATGGATCAATTTTTAAAATAACTATTTTAAGTAAAGATCAATGGAAGGCACTACAACAAGAGGAAGGTCCAACGCCAGCTTATATAACTGAGAATGATAAATATGTTTTTACTATTTCTATGTGTCAAGACGATATGGGCTTTAAGGGATTTCCTGAGGATCCAGGACCGGGGAGATTTTATGAAGGCCCTATTTACGATGTAAAGACATTAATTCTACCCAGTTTTAAACTCATTGAAGCAGAATAAAAAGCGCAAATACTTTATTTGACAAAAAATATGAAAACATCAGAAAAAGAAAAAGAAATTCTTAAATTTTGGAAAAAAGAAAAAATTTTTGAAAAAGGACTTCAAAAAAGCAAAAAGAACCCCAAATTTATTTTTTACGAGGGTCCTCCTGGTGCCAACGGAAGACCTGGTCTTCATCATGTTTTGTCGCGAAGTTATAAAGACATTATTTGTCGGTATAAAGCGATGAAGGGTTTTTATGTTGAGAGAAGGGCTGGTTGGGATACCCATGGCTTGCCAGTGGAATTAGAAGTTGAAAAGCAGCTTCAGATTAAAACGAAACAAGATATTGAAAAATTGGGTATTGATAAATTTGTTGAAAACTGCAAAAACCTTGTCTGGCGCTATAAAACAGAGTGGGAAAAAATGACCGAGGAAATTGGTTTTTGGCTTGATTTTGATAACGCCTATATTACTTATGATCCACTTTATATTGAAAGTTTATGGTACACAATAAAAGAAATTTATAAAAAGGGACTTTTGTATGAAGATGAAAAAATTGTTCCTTGGTGTCCCAGATGTCAAACCTCTTTATCTTCTCATGAAGTTTCTCTAGGATATCAAAAAGTAAAAGATCCGGCAATATACATAAAATTAAAACTCAAAAATAAAGATTCAAAAGGCAACAAATTCAACACTCAACAAAATCAAAGTGAGGCAAGAAATAAAAATAAAATTTTCAATAACCATTCAAAATCTAACATTTATTTTTTGGCCTGGACAACTACACCCTGGACATTGCCTGGCAATATGGCATTGGCAGTAAATTCTAGGATTGATTATGTGCTAATGGAAAACGAAGGGGAGCAATTTATATTAGCGAAAGAAAGAATAAAATATCTTTTTAAAGATGAAAGTAAATTTCATATTATTAAAGAATTTAAGGGAAAGGATCTTGTTGGCTTGGAATATGAACCATTATATCAAACTCCAAACCTCGACTTCCAAACTCCAAATCAATCCAAAATCTATTACGTTGTTGCTGGTGATTTTGTTTCCACTGATGAGGGAACTGGCATTGTGCATATTGCTCCGGCTTTTGGCGAGGATGATATGGCTGTTTGGCGGCAGCAAAATTCAAATTTAAAATTTTCAATTTTTAAACCCGTTGATGAACAGGGCAAAATGAAAACGCCAGGATATAAATGGGATAAATTGTTTGTTAAAGACGCTGATCCTTTAATAATCGGAGATTTAAAAAACCGTAATTTACTTTTAAAGGAAGAATTATATGAGCATGAATATCCTTTCTGTTGGAGATGTAAAAATCCACTCTTGTATTATCTTCATTCCTCTTGGTTTTTTGCTACGGAAAAAATTAAAGAAAAATTGATCAAAAATAATCAAAAAGTAAATTGGGTTCCTCCTTTCATAAAAGAAGGAAGATTTGGAAAGTGGTTAGAAGAAATTCAGGATTGGAATTTTTCAAGAGAGAGATACTGGGGAACGCCATTGCCTATTTGGAAGTGTAATAATTGTAATAATATTGAGGTAATTGGTTCTCGAGAGGATATTAGAAAACAAAAATTTTCAACAAACCGTTATTTTATTTTAAGGCATGGGTTGGCGCAACAGAATGTAAAAGGTATTCTCAGTTCTTCTTTGCAAAATAAATTTCATTTAACAAACATAGGAAAATTAGAAGTTAAAAAATCTGTTTTAAAATTAAAAAAATTATTGGGCAAAGAAAAATTAGATATTATTTTTTCTTCTGATATTCAAAGGTGTAAAGAAACATCAGAAATTGTTTCAAGGGAATTAGGAACAAAAGTAATTTTTTCTTCAAAATTGCGAGAATTGAATTTTGGAGAATATGATGGATCTACGGTTGAAAAATACCGAAATGATTTTCCTTTTAGCATTTTAAGATTTGAACAACGTTTGCCCAAGGGTGAAAGCTGGAATGATTGTAAATTGAGAATGTTAAAGTTTATAAATAATGTTGAAAAGAAGTACCAAAATAAAAATATTTTAATTGTCAGTCATGGCGATCCCTTGTGGCTATTGGAAAGCGTAATGAAAGGATTGAATAATGAAGAAATATTAAAATCAAGAGACAAAATAATGATGAGCAAAGGTGAGCTAAGGGAGATCGAAATGAAAAAATTTCCTTACAACAAAAAAGGAGAATTAGATTTTCACCGTCCTTTTGTTGATGAAATAGAATTTTATTGTCCCAATTGTAAAAGAAAAAAGATGCAACGAGTAAAGGAAGTGGGTGATGTTTGGTTTGATTCTGGTGCAATGCCCTTTGCTCAAAATTATTGGCCGTTTAGTCAGCCCAAAAATAAAAAATCAAAGCCACCAGAATTATTTCCTGCAAATTTTATTTGTGAAGGAATAGATCAAACACGAGGGTGGTTTTACACGTTATTAGCGGTTTCCTCGCTTTTGGGTTTTTCCACTCCATATAAAAATGTTTTAGTTCTAGGATTGGTTCTAGATAAAAAAGGTAAAAAAATGTCAAAGTCAAAAGGAAATGCAGTTTTTCCGGAAGAAATGATTAATAAATATGGTGCTGATGCTATTAGATTTTATTTTTTTACTGTTAATCAACCTTGGGAAGGAAAAAGATTTGATGAAAAAGATCTAAGAAAAACCTATAATCGTTTTATTTTAACTGTTGAAAACCTGCTTAATTTTCTTTTGCTTTATACAAAAAAATCAAAAGCGTCTTCAACAGAGATAAAAAACATTTTAGATAGATGGATTCTATCAAAGACGGAAAATCTTAAAAAAGATGTTGATCAACTTTTATCAAATTATGATGTAGTAAAGGCAGCACGATTGATTGAAAATTTTGTGGTTGATGATCTGTCAAATTGGTATTTAAGGAGATCAAGGGAACGACTCAAAAAAGGTGATAGGGGTACTATTTTTACCTTTAATTACGTTTTGTTAAACCTTTCATTACTGTTAGCACCATTTACACCATTTTTGAGCGAAGAAATTTACCAAAAAGTTAAAGGATTTAATTTTGAAAGAAAAAAATCAGTTCATTTAGAGAACTTTCCTCAGATAAAAAAAGAATTTCTCAATAAAAATTTAGAAGAAAAAATGAATGAAGTAAAAGAGATTGCAGCTTTGGGATTAGCTGAAAGAAAAAAATCAGGTATAAAGGTAAGACAACCAATCGCTTCGCTCAAAATCAAAAACCAAATATCGAGTTTTGCAACAACAAAACGAGATGCTCAAAGAATTTTATTCTTTTCGCGTCTCGGCCGAAGCTTCAACGGAAGAAGAGAAGAAAGTTCTCTTCGCCCATCAAAAATCAAAAATAATGAAGGGTTATTAAATTTGATTAAAGATGAGTTAAATGTTAAAGAAGTAATTTTTGATTCTAACATCAATGGAAAAGTAGAGTTAGATACTAAGATTACACCTGAATTAAAAAATGAAGGAATTTTAAGAGAAATTTTGCATCAAATTCAAGAAATGAGAAAAAGTGTTAAATTAAAACCAAAAGATAAAATTCAGATTATTTATGATTTTCCAAAAGATTTTGCTGTGATTTTCAAAAAGAATGAAGAATTAATAAAGAATTTTACACTTGCCAAAGAAATTACCACAACAAAAAAACCGCCATACCTAATAGAGCGGCAACTTAATGAAGACGGAAAGGTCTTTTGGTTAGCGATTAAGAAGGTTTAATCTCTTTCAAAAAATTCCTTAATTCTTTTTCAGAATTAAAGTTAAGCGTTAATTCTATTTTATTATTTTTCTCTCTTATTTTGAAATTATTTATTTTAAAAACTTGAAAGATTTCGTCTTGCAGTTTTTTAAGATTTAAAATTTCTTTTTTCTCTTTTTTTGATTCTGCCTTTTGTTCCAATTCTCTCACTGGTAGTTTCTTTTTGATTGTTTCCTTATAAACATCTATTTGTTTTTCTTTTGGTATTGAAAGTAGGGCACGGGCATGTCCTTCAGAAATTTCTCCCCTTTGAATTCCTTTTTGAATTTCTTCTGGCAATATTAAAAGTCGCAAGGTATTTGCTATTGATTCTCTACTTTTCCCAACCATTTTTGCTACTTCTTTTTGAGTTAAATGAAATTCCTCAATTAATTTTTTGAAAGCCAGTGCTTTTTCTAAGGGATTTAAATCTTCTCTTTGAATGTTTTCTACTAGGGAAATAGGCAATTCATTTTCTTTTGATATCTCTTTTACTATCACTGGCACTTCTTTTAATCCTATCATTTTTGAAGCTCGCAATCTGCGTTCACCAGCAATTAATTGATATTCAACCTTTTGTCCATTGGGTACATCTTTTTCAATTTTTCTTACAATAAGGGGTTGAAGTATTCCATATTTTTCAATAGAATCTGCTAACTCTTTTAGTTCTTTTTGATTAAATTCTTTTCTGGGCTGAAATGGATTAGTTTTGATTTTATCAATTTCAATCCAAAAAACACTTTCTTTTTTTTGGGAAGTCGATTTATTTATTTTTTTGGGAATTAAAGATTCAAGACCAGACATAACAATAAAATTTTTAATTTTCAATTTTAAAACAATAAAGTTTTAAATTTTAAAATTTATTATTTCTTCTGCTAAACTTTCATATGCCCTTGCGCCTTTGGATTCGGGAGCATATTGTAAGATTGTTTTACCATATTTTGGTGCTTCTGCCAATCTAATACTTCTGGGAATAACTGTTTCCAACATTTTTCCTGGAAATTTTTTTTCTGCTTCTTTGGCAATTTCTCTAGAAAGGATATTTCTTTTGTCGTACATTGTTAAAAGCCCAAATATTTGGGAGAATTCTTTATTCAGATTCCTTTTTAAAAGGTTAAAAATTTCAAATAATTCATCTAAACTTTTAAGAGCAAAAAATTCGCACTGAATAGGAACGATTACTTCATCGGCCGCTATCAACGCATTGATGGTTAAAATACCCAGTGAGGGCGGAGGATCAAGCAAAATAAAATCATAATCTTCTTTTAGGGGTGATAAAATATTGCTTAAAATATTTTCTCTGTTTTCTTTGTCTAGTAGTTCAATATTGCTTCCTGCCAGATCAGCGCTTGCCGGAGCAATGTCAAAATTAAAAAGAGAAGTAGGTTTAATAATATCTTTTAATGGCACTTGCTGGGAAAGAGCATGATAAAAATTTAAAGATAAATGCTTTAGATCAAGACCTAATGACGTAGTGGCATTGCCCTGAGGATCTAAATCACACAATAGCACTTTTTTGCCATTTTTTGTAAGAAAAGCACCCAAAGAGACAGCAGTGGTGGTTTTTCCAGAGCCCCCTTTCTCATTAATGATTGAAATAACACGAGTCATAAAATAATTTTATAAAATGCCAAATGGTTTTCTATTAAAGAATAATAGCAAATAAACTTTTTATTTTCAAGTTGAAATTTGAAGTATTTTCTGCTAAACTAAACACGTAAATTTATTAAGGGGATGTGTTGGAACTGGTAGACAAAATGGTCTCAAAAACCATTGGACTTCAAGTCCGTGAGGGTTCGACTCCCTCCATCCCCATTTCACTAATGCCCTAATCCAAGTTCAGATAGATATGCTTTGTTTCTAAGTTTGTAATATGATAGCATTTAAACCAGCGTTTTATTGACAAAAAATAATGAAATATGTTATAAGGAGGTAAATAGTTCTTTAAAAATAGAAAAAGAAAGCATCTTTACGATGGAAATTTGATTACTACTAAATTAGCAGTTAAATTCCCGTCGTAAAGATG
>Ga0209407_1003026_pt1 | contig 14983 bp, 10 predicted proteins | sample AD_JPNHG3_MetaG_FD_184410 | JGI IMG/M metagenome (GOLD analysis project Ga0209407, IMG submission 184410) | Active sludge microbial communities of municipal wastewater-treating anaerobic digesters from Japan - AD_JPNHG3_MetaG (SPAdes) (version 2) | ecosystem: Engineered > Bioreactor > Anaerobic... | reverse complement strand
CAAAGATAATCATTTATTTTTACTAAATCTTTTTTCTCCATAAAATTTTGAGTTACAATTAAATTATAATAGCAATAAATTCAAATCTCAAATCTGCGAGCGGACCTTTTGTGCAAAAAAATTTAGTTACCCATAAATGGACGAAAAGGGGCGGCGGCGATTTTTTTACAAAAATCGCCGCCGCGAGACATTTTCCAACTCTATAAATCTATAAAAATTATTATTAACTTCCGGCTTTTTCTTGCGTTATTTCTAATTTGCGATATTTAGGCGTAACCCAAAATCCCATATACTTTTTCAAAAGTAATCGCGTTTGAGCATCAAGAGCAGGAATGCTGCCAAAGAAGATCAAATTAATTGGTGTCAAAATCCATTGTAAAACAAATAATAAATAACGCCATTTCCCATAATAAGGTGGCCGCGGCGGCAAAAACCAGAAATTTAGCACCGCGCAAGTGATAATGCCGATATTAGCTACGGTCAAAACATACGAAGTCATTTTGGGCAAATAGAAAGACAAAATATTAAAACTAAATTTCGGCCCACCCAAAACAATTGGCAACCAACCAAGAAAGAAGATTAAAATACTTGTTACTGCCCAACTGTAAAAACCATCGAAAAGAAAGAAACCGTAAACGCATTTCTTTTTAAAAGGAATTTTTTTATTTTTGATAAAGCCAAAAAAAGTATAAGCAATATCAAGCGCGCCATAAGCCCAACGTCGCTGTTGTTTATATTGATTAACCATTGTTTTACTGAAACTCACATCAACATTAGCATCCATTGATACCGGATAAAATAATGGCACCACTTCCCAATCGCCATTATAATACAAGAAACATTGCCAAAAAATTCGCGAATCTTCAGAAACTACATTCGTTTGCCAAAAATCCACATCAACCAAAGCTTTCAATGGCATTGAGTGAGAAGAAAAAGTCGTCATTTTCTCTGGCCTTGATTGTTGAATAAGCTGAAAAAATGTTGAAGAAAAAGAAATCACTCGAGCTAATGCCGGCGCTTCCCAAATATTATTAGTAAATAGAGGCACGGGTTGATAGCTTGAACGCAAAGGATTTTTAGCCGTTAAAAAGTGATAGGTTAAACAACCGAAATAATCATTAGGAACAACAGTATCAATATCAAATGTGGAAACTAAAATATGTTCGTAGGGAATATTTAGCTGATCAATAATGAGTTTTTTAGCTTGCCGAGCTGCCCAAGTTTCATTAGCGCCCTTCCCGGCTATCTCGCCTTCAATATCTTTTGGATGAACCGTAATTAAAAAATGCTTGAAATTCCTGCCATATTCTTTTTTAACTTTATCAATTGTTGATTGAATTTTATCTTGAGCGCGTTCCTCCGTTGCTAAAACTACTATAAATCGATCCAGAGGATAATTCGCAGAGCTTAACGCTTCAAAAGTAGAAGAAACAATGGCATAAGATTCATCAACCATTGGGAAAATTACCAAATGATAAACATCTCTCCAATCGTTGATGTTAATATTATAACTTTCCTTTGATAAATTTTTTAACTCTACTAACCAATTTTTCTTTAAATGCTCTCTAACTTTTTTAAAACTATAGGCTGCGTGCCAACTGAAATAAGTAGTTTTAATAAGCCAATAAGTATCAAAAACAATAATAAAAATAGCCGCTACGACCGGCCACTGCCAAGAAACTACAACCATTAAAATCAATGTGAGCCAAGAGCAAAGACCTGGCAACATTTCAAAAAAACGAAAAATCCGACGCTCTTTGCGATTATTGAGTTCGTCTGCTTTTCCTACTTTAAGATAATAATACGGATTTTCCATAAATCGGCGATTAAAAGTGCGCCTGGCGCGACTTGAACGCGCAATCTTCGGCTCCGGAGGCCGACGCTTTATCCATTAAGCTACAGGCGCACTTTTAATCATCGTTTTAATAATAATTAACCTTTAATTTGCTTAGAAACAATACTACTATCGAACAGCTGGTTCAAGTAATCGAAAAGTGATTTCGGATCTAGTAGTATCAAGTTCTGCTTGAATACCCAAAGGAATACTCATTGGATAGTAAATATCACCAAAATCTACATTTGTAATGATGGGAATTTTATAAGGTTTAAATAATTCTTTGATAATGGTATTTAAAGTAAAAAACTTCGGCCGGGTAAATTTTTGCTGAATCTCTTTATCAGCTGATCCAACTGTAACATTAATCATTTTACCAAAAATAATTCCTTGAGCACCTCCTTCGGCAAAAATTCCAGCATTGATCAAACGCGTTAAAGCGCCTTCTATATCTTCTGAAAAATCATCATGTTCTTCAAAAAATAAAATACTGTTGGAAATATCAGGGAAATAACGCGTACCCAAAAGATTAGCAAAACTAACTAAATTACCACCCAATAATTTACCATGAACATGACCGGATTTTAAGATTTGCCATTTACTACGTCGCAAAAACGTTGTTCCTCCTTCAGAACAAATATTTTGGAAAGATTTAATCGTATAACTATTAGCCTTCATAAAAAAATGCTCAATGTTAAAACCATGAAAAGTTACGATGCGACTCCGACGATAAATTGCATTAAGTAATGTAGTACCATCGGAAAAACCAATTAAAACTTTGGGATTGTGACGAATCAATTTGTAATCTAATAGCGGAAGAACTTGATTTGCTAAAAACCCTCCGACGCTCATAAAAATGCCTTTGATATCTTTGCGAGCAAAAGCTTCATTCAAATCAGCTGCTCTTTCAGCCGGAGTCCCTGCTTTATACATTCCATAAACAGTATTCACGTGCTTTGAAGTTTCAACGCGAAAACCAAGACCTTCTAAAGTTTTAAGTCCTCTCTTAAAATATTTCGGATTAGTAATCGGCTGAGAAGGCGAAACAACAATAACCTTATCGCCCTTTTTAAGCCTACGTGGTTTTAATATCGGTTGATTTTTTAAACTAATAATTGGGCTCATGGTAATAAATAATAAAAAAGGCTGCTATCAGCTCTTTTCCCGTTTTGTTGAATTATACTCAAAAATTGATTTTAAGCAAGAAAGACAATAGAAATCCTGCCACTACAAGCAAATGAAAAAATGCGCAAAATATACGCGAAATTGCTCTGTCTTGCTAATTTTTTATTCGTTTTGACTTAATCTGTCTATTTGCCAAAAAATAAAAGACTTGGAGTCTCCTACATATATCAGTAATTTACTTATTTGATTGAATCATTTTTAGTGGGCGCACTAGGGATCGAACCTAGGACCTGTTGTTTATATTGGGCAACTTCATTTATTTAGATTTATTTGAAGTTGCCGACATATATCAGTAATTTACTTATTTGATTGAATCATTTTTAGTGGGCGCACTAGGGATCGAACCTAGGACCTGTTGTTTATAAGACAACCGCTCTACCACTGAGCTATGCGCCCGCTAAAAATGATTTTAAAGAAGAATTACTGATATAAGACAACCGCTCTACCACTGAGCTATGCGCCCACTAAATTTATTATAATAGAAAATTACTAATAAAAAAACCCGTTGAGTTGTGTTGCGCTCACGTTCTTAAAAACGAAAAGATTAAAAATTTAAGATCGCGATTGTTTATCTTTTAATGATTTGCCTGATTTATTAGTACTTTCCTTTATCAATTTCTCAAATTCTTCTTTCTCTAAAACTTCTTTCTCCAAAAGAGTTTGTACTAAAACATCCATCTGAATTTTGTGCTCTTTCAGTTTTTTTTCTGCTTCTTTTTGAGCTTCTCTTATTAGACGCGCTACTTCTTTATCAATTTTTTCCGCTGTTTCCTCTGAATAATTTCTTACTGTTGAAATTTCTCGCCCCAAAAATATCATTTCTTCTGTTTTGCCAAAAGTAACTGGTCCTAATTTATCAGACATCCCGAATTGCATTACTAATTTCCGAGCAAGCTCTGAGGCTTCTTTCAGATCATTCGCAGCGCCAGTAGAAATATCGCCTAAATAAAGTTTTTCTGCAGTATAACCACCCAAAAAAATCGCTAACTCTGCTAAAAATTGTTTTCTGGTTTGTAAACGACGATCTTCTAAGGGCATTTTTAATGTATAACCACCAGCTTGCCCACGAGCAATAATGGAAACTTTCTGAACAGGATCAGCGTCGGGTGAATAGTAAGTAACCAAAGCATGACCAGCTTCATGATAAGCAATAATGTGTTTCTCTTTATCAGAAATATAACGGCTCTTTCTTTCTGGCCCTAAAATTACTTTTTCTATTGACTCTAAAAGTTCAGACTGTCCAATTTCTTTTTTATTGCGACGCGCTGCTAAAATTGCCGCTTCGTTAACTAAGTTTGCTAAGTCTGCTCCGGAAAAACCAGGTGTTCGCTCTGCCACTCGCCTTAAATCAACACCACTCTCTAATATTTTGCCTCGACAATGAATTTTTAGAATTTCTTCTCGTCCAATTAAATCCGGAAGATCCAAAACAATTCGGCGATCAAACCTGCCTGGTCTTAAAAGCGCTGGATCTAAAATATCCGGACGATTAGTCGCTGCCATCACAATCACATTCGTTTCTCTATCAAATCCATCCATTTCTACTAAAATCTGATTGAGTGTTTGTTCGCGTTCATCGTGACCTCCGCCTAAACCCGCACCTCTTTCTCGCCCGACAGCATCAATTTCATCAATAAATAAAATAGAAGGCGCGGCTCGCTTGGCAGTGGTGAAAGCATCGCGAACTCGGCTCGCGCCAACTCCAACAAAAAGCTCTACAAATTCTGCGCCTGAAATATGAAAAAATGGCACACCCGCCTCGCCCGCTACCGCTCGAGCTAATAATGTTTTTCCAGACCCCGGTGGCCCCATTAATAAAACACCGCGCGGAATTTTTGCGCCCACATCTAAAAACTTCTTTGGATTTTTAAGAAACTCCACTACTTCCATTAATTCCTGTTTAGCTTCGTCTAAATCAGCTACATCTTTAAAGGTTACCTTATCTTTAGGTGAAGAAATCTTTAAATTAACTTTTCCAAAAGTAAAAGCTTGGCCAACGCTTTTCTGCGCTTGTTTATTCATCCACATAAAGAAAATGAAAATCAATGCCAATGGCAAAATCGTTTGTAAAATTAATGCTCCCCACAATAACCAATCTGAAGTCGTTTTAATTTCAATTTGCACCTTTGCTAAATCATCTTCAGTCACACCCAAATTCTTCAATGTTTCAATAATACTAACTCCTGCTTCTTTATTGGTCACTAAGATTTTATCATCTTGCGTTATTGCTCTTACTTCAGGATCAGAAACAACCATATTTTTTATTTCTCCATTTTTAACTTTCAAAGCTAATTCGTTTAAAGAAACAGCCTGCTTTTGATTCATTTCAGTACCGCTCCAGAAATAAGAAAAAATGGTACTCAAAATTAAAAAAATCAAAATTCCAATAGCAATATTTTTTAATAAATTTTTCATAGGCATTGTAGATGTATATTTTATTATATTATCATAAAATTTAAAAAATTCAAATTTTTCTATTTAGTTATACCAAGTGCTGAATTGTATTACGCATCTAAAACGGCTGGCGGCGAAAAATTTCAGAGAAATTTTTCGCCGCCGCTACACCCGCTTTTTATAATATAAAATAAAAAAGCGGCTTTGTTCGAAGAACAAAGCCGCTTATTTTTAATTTTCTTCTAAATCTTTCAGGGAGAGCCCTTTGACTCTCCGGATTTCTTGATTAGCGTCTTTCTGCTGGGGTCGCGGCCGACGAGGCTTTTCGTCCCGCTCCCGCTTTTTAGGAGAGCGACAGGGCTTTGCTGGTGCCTCGTCGAAAGTTTCCATGGGAACTTCTATTGGGACCTCTTTTTGCGGTTGCCTCTGAGGTTCCACTACTGGCCGAACTTCTTTCTTAGGTGCCTCCACTTTTTGTGAAGGCTGAATCTTGGATTTTTCCAATGCCTGTTTCCAAACAGGATTGGAAAAATCCTTCTTCTGCTTCTGAATCAACTCGAGCGCCGGTTCTAACAAATCTGCTGGAATCCGGTTTTCACTTAAGAATTGCCGGATTCCTTCCCTCGTTTCAATAAAACGAGGGATTTGGAGTTCAAAACGGCTAGATTCAACAAGAAAAAATTTGCTACCCTCCGTACGAACAGCGTAATAAGTGGCGGACAATAAACCCTTGCCAAATTCAACCACTGTGCCATTTCTAAAAAATAACAACTTGTATCCTTCTTTTTCAATGGGATACAAGACCCTATCTTCCATAACCGCCACAATTTTCCTCCAACTCGGCACCCGAATAGAAATTCGGAACCAATCAGGCCGCTTATCCATCCGTACGACTGGAACCACCTCGTTCTGCGACGAAATAATACATTGGGCTTTGAGCTGTTTCCTTTCCCGATCCACCTGCACGCCTTCGACAAGCCCCTTTCGAGACTTGTCAACCCATTCACGCTGGAGCGCGTCGGCAAGGCGCTCCCACACTGCTAAAATTTTCATTTTAACCTCCTATAATCTCAATCTTGATGTGGTCCGTCGGATTAAAACCGACTGGATTCACCAAGATTGCTTATTTCTCTTTTTATTTTTGTCCTCTTTCAGCCCTTGAACAAACAGCCAGCCTAACCAACAATAAAAACCTAATGCTGTAACAATTGTTAGCCACTCTTTTTCCGGTCCCCAAGGACGAATAAAAAACAATAATAAAAAAATCACGCCAATCAAAGAAAAAAGCCAGAATTTCATCTCTAAACCTCCTTTTTAATTTTTAAAACTGAGACAAGTTGATCAAAATTTCAACTTATCCCACTGATACTATTAAATCAAATTTTTATCAAAAAGTCAAGGGCTAAATCAATTTTAGCCTTTTATCTAAAATGCAAAGCAAATTTTAAAAAATTTGAATTCCTCTTTGACTTTATCTAATCATCACTAACAACTTCGCTGCTTTTTCTTTTGATTTCTTTTAATTTGAACTTTATATTACCGAAGAGATATGGCGTTTGGGAATTAATTTCTCATCCATTGGCAAGGTAAAATAGAAAGTTGATCCTCGGTTCTCAATTGATTCAGCCCAAATTTTTCCGCCGTGCGCTTCAATGATGTTTTTGGTAATATACAATCCCAAACCCGTACCCTCTGTTTCATATTTCAATACATTACTAGCTCGGAAAAATTTAGTAAACAATTTTGACAATTCATCTTTAGGAATGCCGATGCCCGTATCGCTTACTGATACCTCAACATAAGGAGGTTTTTTTTCTACCTTCACTATAATCTGTCCATTTTCTACATTGTAACGTAAAGCGTTTTCTAACAAATTTTGAATAACAATTTTAATGCGCATCGGATCAAATTTAAAAGGCTCCAATCCATCTGGTGGTGGTTCTAAATAAATTTTAATTTTATGTTGATCGGCTAAATAAAGATAATCACTAATACTTTTCTGAATTAAATCTATCAAATCAGCCTGCACAAATTCATAGCCAAATCGCCCTGATTCAATATTGGCTACATCTAAAAGATCGTTAGCTAAGCGTAAAATTTTATCAGTAGCTTCTAAATTTTTCTGCAAAAGTTCACGCTGCATTTCTGTTAAATTTTCATTACCCTCGCCCAATAGCGTTTCTAAACTCCACTTAATACCGGAAAGAGGCGTTCGCATTTGATGAGCTGCTACAGTTAAAAATTCCGATTTAGTTTTGAGGATTTCTTCTTCACGCGTGCGATCCTTTATAATTTTAAAAAATCCCAAAATTTTTCCTTTTGAATCTGTTACGCGAATAGTTGTTACTGTTAATTCTAAAATTGGATCAGTAAAAGATAAATCCATTATATTTGGAAAGACAGCCGGATCACTTTTCCAGCTCATTGCCGGAGCTAAACTAGGGAAAAGCACTTGTGTTAATAATTTAGTTTTTGAATTTTTCGCCCACTCCGGCGTTATTTTTTGGTTCAAAACATCGCTTGCTTTTAAACCAAGAAGGTTTTCAGCTGACGCATTAAAAACAGTAATCCGAAAATCTGGATCATAGGCTATAATGGCATCTGTAAAATGAGAAATGATCGTTCTAACCTGCTCGCGTTCAGCTAATATGTTGTAATGCTTAATTGTATTACGTAAATTAACAAAAAAACTAATAAGAAGAAATATAACACCTACTGCTATTCCTATCCATTTCCATGGCGGAGCAACAAAATAAAAAATAACGCCCATCAAAAACAATATCACGATGAGCATAATCCAAAAGAGGATCATTTCGGGTAAGCTTAAATAAACCCCTAATTTCTTCATAAATTAATTATAAAATGTTTTCAAAATAACAACAAGTAAAATTTTAAAAAATGCTGACTGCGTAAACAATTTCAAAAACAGGCATTTCAACCGATTTAAATCTTCTAACAATATTTCTTAATTTTTACTTAGCCCTTTCTCTTTCAAAATTCTTTCTATTTCTGCCCGATTAAATCCCACGATAATTTCTCCATCAATATCAATTACCGGCACGCCCATTTGACCGCTTTTGCTAACCATTTCCTGTAAGGCTTTCTCATTTTCAGCAACATTAAAATCTTCAAATTCAATATTGTTTTGTTGGAAAAAATCTTTGGCTAAATGACAATAAGGGCAACTGGGAGTTGAATAAATTTTAATCATTATTTTACTAATGAATCTATTACCGACTTAATAGTGCTGTAAGGTTGAGCACCAATAATTAAAAAACTGTCACCCAGATTCGCTGTGCCGCTAGTGCCTTGATAAGCAACTGCTACCGCTTTGGTATCAATAACCAATGGCAATGGTTTATTGGTAATAATCGTTGTTGGTGTTGCTTGAATGCCTAAACGAGCACTCACTTCTAAAATCTGTTGAACACGAGCAGCGTATTTACTTGAATTTAAACACTCCTCAAACATCTGCTTGTCCATGCCTAAATCCCCTGCATATTTAATCATATTATCTATCGTTAAACCATTGGTTGTGCCTGAATTCTCAAAAAGTACGTCATGCATTTCCCAAAATTTATTTTGATCTTTTGCACACCAAGCAGCTTCAGATGCCTTTTGAGCAAAATCATGTCCCGGCAAAGGGAAGTCCATAAAAACAATCTTGGCTAATCCTGAATCAACATAGTCTTTCACTAAATCAAGATGGGCAAGCATATGAAAACGCTTGCAATAGGGGCATTGATAATCACCAAATTCAAAAATGGTAATTGGCGCATCAGCTTTGCCTAAAAAAACTTGATCGCTGGCAATATCTAATTTGACGCCATTTGAATTTTGAGTATTAAGCGCGCTATCAGCTGACTCAATCGTGCTTAAACCCTTGCTATAAACCATTGCTCCTCCAATAATTAAAGCAGCCAAAACAATAGCAATTGGCAAAACAAGATCTTTCTTTTTGCCTTCTGCTGGTTTTTTTATTTTTTCTGATTGATTTTCTTCCATAATGAGAGTTAAAAATGTCTCTAATAAAAAACGACTTTAATCTTATTTTTAATTTTAAACAAAAAAATCAATAATTGCAACTTTTTAATTGTTTGGGGTGCGGCGGAAAATTTTCAAAGAAAATTTTCCGCCGCACTAATCATTTATACCTTATATATATTACTAAAAATAGCAAAAATGGAAAATTTAATTTTACAGCTGATCCCACTTTTCTTCTTCAACGATCTTGATAAACACTTCTACATCAGTCGCATAACGAGAATCTATTTCCTTTACTTTACTGGCATATTCAATAGCTTTTTCTTTATTATGCAATTGAGCATAAGCTGCTGCGTATTTTACTAACACCTCAATGCGATTTTTTTGCAACGCATCGGCTTTATCTAAATAGGTAATTAAATGCTCTAAATCTTCATTGGTAGGATTGGGATTGATAATTTCCATCAAAATGCCCAAATCAACTAAACTTTTAAGCTTTTGGGTATGTAAATTCTTTTCAAAGGCATTTAATTTTTGATTAGCCAAAATTTTTTCTTCCTCAATAATTCCTTGATCAATTAATTGCAGAAGCTTACCCTCTTTTTTAAGATTAACCAATTGGTCTTGAGCAGAAAAAATAAAATCAGAATTATTGCTAAATACAAATTGATAATCGTTATCTAATGCCCGACTTAACATATCATAAATTTCCTGAGCATCACCCTCCTGCTTGATAAGAGAAACTCCTTTAAGCCAGAGCGCTGGCGCATACTTGGGAGTACTGGCAATTATACGATCAAGCCATTTTTGCCGAGTAGCATCATCTGGCGCAAAAAATGCGGCATTAATATATAAATCTGTTCGCTTCGGCCAATTGGTAGCTATAAATTCAAAAAATGCTTCCGCTTCTTCCCAATAATCCGCCTGTTCTTCTGATGAAAAAAGGCTCAAATCAGACATTCGTATAGCGATATTGGCTAAATAAACATAAAAATCAATCATTGGTTCATGAGCATAACCAGAAAGTAAATTGTCTTTAATTTGTTCGTACGCCCAAACAACATCCTCTTTGTTGGCTTCGATTTTGCCTTGTTGAACATAAACAAGATAGGAATGAAAATAATCAGCCCAGGGTTTTTTAATTTCAGTATTAAGAAAAGTATTATAATTAACTGCTTTTTGAAAAACAGCAAACACATCTTTCACTTGATTAGGCCGAATTTGATTAGCTTGATACATTAAAGAGGCAGCTTTAAAGGGTTTCGCATCAACATGATAAAAAACAAAACTAGCCCCTAACAAAGCGATGATGAGAATTAATATTTGTGTAGAACCAAACTTCGCTGCAGTGATTGGCGATTTAATGGGCACGCGTTTTGAATCTGCCACCTTTTTTTCCTCAGATAACATTTTCCTTTTCTGTAAATCCCACGTTTCAATATTAAGAAAAGCTAGAAAAAAATAGAAGAAGATTGAATTCGCCGGTGTGTCAAAAACAAAAAAGTTGTGGACTAAATAAGCAATAAATAAGCCAAAAATAGAAATCCAAGCAAAGCGGTCATTAATAGTTTGACACTTTTTAATTTTCAAAATAATTAGATAGCCAACGACACCAAGCAAAAATAAATAAGCTAAAAAACCCACAGCGCCATTCATTAGCAAAACATCAAAAAATTTATTGTGGGCTCTATCAAAACGCTCCCGACTCAAAGCAAAATCATCACCGCTATAATTTTTATCAAATACTTGATAAAACATATCTTGACCATAACCAAAAATTGGACGTTCTTTCCACCAATTAAAGCTTCGCTGCCAATTTAAAATACGCGCTCGCGTTGAGGCGTCAGATAAAGAAATGCTGGCTAACCGCCCAACGAAAGGAATTTCTTGGCTAATCCGACTCTGCTGAATTTGCGGTTGAAAAACAAAAAAAAGAATGCCCATCAAAACAATGACACCAGCACCAATCATAGCAAATTTCTTATAAATTTTATTAGGAATAGTAAAAATAGAAACAATGAGAGCAGCGAATAAACCAACAATTAAACCAATAATTGAACCTCGAGTTTGTACCCAAAGAAAAACAACCAAAGAAACAAGTCCCATAATAATGAGCCAGGTTCTTTGCGATTTAAACTCCTCTTTTTTAGCGTATGTTAAATAATACCAGACCATCAAAAAAAGATGCACTAAAATAAAACCAGCAAAAAACGTGGGATTGCCGAAAACACCGCCCGGCCGCGCTAAACTTTCACCCCTAGGCAAAGGCATAACGCGTAACCATTCTAAAATAGGAAAGATAACACCAAAAAAATTAATACAAATGGAAGAAAAGACTAATTTACGAATATATTCTTTATCATGATGAAATAAAGAAGAAAGAGCTAGGAAAAAGAAATAAAAATGAATCAAAGAAATAAAACCTTCCATTCGTTCAGCATTGCCCCAAAAACTACGATAGGGATGCCAACTAAAAATGCAGCTTAACAAAATAGCACCAAAAAAAATAGTTACCGCAATCGTTAATAAATTAAATCTGGGTCGATATTTTTGAAAATCGATGATCATTAGACCAATCCAGACAACAACCAATAGCAAAACAAATGTCTGAAAAGGCAGCATCTTTCCTAAAATAAAAGGCCTCAAAATAGTAGGCCAAATAAGAATAGCGGAGAAAAGAGCTAAAACGCTTAATCCAAAAGCGATTTTTAATAATGTTTTCTCCAATCGAACAGCTTGATTCATTGTTTTATGAAAAAATCGACTGAATAATAATATACTATTAAATATATTAAATAAAATTATATCAAAGAACTTAAAAGAATGCAAAAAATATAGAAACAATTATTAAGTATCAAAAATGTTGATCAAATTCAAGACAATCCATCTGCTAATTTTATTACAACAAAAACCTCCACAAGGAGGACAAAAAATAAATCTCACTAAATAATGTTTTAACTAAAAATGTTTAATTGCCTAATTGTTTCTGAAGATTATCCAAAATTACCAGCGCATCAACGCAGCGGCCATTAACCAGATATTCATCTGTTTCTTTTAATTGATTTAAAATCTCTTCTTTGCTTTCTTGAGGCAAATTACCATCATTTACTTGATTTTCTATTTGGACAAGCAATTTTTCTAAATAAACAGGGCAGTTATTGATTTTTTCTTCAGCTTCGTTTTTCAAAGCAAAAACCTCAGATTCAACTGATGCCACTTGATTATTTAATTTTTGAAGAGAGCTAGCTATCTCTGGCTTATCTGTCGGCACTTGCTGCAATTCCTCTTTTATCTTCAAAACATCTTTCTGTACTTTTTCAGAAATAGCAGCCACCTCGCTCGGATGAGCAATTTGATGCAATTGCGAAGCAATTTCATTTAAATTTTGGTTAATTGTTTCAATCGCTAATTGGCTATTGGCGCTGCCCACGGTTTGAGTTAAATCATTAATAATCTGTTGAGTAACAAGCAATTGCAAATCCATTTGCTCATCTGCCGGCGCTAAAGAAATCAAAGTTTTTTCTAAAGCAATTTTGACAGAATAAAGCGGGCTATCAACCGAAGCTGAAGCAGCCATTGCGGCCACTCCTGAAAAAAGCAAAACAAAAGCACAAACAGCAGCGCCCAATTTATATCCCCAAGAAAAAACAAAAATAGGCGCTTTTACGCTTTCTTGTTTTCTTTCTCTTGTCTGAGTCAAAACCTGTTTTTTACTCAAAATCAGCCAGTTTTGCTCTGGTTTGATTGATTTTAGGCCTCTAATTCGCTCTATCAATTCTTCTTTCTTCATATTGGTCTCTCATAATATAAAACGAAAGACTTGTCAAAATATTACTAAAAAACCACCATTTTTTTAAGCCTTCCTTAACGGCCAAGTTTAACAACAGCTAAAATCAGTAATCATCAATTAGTAGCCAAACCACTGCTGATTCGCCAAAGAACGTGTCAAAGGTCCAAAATAACCAGTAGTAGGCAATCCGTATTTTTGCTGATATTGCCGCACTGCTTTTTGAGTTAAGCTTAAATAATTACCAGTTATTAATCCTGAAGGGTAAAGAGCCGGCTCTTTTTCAAAAAGCATTCTTTGCAAACACCTCACTTCGCTATTATTCATTAAACCGTAATAAAGATCATTTTGAAAACGCGCGCAAACCGCGCCGGTTTGCTGCAAAGCTTGTAATTGAGCCGTTAAAGAGGCCACTTGCGCTTTTAATTGATTAATCCGCTCAGTTAAAACATCCACTAAACTCGAAGAGCCCGAAGATGGATTGCTGCCTACTGCAACTTCCCATTTGAAAAGCGTCGCGCCAGTGGAATTGTTAACCACAAAAGGCATTAAATATAACGCGATATTAGATCGGCCGAAATCCGACACTTTAATCGTACCGCGAAAACCATCAGCTACTGAATAAGTAGCAATGGTTTTTTTGTCATTTTGATCCACAATCACAATTGGTAAATAAAATTGAGCATCGCTCGGAAACTCGTAAGTTAAAGTTAAATCACCTTTGCCGCCTGTTAATTTAATCCAAGTGCCGCTATAAAGATTTAAATAATTGCTGGCTGTCATTGAACTCGCACCATAATCAGGCAAGTAATTAGTATAAGGATAGATTTTAAAATTCTTCAAATTAGGGTGCGTAAAACAATATTTATCACCCATTTGGCAATCATTAAAAACCATAGCAATCAACCAATTCTTAAAAATCGTATTAAAATCTTCAGAATAACCATTTTTAGCTAAAGCCTCGTTAATAGAAGCAATGCCGGTTAATTTAGAATGAAGGGAGTCCACTAAAATGTCCATTCCATATTTTTCTACCAGATATTCAGCTAAAAGATGCGCTGCTGCATAATCACTGCTGCTGCCAGTAAAATTTAAGAGAGAAAAATTGGAGTTTTTCCGAATCGCATTCACGCGCTGCTCCAAAATACTGCCGGCATAAACATTATCGTAACCTAAAAAAGTGGAAAGATAATCCGAACGCGCTTCAGCCAGCCAGCGCTCATCTTCTGTGTTAACAAAAATTCCTTTTTGATTGAAAGAAATCAAATGAAGCACTTCATGTGACAAATAATAACCTAATTGCTGGGCTGGCTGATCTAAAAGAATCTGGGGATTTAAATAAACCATCTCGTGCTGATTAGAAAAATTAGAAGCCGAAGCCGGCAAAATATCCTCAAACCGCGTATAGCCCAAATATTTGGATTGCATTGGATGAATCAAAACATAAATATGGTTATCGCCATCGTAACCCGAAAGAGCTTCAGAGCCAAAAGTCGCTACTAATTTTGGATAGTCGTAATTTTCAAAATAACTAGCGAGATAAAATAATTGAGCATTGGCTTGCGCCTGCAATGGCTGCGTTAAATTATTCCACCAGCTTGTATCAATATAAAAATTAAGCTTATTAGTCTGATAAACCAAAACCGCGCTCACTTGGTTGCGCGAATAATAATCATATTCCGGATCAACAAAAAACACCATTTGCTGGCCAATTGTTTGAGCAAAAGAAACGAGCGGTAAACTAGAAACCGCTAAACTAAAAATAAGGAAAAGTTTAAAAAATTTCTTATGAAAAGACA
>Ga0209407_1003018_pt1 | contig 15003 bp, 17 predicted proteins | sample AD_JPNHG3_MetaG_FD_184410 | JGI IMG/M metagenome (GOLD analysis project Ga0209407, IMG submission 184410) | Active sludge microbial communities of municipal wastewater-treating anaerobic digesters from Japan - AD_JPNHG3_MetaG (SPAdes) (version 2) | ecosystem: Engineered > Bioreactor > Anaerobic... | reverse complement strand
TCATAGAAACAAAGAAAATTATTTGCTATGGTTTATGCATATAAAAAGGGGGAACTTGACCCCAAGTATGCTAGTGATACAGTAAAAAAGATAGCTAAGAGTATTTCATTGAAAGATGCCAAGAAATTTGCTTCAAGTGTAAAATAGTGTTAGGAGAATGAGGATTATATTCAAGAGCTATTATAGCAAGCAGATGAATAGTAGGAAGATACAGAAAAGAGAGAAAGAATATTACAGGATATAGCAAAAGTAGAATAGCGTTTAAGACGAGAATTGAGACGTAATAGATATAGATATTAAAATGAGAAAAATATGTATATTTCCCAATAGTTATGATTTATTTGCTAAATAGCAATATGAAATTTATCAATATTTATGTTTTATATTTGGTAAGGATAATGTATATATAACAGTTTCAAGATAGAAGTGGCCATTAAAGCAATTTTTTACTTTTAATGAGTTATAGGATATGCTAAGTAAATTATATAATATAGATAAATAGCATATCTTATTTGTTTGGGATATATATTAGCCTTCAGAATTGAAATATAAATTTGATATGGATAATACTATTTTAATTTATGCGTTATAGCGTAATAATTTGTTATATAATGATATTAATGTAATAGAGGATAATAAGGCAGAATTTAAGCCTTTTAAATAGGAAATTTATGGAATAATTATACCAGTAATTAATAATAAATTATATGGTATACCTTACGATTTAAATGATATTAAAAGAATATTTAAATCAAATAGAATAAAAACAAAAGAAAAGAAAGTAATATTTAAAGGTATATTCAAAGAATACAATGAATAGATATTCCAAATGTTTTTGAATAAAGTAGGAATATCATATTCTACAACATAATAGGAGATAAACAAATATGCAAAACAGTAAAAAAAGAGAATTATACTATCTTTTAAGAGAATATTAGAGAGAAAAAAGATTAAATCGCAGAAGAAACTATAATCATAGCTATTTAAGAGAAGGGAATTATAGGCATCGCTATTTGAATGAAACATTTGAATAGGATATAGAAAAGAAGGCAGAACAGCATATACAAATATTGTAGTACATACAAAAAATATCTGAATCAATACAATCAGGTTTGGATGCTATAGAAGCTGCAAAAAAACAAGATGCAATTATAATTAAAAAAATGATAGAAAAAATGCAACAAAGTGATAAAGATGTTCTAAAGACTAAAAATTGGTTAATAAGACTAAAACAAGTTCCTAAAAATGCACGTATAGTTGCACCATACCAAAAAATTGTTGAATTCTTATATACTAAAGTTAGTCCTGAAATTATTCGTCTTGCAGAATAGTTTAAACAAAAATAGATGTAGGCTAAAAGAGCAGAAACAAAAATAGATATTTAGATTACAGATATACGTTCAGAAAGTCTTTCTGATATTATTAAAAATCTTTGGTATAAATTTAGAAGTCTATTTGATAGATTAACTAAATTTCATAGATTGGCTCAGTCATTACCTGAAATTCCTTAGGATTAATTATAAGTTAATGCAAATATTGTGCATTTATCCTGGCAGGTTTCAGCCTTTTGCCTTACATCATTATAAGGCATATAAATATTTATGTTCTGTATTTGGTAAGGATAATGTATATATATCAACATCAGATAAGACCTAGTTTGGTACATCTCCTTTTAATTTTAAATAGAAAAAGTATATAATAAAAACATTATATGATATTCCAGAAAATAAAATTATATATGCAAAAGTTCCCTACCAAGCTAGGTCTTATACAAATTTGTGGTAGCCTAATAAGACTGTATTATTTTATGCATTATCTAAAAAAGATAGAAATAGATTAAAGAATAGTAAATATATAAAAGATACTATACCAAAAAAATTGAATACATATGATAAAGAAGCGTATGTATTTTAGGTTCCATATATTAAGCTTAATATTAATCAAGGTTAGTAGTTAAACGGAACTAATATAAGAAAATTATTTAGTGATAAAGATATAAGTATTGATACTAAAAAGTAGTTATTTAAAGACATATTTGGTTAGTATAATGAAAAAGTATTTAATTTTATATTTAATAAATTGAATAAAAAAAATATAAATTAGAGTAGACAACTATTATTATGTGGTGGTAATGCCGGGCATTGTAATCATCCTTATGAATACAATGATATGACATTTAAATAGGTAAAATAGTTAATTATAGCTTTATGTAATGGTGATAATACAAAACTTAAAAATATTACTATTAAATATGATGGTCAGAACTTATATGCAAGTTATATAGATGATAAAGTAGTAATATCCCGGAATAAAAGTCAATTAGAAAATGGCGGTATGAATAGGTAGGAATTAAATATTTTGAATTAGAAAGTTAAACAAGTTTTTTTATATGCTATAAAAGATTTAAATACTGCATTTAATAAAATACCATATACTATACTAAATTCATATTTTTAGAATGGTAAGAATTGGTTATCATTAGAGGTTATACATCCCTTAACTAAGAATGTAATACCATATAAAATTCCTATGCTTATTCTACATAATTTTACTTATAACACTAAGAATGTTATGGATTTTTATAATGTATTATAGAAGTATAATGCAACTAATCAAGAGCATTATTTAATAAAGAAGCCTCAGATTATTAAATTACATAAAGTTAATATTAATACAGAATATTATATAAATAAGATTGATAATTTATTAAAGAAATATAATTTATAGGAAAATAATACTATTGGCGAATATAAAATTAAATATTTTGAATAGTTAATTAAGAGAAAATTTAAAGTTTAGGATAAGATATTAAAAAAATTAAGTCAAAGATGGGCTTTAGGAAGTAATTATTATATATTAAATCAATTTAAAAAAGAATGTAATAATAAATAGTTCAAGTAGTGGGTATACAAATTTGAGAAGTAGTAGTATAAAGATTCATATAATAAATGTATATATCCACTACAAATATTATTTATGAAACTGGGAGTAAAGATATTGAAGAATATTGATAATAATAAGCATAAAATAAATATAATAAAACAATAGCTAATAAATAGTATATATAAAATAATGGAAACAAACGATAAAAATATGGTTAAAATAGTTATTTAGGAATTAACAAAATTATAGAAGCTGGATTATCAGATATTGTCATTTGAAGGAATAGTATTTAAATTTAATGATAGAATATGCAAGTTAACAGGTTCATTTCCCATTATAAATAAAATTGAAGGCTTATTAAAATATGAAAAGAAATAGAAATAATTTAAATGAATTTCAATACTATGGAGTTTATAATCTCCATAAAGATAATACTAATAAAACCTTAGCTAAAAAATAGAATAAAATAGCTAAAGTAATAAAGATCAAAATTTAGTAGTATTTAAAATCTAGTGAATAGTTATTGAATTTAATTAAATAGTCTATGACAAATATTAATAATTTGAAGTATGCTAATCCTGTTTTACAAGCTAAATTTGAAGATGTTTTGAAATATATTAAAATATTTAATAAAAACTTTTAGATTATGAATGATTGGGTATAGCGTATGCACACTGTATTAGATATGAAAGAATATGAAAATTATAATCAATTATGGCTATAGACTATGCGTAAAATAATAAAGAATACTAATATATTAATTTAGGTTTTCAATCAATTTAATTCTGAGTTAAAGAGATTATTAAGTAATTATAATACTTAGCCATCTAAATACTTTACCTTAACTAAATTTAAAAAATTATATAAAATATCAGTAGATTTATTTGTATGGATGATAGAATATAAGTATATGATTAAAGACTTACCATCTATACATTATAAATTAGAAGATAGGAGAAAATAAAAAATGAATAATTATAAAAAGATTAGATTATTAGAATTATTAAAAGAATATGATAGAGAAATGCTTAGATAGAGAAATGTTAGGGCTAATAGTATTTGGGATATAGTATAGTTAGTATAGCCAAAAGTCCAAAAATTAGTATCTAAAATTAATAAATTGCCAATGTTTACAAAGAGTGGTATAAAAGATAGAAAATTAGCTATTTATACTAGTGAAATTGTATATTATAAAAACAACTATGCTTCTTATCCAGAAAGTGAATATTATGATAATATATTTAATTTTACAATAACTACAAAAAATAATAAGTTAGAAGATATATATTTTCACAATTTAAATTATGTTTAGAGATTATATAGTAATACTAGTGATTCAAATATAAAAAAAACAATAGATTTATTGCATAAAATATATCCGATAATTTTAGCTATTTATGATAATTATTGGTTAATGTTTGGAAATAGGAGACAAGATAACAAATTTCTATTTGGTCTTGAATATGGATTATATAATCCTTCTTTAAGTTTTGGTTATTCAGAAAAAATATAGCAATATGACAATTTAGATGAACTTTTAAAAAATGCTTATAAAACTTGTGATTAGATATATGATAGTTTTAAAAAAATTAGTAATTTATATATAAAATATAATAATCAAATAATAGATTTAGCTAAAAGAAATGAAAAAATTGAAGATATATTAGATGGGTTTATAAGAGAATAGCTTTATTATTAATTATTTAACATAATATTGGGAAATAGAGAAATGAATAATTACAAAAAGAAAGAATTATTAAAACTTTTAAGAGAATATAATAGAGAAATACTTGGATAGAGAAATGTTTAGCTTAATAGTATTTAGGATGTAGCTGAATTGATATAGCCTAAAATTAAAAGCTTAGTATCTAAAATTAATAGGTTACCAATGTTTACAAAGAGCGGTATAAAAAACAAAAAATTAGCCATTAATAATAGTGAAATTGTATATTATAAAGGTAATGATGCTTCTCTTTCGGAAAATGAACATTATGATAATGTAATTAGTTTTAAAATAACTACTAAAGATGATAAATTAGAAGATATATATTATTATAATTTAAATGAATTTTATTATACAGATTTTTTTAAAAAAAATGATTCTATTGTAAATGAGGTGACAAAATTATTGGGAAGAATGCATACAGTAATTATAGCTATTGTATATAGTAATTGGCTTTTAATAGGATAGAAGAAACAAGATCATAAATTTTGTCTTGAATATTCAAGTCATAATCCGTCTTTAACTCCATTTGATGATAATTATCCACAAATATATTGCTATAACGATTTAGATAAACTTTTAAATAAAGCTTATAGAGCTTGTAATTAGATATATAATAATTTTGAAAAAATTAGTGATTTATATATTAACTATAGTAATCAATTAATAAATTTATCTAAAAAAGATAAAGAAATAATATATATATTAAATGATTTTATAACAGGATAGAAATATTATTAATTATTCAATATAAAAATGGAGAAAGCAATAATGAACAATTATCAGAAAAGAGAATTATTGAAACTTTTAAGAGAATATAGTAATGATTTAACTCAAGAAGATGATAAAAAATCAATGGTTTTGAGAAACAAAGTATTTAATGACGCTAAGAGATTAGCCTTAGAAATGTTAAGAAGAAAATAGGATAAAATTAATTCTTTACCTATTATTAGTGGTAAATATAGAAATTTAAAATTGCCTGTTAATAATAGGATTCATTTTACTATTACTGATTCTTCTAAAAACCCTCAGAAGGGTGCAAGTGTAAAAATAAGGCCTGATGAAAGAGAAAACATTGAAATGGCTGAAAAGATTCTTAATTATAATTTAAATAAAAAAATAAGAAATGTAACTAATTATAATCGTAATCTAGATAATCAAATCTTTAAATGTGCAAAAGGAGCTTTTGATTCTATATATTGGTTTTACAATTTTTGTTATTTATTAATATAGTTATAGAACATAAATTTAATATATTCTTTAGGTGATAATTGGAATATAATACTTAGTCTTTTCACATATAAAAATCTTACACAATCAACTAATGTAATCAAAGAAGTTAATGTTAATAATATTTCTGAAGATAATATTAATGAAATTGATAAATAGATAAAATCAAAATTATAGTATATAATTTAGTATATGATAGCAGGTTATGAAAATTTAAATACAAATTATATTACTAATATGCTAAAACTATATAATATTTTAAAAGATAATGATTTAGAAGAAGCATATTATGAATTAATAAAATAAAGGAGAAAATAAAAAATGAATAAAAGAGATAAAATAAGATTATTAAATTTGCTTATAGAGCAAGAAGAATAGCAAGAAGAGGATATAATAAAACTAAAAAACGAATTAATGTTAAAGTTAAGTCAAGATATTTTAAGAGATTTAAGAAGATATTAGTTATATATGGATAGAAAACCTATTATAACTGGTAGAAGCAACAGAACCAATATAAAGTTATTGAAAGTTAGACCCATACATTTTGTTTTAAGAAAAGAAGTTAGAGGCCCAAATGATAAACATATGGAAATAAATATTTAGCCAGAAGATAGATATTAGGATTCTACTGCTTCATAGTTATAGTTTAAATTTGCCCACTATTTTAATGATAAAATAAAAGAAGCAATAACAGATGATAATGATTATGATAAATTAGAATCAGCTGTATTTGATTGTATACAATATTTAGATGATGCACGCTTAAAATTTAGAATTAAAATAACAGAAGATTATATATTTAATGATAAAAATACACCACTTTATATATGGGTTAGTTATAATACACCCGCAAGTTAGCAATTTGCTATTAAATCAAAAAAACATAGAGCTACTCTTTTAAGTAATGGTTTTAGTTATTCTCTTGACGATTTAACAGCGGATAACTTGAATGAAAAATAGAGAAAAATATATAATGATTTCAAAAATAAAATATTGCCAGCAATGAGAGATTCTTTTGATTATATTAATGAAGAATATGTTAAAAAAATGACTATTATATATAATATTTTTAAGGATTATGATAGATTAGATTTATATAAAATATTGGTAACTCAATAAAATTATACAATCATTAAAAATGAATAAAAGAAATAAAATAAGGTTATTGTAGTTACTTAGATAGCAAGAAGAGGATTTTATTAGATTAAGAAATTAGTTAATGTTAATAATATTTCTGAAGATAATATTAATGAAATTGATAAATAGATAAAATCAAAATTATAGTATATAATTTAGTATATGATAGCAGGTTATGAAAATTTAAATACAAATTATATTACTAATATGCTAAAACTATATAATATTTTAAAAGATAATGATTTAGAAGAAGCATATTATGAATTAATAAAATAAAGGAGAAAATAAAAAATGAATAAAAGAGATAAAATAAGATTATTAAATTTGCTTATAGAGCAAGAAGAATAGCAAGAAGAAGATATAATAAAATTAAAAAACGAATTAATGTTAAAATTAGGTTAGAATACTTTAAACGAATTAAAGAAGTATTAGCCATATATAAATAGAACACCTATTATAGCTGGGAAAAGTAATAAATTTAATATAAGAATGATGAAAAGTCCAGCATTATAGTTTATTTTGAATTCAAAATTTCTAGATGGAAATAGTAAATATATATAGATTATAATTTAGCCTAAAATTATTAAAACTGGTAATGCAAGAACAATATAGAAACCGTTATAGACTAATTTTTATCATAAATATAATTCTGAAATAAAGGAAGCAATAACAGATCATAATGATTATAATAAATTAGAATCAAATATATTTGATTGTAAAATATGTTTATTTAGTGCAATTTATAGACAAAGGATTCATATAGACTACACTTCACATACCAATCCAAATACTATAATAGTTACAATTATAAGTCCTACAATTCATACTAAAGTAAATAGACGTAAAAATAATTATATTTTGGGCGATTCTTGGACATATTCTGTTGAAGATTTAGCGGCAGACAATCTAAATAAAAAGTATGAAAAAATATTTAATAGTATAAAACACAAAGTAATTCCCGAACTGATAGATGGTTTTATATTGCTTAGTGAAGAATATGAAGAAAAAATGTTTACTGTTTATACTATATTCAAGAAATACAATAGATTAGATTTATATAAAAAATTGATTACTCCATAATTTTATAAATTTATTAAAAAATGAATAAAAGAAATAAAATAAGGTTATTGTAGTTACTTAGATAGCAAGAAGAGGATTTTATTAGATTAAGGAATTAGTTAATGTTAAAGTTAGGGAAGGATATTTTAAGAGAATTACAGGTATATTAGGCATTTGTTAATAGATTATCAATTATTACTGGACGAGGTCGTAATTTTAATATTAAATTTATAAGAAATAAACCAATTAAGTTTTAGTTAATACAATATGGCAATATTGATAGTGATTCATTCAAGATAGATATAAGAAATGGAAATATTAAGAATACAGCTGAGCATATATTAATGGCAAATTGGCAGATTTATCATACTGAAATAATGAATGCTTTATAGGATTATTATGGCGATAAAAACATTGCTAATGATATTTTTAATGATTTGCAATAGAATATATATTATATAGAATCTTATTTAAAAAAAGCATCTGCCAATGCTGTAATTTTAATAGAACCAAAAGATACGAATAGTAGTAATGATGATTTATATAATATATTTATAACGATTAAAACTTATGGTGCAAAATTACATTTTAATAAACCTAATTATGAAATAAATGCATATTCTATTAAGGGGATTATGCTAGATAATTTAAATGTAAAATAGAAAGAAATATTTAATGATATAAAAGAATAGTTATTTATTATAGAAAAATCTTTTATGTAGCTTAATAGATAGTATATAAATTTAATGACTGATGTATATAACATATTTGCAAGATGTAAAATGTTAGATTTATATAATAAATTAATAACATAAATAGAAATTATAATATATAGGAGATATTCAAGATAATATGTCAAAAAGAAAATTTAATAAAAAATATTTAAGATAGTCATAGTTTATTGATTATGACTATGAATTTGAGAAATATAGATAGACTTTGTTGATTTTGTATGGTATAGATTTAAATTTAATTTCTTTAAATAAGTTATAGGGTGGTAAAGCTGATAATATGCGCATATAGTAGATTATAAATATACCATTAGAACAAATTATTGATGGAATAGAAATTTAGATGGAACATACTTATAGTCCAGAGATTGCATTATAGATTGCCTTAGATCATTTATATGGTGAAAATAAATAGTATTATACTTATTTGAAATAGATGTAGCAATAGTATAAGGATAATACTGACTTTGAATTTCAAGTTATTGAAACAAAAAGAAAAATATAAGGGAATATATAAAATGAATAATTATAAAAAACAAAAATTATTGAAATTACTAAGAGAATATAGAAAATAGAAAATATTATAGCAATCTGAAACTTTTGAATATGCTAATCAATTAAGAAAACTTCTGGATTATATAGAAGTACAATATAATGAAAAATTGATGCATAAGATAGTAGTTGGTAAAATGTATAAAGGAAGTAAATATTTATTAGGTATAGATTATTGTAGTATTAATTATTTTTCTTTGAGAACAGGTCATGATTCTTATAAAACAAGATATAATTTATAGCGAGTAATATCAGATAAAAGTAATGATAAATATATCAAACTTATGATAAATGGCGATGTGCCATATAATGAAAGAATATTATCTAAAAAGTAGTATAATTTAAAAACTGTTTATACTATATTCAAGAAATACAATAGATTAGATTTATATTATAAAAATAATGTAGATGCAGATATTAAATTTAAATTAATATATAAATTAAGTAATTTAAGTAATATTATTCATAATTTTTATGCTGATAGTGTGATTATTATTAGAATTGATAATGATAAAATTCGGATAGAAAATATGGATGATACAATAAAAGATACATTTTCAAGTGGATTAAATAAGATATATTTAGAAGTAGATAATATTGTCAAAAAGTTACAAAAACAAATAGATATTATAGACAATACTTATAAAGAAATAGATAAATTTATTGAAGATCATAATTTAGAATAGTTTATAAAAGAAATAAACTAGGAGAGTAGATAAAGTGAATAATTATAAAAAAGTAAAATTATTGGGATTATTAAGAGAATATAAAAAATAGAAAATATTATAGAAATCAGAAATTTTTAAATATTCTAATGAATTGCATGTTCTTATGGAGTATATAAATAATCAATATGATTTATTAATAAATAAAATAAAAAAATATAGTAATATGTATAAAGGAAGTAAATATTTATTGGGTGTAAAGGATTGTGATATTGAATATCTTTATTTGAGAACTGGTAATTCTTTAAGAACAAATTATACTTTATAGCAGGTATTATCAGATGAAAATAGTTTTAAAATTATTATTCTTATGATTATGGGCGATGCCCCATATGATTATGATACATTAATAAAAAGATGGAATAAACTCTACCCAAAATATAAAGATAATCCAATAATTAATCAAGCAGAAAAATTAATAAAGTAGTTAATTAAATTAAATTATGATATTCAAGATTTTTATTAGGAAAGCGAAATTAAAGTTGTAATTGATAATGATGAAGTTACATTATTTTTAGGATTAAATACGAAAAAGATAAAAAAAGGTAAATTTCCGGATGAATTAGATAATTTATGTTTGGAAATAAAAAGATTTGTATAGAGTTTAACGGTAAAGTTAAATGCAACAGTAGAATATCAATATGATGAAATAGATAAATTTATTAAGGATAATAATTTAGAATAGTTTATAAAGGAAATAAATTAGGGAATGCAATAAATATAATTAAAAAAAAGGAATCATTATATGAAAGAACCATTAAAATATATTATTATTACATTAATAGTATTATTAATAGGAATAATATCTGGTTGGTATTGGCATAAATCTACTGTTAAGCCTGTTATAATATAGAAACCTGGATAGACTATCACTATAACTTAGTGGAAAACTAATACAGTTACGGTATAGAAACCTATTTAGCATTATATATAGGTTATTAAATGGCAGGATAAACCCGTATATGTATATAGTTTAATTGATACTATAATAACGAATAAATATTAGTATTAGAATTTTTTACAATCACAGGGTAGTGCAATTCAAGATATTATTTCATTTAATGTATAGACTAGAGATTAGATTAAGACTTATGCAGATACTACCTTTAATAATAGTTATTTACAATACAAATAGAATTTAAGAATAACAGATTTTGTTTATAAACCCGCTCCTATTGAGATAAAACCTAAATAGATTAAAAGTAAATTACAATTATATGGGAATGTATCAGTATAGAAATAGAGCAATAATTTAACACCTTTTGCTGGTATTAGTGCTTTAATAGGATAGAAATATCAAGTTAATGCTGGCATAAATTTAGATAAGAATTATTATCTTGGTATAGGTTTGAAATTTATTGATTGGAAATAAATAAAAGGAAATAAATAAAATGAATACTTACAAAAAACAAAAATTATTGAAATTATTAAGAGAATATAAATTGAGTTTAATAAGAGAGAGTATTGATGTTAAACCCGGTGATATTATAGAAATAGATTTAAAGGCATTATCAGCAAATAAAGATAAATTTTTACCGCCACATTTGGGTTTGATTAGAAACGTTATTAAAAAAAGTAATAATAGAGCATATGTATTTTAGGTTGATAAAGATAGTGTATAGATTGCTTCTTCAAGAATGGAGGCAATAATATTGGGAGCTGTACAAATTCCTAAATATCTTATTAAAAGAATCATAAAGCAAAAAAATGGATAATAAACTTGATTTTTCTCTATAGAATTTAAATAATATATTAACATAGGGTAATGAATAGTTAATAAATTACAAGAATAAAATATATACTCTAAGGAATATAAAACCTAAACAATTTAATAAGGTTAATATAGACATTAATGGAGATTTATATATTGAAAAATAGGATGGTTCTAAAGAATATATTAAACCTAGATAGTAGTATGGATTAATGCCTACATTTTGTCCTGTATGTGGCAGAATAATGGGGAAAAAACAATTTGATAGATTTTATTGGGGTATATACAAAAGATGCTCTGATTGTTCTATAAAGTATTAGGAATAGATGAAAGATAATGGCACTTTTAATTTATTTGCAATAAATTATATGAAAAATAAATTAGTTTATACTTGTAATAGAGCTATATAGTATTACAAATAGATTAAAAAATAGTCTAAAAAATAGATGGTACTGAATTCAATTGGAGATATAGAATAGTGGAGCGTGTAGGATCAATAGTATTTCGAAAAAAAGATATAGGAAATAATTAAGTAGATTGAATAGTACAGAGACAATGCTATACAATACTTTGATTCTCTATATAAAGAGGAACTTAAAAATAATGAATAAAAATGCGAAATTAAGACTATTAAAATTATTGAAGGAATATAAATATGAATTAGGATAGAAATTAGTATATCCTAATGTATATAAACTATCTTATTATGATTATGCCCCAAATGAAGAATAGTCTATAAAAAGCTTAATAAATTATGGTAGAGATATGTTAGTTCAAGTTATATAGGATTTAAATACTAAATCATTATTGTATTCAAGAAATATACGAAAATTATTCACAGAGAAAAGGGTAAAATAGAATCAACTGACTATATATGCATATGATATTACTACCTGGATGGGTTATGGATTTGGATTTATAGTAGAGGATATAGGAGATAGTAAAAGAAAATTATATTAGAGTATTTTATATGCAATATCAAGTTGTATATCAAAAGAGATTAATAATTTACCAAAGAGATAGCAGGAATTAATAGATTCTAAATAGGAAGAACTGAAAGAACTGCTTTGTTCTGCATATCCCAAACTGCGTGCATTTGATTATGAAGCTGAAGCTATTGTAATATATGATATAAAAAGAAATAGAGGAACTAAAGATGAATTATATACCGTTAAAGTAGAGTATAAATTTAAATCTAAATTATTACCTGGTGGCAAATTTTAGAAATAGTATATAAGAGAAGGATTATCAAAAAATCAAACTAAAGCATTTATAGAACAATATCTATATAAAAATGTCTATTCTATATTTGAAACTATGGGTAATAATTTTATGGTATATTATAATTCATTTATTAAGTTATTGGAATCTAAAGGAGTTTATAACGGATGAAAACTATTAAATTAATGGACTTATTAAAAGAGTATTATGGCAAACCAGTTTCTGTTTAGGAATGGTTTGACGGTTTAGCATATTTGGCTAAAAAATACTTTGATATTACTGATTAGATTTTATAGATTGTTAATTCTTTGCAAATAACAAAGGGAAATGTTATTAAAAATTCTAAAGGTCAAAGAATCATAGGTCTTGATAAATTTATAATGTAGCGGAATTTAAGAGGAAAAACAAAATCACAAATTATTGAATAGTTTGAAAATATGTAGCAAATATTGAAATAGCGTGGCAAATATAAATTATATATAACAACATAGTATTATACTGAAAATCCTAAATATCATGGCGGATTAAATAGATTTTTTAGAGGATTTTATCGTTATTTAGAAAGAGATGTTTATGAACAGTGGTAGCAAGCAGAACGTAAAGCAGATATATGGTATTATTTAAATTATATTATTGAAACAATTGATAAATTTACTGTTGAACCCAATATTTTTATTTTAAATGCCAGTATATAGTATTACTAGGAAGAAGATCGTTATTATAATTTTATTAAAGTTAATGGTAATTTATTTGATCCCTAGTAGAAAATAGGAACTTTTTATTAGCATCGTTTTTCAAAAAATACAATTGATTATGATTTGAAACATGTTATATCTAGACTTTAGTATACATTACAACAAAAAGAAGAAAATTATTTGGAATGCTGGGATAAAGTATATAATGCATTTGAAAAAATTGATAGATTAGATTTAATAGATTGGTTATTAGATTATTGGGAAAGCTATATAAAATAAAAATATTATGACAAAAAATGAAATAAATTGTAATTAGAAACAATCTAGTAAATAGTATTTAAAATTTACCAGAAGTAGAAAATTCATTCTAACTATAGGATTGATAGTATTATCTACTGTAATATTATTATTGAATATAAATAGAATAAATATATTTACTTAGCTGTTTAAATAGTGGTTAAGTTTTTTATTATTGGTTTTTGCTATATATACTGGTGGTAATGTAGGAAGCAAAGTTATTAGTAAAATTACTGGAAATAATAATAATAGATAGGAAAAATAAAATTGAATTATAGTATTATAATTTAATAAGTAATTGGGCATATGTAGGCATCAATCGATAATAACTTAAAGAAATAGAATTCAAAAGCAAAAATACCAGAATAGTATATAAAATGCTATAAATCACCTATTTATTTTTTGTAGCATTATACTAAAATTCAGGATGTTGTCAATGGATAGTTAATTGATTTTAAATTATATCCTTTTCAAAAGTAGGTAATGAATAATTTTAAAAATTATTCTCGTAATATCATATTGAAAAGTAGACAAATCGGTATATCTACTTTAGTAGCAGGCTATGCCTTATGGATGATTACATTTAATTAGAATAAGACAATTTTAGTTATAGCTGATAAAAAATAGGATGCAATGAATATGATAACTAAAGTTAAGATTATGTATGAATCTTTGCCTAAATGGTTAAAAATTCCATTAACTAGAAATAATGTAAAATCTTTATATTTTAAAAATAATTCTTGGATTAAATGTGTAGCAAGCACGCCATCCGCAGGTGCATCATAGGCAGTATCTTTATTGGTTTTTGATGAAATGGCATTAGTAGAAGAACCTCTACAGGGGAAAATATGGGCAAGTTCTCAACCAACTTTAACTAAGGGGGGTAGTTGTATTTTATTATCTACTCCCCGGGGCTGTGTTATAGGTGATACAAAAATATTAATTCGTAATATAGATAATAAATAGATAAGAGAAATTAAAATAGAAAATTTAAATAATTATAATCAATATGAAATTTTGACTTCTAAAGGATGGAGTA
>Ga0209407_1003017_pt1 | contig 15011 bp, 13 predicted proteins | sample AD_JPNHG3_MetaG_FD_184410 | JGI IMG/M metagenome (GOLD analysis project Ga0209407, IMG submission 184410) | Active sludge microbial communities of municipal wastewater-treating anaerobic digesters from Japan - AD_JPNHG3_MetaG (SPAdes) (version 2) | ecosystem: Engineered > Bioreactor > Anaerobic... | reverse complement strand
CATCAGCCATCTCCTTCTGCCAGAATGCAGAAGTATGGCCTTCTCCAGAATATATTTTCAAATCGATTTCAACCATCTTTACCCGCTAAACACCGCTATGCCTTGATGTACAGTCTTTTATCTGCTCAACGTTGGGACAGTAGTGATCCCCACATTAATATTTATCTTTTGAAATCTCTCGATAATAGTGATCAGAGTAAAATATTGCCAAAATCATTCCTGAAAATAACCATAATTCGCGATTTCCTGGGATGTCAGAAGTAATCTCTGCCTTGATAACCAACAGTATAAAAGCAATAAACGTCGATATAACTAATTGATTTATTTTCTTACTCATTTGTTGTTGGCGAACAATGAGTTGAACGCCTTTGAATAATAAGTTTATCAGGAATACAAAGTATGCAATTATCCCCAGAATACCTATTTGTACAAAAAAGGCTGTAAAGACACTATGCGTTCGTATATCCAATGAATATGCTGCATTAATCCCATTACCAAATATTAAAGAAGATGCTCCAAGCATCATGTAGCTTTTAATTGATTCCAACCTGACTTCACCAGCATCAAAATAGCTTTGAACATTCAATGTATCTTTAATAAATCCTGCATCTTGAGAATTACTTATATATCCAGCAAATACACATAATAATAATATCAATGGCAAAACATACACTATTTTTTTTGGAACTTTGAACTTTGTCAGAATGGGTATGGTAATTATTAGGCCTATACCAAACATCGTTAGTAATAGTGAAGCCTTTGAGCCGCATGTTACTATGCCGAGTATTAATAACATCATCGTAGCAAGATAAAGGAGTTGCTTTAAGTTTAATCTACCAGTGATGTTTGTAAAAATATAACATACTGAAACAGCACCAAAGTATCCAGTTCTTATGTTGCCGATAGGAATTATTTCTGATCTGCCCGTACTCCAATTTATTCCGTAGTAAAAAAATATTATTGATATTATTGACAAACATACTGTAGTAATGATCCATATAATCCAAACCCTCTGTATCTCAACCGGAGTTTTACAAATAACAATTGCTGAGAAAAAAATTAATATATTACCTGCGATAAATCTAGAATAGTTTTCCAATGAAATTGGATCAAATGTCTTCATTAGACTTAAAGATAATAGAAGCACTATTAATATTTGAGTGAGAACGGGGATATTAAATAATATAGCAATCTTTGGTCTTAACAGAACCGCTAGCGAGGCATTAAACGCACATAGGACGACTAATATAGTATCTAGCAGCCTTCCATAGTTACTAACAAAGCCAATATTGCCTACGAAAAAACTGTATATACTCAATACAAGCTTATGCAGATCAGACGCATAGACTGCCAGTATTATGCTTCCTATGTATATAGGAGTTGAACTTGTTATGAATGATTTCTTCATTTCGGTAATAGTAGCTACCGTATGATGACTGCAAACTTTGACGATCTCTTGGTCCAATAGATTGATTTCTTGAACATTAGGTTATACCTAATACTTTGATGAATTGACTTATTGGGTTTCTGATGAGCATGCATGCAAACTGTAGTTACGAGTAGCATAAGGCAGGTCTGGAACCATAATTTTACGGATCTTACCTTCCCTTAGCCGGCTTAAACGGTAGCATCGACATAGCTTGCACACACCCTAGGCTTCCAAAACAGCCTGAAAAAATCTTCTCTCCTTTTTTGTTCTCAACTTGGAGTTGTGCCATAAAATACTGAACGTTCCATTTACGACGCGACAGGCATTCTTAAGTCTACAGATACAATTATACGCATGCTCACTAAATCCTAAGCCCATATATTTCCTTCCAATAACAGTGCCTTCCATTACAATTAATGGTCGGATAAGCAAGTTAAAACGTCTTTTCTTCACAGGATCAAACGCTGGAAATTCTCGACAGGTACCACAACGAAATCCTGCCTTATCTGCATAGGTAAGCGTGTTGTCATAAGCCAAGCCTGCTTTTTCCAATCCATAAAGAGTAGTGGGGGTCTCCCATCGCAACCAATGCATTCGACCTCCCCAAATATTCTGATAGATACCCTCTTCAGCACAAACGCTCCTTAAACGTGAAGATTCTGATACCAATAAGTCATTATTCTTATAGGTTTTATGGCTTGGATGAAGGCCTATCTCATGACCACGCTCATGAATGTTCACTAAAAGCTTTCGAATTGCAGGCATTGTAATATCGTATTGCTGTTTCTTTGTCTTATCTGTCCATCCTGCGATAAAGTAAAATGAACCCTTAATCATATGATCATCAAAGACATCCATCATCCACTGAAAAGTATTGTAAGGATCACCAGGATCAAGGAACTCATTGCTAACCAGCCATACTTTTGGCCCAATAACAAGACTTCTTATATCTTGATGTTTTATGACATCAATAACTACATTTTTCATCATGTGCAGCCATCCGTTAAAAGCATAACGGCTAGGCGTATCTACATCACAGCTGACCTTTTGTACAAATTGGGACATTTTTCGTTTCAAATCTGGCCACATAATCTTCAAACAGGCCCAAAGAATTTCAACATACTCGTCAATAATGGGACGCTCAAGGAATCCAGCCTTATAAGCGATGGATGACGTAGCAGGAAAGCGATCGAGATTATCTCGATCAGTTTGCATGATTTCTTCATAGCGCGTTAGCATGAAAAAAGAACTCCCGAAGATATCAATTGGCAGTGATATAGATTTCATTGATCTGGCAAAATTCAAGTGATCACCATAAATTATCGGCACATCGAAAGATATCAACGGAAAATCTAAAGAAAGATCTCTTGTATTCCATTCATGTAGGGGCAGGACTGGGAGAGATTCGTGCGTAAGCCAGAGCGATTCAGGTGTCTGGAATAATATATCAGGTAAAAGAATCTCTTTCTGGCAACTATCGTTTCCTTTCGTTATCCGTATATTTTTTCTATTCATATAGATTATTTCATACTTTAAGCCTAGAAAATCATGCATTAGAAGGGAGATGATATACTCACGCTCTTGATGATATGTATCAGGAATTTCTATAATTAGATACACTTTATCGTCCAGTAACTCATTTTATGTGGGAAACTATCAATGATATTTCTTGAATAAATAAATGGCCTCTTATTTCTGCTATACAAGTTATATTCTGAAAAAAAAAGAGCTCAGATTTGGGCCATATATCCGCCAGCCGTTTTTTTCTTCGTAATCATCATCCTTAGAGCATGCTCCCACATCATGTACTTGACAATATATGAAAATATCATCGCCACACTAAAAAATACTACCGCCCAGAAATCGGACAAGCCAAGCCAATTAGCAGATAATATGCCAAGCACAACCAAGACAAGGCACATCAATGCCCATATAAATGATAAATCCTGTCTCTCGATGATTGCTAAATTGATAACTGAGTCCGTACTGAATTTAAGCAAAAACATGAATGCCATAACCTGAACATAGAAGCCGCTTTGTACCCATTGAGGGCCAAACGCAAATTTAAAGATCCATTGCCCGCTGACCGCAAGGATGATACATGGACCTGTACCGATAGTGAGCAGCTTAAAATTTATTTTCTTATACAATCTTTGAAGCTTGTGAGGATCACGCACCAGCCTTGCCGCTTCGCCCAAAAAAACTTTTGATACAGATGTGCCAATCAGAGAGATCGGTATTGTAAGAACTTTTTGTGTAAGATAAAACCAACCAGCTACTTCTACCCCATAACAAGAGGCAAAAATCAACGAGGGCACCTGCAACCCGGCGCTATTCATCAAGGAGGCAGTACTTTGATAAAGGGGAAAATCCTTGTATCGACATGCAGCAATACTTAGGCTATTAAAGGAGACTGATCGGACGTAAAGCTTATTATTTGCCCAGAATTGCTTGGCAAGCGTCATCAAACCAGCACATTGGCCAATTATTTGCCCTACAATTAATCCAAAGGAACCAAACTTAAAAAATCCAAGTACCAGTTGAGTAATAAGTCCAGAAAATCCTTGTGAAATTCTTGTAAGAGCTATCGCCGAGTATTTTCTTTCGCGAATAGCCCAGTAATTGACTATATGATAGGAACCATTAAATAGGAAGCCAACAGGCAAAAGCCAGAAATATTGCCCAAGAGATCCGATCTGAGGAATTAAACATAGTATATCATAGAAAATAAAAATCCCGAAAAAACTCAACAAGCTCATAAGGATAATGATAACTACACACAAAACAAATAGATCTACCGCTGTTTGATTGTCTTCTGAAATCGGTATAGCGAACTCATATCTGAAGGATGAAAAATTTAACGATAAGATAAGAATTGCAGTATAAACAGCAAGGATACCAAAGTCACCCGGGGAATACAATCTGGTTAATACAGGCGCGAAAAGTATAGGCAAAGCTTGAGCAAATGATGTTCCTCCTGCAAGAATCGCAACACTTCGCATGAATTGATTCTTTGGCAGAATGTTTAGTATACCTTTCACAGTTGATCAAAAAAGGATTTTATCCCTCATAATGCGTTTAATATTTCCGGTTTTTCAAATAATCTATGCTCTTTGTGATGATATCATTTATTTTCGGGTATTGGATATTACGGGGTTTGCGCTATAAAGTAGTTGAGATACTTGATGATATTCTCGTCATTGGCCAATGGGCGGTTTTCACACCAGATATCTTCAGATCAGTAGAAAAAGCTAAGTAATATGAATCCGACTTTAACTGTTATAATGCTCTTACCTGTATCTCAAATAGTTATGATATATTTTTCTTAAATTTTTTATTATGCTGTTTTCCCAACTTACTGAGTATAATGGTATCTGTTCTCCACCAAATTTCCTGAAAAATCGTTCAATTGGGCGCACCATAGAACCTTCAAAATCAAATTCGCTTACACCCAATTCTATTTTAGCAAACTTCATTGCCTCCCACATTGCAAGCGCAGATGCTCCGTGATGGCTTTTGTCACTATCATAACCACCCAAGAGGTAATAACATCTTTTATTATCCCAAATTATGAACACAACAGCAATTGGTTCATGATTGATGTCTTTTGCAAAGAAACATTTGCATTGATTCTTCTTTTTGAGAACATCATAATAATTAAAAGCTGAAGATTTAAATGTTGCCTTTCTTTTCTGTCTTGTGTATGTTTTTTCGACTAAGCAAAAAGCCTGCTCAAAATTATCACTAATGTCTATCATTATACCATCTTTTTCCGCTTTTCTAATATCATTCCTCCTTGTATCTTCCATACTACTCCATATATCCGCCAATGAATTATTTAAATTTATCATGTATGTATAAGATACAACAATATAATATCCTTCCCATATAAACGGCTGCAAATCAATTGCACCTGGAGCAAACCGGAAAGTACAAGAATGATATTCGTTCTTTAGCCTTTTAGCAAAGGAACAGAGTACATCCTTTTCTCTCGAAATCCTTTTAACGTATTTTAAATCTTGTTTTCTGAAAATAATCCCAGAATATGGCGTGAGGGCTGGTTGAGAAGCTCTTTTGAATCCAAGTATCGTGCGATACACTAATGGAACGCCAGCAAGTAAATCCTTATTCTTAAAGTAGCCGTAGATAGTAAACCGTCTACCACAAGCTTTAAGCCAAGATGATTTATGGAATAAAGTACCATAGGCCGAATTATCTACCAATGCATCCCACACAATGAACTCACTTTCTTTTAATGGACGTATTTCATCTGGCATTAAATGATTCCTTCCAGAAATAATAAATTTATTTCTGTCTGATGGCGTGCTTCATAACTTGTTTCCTTACAGGGGATTAGGTAATTATATGGTAAATTATAACTCAAGTTTCGCACCCCTTAATCCTGAGATGAGTGCATAGAGCCTGATCGATTGAGTCAATGAAAGGGGATAAATCATCTTCGATTTTCAAGAGCGCGAAGATGCACTTTAGGGGATGTTTGAACAGACCTTTGAAGAACGCCCATAACCGGTGGGCATAGGTAACCATACCCGATTGTTCTGCAAGGTGCTCAAAGAGTCCTCCCATTGTGGGATATTTTTCGATCTCATTGAGGAAACCGAGCAGATTATATCTCAGAAAGCTCAAGGTGGTTGCGCATACCTGGGCATTGAAGAAATTGCTCTGGTCCTTGCCGAGTTCGAGAAGCTGCTTGCTCTCCTTGAAGCATACCTCGATAGCCCACCTATTTGTATACTTGCGGATTATGGTGGATGCATGAAGATGCGTGTCTGTGCAGAGAAAGGCTACCCACTTGGGATCTTTGCCTTTTCGAACCCCTTTGATATCACTATCCTGTGGCTCGCAATAATCCTTGGAAAAAATTATTGCAACTTCCTCTCCGGTATCAGGCAAGGTAACGGTTGCCCGTGCAATCCGAAGCCCTGTCCTGGTATCCTTCCTGAACAAAGGCTTTACCTTCTGGTACAGCTCACTAAGACGATTCTGCCTGCCGTTATATTCATATTGAACCTTCGTGTCCTTGAGCCGGCAGATGACATGAAGATCCGTACTGATTCCCCTGATGGCGCTGATGAATCCCGGCCAGGAATACCAGCTGTCAAAAAGTACATACCCTGCGGTGATCCCATGGGATATAGCTCTTTCCAACATCATAAGGGCAAGCTCAAGCTTGGAATACATCGAGGCTTCCCTGCTCATCTGACGCTGATGCTTCGGGCGTCGCCGAAACGTTCTTCTGTGCTCTTTGGATGACGCTTTTTCCCATACTTATAGGAAAAATCCAGAGCATACATCCCCTTGCCGGTGAAAAGGCCAAGTGCGACTACCGTATACCCAAGCACCGACCGGCCCACGGTATGATCATATACGAAAGAAACATTCTCAATATCTCTGCCCCTCTTCGGGAGGATACTGTCGTCAATTATGAAGTACCTCTCCTCTCTGGGAGTCTCCTCAATCTTCAAAACCTTCCAGATCTCCTTCATGATATAGTACAGAAACGAACGCCAGCGGTATCCCCTGGCCTTGAACCGGTAAAAGGTGTCCTTCCGGCTGCTTGTATACTGCTCAAGGTGCTTCCTGCAGAAGCTCCGGACAGTACGTATCTTCAGCAATGGCAGAAGCACCAGCACAAACAGGATCTGGGAGGCATGATATCCATCCTTCTTGATAATCTTCGCCTTGTTCATCTGCGTCCTGAATCCAAGCCTCTTAAGCCCTTCATCGATCTTGGTCTCAAATATCCGACCCTCTTTATCCAGATATGCCTCGATTTCTCCTTAGAACGCTTTGCCCGGTGTGGTATGCATAATAAGGGACTCCTTTGCGGTGTTTTGTTTGTCTTATCAACAACTTATATACCACAAATGCAAGTCCCTTTCATGACTTTATTTGCTGTTTTTATTGACTTTCTGCCCCCAATACCATCTAATAGGGGTGCGAAACTTGAGTTATAAGATTTTCTATGACCTCATAAGTTTAATACCAGCATATTTTGACCAAGCTATGCAAAATCCTTTGCAGTTTGTTCTTGGCATTTTTAATCTCAAATACCATCTATCCGAAGCCTTATAAAAAGTTACTGTATTAAGTATAGCTTTTATCATTATAGCTTTGCTTGAAAAGTCAGTCTTCAAGTACCTCCTGTTTGCGAGGATAATTGATTCATTATTTTCTAAATTATGAGATAATAGTATTTTGCATCCAAGGTTTTTCATCCGTTCCTCCAGTCTATTCCTGAAAAAAGAATGAATCCTTTTGCCTCTAAAATCATTAGCAACTCTACCTGACCACATTGCCCCCTCTCCGGGTAATAATAAAACCTCTTCATGGCTTATTCTATATTGTTTTGTATTATTAAACTCAGCCCACTGGCAACCCACCACATTACCATTAAAATATGCATATACTCCTAAACAATTATCTTCATAAAACTTAATGAAATTATGAAGAGTCTTTTCACCTCTAAATGTGTTAATATCTTTGACATTTTTGCTATTGACATCTTCAATTGATAACCCATCAACGATGCTTATATCAACCTTCTTTTGCCATTTCTCCAAATCGCACACAAAAACAACGTATTTACTTATTGTGAGAATGTATCTAAAAATACTAGATATTTTTTGTTCCTGTTTTGTCCTAAAAATGTTGTTTTTTATCTTCTCTGACAATGTCAAGTATGGCATGGAACTAGCCCCTTCTGAGCAATAAGCTACTCGGAGTAAGCTGCGAGGTATCTAAATGTGAGGCCTAATCGAAGAACTTTAGTTGCTGCGTATGTATCACCTTGTGTGGCTTTTGCGTAATCCGGTAAAAAGCACTTATCTGGGGTTGGTTGATATTTTATCTCCAAAATATCAAGTAAAAAAGCTCATTTTTCCTGCTAATTCCCATACTCCTCGTGTCCGGCTGAATACCATATACCGGACACAACTGTTTCTAGTATGATCTCCGGGAATCCAAGTTGCATAGTGACACATATAACTATCTCCACGCCAAAAAACGAGACAAGAATGATCTACTCCATACAATCCAACAGCAATTTTATAGAAGCTATTTTTTATAGGCGGGTATTCCGATATACACCCCCTCATACTTACAATCTTTATCAATATATGCCATTGCGCCAATAATGGAGTTTGGTGCAATTTTTACACCAGGGCCTATCACGGCATTCGTCCCTACATATGTTCCTTTTCCAATAACAGTTCCACCTAGCTTTTCTCCTGTATGTTTTGAGTAAATAGTCATAACGTTCGGTGAAATAAATACATCGTCTTCTATCTTGACTTCTCGCGCTATTGTAGATCCGAACCTCAGTGTGACGTTATTGCCTATTGAATTATTCCCAGACGATCTCACATAACTGTCAATAAAAACATTGTCTCCTATTCTAGTACCTGATTTGAGCAATACGAAATTCTCTATAATAACGTTATTCCCCACGATAACATCAGGTTCAATCTTAACAAAGGATCCACACTTGAAATTTTCTCCAAACTTAAAATCTTCAGCTATTTCACAATACTTGCCAATTTTCATGTTTCTCCCCCCTCCTAGGCGTTTTCATATCTTATAGGTTCCCGATAAAGAGCATCTAGTATGTTCTGATAAAAAAATCTTTCCCACACATTTTCCCGCAAAACTTTTTTCCATCTATTAATCGCCGTATCAAAGGCAACTAGGGGATAATCTGTACCAAACATACATCGTTCCTTGAGATATGAATTGGCCGCATAGAGAAATTCCGGTGCCATATATCTGGGATTCAATGCACTAAATTCCAAGAATATATTGGGGTGCCTCTGAGCAACCGCCAAGATCGGCGGACCAAACCCGTTCCCTCCATGGGAGACAATTATCTTTAACTCTGGGAAATCAACTGCAATTTCGTCAATATACTGTGGCTGACCATGCCACATGGAAGATCCCTGCCAGAAATGGATCGATCCATGAACGATAACCGGCATCTTCATGAGTTCGCAAAAGCCGTAAACAGGATACTGTAGTCTGTCATTGATATCAAGCTTCTTTGTGTATGATGCAACATAGATTGCGGCGAATCCACTCTTATAACAACGTTCTACCTCTCGAAGGGCAAAACGAATGCCACGGTCTACACTTACATATCCGACCGGTATAATCTCTCGGTGTTCTTTCGAAATCTTCAGGATATGATCATTATCTTCTTGACAGTTTCCACACACGACCATACGCTCGATATCTGAGAGAGCAGCCTCACCAATCAATTCATCTACTGGCATAATATTCAACCTGGACCTCATCTTGTACAATCTGATATAATCCTTTACGTATGCCTTTTCTTCTGTAACCCATGGCTTTAACAACTGCTCTGTCCTTAACGTAACCCGAGAGTCTATAATCTTCATCTATCCACCTCTCAATAGCTTCCCCTAAAAAATTGCCGCTCGATAAGCCATTATATTTACTTACTATCATGCATTGAAGCGATTCATACTGCTTCGAGGACCAATTCACAAATATCCATGATCCTGATATCACTGTACCGATCATCACTTTTAGCACTGTCTCCGAGCATGGATAGGCACAATGGGCATGCAGTCACCAGTATATCCGCTCCAGACCTTACCGCTTCATCCAATCTTATCTCAGACAACCTCTCTCCCTTTTTCCTGTCGAGAAAAACACCTCCACCGCCTCCACCACAGCACATGCTTTTAGCACCACAGTGCTCCATTTCAACGAATTCCGCTCCTGATATGCTCTTCAATATCTCACGCGGTTCATCGATGATCTTGTTGTGTTTGCATAAGAAACATGGATCATGGAAGGCAATTCGTTTGTTAATCGGTTTTTTCAGCTTCAGTATATTGCTTGAGATCAATTCATGAATGAGCAAGATAAAAGGCTTTACATGATATTCATTATCTTTAAAATACCATTTGCTCATGACATCGAAACAGTGCGGCGAAAGAGTATAAATATATCTAATCCCCTTTTCAGCAAAATTGCTCGTATTGATATTTTTCAGTTTTTCGAAGCCATCGCTGTCTCCTGAACGGAAAGAGCTGTCCCCACAGCAGACCTCCTTGTTTCCAAGCGTCTCGAAATTGATGTTTACTCTATTCAGAAGTCGAACCGCTGATCTGGCTATCCGCTTCCCGTCGACATCATATGAGGGGAAACAACCTATAAAAAGAAGTATTTTTCTCGGGCTGTTCTTTTTATGCGCAGGAATATCAATGCCTCTCATCCAATCGCTGCGTCTATCCGGGTCCTCCATCCATGGATTATTGTATGTGCTGAGAGAAGAGATAGAATTTTTCAGTGTTGCCGGCAGATATCCCGCTCCCTGTTTGACAACAAGATTTCTCAGACTGCTCATTACCTTGACAAATGGTATCTCAAAGGGACAGACCATCTCGCAAGATCCGCAATTGGTACAATACCACAGGTCTTCGCCGGATAAATCCAGTAATCCCAGCCTCAGCCGTTGAATAAATTCCCGTGGAGAGAATTTATCTATTGTATTTAATCTGGTAAATGGGCATACTTCAGTACAGATTCCACATTGCAGGCATCGCTCGGTATAGTAGAATTCCTGGCTCATCTGAGAAAGTGCCATGTGCATGTGATAAGCAGATTCATCTATCAGGTTCGATCTATCTTCCATGCATAGGATAGACCTGCTCTGGAATCTCCAGCCATAATCCAGGCTATTGGCATTATCTCTGTATTTATCGTCAGACATATACCTAATTTTATTTTACTTGTTATCTAATTTTTTCAGGTAAGAAGCGACTTTTCCAGCTACGGATGCACCATCCAGCAGACAATCCCTGATGGGCTTCAATCCCGTTACACTGCCCGCGATGAACACACCTTGCGTATCCGTAGAATGAGGATTGAAATCTTCATCTTCGGCTATAAAAAAACCATCACTCCCGCGCCTGATGCCGAACAGTTCTGACATCTTCCCGGCATCCGCGCAGGGCATCATGCCAACAGAAAGCGACACGAGATCGAAGATTCCCTGGACAGGTCTTCCCAGAAGTGTGTTTTCCGCTCTCACCTGGATATCGCCATTTAAAAGAGTGCTGCACTCCGAGACTCTGCCTCGAATATATTTCACCCCGATATCCTGTGCATATTGATACATCTCCTCAAAGCCCCTGCCATAGGTCCGAATATCCATATAAAAACAAGTGACACTTGATTCTTCATCAAGCTCCTTTATTTCGATCGCCTGTTTCGTGCTGTATGAACAGCATATCCGCGAACAGTATGGATTGCCTATTCTCTTGTTTCTAGAACCGACACAAAAGATAATGGCTATCCTTTTGGCCGGGTTCCCATCAAAAGGCCTCAATAATTTACCTTTTGTCGATCCATGGGGGTTCAAAAAATCTTCCAACTCAACCGATGTAATAATATTGGGATACACCCCATAACCGTACTCACCCTGCCTTGTTGCATCAAATGTTTCAAACCCACATGTCAATACAACAGCATCTGCAACTATGACGCTCCCGTTAGACAATGTTATTGTATAATTCACATCTTTCTTCTGCACATGGTCTATTGTCGTTTCTTTAATAATTCCAATCCTTGACGAGGAAGAAACTGCACCGGCAAGGTCATCTACAATCTTTCTACCATCCCGAAAATCAGGGAAAATTTTTGAATATCCAACAACTCTTCCTCCGACTTCGGATTTCTTTTCTATGATCGTAGACTCGATACCAAAATCATCAAGTGCAATTGCCGAACGCAGACCTGTTACCCCACCACCCACGATTACTACTCTTTTATGACTCATATCTATAATTCCAACCTTATCTCTAGATTGATGGATGGGGCACGATACAGTCGGCCCATGGGCTGTTTTTGTCATATGGTATGCCAATTTTATCCAGCAAAGGCTCTACAGGAACAGTGTGGAACTGTATACCCACTGTTTCATACGGGTCCCATCCCAAAAGGAGGCCTGCCAACTCTTGGTATGTTATGACAGGAATAAAATACTTTTCACCGGTCACCTCATATATCGCCCATTGTTCCTTATCTAAAAACGCCTGGCATCCAGGGCAATTCGTGATAATCAGATCTGGTTCGAACGGGGACATGCTCCTCATTTTCTTGAGCACGCTGGCCATGGTACCGCCGCGATTCGGGGTTATCATGCACTGTCGAAAACCCATGCCGCAACAATGCCTGCGTTCAGGGTAGTCAACATTTTCTCCTCCCCATGCCTTTGCCATTCCGGAAAGAACTTCACAATAATCCGCGCCACCCAGAGAATGTTCTTCAGGGAATAGCTTGCTGTAATGACACCCGACATGATCAACTACTCTCAGCGGTCTTCCAGACTTTTCTTCTACTAACTCGAATTGCATGTGTTTATCCCTCAGTTCGTTACGATAGCGATAATAAATATCACTTACATGGCTAATATATCTAGGTATTTCAAACTCACGGCCACAGGAATCCTTCAGCCATTTGTCCACTTTTTCTTTCAAGCCAGGCTCGTGCTCATAAAGGACTTTACATTCGCAGTGTATTCCAAAGGAAGTGACACAGGACGTGGTTACTGCATCAAACCCTAATTCCTGTGCAATGGACCACAGTCGCGCAACCGTGAGTAGAGTGCCTTCAATTGGCATGATATCGCCATGATACGCAATGCCGGAGCAGCAGGTCCATCCAGAACAGGTAGATGGATTTGTGCCCCAGTTAAGGCCGAGGAGGTCGTATATCTTTGGGATCATGCTCTCCGACCCAGGGTAGAAAGCACCAAGGACACAGCTCAAGGTTAAAAAATAATTGTTGTCAGGTATGTCCTTGATGTACCGTTTCCAGATACCCTCTCTCTGATGCTTATTGTATACTTCCATGGGAATAACTATCCTTCGCTTCTTACCTTATCATGATACTCATCAATGGTCATTCCCCATTGTTCAGCCTGTTTCTGAGCAGCCTCTTCGATCAGATCCCACATGTAAAGAGCCCCACCCTTTTGCCATAGCCTTCTCACCTCGTCGAGGGTATCTGGGTGTACCTTTCTGCCGGAGAGGATACCATCAGTATCAGGGCATGCGCCGACATGTGCAAAAAATTCTTCGCGTGCCCTGGTATAGGCCTCAAACCGCGGGCCGAAGTCCCTATGTGTGTCTTTTTCAATGTTCCTGAAATAAAGCGAGCAGGCCCTGTTCCATAAGTTCCCGCCCCAGAGATGCCTGGCTACATATTGCTGCCTGCCTCTGATGCTGTGCACATGATATCCCTTTATCTGACTCAGCTGCCGGAGAGAAGAAACCATACCGAACGGATTATTCTCCCTCGGGCACTTGGGCTTACAGGAACCGCACTGGTGACAGTACCATATCGTATCAGACTTCAGCAGTTCTGTAATGGCATCTTCCTCCTTGCTCTGGATAGTCTCCATAATGACTCGGGGGCTGAACTCATACAATTCAGCAGCAGGACACAGCGCAGAGCAGGCCCCGCAACTCATGCAGCTGTGCAGGGAGTGACGGGCAATGATGTGATTTTCCACCCACCATACACATGTCTTTTCTCTTGCATCCCTGTACCACTGGGCCACCTCGTCCGTACCCTGGCTCTTCTCAGCCCAGATACGCTGCTCTCTCCTGTCTTTTTCCCTCTCGAAAGGGGTTCCATACAATATCTTGATATTAGGATAAAAGTTCCTTTCCTCCCACTTTTCCTTTTCGTCTCTCATCGTATAGTAAAGGTCTATTATCTCTTTATCGCTGAGGTTTTCGAGCTGCTTTCGAATAAGGTCCCTTTCCCCACTGCTCAACTCCGAGTCTTTTCTGAACCAGAGAAAAGTTCCTCTATTTCCAAATTTTTTTTCAGAAATATGCTCTTCAGAATCCTTTTTTTGATTTTTATACTTAGTCTTTCTCATGTATCTTTTCTCTTTGCGTCTTAATATTGCAGACCATTATTCAGATGGTCTGGTTTTTAAAGGCATATACTGTATGATGGCATATTTTAAAATAGTCAATCCTGAAGAACCTAGTTTTTCTAAGCCGGCAAGAAAATTGGCGATTTTCCGAGATCAAGAAGCCAATAAAAAATGGGGGCAAAAAATCTGGCGATGGCCCGGAGCAACTTCCTTAAGTTGTAGCCGCAAGCGCTCAGCATGGCATTGACGATATCCCCGGTCTTGCCCTTGAGCCGGTTGCGTCCCATGCCGTGCTCATGCTTCATATGACCGATCACCGGTTCCACTGCCGAACAGCGCTTCCCCCATCGCTCCAAGGATGCAGAGATCGATTCCCGGCAGCGGTTCGCTATGAGAATAGCGCATGGCCCTTCGTAATTGTGACCCCGGTAGACAAGATCGACAGCAGCCTGGATAGGTTTGGTTCCCGTTACTCGGGCGACCTGCTCAAGAGTCTGCTTGAGTGTATGCCCGCCGTATGTCAATGCCGATTTAAAATGTCCCCTTTTTGCCGGAATAAAATGTCCCCTGATTGCCGGTTTCACTCTGAGAGGTTTTCGGGTCCGGGGTGTTCCTCATCCCCCTTTGGAGAAGGCCCGAACATGC
>Ga0209407_1002996_pt1 | contig 15101 bp, 13 predicted proteins | sample AD_JPNHG3_MetaG_FD_184410 | JGI IMG/M metagenome (GOLD analysis project Ga0209407, IMG submission 184410) | Active sludge microbial communities of municipal wastewater-treating anaerobic digesters from Japan - AD_JPNHG3_MetaG (SPAdes) (version 2) | ecosystem: Engineered > Bioreactor > Anaerobic... | reverse complement strand
ATGCCATGGCAGTTTATACGGGTAAGCCAGGCGTGTGTTTCCTTACTGCAGGACCTGGTTTTACCAATGGTATCACAGGGATTGCCAATGCATGTTTGGATAACGCACCGGTTGTGGTGTTGTGCGGTAGACATCCTCTGCGTGATGATCATAAAGGCGCTCTGCAGGAGATGAATCAGATTGATGTTGTAAAACCTCTAGTAAAATGGTGTGCCACCTGTTACGACACAAGGCGTATTCCTGAATATTTAGATATGGCATTTCGGTATGCTCTGTGTGGAAGGCCTGGCCCTGTTTTTTTAGAACTACCACCTGATATTTTAAACGTTGCAGTAGAAGATTTTGAATTTCATCCTACCACTGATATATTTAAGGTTACTCCTGATTCAGAGAATTTATATAAAGCAGCAGAGATCATCAATAGCGCTCGAAAGCCTCTTTTTATTGGAGGAAGCGGGTTAGGATATAGCAACTGTCCATTAGAATTACAGGCTTTTATAGAAAAAACAGGTATTCCCTTTATGTTGCTCAATGGAGGGCGCGGGGTTCTTCCTGATAACCACCCTCTGTCTATCTGGAATATTGGCAATGTCGGGTTGTCAATGACCTTATCACAGGCTGATGTACTTGTTGCAGCCGGCATTCGTTTTAACTGGCTGTTCCAATCGGGAGCTGTAATACCGCCAGGAGCAAAGGTTGTACGCATTGATATTGAACCAACCGAGATTAACCGCAACAGGAAAGCTGATGCAGGACTTTTTGGTGATGCGGGCACTACCCTTAAAGCTTTGTTGCCACTGGTAGAGCAAAAAAATCATAACGAGTGGTTAACCATGCTTACCAATGCCGGGTATGCTTTTATTGATAGTGAGATTAAATTGCGGCAGTTACCCTCTGAACCAATTCATCCGATACGGCTGGTTGCCAGAGCACAGGAAGTGTTTGGTACAGATGCACTGTATGTGATTGATGGTGGCGACACATCCTATTTTGGATTGGTAGGATTTCAGTCAAAACATAAAGCCGGCGTTATTTCACAATCCGCAGGGCTGTTAGGTTGTTTAGGAGCAGGCATTCCTTTTGCTATTGCCGCAAAACTTGTTCATCCCGATAAACAGGTTGTGGTATTAACAGGCGATGGTTCATTTGGATTCAACGGTTTTGAATTTGATACAGCAGTACGTCACAATATACCATTTGTTTGTATTGTAAATAATGATTGTGCATGGGGAATGATAAAACATAGCCAGGAGCTTTCTATTGGGAAAGAGCGGGTTACCTGCGCAGAGTTAGGCTTACGCCGATATGAAAAGGTGGTTGATGGCATGGGTGGTCACGGCGAATTTGTTGATAGCGACAGTGATATTATACCTGCACTTACCCGTGCAAAAGATTCCGGGAAACCGGCATGTGTCAATGTGTTAACTGACCCAACAGTAACAAGTCCGGCAACACCGTTATTTTACCAATCTTTAAAATTTGAATAACACCATGTAATTGAAGCAGTAGTTATATATAACAGTTTTATCATCTGTTTGATTTGACAGTTAAAAATGAAACGTTGCACATAAACGATAGTGATAGTATGATATATCTTAATAGCATAGATAGAGAATTGTTGTTTGACAAAAGATTTTTATTAATGAATATATACGCTATGAGTTAAACAAAGACACTATAGATAGTGTAGTGTTAATATGTTTTAGCTGTTTTATAACGCAATATAAAGAAAACAATAGAGTATAAATAAAATGTTAAGGAGGGAGATAAAGTGAATGTAATAGTATCGTTTTCACCATTGCCCCCAGAATTTATTGTCAACATTCTCAATAGCCATGGCATTACAGATATTGAAGTTATTAATGTCCATGATAAACCTAAAGATGATATCCTAATGGATGTCAGTCGTGCTGATATAATCATTGGTGATTATACATTTAAGCACTCCATTGACCGCGAAATGATAGCAGCAATGAAAAAAGTTAAACTAATACAACAACCAAGTGCCGGGTATCAGCATATTGACATAATGGCTTGTAAAGAAGCGCAAATCAGTGTTGCAAATACTGCTGGAGCAAACGCTATTTCGGTAGCAGAATATACAATCCTTGCTGCATTGTGTTTGTTAAAAAATATTTTCTTTGCATCACGTACAACAGCAAAGGGCGAATGGCAGCAAATGCAAATACGACCTGTTGAACTTTATGGGAAAACATGGGGTATTGTTGGCATGGGACGTATTGGAAAATTATTAGCCCAACGCCTTACTGTGTTTGGTGTTACTATTCTATATTATGATCCATGGAGGTTGTCATCAGAAGCAGAGCAATTGATGAGCGTTACCTATGTTCCTTTCTATGAATTAATAAAGACTTCTGATATTATTAGCTTGCATTGTCCTCTTACAGAAGAAACTAAAGGACTTCTGGGCAAAGAAGAATTATCCGCAATGAAATCATCTGCAATAATTATCAATGTAGCTCGTGGCGAGATTATTGACGAGAATGCACTTGCCGATGCATTGAAAGAAGGGAGAATAGCAGGTGCTGCGCTTGATGTTTTCAGCGATGAACCAATCAATTCAAATAACCCTTTGTTAAAAGTAAATAGCGACAGGTTACTTCTTACTCCTCATGTCGCGGGGGTTAGTATCGAATCACAAATGAGAATTATTAATCTAACGATTGAGAATATTATTGCGGTTATATCAGGCAGAGAACCCGTTAATATAATAGTGTAGAAAAGTGCTTCATAACTATAGGTAAATCAGGTTTAATCAAGGTAAAAATCATGAAGGCACAACAATTCAATGCAACCATACCTCAGCGGATGGCTCTTACAGTGGACGGTTGGTTCTTCTGCTACGTTTTCTTTGGCCATGGATATAACCCGGGTAAGTTTCACCATAAGTTCGATTGGCATAACCAACACATTAGCATTTTACCCCACACCGCTCTGGCTAAAGCTTTTATGGTTAAAGGGGTTTATGGATACGGTTATGTAAACAATAATAAAAAGAACATATATATATGACATGGCGATAGCTCTTATGAAGAAAATGCCTGATATTGATACTATGGGACCTCATATATTGAGCATTGAACAGTACAAAGTAATGGTTGAGGAAATACAAAAAAAGATTGCATCGATCATTTAAAACAGCAGTAGAATTTTACGATACAATGACCATAGTACAGTCAATCATTACTTCGTGGGCATTAAAGCGGTGCTTAATCATCCACTCATTTTTTGCTTTCAGTATCCATGCATCAATGTCATCAAGCAGTAGTGCAGAAGGTACGGCCTCTTCCTGGACAGATGAACGGATGATGTTCATAATGTCATCCATATGTTCACTATCGTATAGCACCACACCTTTTTTATCAAAAAGAACAGGGTAGTACCTATTGTTGCATTTGAATAAAATATACAAAACCTTATCCTGTTTTAATTGAGATTGCTTTATACTCCGAATGCCCATGGGTAAAGTTAATATGTCACGTTTAAGCTTTGTATCGATCATGGCAATATCATCAATGAAGCTTGATGTATGGAGCTTATCAGCGGTTTCAATAAATTGCAATACCTCATCCAGATTGAGATCATGATCGCCAAACAGTGCAATGGACTTGGCTAAATTTATCATTTCATAATCATTGCCCTGCTCAGTAACAAGCACCGGGATTTCGGCAAATGAGCTTATATCCCTATTGCGTGAAATAAGCCTTCCTTTCCAGCGTGAAGCATGGTACACAGTATCATCCTCCATAGTAGAAGGTATAAAGTTATACACATAAACATCACGAGGTTGAAACCATGGACGTAAAATACGCCCCATACGCTGTGCCAGAGTCAATACGGTCCATGGCATATCAAAATTAATAAGCACTCGTGCATCCTGAAAATTAAATCCCTCAGACATGGCACCTGTTGCCACAAGCACCTGTATCTCATCATCATTGCAATTAATATCTTCATCTAAATAATCTGCTCTGTTTGCCCGTGGTGCAAAACGTTTTACCATTGATTCCACCTTTGCAGGATCGACATCCACTGTTGTTTCAACTTTGAGTTGTGGTAGTATCTTGTTTAATGAATCTTTTATATAGCGAGCAGTTTCACGGTAATGGCAGAATATAACAACCTTTTCGCTGGCAAACTGCTGTAATATAGCAAGCAGTTGTTTTATTTTTTCATCATTATACCCAAAATAATTTTGCAAAACTTTACGCTGTTCTATTGCAAACTCAGTGAGCGCCTGCTGATTATGGAATCTAACCTTTTCAAATCCCCCCTCATACGAAAGCTTTGATAAAAGCTCATCCATCTGCTTCAATGATGAGCACCCCTGATGGACAACAAATGCCTCCCACAGCGGGGCCCTGTTGCCAGCATCATTTGTAAAGAGCAATGCCTCTTCATCAGATTGTCTGTGATAGAGCAAGGTGCTCTGCAAAAGATTGTGCAAAATAACATCACACTGATTGGAATATTCAATATTCTGGAAATGAAGCTTTTGAGGGAAATACCTTTTTTCATTATTTAAAAACAGTACATAGCGATTGCCGTTTTCATCCAGCGAGCTATAATACTTTACCACCGTGGGGGATGTTAACACCACAACAGGCGGCAGTGTGGAAAGCTCGGCAGCAGATTTTACCTCCCATTGTTTTTTATTAACATCAAAGAGCGATGCATCTTCTTTGAAGGGCAACAGCATAAGCTGTGCATTGATATCATCCACCCCCGTACTATAGGGTGTTGCCGTCATAAGTAATATGGTTGCCTTATTTTTATTTACTGCATCCTTGATACGCTGGTGCGATAGCCGTACATTGGCGGTTGAACCAATGTTACGCATATGATGGCTTTCATCTAAAATTATGAGAGTTTTATCATCTATGTGCGATAGTTCACTTAGAAGATGTGCAACATCCATGGATTTTTTAAAATCTTCAACAGATAAAATGTAGTATGAAAATTCTTCACTGGATATTCTCGCTGCCCGTAATATTTTGTGCCACATATTTTTTAACCCTGCAGGGCACAATACCAGCGCAGAATTAATACTTCCATTCATCCGCATATAGGCGGAAATATGAGCAGCCATAACCGTTTTCCCCAGTCCGGTTGAGGCTACAAGCATAGCACCCCGGTGCTCATCGACAGTTCTGACAATACGGGATACTATAGGCCTTTGATATCCTGTTAACGGTGGGAGTTTAAGATTACCAATAAGCTCCTCTTCAGGTATTTGATATAATAACAGCAATGACCGTATATAAATTTGATAGGGACTATATAAAGCTAATAATTCTTCTAACTTTTGCAATAGTTCTTCTGCAATGGATTCAGCTTCTTCAAAATACTCATCAAATTTCTTAACAAAATATTCTACATCGTCACTGCTGGTCACCACTATACCCGCTTCGCGACTTTGCACCAATCCATGGTAGGTTAAATTAGCCGATGTTACCACAACACTGCTGCGATCAGCAACGTACAGTTTGGCATGCTGGTAAAGAAACTTTGGAGCCAATGATGTATAGGTTGGACATGACTGCTTGCTAAGATTAATAGTAAAATAATGGTTTTGTATTGCATGCAAAAGTTCCTGTAAAAATTGTGTTTTATTTTCAATATCTGCTGAGGATAAATCCTCAATGAATTGATTTACTATCTGCTCAATCTTTTCCTCTGACCTTTCATCCCTGCCTAACAGCAATCGTACTTCTTTATTTTGCAATGTAGTCCTCAACAGGTTATATCCGGTTGGTTCAAAATATGCAGTTGCTATACGTATGACGGTAGCATCACGCAATGCATGCTGTATGCATGTAAGGGCCAATCCTCCTGTACCAAAGAAACGATGTAATGCTGTAGTTTTACTGGTGCTATCGCTCATAATAATGACAGGTACATGCAGTAAGTATTTTTCAACAAATATTTTTATTAATTTTTTTTACAGTAAAAAATATAATCTTCCCCATAATAGTACATGTATAACGCTCAATGGTAGGCAAGCAACCTGCAAAGCCTGCATTTACGATGGTTTGCTGTGCATTGTTGCATGTTAAAGACTTGACATAAAGAACAACAATCGATAAAAAGTAATGCAGGAAGATTGATTTAAAAAGTTTACATACCATCATACCAAGAAGGAGGGCGCATGAATGCAGCATTAAACAGGGAACAGGTTGACCTTGATGCCACTATTAAATTGCAGAGGAAATTTTTTCTTGATCAAAAAACAAAGGATATTGGATTCAGAATAGAGAGCCTCAAAAAATTGAAAAAAGCCATCATAAAGTACGAGGATGCTATCTACGATGCACTGAAAAAGGACCTTAACAAGTCAAAATTTGAGGCTTATACAACGGAGATTGGTTTTGTATTGGAGGAAATATCGTACCATTTAAAGCATCTTAAGAAATGGGCAAAACCTACAAAAGTAAGGACAGACCTTGTCAATTTTTATTCACGAAGCTATATTGTGCACGAACCATTTGGTGTTGTTCTCATCATCGCGCCATGGAATTATCCATTTCAGTTACTCGTAGATCCGCTGATAGGCGCCATCTCGGCAGGCAACTGTGTTATGCTAAAACCAGCAAATTATTCCAAAAATGTAACGAATGTAATCGTAAACATGATGAATGAAACCTTTGACAGAGAATATATCAGCGTTTATACCGGAGGACGTGAGGCTATCCAGGAAATTCTCAATCATCGCTTTGATTATATTTTTTTCACGGGCAGTACATATCTAGGCAGAATTGTAATGGAAAAGGCATCGCGGTATCTCACCCCCGTTTCTCTGGAACTGGGCGGCAAAAGCCCCTGCATAGTAGAGGACGACGCGAATCTAGACGTTGCCGCACGGAGGATTGTCTTTGGCAAGTTGCTCAATGCCGGGCAAACCTGCATTGCTCCTGATTACTTATTTGTTAATTCCAGGATAAAAGAACAACTCATTGAAAAAATAAAAAAATGTATCATCCTTTCGTATGGCGACAATCCAAAGCTTAGCCCTGATTACGGGCGCATTATCAATGATGCGCAGTTTAAAAAACTAAAGGGGCTCATTGAAACCGGTAAAATTATTTTTGGCGGCCAGACCGATGAGCGGGAACGTTATATTGCCCCAACAATTATGGATAATGTTAAGCCTGATGACCCTATTATGCAAGAAGAGATATTTGGTCCTATATTTCCCATCATGGAATATAATAATCTTGATGAAGTTATCCATTTCATCAACAGCAGAGAAAAGCCTCTTGCTTTTTATTTTTTTACATCAAGCCGGAAAAAGGAAAAGATGGTCTTGTCCCAAACAACATCGGGAGGCGGCTGTATCAATGATACCATGGTACACCTGACAAATCCCCGCATGCCCTTTGGCGGCGTGGGGAACAGCGGCATGGGCGCCTACCATGGCAAATTTAGTTTTGATACCTTCAGTCACCATCGGTCTATACTGGCAAAGACAACGCTGTTTGATATTCCCCTGCGGTATCCTCCCTATAAGGATAAGCTGAAGTATGCAAAAATGGTTTTCAAGTAACAGCTTCGCTTTCGCTCTGGTCTCAGGCATGCGCTGTAACATTATCCAAATAATACATTATCGGGGGTAGTATGCTACGCCCCCATACTTCCAATTCGCATATATACATGTTCAATTTTTTCTGTTTTGGGATTGTTTATGGCAATGCCCCTCTAAGCTGTTGGTGTTGATTTTTATTTTTTTGGCGATAGTTACTGTATATTGGTTTATGCGTTGTTCAATGTAATTCCATTATACATCAACATTTCCTTATGCATACTTTCTTTTGTTGGGCGACAAAAGAAAGTATGCAAAGAAAAACGCCTTTCCCATTACTATAGTTACATCCTTTCCACGGCGGGTGCACAACGGGCTTCCTCGCCTGCCTTGACAACGATGTCGTGTAGTGTTGTCTGCGGCAGGCTGCCCTATCTTGCACCCGCATCCTACTGCGCCGGGCTTCCCTGCCCGGCTGCCGTATGCTTCCAGTAGCCTTCCACGGATGGAAGGCGCACTCCGTTGCAGGCGAGCACACAGTCATGGAAATCTATCTCTATTTTATCCTGACAGAAATTCTCATTTACCATTGAAACTTTATGCCACCTTTTCTTTGAAAAACTCTAAAAATATCTTTGTTGCCCACTCTGTAACATTTACTCTTTTTTCTCCTCCTTTCGGATCATCAGCTTCGTTAGGTCTCCCATTCAATTGCGGTGAATCATGGTACTTAAACAATGATATACCTAAAAAATTCACATCTTTTGTTAAGTCATCTGTATGTGCATATACATCCTGTAATGGATGTATTCCTTCCCCTAATTCATCAAGCGCTGCATTATGAAATGCATCCGCTATCGTATTCTTCAACCATCCCATTATCCCTCCATCATCATTCCTGAATTTATTCGCCATCTTCTCATACCCTATAGCTTTATTCAAATGCCCAACTGCATACAGTATCCTTGAATCTATTCCTCCCGCATTAGTATTAAAATGATATCCCTGGTTACCCAAAATTGGCAAAAAGCTCAACCCGCTCCCTATACTATCAACATTATTACATACTGCCGCAATTCTGGTTGCATCTGCTTTACTAAACCCAACATCCTGTGCCCAACGCAATGTACCACCATATTTTTCGCTTTTATAATGTATCCTATCGTCCCACTGTCCGTCAGGGTCTATATACATTAGAGGATTATTGCTTGTGTAAACATACATCCATAAATTTGATGGTTTAAATACACCGCCTGCTGGCAGGTTATCATCGTGTTGTTTATCTGCTCTGGTCGTCCCAATTAATGAACTGATTTGTGACATCGGTTTTCACAGAAAACTGCTAAATCCTTTTCACCACTTTTAAATATATTTTATTTATGACCAATGATAACCCGAAAGCAATTAAGGAAACAATAAAACCAATTGAAAAATGAATTATTAACCATAAAAATCCAAGTGGATCGGAAAAAGTCGAATAGTCAAATTTTGACATCAGAGTTATCCAGCCTAAGAAATAAGCAATAATATATGTAAATAGAAAATATAAAAATCTTTCTCTTAAGGTGAAATTAAGCCTTATTGCTGAAAAATAGTAAATTACAATTATAATAAATAAAATTAAATCTCGTAAATAATCATAGTGAACAGGATTCAATTCAGTAAGATATTTATTCCAAATTAAAAAAAACGAACTCAAAATGAATAGAAATGATATAATAAAAAATAACTTATTTTCATTCATATTTTACCCTTTTGGTGGCAGTAAACTTTTTACTGGTGGTTCTGTTCTAAATTTAATCGCCTCACCTTTATTGTCTCGCATAAAGTTGTTAAATTGCGTGTTTGGTTCAGTAATTTCACCAAATATATCTTCAGCTGGTACCCCATAAACTTTTACATCATTATTTCTTGGTTTCTCTATTTTTAATCCACCAGCACTAATAATATCCGCTGCCAAATCCGCACAGTTTTGTTTGACTTCTCCATTTTTATTTTTTTCCGAGAAAGAGTAACCCCTATCAATATACTCATAACCGGCATTAACCATGTCAATGTCCTGTCCAACATTGGTCTCAACTCTATAACCTCTGTCATAATCATTAAGTCTTTCTTCGGAATTCATATTGGCGACAATGAAATCAGCGAGAGTTTTATAAGTTGCATGATTATGAGCAGCAGAGCCTATTCCATCTTTTGAAAAATAATGCCATCCATAATTATCATTACCGATTAAAACACCATTATGCCCATTCCCGGCAGCACCATACGATTTATTGAGCAATATAATATCATTCCCATCGGGGTCCACAAACTTTACTGGATTCAATCCGCCATAACAATATACGTTTATATTAATAGAATTATATACCCCTCCCATCCCGGGCAACTTTCCACTGGCGTCATTGAATATGTACCAGTAGAAATCATGTTCCGTGTCATAATCATTAGGTTTAGGTATATATTTCTCTAATGCCGGATCTGCCGATATCCACCTGCTTACCCGTGCATCGTAATACCTCGCTCCAAAGTAGTACAACCCAGTCTCCGTATCTAATTCTTTGCCGGTGAATTTATACGGCGTACTGTAGCCGTCTGATATTGCTTTATCCTCCACCCATGTTTCGCCGTAGGGCAGATACTCTATACGCTCGTGGTAGCTTCCCTGCTGGGTGGTCAGCACACTGCTTGAACCAAGATGGTCGCTTGCGTAAAAATAGGTTGCTGGTTGCTTTTCTTCGATATGTTTCACCACACTTGCCACCCGTGTGTTGCCTACAAAGATATGATTGCTCACTATTGGTGCTGTTGTTTGCGGTGCTCCGCTTTCTACATAGCCGGTGTCAATATAGATACTCTTCCCATACGGTCCATCCTTTACAATGCGCATCCCTTTTGCATCGTAGGCATAGCTGGTGGCTACACTGCTCCCGTTGGTGGTATCCACCGTCTTCGTTAAACGGTTATCGTCGTCCCATGAGAGGATGCGGTTAAACTGTTTTGCTGTGTCGTACACCGCTGTCAAGTTGCCATTGGCATCGTATTTTTTTACTCTTACTTTCTTTTGTTGGGCGACAAAAAAAAGTATGCAAAGAAAAACGCCTTTTTCATTGCTATAGATATATCCGTTCCACGGCGGGCGCACAACGGGCTTCCTCGCCTGCCTTGATAACGATGTCGCGTAGTGTTGTCTGCGGCAGGCTGCCCTATCATGCACTCGCATCCTAATGCGCCGGGCGTCCTTGCCCGGCTGCCGTATGCTTCCAGTAGCCTTCCACGGATGGAAGGCGCACTTAGCCATGGAAATCTATCTCTATTTTATCCTGACAGAAATTCTCATTTACCATTGAAACTTTATGACTATATCACTAATCTTAACTTAAATTTTCTCTAATTATAAAGTCTATGATTTTACTATTTTTATCATTCTTCAAAGATAATAATCTTCTTAACATATTTGTTTTCTCTTTTCCTATGTTAATGCCATCATCATAAAACACATTTGGGAAATCACAAACAGATTTATATAGATTCTGTAAATACTCTTCATTTCTGAATTCTTCTAATAAATAATTATTAATTTCAACCAAACATTCTATAATTACCTCAGGCTGCTTTATAAATATATCCCTACATATTTCATTTAAAGTCTCTTCGGTACAAATTTCTGAATACTGATACAATAATAAATAATTTCTTACTATCCTTTTTAAATTATAACCTTTTTTTTGTAGTTTATTTAGATCTTTTATTATTCTATCTGTTATATTAATTAACTCTGATTGATTTGTTTGATAACTTTTCTTCTTATCAGTTATTAACACTTTTATTACTCTTTCAATGTCTCTAATATCATTTCTATTATACTCATACTTTTTTAAAGAATTTTCATTAGTTATTTTTTCATTATCTTCATTTTTTTCTATGGAAGGTCTACAACTAATTAATAAGAACAATAGGCTTAATAGAAAAATTATTTTACAATATTTCATTTTTTATTCTCATTGAATAAATTTTTAAAGAAATTTTTTATATCATCAGTTCTTACTATTACTGCAATACCAGTATCGCCTTCTTTAAAGCTCGAAATAAATTTGTTGTAATAATTCCAAGTGCTGATATTTTTGGGATCATAATTCGATTCAGATTCTATGACAGCAGGAACAACCCAACAACCTGCACTCCCCGTTATACCTTTATTGCTTTCATTCATTTTATTCCCAACATGAACTCTTATTCCCGTTGCTATATTTTTTCCACCTTGTTTTGGATTTTGTTTTTGAGTTGGTACACTTAAATCATTATTTATTTTTAATGCTTTATGTTTATTAAAATAATTTGGCCCATGAGTAGATACTTTATATGTATATATACCAGTTTTAACAGCTGGATTACACCCTGTGTCAATATAGATGCTCTTCCCATACGGTCCATCCTTTATAATGCGCATCCCTTTTGCATCGTAGGCATAGCTTGTGGTGATGGTGTTTCCCTGTGCTGTGTCTACACTTTTGGTTAACCGGCTATCAGCCCAATATAAAACTATATTAAACTTATTTATCATAGTATTTTTTGTGCAAGATAAAATATTTGATTATTTAATTTTGTTATTGAATATATGATTATAATATAGCCTATTTAAATAGTTAGATATCTTTGGATAATAATAATTAAATAAATAGAGATAAATTAAAATTAGGCTTGATATACTTAAAAATATGCTATAGATATAATTTTCAAAAATAACATAAAATATTACCAATACAATTAATACAATAATACAATAAAATGCATATAATATAAATTTATCAGTAATAAAAAGTATTTCTTTATTTTCACCTTCCACAACTATTATACGGTAATCAACCCAATATTCTTTAACTAAGCTCTGATTTATAAAACTTTTTCTAAACAAATAGTATTTATTATGGTCTCCATAAATTCCCCTTTTTACATATTTAAAATTTTTATTAACTAGTCTATCAATTATTTCATTTATTGTTAATTCATTATTATTTATGCCTACCTTATAAATATTTCCATTAATAAAAGTTTTATATGAAAACATATATAATCCTAAGTTATGGTAAAAAAACATAATATAAAAAATAAATATTAATACTGCTAAAACATTAACAATAGTTTCCATAGCGTAATTTAATTTTTTACTTTTCTTTAAAAGATTTAAAAAAATCAATATATATTTTTAACATATTTGTCATACTTTTTTGCATCCCTTCTTTATTACCTAAAATATACGATAATTGAAATTTCATTTCTTCTTTCATTAAATTAAATTTGAAACCCATATATTTACCGAATTCCATATAGTATGTTTTATTAGGCATTTTATTTGTTCCAACTGATAGTCCTGCTCCTATCCCACCACTAATGTTGATAACAAAATTCATATTACCATTATTATCAATTATGCCAAAACCAAAACCCCCAAAACCTAAATCGCCTGAAATAAAAATTGTGTTATTTGAATTTAGATATTCTTGATATGATCCTCGGGTTATAATATTTATATCAACACCTATATCTGCTCGTGTTCCTGCTGTCATACTTATATTATTAAATATATATACATTTCTTTCAGAAAAATCCATTGCAATACCTGTATAGCAAGCAGATCCAACAGACCCTGCTACTTCAGCTTTTATTCCAATTATTATTGTAGTTTTCCCATCCGGGTCCACCAGTTTCACCGGATTATCCCCAGCATAGTGATACACATCCATATTTACTGCATTATACACTCCACCTAATCCCGCTAACTTTTTGCTGCCATCTTGCTGTAAGTACCAGTAAAAATCATGTTCTGTGTCATAATCATTAGGTTTCGGAAAATACTTCCCTTCTGCAAGCGCCGGATCCGCACTCACCCATCTGCTTACCCGTGCATCGTAATACCGTGCACCAAAATAATATAGTCCCGTTTCCGCATCCAATTCCTTTGAGGTGAATTTATATGGCGTTGTATATGAATCTGATGTTACTTTATCCTCCACCCATGTTTCGCCGTAGGGCAGATACTCTATACGCTCGTGGTACGAACCAGCGTTATTTGTTAGCACACTGCTTGAACCAAGATGGTCACTGGCGTAAAAATAGATTTGCCAGGATTGCTATATTCTCATTTAATACTATTAATTAGAATCCCAATGTTCATTATAATTATTTTATTTCGTACAGTGGATATATTACATCATCCCATGACTTCTCTACTTCATCTTCATATTCTTGAAATTCTCTTTCATCATAAATCAACTTAACTTTAAATCTACCTTTAATCTCGATAATATCACGGGAACCTAATCCCACTAATTTAGCATGGAACGCCCCTTTAACCGTTTTTCCCATTTCTTTAACTGTAACATAATTATAATTTATTTCTTCATTTATTTCATAACGCCGCCCACTATATGGTTTTTTAAAATCAAGTATCACATACATGGGTTCATTATTACGCCTACTATCCCAGGGTATAGCAAAATACTTATTATCTTTACGAAATGGGAAAATTAGGTTGAAATGAAATATCGGGACATCTTTGCCACCAAATGCAATTATATATATAACCGATCCAACTTCATCAATCCTTTTATTAAATTTATTTTTTTTAAAGTTCAATTCTATTTCTTCTTTTTTATATTTATTTTCGACATAATACATCCCTACCGGGAAAATATTTAATAAATATTCTTTACCCCCAACATTTATTGTTATACCTTCCACTTCTTTAACCTTATTTACTGTCATTTTTGATAAACATGATGGTAATATTATTAAAATAAATATCAAAATAATATATTCACCTATTGTACTCATCTTTTTCATCATAATCCTTAACCATAAAATCCTGAAATTTTTTCTTATTTCGCCGGCTTATATTGTTTTAAGCCTTCAATTGTTTTAGTTATTTGTTCATTTGTATATCCTCTATTCATCATCGTTGTTCTAATTGCATTTAAAAATTGATTTGTTAAATCTTTAGTTTTTTGTTGTGCCATTGTTTGTTTCGTTTGAGAAGGATTAGCATCCATTCCAAATGCCTTTAAACTCTTCCCATGCTCCTTTATTGTACACCAACCATGTGATACTGAATCTTGTTCGGTATGCAAAGCTTGACCAAATTTATATAATGCATCTTTATAATCTTCTTTAATTGCAGATTCAACAGCTTCATTCACATTTTTTTCAATCCATTCTTTTGCTTTTTGTTGTGCTTCTTCTATGGTCTCATCATCTACCTTCTTTTTCTTCCCATTTTCTTCTATTTCCTTTTTACCCCTCATTGAATGTAAATATTGTGTTTTTTCATTCCATGCATTATAATGTTTCACACCAAATGAGAATTTTCAGCAGTCAAAGATAGGGAGTAATTTCGTGTGATGCTATTTGCTTCACGCCTCAACCTGCGAGCTTTGCTTACCTTCATTTCCCTTTCGGCATATATCTTCTCAGGACACCCTCGGTACCATTCGTATGGCACCATATATCCCAATGATTGGTGATAGCGCTCATAGTTATAGTAATAGCACGCTCTCTGCGTAGT